>Ga0209086_10000476_pt1 | contig 34810 bp, 43 predicted proteins | sample M_130207_XF_Meta_FD_187312 | JGI IMG/M metagenome (GOLD analysis project Ga0209086, IMG submission 187312) | Freshwater microbial communities from Lake Montjoie, Canada to study carbon cycling - M_130207_XF_MetaG (SPAdes) (version 2) | ecosystem: Environmental > Aquatic > Freshwater > Lake... | reverse complement strand
CTCGACATTCGATCTTTTCAGTGACCTCCCCCAATAGTCTATCCAAGCCTTATGTGGCCCACATGATCCGTTATCAACAACGAGCATCTTCCATTTTATCTTCAACGACAAGCTTGTCGAATAATAAAGGCTTTCTAAGAACTGAGGCCTGTTCCAAAATGATGTAACAATTACAAGTTCTTTATTATCTGACATTTTAATTACGCTTCTTTCATTATTTTATTACACTAGTGTACTTCGTATTCTTTTAGCAACAATAAGACATATTTTTTATTTTTAGCCATGAAAAAAAAACAACAAAAATCCCGTACGATTTTCTTTTTCCTCATCTGTGCACACTAGAATGGACCTAGGTCAGGTAAGACCAAGGAAATACACTTATGGACACTGTAACATCTAAAGAACCACAGATTGACTTTTCCGCACTCGAACAACGTTCCCGCTCTGGAGAACGTCTATCCACTAAGAAGCTTGCACAGGAGTTTAATACGACTTCTGCTAAGATGCGCACTGCTCTTATATCCAACTTTGGAAAGAGCATCACTTTCCAACGCGGCCGAACTGGCGGGATCAAGATCGCATAATACGATCTTTAGCAAACTAAAAAGACACAGCCTGCAGCGGATACTGCAGGCTGTGTCTTTTTGATCACCCTAAGAGGATATCGCTTTTTATTTCTGTATCTAATCCATGCGAGTGGCGTAGCGTAAAAAATAAACAGGAGTAAGAAATGAGTACAAACGCACCAGATAATACGAAGCCAGGAACAAGGACTACTGAGTTCTGGGTGTCAATAGCGCCAGTAGCCGCTAGCCTGGTCGAGGGTTTAAAAGGCGATTCTCAAAATAGTTCGTTACTTATGGTCTGCGCCACAGCACTTGGAATTGTCTACATCATCAGCAGGACAGTGGTAAAGGCGAAGGCTTCTTCACGTTCTCGCTGATCTTCTTTTAGCATCATATGTCCGAAATAAAGGCGTGCCAGGCGCGCCTTTATCATTGGAGAAATACATGACAGATACTGATAACTTTAATAGCAATATTTCTGAACTTCTAAAAACGATACATGCATGGGTTGATACCGATGTTGGCAAGCAACACAATCAGTTCCTTATTTCTCTTATTGTGACATTGCAGCATTCTGGTGGAGCCATTCCAGAACTTGAAGTAAAAGAAGGAAAAGGCTTAGTCGTGCTTTGGGATAAGGGAGCAAAGAAGTACGGAATTTTACTGCATATAAATGGCGGCATAATTAACATATGCAAGGAAGAAGACGGAAGAATGTTTGCATCTACTCAGTTGAACAAGTAATTATAATACTTCTTTTAATCTGTAGTCTGTTATGTGAACTGATCTTTGATTGTAGTTTCTAAAAAAATCAAGATCATAGTCATATTTTCCAAAAACATAGTTATTCAAATATTGAATTCCGCATTCCTCTGAATCATTGTGTGGGGTGAAGACTTTTTCATGAGAATGATTGAGAGATAGACATGCACAAACCCTGTTGGACTGACATGCCATAAATTCTTTATTTAATATTTCTATTCCATGCTTAAAGACAAATGATGTTCCATACATTTCTAATAGATTTGGATTTAGTATTCGGCAGTTACTTAATTCAGTCATGATATATTTTATGTCATTTGAATGATATATAGATCCAGTCATATCAAAAGGATAATACCAATCCCATGTTCCATCATCTTCCTTCCACATCCAGTGTTGTCCTGACTTGATAAAATTTTCTGGGATCTTTTGTTGTCTAGATCCTATATAATAAAAATCATACGAAGGGTTAAGCTTAAACTGATAAGAAAAAACAGGTTTTTCTCTCATTAATGATATGGCGTCTTTTGATGAGAAAATGTCAAAAAACACTAAGTCATCTACTATAAATGAAATATATCCATCTATAGTAGATAATATCCTTTTTAGTTGTTTGAAAAACGACTTATCTTCTCTTATAAAAGTAACATGATTATTGAATTGACTTTCTACTTTTGCATAATTTTCTTGATATTCTTTATCTATTTTAAATATAACGTATATGTGATCAAAATCGCATAACGCTAACATACTTTTGATAAGTTGCTGCATTTGCCATGGCCTGCGTCGCGAAAAAATTATTGCATCCACTTTGTGATTATTCATATGAATATAATTTGAACATTATTTTTTTATACAAAAATAGTACCCCCATCCAGATCCTGTCTGACATGTTTAAACTCTTGAAAAACCAAATTACATTATTTTATGAAAATCAAGCATCATATTGTACTTCTCTTTGCTCAGTAGGTTTAAGTTTATATTTTGTTATATGCACCGATCTCTGATTAAAATTTCTTAAATAATCGTAGTCGTAATCGTAATTGCCAAATATTTTGTCATTAAAATATTTTATTCCAGATGCTGACGATACGCTCCATGGATTGTTATTTCTTGGATTTACATGATTTAGAGCAAGGCATGCGCACACCTTTTTCTCTTGACATGCCATATATTTTTTATTACAAAAAGCTACACCCTTTTCCTGAAATATACTAGCTCCAGCAATCTCTAGGTCGTTGGGGTTGTTTATCTGTGACTTTTCAATTTCATTCAAAACTGGAGCTAGGTCATATTTGTTGTATATGGATCCAGTGAGATCGAATGGGTAATTCCAATCCCAGGTGCCATCATTATCAGTCCATATCCAATGATTTTTTATCCTATTTAGACTAGAAGGCTTAGACTGATTGGTTCCTGCAGTTTGACATAAGTCGTATTTTTTGTTCATTTTAAATTGGTAAGCAATAACGGGTAATTTTTTCATAAATTTTATTGCTTCTTCAGAAGAAAAATGATCATAAAATACAACATCGTCGACCATGAATGCCATGTAATCTTCGCACGCTTTAAGTATGTTATAAAACGATGGCTTAAAACCATCCTGCTCCATGTAGAACGTTACTCTATTTTCATATTTTTTTATAACTTTATTATAATTTCTAGAATAAGGCTCTTGCATCTTAAGTAGTACGTATATTTTATTAAAGTCGGTGTAAAATAGCATGCTTTTTAATAACTGTTCAAGTTGCCATGGTCTGTCTTTGGAAAATATTATTACATCAGAACTATTATTTGTCATATGACATTCCCCATTCTATTGCTCTATTCCGTATAAAACCTGGCTTAGAAAGTTCTTCTCCGTACCAATTCACTGGACCAGTAAGACGCTCATGATATAAATGAGTGGCAAATATATTGCTTGCTATATGAAAATTAGTAATCATACCTTTTGTTTCCTCAACATCAGATAAGAATTGAGGATCTTTACATGGTGGCGTTTCTACTATTAATTTTCTTTTGATCGCGTGCGATCTTATGAAAGTATTGTCAATCATTTTTACAACTCGCTCAATCATGTCGCCATCGTCTGGTCCGTAATCAGTTATGTTTTCGTTATATCCACGAAGCGCATGCCAAGACTTGGTCTCTAATGCTAATCCGTAATGAACTCCCCAGGTACCCATTAAGTAAGGATTAGAAGGATCTATTGTTATGAGCGAATCCTTATCAACAGGCTCAACTGATGGGGTAAAATTTCTATGCACCTTATAAGAAACATCATCTATATTAATTATATTAGATAATATCGCTTCTGATGTCTCTCTTGATGTATTGCGCACATTTCCAGTTCTTATCGCATGCTTGGGATGATCGCAAATAGTCTTGAAAAAATCTCCAGTCCAATGTATTTCTGGATCCACTGATACAGTCCACTCTGATTGGCATCTTTTAATAAGAGTATTGCGACAAAGACATCCATTTCTTTCTGGAGCTTTTGGATTTCTCACGTTTATTACCTTAACATTCTTAATGTTTTCTAGTTTAGATATGTCGTGATCGCAGCCGTCGTCTCCAACAAGTACTCCCCATTCGCTATCATCTAGAGATGTTTTGATATTCTTCAAGGCATAATGAGCTTGTCTCAATCTTTTGCCATAATAAGGCATAGTTACTATGACTTTACGCTTAGTCCAATCCCAATCGAATTCGTCAACCTTAAACATAGTATTTATTATTTCTACTTGTCATAAGACATTCCCCATTCTATTTTTCTATTCCGTATAAAACCTGGTTTAGACATTTCTTCTGGATACCAAGTGATTGGACCAGTAAGACGCTCATGATATAAATGAGTGGCAAATATATTGCTTGCTATATGAAAATTAGTAATCATACCTTTTGTTTCCTCAACATCAGATAAGAATTGAGGATCTTTACATGGTGGTATTTTATTCATTTTTCCTTTTTTGTCAAAAGAAAATTGTCTTAGAAAACTATTATCCATCATGTTTAGCATTCTTTTCAGCATATCCCAATCGTCGGGTCCGTAATTAACTATTTTTTCATTATATCCACGAAGCGCATGCCAAGCTTTTGTTTCCAATGCTAATCCATAATGCACCCCCCAAGCTTTGATTGATTTCTCGCTATTGGGATTAATAATTACTACTGAATTCTCGTTAATAGGATCGTTTGGAACAAATGTATTATATTCTTTATATTCAACTGCATTTATATCAATCTTATTAAGCAATATATCTTCAATTGTATGAACAGAAATGTTTCTGGTGTTGCCTACTCTTACTATATGTTTGGGATGGTCGCAAATAGTCTTGAAGAAATCGCCAGTCCAATGTATTTCTGGATCTGTTGAAATTATCCATTCCGACTGACAATGCTTTATAAGAACATTTCTGCACAAGCATCCATTTCTTTCTGGGCCTCCGGGATCTCTGACTTTTACTACTTTGACATTTTTTATGTTTTCTATAGAAGATATGTCGTGCCCGCAGCCATCGTCTCCAACTACTACTCCCCATTCGTTATCTCCCATGACTGTCTGTATCCGAGACAGGGCATACGCCATTTGCTTAAGCCTATTGCCATAATATGGAATGATAACTATGACTTTTCTGTTGGTCCAGTTCCAGTCGAAATAATCTACTTTTTGCATATGCTTTTCTTATTTTATTTTTCACCGAGATAATAATCAATTACTTGTTATTCTACTTCTCCCATGTCGAAGGAGACCCTCCCAGACTCGACTATTTTAATTAGATATGGTCTGCATAACCTGCATCTTGTACAGCATGGAATGCTACGCTTTGCTTCCTCTATGTTTATATTTTCAGATTCAATCTTTTCTTTTATCTCTTGGAAGGAAATATTGAAGCAAATGCATCTGTCTATTTTTCTGTACATCTTAATCCCTTAGTTTTGTATCCGATTGTTCTTAATCTTAGTCGAAAATATAGGATAATGCTAAATATCATATTTATTTACCATAAAAGCGACAAAGTGACAAAAGCCAATTGGGAAAGAATGGCTAAGTTCAATAGTAACATATCTCCCGTATCGGATGATCTATCTGATATCCCAAACACATGGAGAATGCTGGAACATAAGATTTATGTTCCAGATAGGGACAAATATTGGAATTGCGATACAAAAGTTTATAATTGGACAATTAATAATAGAGATAAGTTCAATAAAAACGACTGGCATTGTATTGTCGAATGGGATACTTTGGTTGAAACTAATCTAGAAAAATACTTTCATTTGTACCTCAAAAAAAGCAATAACATCTGGGCATCTGAGGTATTTGGTCAAAAAGAAGATCCAGGATGGATGTGGTGGGGAAGAAAACCTCCAGAATTAAAACTCATGGCTATAAGACCTTTTAGTCTTATTTTTGTAAAGCATACTCATCTTCTAGAAATTAGCATGAAAGCGTACAGAGATAAAAGATTTCATGATTTTATGAACAATGAATGCAGGTTCGGTTCTTTAGCTGCAAATTTAGGTATAAGCGCAAAAAGATATAAGAATGAAATATCAAGATGCGTGACATGGACAAAGAGGTGTGATGTTTGCAGACCAATATCACACCCAGTAAAGGACTTAGTTAAATGAAGACTACATGGTTCACAGTCGCCACTGGATCTGAGCAATTTATAAAAATGGCTTGTCTTTTGAGTAAAAACTGGCAAAAGTACAATAAATCAGAATTAGTAATAGTTACCGATAGTGATATCCCAGAGAAAATGGGCTTGCCAAATTTAAAATCTAATCAATGGCAGAATAGAAGAGACTGGGGTTGGCATTTTAAATTTGAAGCATATGATAAGGTATGGAGGTATAGCAATTCTGATATATTTTGCTTATTGGATAGCGATGTAATGCCAGTAAAGCCCGTAGATGAAAGACATATAAAAAGCCTGTCATTCGCTGGATGCCATATAGCTATGGAAGAAGACATGATAGGAGATGGAGTGGGTGAGTGGTGGAGCTTCAAGAACCCTCATCTCAGTAGATATATGCTTGAGCAAATAAGGAAGAATCACAGGAAAGCCAATCAGGCATGGCATGGCAACGGAGGTTTTCATTTCTGGCATAGAGATCTTCTCAAGCGCGGTAGATTTATAAATAGGGCGAATGAGATATTTTCAGACCTTGCGGAATTAAGCAAGAAGACGGGCTCTGGATTCCCATGCGAAGAACCAGTCCAACAAACAATGGTTCAGGAACTGACTTCCCCGCAACGCGTTCACGAACATTCATTAGAGCAAGGTCCAACAAAATATATACAGGAAACAGTTTTTTGGAGCGATCCTCCATCAGCACCGGTCGTGATGAATAAGAGTAGTTACTTTACTGGAAAAAGAAAATGGACATGCGAACCTGCAAACATACATTTAATTTCTGCAAAGAATAAGCTTACCGATATGGCCACTGTTCTTTTTGAAAACTATGAAAACTATGAAAGCAATTTAAAGTCAAATGAATCAATGCAATTGAAAAATGATGATATATACAACATATCAGAGTGGTGCTATCAAAACATGAGCGGAGATTCGCTTATATTCAAAAAAATTAGTGCGCTCATCATTAAGGATAATAGGCAGCAAATCCCTATAGAGAAAAACTCCATTAAGAAATATCTAGACAACTGTCATGTAGAAAACATGGACTTTAAGTCTGGAACCGAAGAAAGTTGCAATATAAAGGTTAAATCAGCTCCAGTAGTCGTTGTTTTTTTGTGTAATAATGATGAAGTTAAGCATGGAATAAATAAATCAATAAAGTATGTAAAGAACGGCGGTTTATTTATATTGGTCTTAAACTCAAATATATCATCATCAAATAAGATAAAAGAAATGATTGGAAGTCATCATGGTGAAGCAGGGGGCAATATAAAAATGTATATGATTGACCCCATAAGAAGAATTTTAAAAAAGAAACTTTAAATTTAAAATGAAAAGACGGGAACGGTTCTTCGCAAACATAAAGTTTCTTATTTTTTTTAATAACAAACTCATCTACGGCTTTTTTAACTCCAAATTCCGTATTATTTATCGGCATTATCTATTTATTTTTTTATCAGTAAGATGAGAAGAAACGGCACAACAATCACTTATCATATCAATTCTATAAAAAATATCATGAATATAAAAGACATTTTTGGGGCACTTGCTAAAATAGCAATAAAGAATAAAGGAAAAGTTAACGTCGCTTGTATTATAGCACAATTTTCCAAACAATATTATGAGCATAATAAAAAATGAAAACTAATACTTATAAAGATTTTATAATAGATTTAGCAAATATTCCTAATATAAATAGTAATCCATTACATTATGTTTTAAATAATAAGGATATTTTAGAACTGAACGACGATTCTCTTATAATGGAATTTGGAGTTTTTTCAGGAACTACAATAAATATTATTGCCAGTAATCTTGAAAAACATAAAATATATGGATTTGATAGTTGGTACGGTTTACCAGAAAAATGGGATAGAAATGATATGCTCTTTGATAAAGGTCATTTTTCTATAAACGGGAAAAAACCTGATGTTTTAAAAAATGTATTGTTAATAGACGGATGGTTCTCTAAAACCTTACCAGAATTTATTTCTAGAAACAATAAGCCTATAAAATTTATTCACATTGATTGTGATTTGTACAGCTCTACTAAATGTATTTTTGATAATTTAAAATTTAATATAAAAAACGGATGCGTAATAGTATTTGATGAATTAGTTAATTACGAAGGTTATCAAAGAAACGGAGAATTAAAAGCATTTTATGAGTTTGTAAAAAACAACAATATTGAGTTTAAATATTTAGGAATGAACGGAAAAATAGGAGATACTGGGGCTGAACATGAAAAAGTAGCTTTAAAAATTATAAGTAACAAACTCTATAAAAAACATGCGCTATAAATATGATTATATAAAAGTAAATTGTCTTAATAAGAAGGTTCCATTATCCACATAATATCATTATGTAATCCTATTGGCATTCCGTTATGGTTCCAATAAAATTTAGACCATAAATTGTTATTGTGATACATGTTAAATCCTCTTTTATCTTTTGTCCAAGAAAAAGCAGTAGGTGATTTATCTGATTCGACTACTGATCCATCTCTTCTGAGCAATATATTTGTTTTACAAAAATTATCTGGACAATCAGCTGTTTGATGCCATCCGCCCCAAGTCCAATAAATCCAAAAATATCTTATTTTGAATAACTTGTTAACATAATTTTTTGGCTTAAGAGAAGCCTTAGAAAATTTATTTTTAAATAATTTTGATACAAGTTGCGGTCTTTCGAATGGTCCGTTAGACAGCGAGTATAATAAATCTTCGCGGCAGATTATGTTATTATCAGTTGCATAATGTACATGAAAACAAGATCCCTCATTAACTAGACCAGAATAATTTAGAATGTTTTTGAACTGAGTAATTCCATGACTAATTGTAACTTTACTCCCAATTAGACCTCCAGTTAGTCCTGCAGAAAGATCGCCATTATGAAGAATGGCTGTGCATGTATCTTTTACTATTTTGGATTCTTCTGAATTTGCAGCACGCTGCATGAATGCTCTGTTCATTATAGAGCATTCAAAACCGATCCATGCTTTTCTTAAGCTATTAACTTTTTCTACAGATAATTTGAAATTATTGGTGATGTAATTAAAGTGTTCTGGCTTACAATAAAATCCAGGCTGTCCTCCCCAGTGACAGGGTATATTAATGTCATTTGTTTTATTTAAAACTTCCACCATTTTATCTACATCCGTAAAAGAATCGTCATCTGCAAATATATAGTAATCAGCATCTGGGTGCTTTTTTTGGTTTAATATATTTATATGCTTATCTGCAACCCTAATGTTAGACCAATCAAGCCATATGAAATCTTTTTTAAGAACTCCAGGTCTCTTTCCTTCTCCGAGCACTATGACTTCAAGGTCATGCGTATTACTTTTGATGCCTCCGGCTGAAAGCATTTCTAATCTATGTGGATATTTTTCAGTTCCAAGTATATACGCTACTATTTTAGCCATTTTCATACCTCATAAATAAAGACTTATGTTTAAATTTTTCGTCTTGTCTATAAAAATAATTTCTACCAGCTAGCGCATACACAGGATTGCATGAAAATTTGTAGCTATGGCAAGTATTTGAATCAAATCTTTCATTTTCTTTCATAAAGCCATAATTGATATTTTTTTCATCCATTTGCCTACGCAGCTCATGAAAAGTGCGTCCCTCTGGGCCAAAGGCGCAATCCTTAAATGATTGCCTTATTTTTGGAAGAATATTATTGCTATTATTTATCCAATGAAAAATATCGCACACTCGCTTAGATTCATCTTGAGTTTGAACCCAAGGGGTTATCTCGTTAAAAACAAAAATCATTTCTGTATTATTAGCGTTTAATTTTTCCCACCAATAGGTAATTGGCTTTTTTATTAAAAAATCAAATCTAGAAATTACTACTCTACTGTAGACAGTGTCTGAATTTAATATTAAATCTATGCCTGCCAATGTGTTAGCATTTTGTCCAGATTTTTCTAATATAGATTTGACTGGCTTTAGACAATGGTCAACTCCTTTCGATCCTTCCTCTGAAGCATATGAGCAATAAAAGTCAACATTGTATTTAATTTTATGCAAAGGATTTTTTATATACTTTAAAAATCTTTTAATACTGTGCTTGCGAAAGTTAAAATGGATAGGATCCCAAGAGACCATACTTTCTTGTCGATCTCTGTTGCAATGTCCTCTCAGTAATATTGCTATATTATCCATGAGAGAGTAATTCTTTTTTTGAGCATTCTAAAGACGAAGCTATAACTTGATGCATATCATAATACTTGTAAGCGGCAAGTCTGCCGCCAAATATGTACTTTTCCTTAATACTTTCAGCTAATTTTTTATATTCTAATAATCTTTCGTTATTTTTTTCATCATTTATTGGATAGTACGGCTCTTTGCTTCTATCCCAACTTTGAGGGAACTCTTTTGTAATAATCGTACGATTGGTGGTAGACTTACACAAGTGTTTGTGCTCGCATATTCGAGTGAAAGGCACATCCTTTGATGTGTAATTCATCACCGCACAACCCTGATAATCTTTTATATTGTGTAATTCTTTTTCGAATCTCAATGATCTATACTCAAGTTCTCCAAATTGGTAATCAAAAAAAGCATCCAAAGTAGCTGTATATATTATTTTTTTACATTTAGAATCATAGTATTTTCTATCTTTTAAATAATCGACTCCAGTTAAAACATCAATATCTTTTGTCATATTTTCTATTATCTCAGTATATCCGTTTGCTGGTAATCCTTGAAATTTTGAATCATAATAAGTATCATTAAAGTTTGTTCTAAAAGGTATTCTTTTCGCTATTGATGCAGGCAATTTCTTTGGTTCTCTGCCCCATTGTTTTAGAGTATATCCGTAAAAAAAAGTTCTGTATATTTCCTCTCCAAAATTACTCAATAGCCAATCTTCCATATTGGATGGATTGTCAATTTTTAATTTTACCGATTCTAATTTTGCTATTGCTTCTTCTGGGGTTCTAGTTTTCCACAATTGATGCAATGTCATTAAATTTATTGGAAAAGAGTATAGATTTCCAGAAAAATTTACCTTAACTCGATGAAAAAAAGGCTCTATTTTAGCAAACTTGTTTACATAATTCCATAACTTAATATCATTACAGTGAAATATGTGAGCACCATACTCATGAACATGAACATCATCAATTTTAGAGGTGTAAATATTGCCCCCTATATGAGATCTCTTTTCAAGTATTAGACATTTAAATCCGTTTTTATGCATCTCATATGCAAAGCAAGACCCGAAAATACCAGAGCCAACAATAATGTAGTCGTAAGTCATGTAACGTCTACTATTTTTATTATGTTATCCAATGATACATCCTTAAAATTTATAGCTTTATCATCTATAAATAAATCATAATATATTTTACCCATATTGTGGCAATGCTACTGCAATAAAGATGAATTTATTAAATTATTAGAAAATAATTCTCTTGAGGTGATATTGAAATGGGATATGGTATGGTAATGGTTGTTCCAGCAACTAATGTTAATTAAAGAGTTTAAAAATGAAATGTATATTATTTGATCTAGATGGTGTTTTGGTAGATGCTTGTGATTGGCATTATGAAGCACTCAACACTTCCCTAATTGGTGCTGGTTATTGCCCTATATCACGAGAAGAACATATTTTAACTTTTAATGGTCTTCCAACTAAAATCAAGTTAAAAATGATGGGAATTACTGGTGAATTAGCAGATAAAATAAATGATCAAAAACAAAAACATACACTTGAAATAATAAGAAAAAATGCAAATGTCATGACAGAAAAAATAGAATTGCATAAGTATTTACAATCCAATGGAATAAAGATAGCATGTGTGACAAACTCAATACGAGAAACCGCAGAAGAAATGCTAAGATCAACTGGTCAATTGCCATATATTGATCTTATTGTTTCTAATGAGGATGTTGTTCGCAATAAACCATATCCTGATTGTTACAATCATGCAATTCGTATTTTGGGATGTGATCCAACTCAAAGTTTATGTGTCGAAGATTCACAAAAAGGTATAGAAGCAGCAACTGCCAGTGTGGTCAGCAAGATATGGATTGTGTCTGATTCTACACAAGTTACATTAGAGAACTACATTAAATTTATACAGGAATAATATATGAAAATAGTAATACCTATGGCTGGCGAAGGAAGTAGATTTGCTAAAGAAGGTTATACATTTCCAAAACCTCTGATTGATGTCGATGGAAAACCGATGATTCAGCGCGTTGTCGAGAACCTCGACTTTGATGCTGAGTATATCTTTCTTGTTCGCAAGGAGCATCTTGAGAAGTATTCTGGTCTAAAATTCACGCTTGATCTTATCACCAATGGTAGGTTCAAGATCGTTGAGGTCGATGGTCTGACTGAGGGTGCTGCTTGCACTGCTCTTCTTGCCAATGATCATATCAATAACGATGATGATCTACTCATTGCCAACTCAGATCAGATCATTGAATATTGCCCTGAGAACTTTCAATATATCAAGAACTTCTCCACCGTGGATGCCATAGTATTCTGCTTCCATGCCGTTCACCCGAAGTGGTCTTTCGTCAAAACCAACTCTCGGGGTGTCATCACAGAGGTTGCTGAGAAGAATCCGATCTCCGATATCGCTACTTGTGGCATCTATTGGTATCGCAAAGGATCGGATTTCGTGAAGGCAGCAGAGCAGATGATAAACAAGAATATTCGTGTCAACAATGAGTTCTACATTGCTCCCGTCTACAACGAACTTATTAGTGATGGCAAGACATTGATTCCTTTCTTTGTTGACAAGATGCATGGGATTGGAAACCCCGAAGATCTTAATGCATATGTGAATGGAAAACCCAGATGGTAGTCATATCCCATCGCGGCAATATAGATGGGAGTAAGTCCGAGTGCGAGAATAATCCGACATATATCCAACAGGCATTAGATCAAGGATTTGAAGTTGAGGTAGATGTGTGGTATGTCAAGGGCCAATTTTTTCTTGGACATGATGCTCCGACATACCTTGTTGAACCTTCATGGTTTTGGGAAAAACCACTCTGGTGTCATGCAAAGAACAGAGAAGCCCTTGAGAAAATGATTGTGGCAGAAAACATAACCTGCTTCTGGCATGAAACGGACAAGACGACTTTGACGAGTGATGGATTTTTGTGGATGTATCCTGGCAACTACTCCCGTCTTGGTATCACGGTATGGTTAGGAAACCCCGAAGGTGACATTCCCGAAATGTGGGGAGTTTGTACTGATTATGCTTTAGCATGGAAAGAGTATATGCATTTATGAAAATAGCACTTTGTTTGTCTGGAGGTTTGCGTAACTTTAAAGATACTCAATATTCATTCCAAGAATACTTATTATCCACTCATGATATTGATATTTTTTTTATGGTCTGGAAAACCGAGATGGACCCAAATCAATTATAAATTTATCCCTGTCAGACACATACATTAATCCATTGTATATATAAGAATGTCCGTCTATTTTGTCTTTTTTTTCCTGTAAAATTTTTTACCGATTCTAAGATAATCACCTGGCATATCTTTTGATATGCCTATATCTATGAAAAAACTTTTTTCTTTCAGGAAGTATGTATTTAAATTCTCATAAAGTCCATCGTTAGGAAAAACCATAAAACTTTTACTTAAAAAATCCATACACTCAAATAGTGATCTTCCTGGGTTTTTTTGTTCGAATTTATCGATATAAACAAATTTTATTTTTCTATTAGGTCTCAATTTATTTATAATAAATTCTAAATCACTTCCAAGATGACCTACAGCTATAACAATGTCATTTTTTTCAGTGTTTCTCGTAATGATGCAACTTCTTCTTTAAATATATGACTTACAATATCTGAAGTATTAATAATGCAGTTGCTTCTGGGGGATTTAAAAATCATTTCTTGATATGGCATTAAAGTCCATTTTTTATTTTCTATTCCTAGATCCGACATCTCTTTTATAAATTCTTTTGTAGATAACGGATTTTTGTTTACCGCATGGACTATCTGATTTTTAGACAAGTTTATTGCATATCCATTATCAATAATAGATAAAATGGATAATCCAAAATCATCCATACACGTTCTCGAATTTACAGCATCTATTAAATTGTCGTATCTTAAAATTTTATTTATGTAATTTCTTTGGTTGTCACAAGAACTAAAAGGCATTCTAATTCTTACGACAGTTTTTGGAATGTGTATTGAGGTAACTTCAAATGCATGTTTTGTTTTTGAATAAAAAGAAGATTCATTAAAAATGCCAAAATTTGGCTTATCGTCTTCATTCCACTCTTTTTCATATCCAGAATATACACATCCAGAAGATATATGAATATAAGGAATTTTCTCTTCAGCACAAACATGGGAAACACTTAGTGGTATTGTTACATTTAAATTCCAGCATTCTTCTTTTAATGTTTCCGCTTGATCTATATTTGGATTTCCAGTAAATCCGTAGCATCCTATTATCGCATGCGGATTTAATTCCGATATAATATCTTTTAATTTTATTTTTGAATGATAATTTACGTCTTTCGAGCTTAACTTAAATACGTCATATTTTACTGATAGATAACTATGTAGTAAATTGCCAATATATCCATTTCCTAATATTATTATTTTTTTCATGTACTTATTCTTAAATAGGGGTGTTTGACGTAAAAATCAAGAAAATTACTCTGTATTGGTTACCTGATAAGGGCGGCGCTACCTTTTATGCTTTATTTTATAAACTGCTATAAATAAAAGGTAATAAATAAATTTTATGGTAACAAATATAGGTATATATATTATAAATAAACCAAAACAGGGGGCTATTTTGGCAAAAACAAACGTAAAAACAAAAGTACTTTTTATTATGAAGGAACGCTCTGCGTATGGTCAGCGTACCAGCGCATATGGTCTTTATAATTCATGCGATTTCGTGGCTAGATATCTGCGAGAGATGAATATAGAAGCAAAGGTAGTGCAGGTACTCGATAATAATGCCATAGATGGGGAAGTTAAAAGCTTTAATCCTACCCATTGCTTCATAGAGGCCCTCTGGGTCGTCCCTGAAAAATTTGAGGTTCTATCTACTCTTCATCCAAACGTGAAGTGGAATGTGCGTCTACATTCAAAGATACCATTCCTTGCCACTGAGGGGGTTGCTTTCGAATGGCTATCTGGATATGTCGCTCTTAGAAATAAGAACATAAAAATAATGCTTAGTGCCAATAGTCGTGATTTATACCAAGAGTTGGAATTCCTGTATCCAAATTGCGTGAATTATTCACCCAATATATATTATCCAGATCAAGACGCTCCATCAAATCCAGTTCCGAATGTTCGCGGAGGAAGAGACGAATTCCATGTCGGTCTATTTGGAGCCCTTCGTCCTCTTAAGAATCACTTACAGCAGGCTATTTGGGCGGAAGAATTCGCCCAGAATTCGAAAAGGAAGTTATTTCTGCATGTAAATATATCAGAACATGAGAACAATGAAAATGGGTCTGTCTTGAGAAATCTTAGGAGTCTCTTCAAGAATGGCGCCTTTAAGCTTGTAGAACATCCCTGGTATGCCCATGCTGACTTCCTTACTTTGGTTAGACAGATGGATCTGGGGCTTCAAGTCTCCTTCTCTGAGACATTCAACATTGTTACCGCAGACCTCGTTAGTCAGGGTGTTCCTGTAGTTGCTTCCAATGAAATAGAATTCGTAAACGCTCTATGTAAAGTGTCTGCAACTGACAATAATGCAGCGCTTACAGCAATGGAAATGGCTATTGAATACGGTTCGTACGGATTAAATTTCCTTAATAATCAACTGCTTAATGCCAGTAATAAAAGAGCCGCAAAAGCATGGATCAAGTTGTTGCATTAAATAATATTGATTACAAAAATATAGGAACTCCGACGACCATGTCCGAAAAATCGTTGGAGTTTTTACATGGATAATATTAAAATAAATAGCTGTGATATTGGAATAATTGGATACGGGGAGATAGGCAGCAGTCTCCACAAGGTGTACTCCAATGATGGCAAGCACTCTGTTGGCATTATTGATCCGCATTTAGGCTACGAAAATGACCTACATGACTGCAAGGTTCTCAATATTTGCATACCGTTTATACCTGATTTCGTTTATGTAGTTAATAACTACATAAATAAGATAAAGCCAAATATAACTGTTGTACATTCGACAGTTGCTCCAGGGACGACCAGTCAGATATCAGGAAAGGTATGTCATTCTCCAGTACGTGGGCTTCATCCCAACTTAGACACTGGCATAAAGACATTCGTCAAGTACATTGGTTCCGAGGATTATTCTGTTTCTCAGGAATATGCTTCGCATCTACATGCTATGGGCATAAAATCCCAGATATGCAAGAGTAGCAAGACTACCGAGTATGCAAAGTTACTTGACACAACGTATTACGGAGTATGCATAGCCTTTCACTCAGATGTCATGCGGCTTTGTGAAGATGAGAATCTCGACTTTGATGAAGTAATGACGCTATACAATAAGACATATAACGAAGGATACTCTGCGCTTGGTAAGAATAATGTGGTTCGTCCAATCTTATACGGTACTAACAAAATTGGTGGGCATTGCGTAGTCCCTAATGCTCTTATATTGCAAGACTATATGCAATCAGGTTTTATAGACCAGATATTGAAGTATCGGTAACAGTTAGCATGTTAGTATTGATAATATTATATATTGGAGAAAATAAATATGAAAAAGAATAAAAAAATAGGTTGGCTAGAAGCAGATTTAGCCAACGACTATTTACATAGATATCCATTGACTAGTGATAGCTTGATTGTTGACATAGGATGCTACATGGGACACTGGCTAAGTCGTATGAATGAATTATACAAGTGCAAGTTTATTGGAGTAGAACCAATTGAAGAATACGCAAATGTATCTAGGGAAATAAAATTTTACAACAATGCAGAAATATTAAACTTCGGCCTGACCACTGGAGAAGATAGATGTGCTGATATTAGCTTTGATAATGATGCCTCATCTTTGTTTAATTTAGATAAAAATAAAAATACAAAAAATATACAACTTAAAAACGCAAAAAAATTCTTTGATTCTATTCCAAAAAACATAGATTTACTGCAAATAAACGCAGAGGGTTTAGAGTATGAATTGATCCCATATATTATTGATAATAATCTCATAGGATCAGTTAAATTTATACAGGTTCAATTTCACCGAATAGTAAAAAACAGCGACGCATTAATGGCAAACTGCATACAAAAACTAGAAAGCAATGGCTTCACAACCAGTTTTGATTATGCTTATATATGGTATGGCGCCAAAGGTAATTAAAAATGAAATCATATTCACAATCTGGTCAAGATTTATGGGCATTTAAAGAATCTGGATATAAAAAAGATGGTTTCTATATAGAGATAGGAGCTCATAGACCAGTCTACCTAAGCAATACATTCGCTCTAGAGCAAAAAGGTTGGAAAGGAATAAGTTTTGAAATTGAAGATATACAAGGCATTTGGTCAAAAAAAAGAAAAACAAAACTTGTAATTTGCGATGCGACTAAATTTAATTTTTTAGATTGCTTTATTGCTAATGAAGTTCCTAAAAACATAGATTACTTATCTTTGGATATAGATCAACATAGTCTAGCATGTTTGAGAATTTTACCGCTAGACACATATGAGTTTAATTCAATAACAATAGAGCATGACGAATATATTAGAGGTTCAGAGATCAAAAAATCCATGAGAGAAATATTGTTCTCACATGGATATAAACTTAGTTGTCCAGATGTTTCTAATAATAACTGTGTATATGAAGATTGGTGGACTAAAAAGTGATTTTTTAATTTTCGTAAGCAATGCTTTTTAGATAGTCCTGATATCTGCAGGGTTTCATCGATTGTACTTTTTCATTAACCTATACCTACCTATCCACTTGTTCATCTGACATACTCCGCAAAATGAAGCATAGCGGGTTCTAGGAGTACCTGTGCTTCGTAGGTAATATTATTCTGTACCGCTATCGCCTTCTGCGCTTTGTATCGCTGCAGCTGATGGTGTTGTAGTATTGGCTGCTTTATCGCCGCCACCAGACTGCGCTCGCTCAGGCATTCCCAGTCTGTCCTTTATCCGAGTGATAATCTCTGCTACAATATCCTTCATGCGATTCATGGCGGAGCGAACATCTTCCTGATTACCCTTCCATAAGGTGATATAAGCCTTGCTGGCGTCCTCAAACCCCTCGAGGCCAAATGCTCTCATGACCAGGAACGCACCACTTTCAGCCTCTATCTCAAGAAGCTGCTTTTCACGTTTTTCCGCACGAGCGGTTCTTCTTCTCTCCTTGTCGTGGAATACTTCATGTACCAATTCGTGCAAGGTCGTTCCAACGGCGCGTAATCCCGCCGATTTGCTATGGATAACTATTCTTCTGTCTCCAGTGCTGTACCCTCCAGCACTTCCTGTATCCTCAAAGTCTACTGAGAACTTGTAGTCCTCCCTTGCAACGCGGACAATAGCATCCATTAGGGCGTTCTCCCATTCTCCGCCTTCGTTCTTCTTTCTCCATACATCGGATATGGCAGCAACATCATCTGCCTCTCTACCAGGTATAACTTCGGTATCAGATATATCGTAAGTGCTAAAAGGTCTGAAAGACTTTGCAATGATGCGACCATCCTGCTTGTTTATGTCAGCTTCAGAAAATCCTTGTGAGCGTAATTTTGCCTTTTCCGCTTCTGTAAGTCGTATGCGCGGACCTACTGGCTCAAAAAGAATGGCAGATTGAGCATCTTCCTTTAGTTTTCTACCCATATCATTCCATGCTTTTTCTCTCTTGACAAACTGGGCATAGGGCTTCTGAATATGGAGAAGCATCTGATTCATCCAGCTTAGATTCCAGAACTTGGAAGAGAACTCTAGGAATTTCTTAGCCTTTTCATGTATCTCCGCCATGTTCTCTTCTGAGAATTCGCCAGCAACGCTGTCTATTAATGTTTCAACAAGGGCCTGCATGCTCTCCTTGTCAAGTTCAGAAAGATTCTCAAGCTTGGCTCTTACGACATCTCCATAGTTCTTATTGTCGGCGATATCTACTGGTTTTGCAATCATGTTCTCAGATGGTTCAAATCCTAAGTTCTTGAATTTATCTAATTCCGCTGATGATATACGACCTATCCTCACCCATGCCCCCATGATGATTCCATCAGGCAACGGCACAGCAGCATTTCCATCCCATTTAAATCCAAGAGTTTTTAACTCATCTTTAACTTTTCGAACATCGTTTCCATATGCTATTATTCTGCTACGAGGGATATCTAGGAATAGGTTTCTTCCAGTCGCCTCTGCCTTCTGTATGGTCTCTGCCTGTTGAGGGACACTGGATGGCACTCCAGCCTTTCTTAGGGCGTCCGCAGCCTGCTCTGAGGTCATTTCTGCGCCCCACGCTCCGGTCTGCGGAAGACCCTTATAGGTGAACGTTACTGACTTCCACTTGAATCCAGCGTTCTTTATCTGATCCTTATATGCTTTTGAGGATGCATTGTATACCACAAAGGTCCACCCTGCCTCAGTGACTAGATCCACAGGGGATCCCGTCTGCGCAGTCTTTAGTATATGAATCTTACTTTTTTTGAGCCAAGTGTACCAGTTCATTAATCAATCCTATTTATATAAAAGTTATTTATTTTAAGTTTCGCTAGATGACATAATTGATATTATCTTTTCAGGATCTATCCCGTTCTCCGATAATATGCCAACTATTTCATTTGCGCGAGGATTTCGTGATGCAGAATCTGGATCTTCTCCGATTATACCCTTGAGTTCGTGTATCAATCCCTTTATCCAATCCTCATGCTCAATGCTTGATTCTGCAGAACCAGAGGAAGGACTATGAAGACCTGTTTCCTCAAAGCTGGGAGTGCTGAGTTCCGTCATGCTTGGAGATTCAGAAAATGCTCGTTTAAGATTCCATCCCGATGCTGTCTTTTGCCAAACCGTTTCATTGTTTTTCATTTTAAATTCCTTGATGCGTTGCTTATTTACTGTTTTTTTCCTTGCGTCTTCGTAGTTCATCCGCGCATTCGTGAATGCAGTCTTGGTAATAGCCAGCCTTATTACCTTCTGGCATGGCTTCCATGGCTTCCTTGCAATCTTTAATTATATATCTTAACGAGTCATCAGTCTTATCTTTCATATACTCTTTCCACGCGGTAAAATCAAGAGCAATAGTTCCGTTTCGAAGTTCCTTCTCGGCAGGGGCAGCCTGCTTGATCCAGCCGCTCGCAACCCCGATCTCCCGCCATTGTGATTGTGATAGTTTTATTCTCATTTTATGTTTCCTTTTATTGATATTATTGCCTTGAGAAGATCTCACCTCTATGTATTCTCCGTAAACACAAATGGACTGCTTCGCAGTCCATTTGTGTACACATAACATCTGTAATCTTCTATTTTTATGGAGTTCCAATTAGATTATATTCATGCGTGCCAATATAGGCGTCTATTCATTTCGGCATATTGAATATCAATGAGCGACTTAATTACCACTTGGTGAGGTAGGCAGATCCATCTTCATATGATGTTTCTACTTCGAATCCAATGCTCTCAAGATATGGAACAAGAGCTGGATTTATTACCCACAATCTCATCATGGAGTGAATGCCACTTGCTTCCTCGTAGGTGAGCTTGTCCCTTTCGTATTCAAGGACGGCATCGTCTATTAACTTTTTCCCTACGCCTTTTCTGCGATGCTTTGGATCAACTACAAGATCAAATGAATATATCATTACGCGCTCATCTTCTCTATCCGAATGGTCCTGCCCGCTACCGTTCTCCCATCCACTTGCCACGGCGCCTATTACTTCTCCGTTTTCAATGGCGACATGCCTTATATCTTTTTGTCTTCCATAACGAATATTGTTACGATGAAAAAGACCTTCCGCTTGTCCTGTTTCATCGTGATCTCCCTCGGGATCAACTTTCATGGTCCGCGCCTTCTTGTACCAGCCGCAGGCGGATGACGCGCTCTTCGTCACGCCAGATCCATCGCTTCCATAAAGCGATACAAGATGTGCTTTTGCGGATTCGGCATCAGATATCTTGCCTTCATCACGGACCTCATTAAGGGTGTCGGTCATCTTTTTGATGAATCCAGTCTTTGGATTCAAGTTAGGAAATAGCGTCATAAGATCTTTTCCACTGAGTAACGGCTTTACAGATCCCTGTGCTGATGACATCATGTAGTTCTGGACTTTTTCTCTAATCCTATTCTTTTCTGCCAATTCCTCAGGACTAGCCCCGATTCCCTTTGCCCTTGCATCTGCCTCACTATGCAGAACTGTTATGTCTGGAAGTTGCTCTCGCATGGGATCGTCAATCTTCATATCTGTGAAGTCCCTGACGAATCTGCCAACGGCTTTTGGTGTCTCCAAGGAACCGTGTGGTCGCATGTGCTCCTTGACTATCTTGGCGACAAGAGAACGCTCTGTGCCGAATCCTAGCCTCTTCAGTACCTCTTCCGCTATGTCTGCGGAAACATCCTCATGACCTGGATAGGATGAAGCTCCAGGGATTGTCTTGCTGGGCTGAATTATTCCTGGATCCATTTTTCCAAAGTCATGAAAAAGAGCAGCCAGTACGGCAAGCATTCGCTCCCTTTCGCCATATCCCTCGCGCTTCATGATTTCATTCATATTGCGCACGACCTCGACGGTATGATTGAGCAAATTGAGATCATGGTGAGGATTATTCTGATCCATGCCAATGGGATTGAATCCAGTCATTCTCGCAGACTGAAACATTGGCTTATATAGATCGCTTTGTAACATGACCTTGAAGGCATCTGCTGGATTGCTCCCCTTTGCTATTCCTTCTAGTTCCTTGCGAACGCGTTCTGGTGCAACCTTTCTCTCCCAGGCTGCATGAACATCGGGATTGGCTATAGCCTGCTCCAGGCTTGGATCCAAAGTGAAACCTGGCATCTTGGACAAAAATCTCAATGCGCGGACAGCCCTCAGCGGATCTTCAGTCAGCGTAGCAATAGGATCGACAGGGGTTCTAAGTATTCCTTTTCTTAGATCTTCCATTCCATTTGATGGATCCTCTATCTCGCCAGTATCTATGTTATAATATATTGCATTGATGGTAAGGTCTCTTCTTACAGCATCTTGGGTGTGGTCGTCTGTGGGAACCATGATGGGTACGCGACTTCCTGCTGAATATCTCTCAGTTCTCAATGGCACAAAATCTATTTTGATGCCATCTATATCAATGGCTCCGACTTTTAATCCTGCGCTATCTCCGCCCTTTTCAAGGCTGAGTTCGTAAGCCTTTCCCGTCCGCCCAAGTCCGTTTTGTCTATCGTAATTTCCTATGGCGTTTGCCACAGCTACTCCATCGCCACCAGATACCGCGATGTCTATGTCGTCGGAATCCTTTCCAAGCAACTTGTCTCGCACCCAGCCTCCTGCAACCCTAAGAGTTATTCCAGGCATATACATGTCTCTGGCTTTTCTTACGATATCAAATATTCGAGACTCGTTCTCGTTTGGATGAATGTGCACAGACCTGTCTGCCTGTGATGTCTTGATGTGCCAGATATTCGTCATTATTATTATTTCTGCATAACCTGTTTCATACCTACAAAAAAAATCACGGGAGCATAAGGGGATGCTCCCGTGACCCGCTTGTTGGCGCCTATCACTGCCTAAGGTATATTATATTACAATGAAAGTAGCAAAATTCCTTTAAGGTTCAGCGAAAACTTTTTCAAGATAGCAGGCTACGAAGATAGTTGGTGTACTTGCACGGCTTCTCGGCAAGTATCTGGTTAAGCAACTCTTGGGTGCTTAACCATCCGTTTGTATATCCTATCTCTTCCAAGCAGGCTATCTTGTATCCATGTTTCTCCTCGATACTATGAACAAAATGAGATGCCTCCAGAAGGCTATCGTGAGTTCCCGTATCGAACCAAGTAAACCCTCGACCAAGAATCTCAACATTGAGATCTCCATCCTCAAGGTACATCTGGTTTATGCTTGTGATGGAAAGTTCTCCACCTATTCCAGGTTTTACTTCCTTTGCGAATCCACATACGCGACTATCGTAGAAATAAAGGCCAGGAACTGCTATGTTTGATTTTGGTATTTCTGGCTTTTCTTCTATGGAAACTGGTTTTCCATCTCTGCCGATCTCCACTATGCCAAACCGATGTGGATCTCTAACGGAGTGCCCGAATATAGTGGCTCCACAATCCCTAGATGCTGCGTTCTTTAATTGCCCACTAAATCCAGATCCATAGAATATGTTATCTCCGAGAACCAAGCATGATCGCTCATCTCCGATGAACTTCTCGCCGATTATGAACGCTTCTGCCAATCCCTTGGGTTCGTTCTGTATGGCATACTGAAGATATATTCCGAATCTAGATCCATCCCCCAGAAGCCTTCTGAAGCTCGGAAGATCATCAGCGGTAGTTATTAGAAGTATGTCTCGTATTCCCGCCAACATAAGCACCGACAGCGGGTAGTATACCATCGGCTTATCATACACTGGCATGAGCTGCTTGGATGTCGCTCTTGTCAGCGGGTACAGGCGAGTACCCAAACCTCCGGCAAGAACGACGCCCTTCACGACCTGTCTTTGTATGCCGCCAGGGACATGATGTTTCCGCTTTCAAGAACGCTGAGCGGAACTCCAGGAAAGTATGCCTTGTTCGATCTCTGCTCGATACTTAATTCTGTCTTATCGCCAAGCAGTCCTTCTTCACCATACGCAGAATATAATCCATCGACAATGCTGCTCAAGATTGCGGAATTAAGCATCCAGACTTCAAGGTAATTTCCATGACACCTTACCCATCCTTTTTTTAGCCCCCAAGTTATTGCCGCATCTCCGTCTTCCCTCAGGGCCGCTTTCGCGCAGTCGGTTCCATGTTTTGCAGTTATTTCATTTACTATATCTTCATATATTCCTTCATGACTGCTTCCATAATCTGCATCCATGATCGCGTCAAGCGCTTCCTTGAATTCCCCTTCCATAAATTCCGCATGTCCTACCTTGTCCCATATTCCCATCTCTTCAAGTTTACTTCTATATTTCTGTAATATGCTCGAGAAGTCGCTGGATATTTCCCCCTGCGCCGATTCAATAGCCATCGATGCGTGGTTGTAATCTCCTATATCTCCATCTGCAAAGTCTGCATGACCGTCCCTGAACCACCACTCGCCGCGCAAATTCCCCGCGCTGTGCTGGGCTATCTTATACCAATTCATGTTGATCTTTCTTTATAAGCATATATTGATATCGCATTCTTCTCCTGAAGTACACTAAAAGGGATGTTAGTAAAATATGCATCGTTTGATCTTTGGCTAAGATTAAACTCTGTATCATTCTTAAGAAGACCTGATTCGCCATAGACAGAACGTAAGCCGACTATAATTTCATTCATAGTCGAATAGTCCAAGCTCCATACTTCCAAATACTCTCCGCTACAGCGCACCCAGCCCTGCCTAAGTGCCCAGTCTGTTGCTGAGAATGACTCTACCTCTAAGTCAAGTACTGCATTTACACAGTATTTTCCATGTTTAGCTATCAGCTTAGTTGCCATTTCGTCTTGAATTGGCGTTCCGTCATACACTACTGATTCGCCCAATGTGTCCCAAGCCTCATAAATATCTTCTGACATGACTTCGTTCCACAGGTCAAGTTTTTCAAGCTCCTGCTTATACTCCTTGAGTATGTTATAAAAAGAACCAGACATTTCATCTTTCGCTGACTTTCTAGCTACGCTTTCATGACTGTCATTTTTTCCATAACCTTCATTGCTACTATCATTCGAGTTAACTGCATTGCCATCATGAAACCACCACTTGCCGCGCAAATTCCCCGCGCTGTGCTGGGCTATCTTATACCAGCTCATGAAGGAGTGTGCAGATATTGGACGCATGCGGCATCTCTTTATTCCATGCCGAGGTTCTTCCGCGCGTCATCTGGATCCGAAGGAGTTGGACGGGGGTCATTTCCCATGGCATGCTCTCGAATATGCTCCTCGTGATCCCATCCGTGTCTTGGATCCTTGAGAAGTTCACCTATCTTCTCCTTCACTTCTTCAAGGTTCTGTGGGCATAAGGTTCCATCTGCAAGCCAACTGCAATGAACATCTGTCACGCGTATATTGCGTATTGAGATATCCTCGCTATTCCACTCGCCTTCGTCATGCGGGTAATTCGCCCAATAATCTATCTCATATTTGCCAGCGAATATCACTCCAGGATATTCTTCTAGTTCCATATCTTCCATGTCCACCCCGACGGTATCGCTTGATTCCTTTCGCTCTGGCTCATTTTCCCATGGAGGAGATCCGTCGCTAAGCATCTGCGCCGTCTTCAGCCAGCCCATTTTTTGTCCTATGGTCTTCCAGTCTGTCTTCGATAGTTTGATTTTCATTTTTTAGTTCCTTTTTTGATATTAATTTACTTTTTTGTCTCAATGTTCCAGCCAGAGGCAGTCTTTACCCAGGCACTTTCAGATGACTGCCTGCCAAGCAGACGTGCTAGGAATCCAGGCTTTTTAGGCGAGGTTTCTTCTACAGGAGCGCTCGCCGCCGAAGGCGTTGCGCGCTCGTAGTCTCTTTCGAGATTGTTGGCATCTACTCCACGAGATTCCAGATTTTCTTTAATTCCAGCCAGGACCATTGGTTCGATGTAGGATTGTTTTGCGTTTTTGCCGTCCGGATCTTTCTGATGTTGAAACGAATTGAGGTCACGGTACTTGGTTTTTCCGTCCCATTGCAAACTAATCGGGGGCGTTGATTCAAACTGGATCGTGCGCGGCGTAAAATTTCCCTCAGTACCTGGAGAGGTCGACAAGTCAACCGTAAACTCCAATGGTCCCTCGAACCCAAGAATGAGCTTTTTAGTGTTTTTTTTATCTCTGGTTCTCTCCACATTGCTCATATCTGTTTCTGTATATGCATAAGATGGACCCATCTGATATATAAGTAATCCGCTCGCAATATATCTTCCTTCGTAGTTGGGAGTCCTTATCCAGCCAGATGTATTCCAAGTTTCCCCCCTGGGTTCTTCCCATCCGCCTGTTGTATCGGATGAAGTCGTTCGCCAATCGGCGGCAGTCTTCGCCGAGGAAGCTGGTAGCCATCCATTTTTAAAGCCCAGATTATCCCAATCCGACTTCGAAAGCTTAATTTTCATTATATTCTCCTATTTTTCTATAAGTATTAATACTACTAAGACTCTTTTACCTTTAATTTTCGTCATTAGACGCCGTCACCTACTCTGCGCATCATCTTGCCGTACCTTGCGAAAAATCTTGCTTCTTTTGAATTATGAATGGTAAATGACTCCTTTTCATTTACAGCCAATATCAACATTTGTATTTTTTCAAGGTATGGCTCTGCCCTGTCCGCAAGGAGCTGTAGCACGGGCTTTGCGTCATGGGTTCCCCATACCTGGTTTTCAAATTTGTGCATGCGGATGTATCCCTTGTCGTACGCCAGTTTCCATAAGTAATGAAGATCCTCTATCCCTGCATGCTCTGGATCATAGCGCATTTTTTCCAGTTTGGCTTTTTTTTCCTCGGGATCATCTATGTATTTGATTTGACCACTACGCATAAGCGCCGCATTTACCTCATCGTCCGTCAGTCCAAATCTTCCTGGACTTTTAACGATGGAGCATGCGTGACAGTCCCTTGACTCAACTACATCTTGCGTGACAGGATTGTACCAGCATCCTGGAAGGGATATGACCTTGTCCATGGATCCGCTAGCAACTTTCCACCAGTTCATTTTATACCTTTTTGAATTCTATCAAGTTTATCCGCAAGGGCTGGATGGCTCTTCCTCAAGGCTTCGACTGCCCATGGATGGCCAATTATATTTTTTGACAGCATGGACGGATTCCGAGCAATGTCCCTGATCCAGTTCGCGATATATGCCTCGTCTTCATCGTGACCAAGATAGTATAAGAATTGTTCTACCCCGTTCCTACTCATTGCATCTTCAGGCATACCCTTCGCTATTTCCATGATTGCATCGTGATTCTTTTCGGGTTGACCGCATGCGTATAGGAATATCTCTCGGCCTGGAGAACTGAGGTCATCGGAGAATCTGGCAATCCATTTTTGGTCTAGTTTTCTTTCACACATGGACTCGTCGATTTTTCCATGTGGATATTTCTTCTCGTGTATGAAGCTCCATTTCCAGTCCGTTACTGCTTGACGAAGATCGTTGGTCCATTTTTTAAGTTCGGGATGCGTCATTTCAAATCTATTCAGTCTGCATACAAATATATCCATTTGTGAGATATCGTTCTGATATACATTTTCGAATTCCTTATTCTCCGATTTGCTTGACTTATCTGCAACTACGCGCTCTTTTGCATCATAAATATAGTAATGACGGATAAGGTCTAGATCCACGAGCCTGTCCGCCAACTTGACCCACGACGCAACGATATTCATCATAGCGTTATGTAGAGCATCCCGCGATCCTGGACCAAGAACCTTTTCCATGCGAGAAACCTTGTGCGCACCCGTGGGTAGATCTGCCTCCAATGGAAGGAAATGATCATCTACGAATTTATTTGAATTAAGGCCGCCATCAGTAGCCAGTACTGCCTCATGCAATTTTGCAAGCGCTGCCGATTTCGGTACTTGCCCACCATGGCGAGCATCCAATTGCACCGTCAGATATCCCTTACCTTCCGAGATGATCGGTATTATGTATATGTCGAGCCGATCTCCGTTTTCATCATTCGCATAAAGATGCCTTTTCATGTCGACGATGTCAGGATGCGCATCGAATGAATCAGTGCTAAGCGACTGCGCCGTCTTCCACCAGTTCATCACTATCTACCCTTTTTATTCTTTGGTTTTTTTATGGGCACACAATTCGGAACAGGTCTATTATTCAGATCCTTCATGCCCACCATAATATATCCCTTCCAACATGGATTCTTCTTGCCTTTTGATTTTGATTCTTTGTACCAATCATTCATCTTAGTTTTCCTTTAATATGCAAAAAACTGGCATACCATCTCTGTCTCTCATGCCAGTTTCTGGCAATCCATTTGAATCTAAAGCAGAGACTTTGCCCTTTATGGTTATAGTTCCATCTTCAATGGCTTGTTTTGTCTCTTCAATCGTGTGCCTTTCTGAATGCCACCAGTATCCGACTACGCTCTGAGGTATTTCGTTAAGCATTTTGGGTTCTGTGTAGGCCTTCTTTATCCATCCCGTGGACAGACCTATTATTTCCCATTGCGATTTTGACAGTTTCATGCGCATGATTGTTCCTCAATCCTGTTTTCGTTAAAATAGCAACATTATCCTGCAGAGCGTCATATATAATGTTGACCTACTATTGAATTGTTATTTTACTAAATTACGTAGAAGTAATTATTGCATGGAACTCAGGTTTTTATAGAATATATGTTTGCCTCTATAGTCCTTTGCAGGATGCCTATCTTTTCTAGTTCTATGCTCAAAAAAATAGCTGCGTCTTCCATCTTCTTTTTGCGGTTGGCATCTCCATCGAACTTTCCAGATTTTATCCATCCTTCTATCTGGTTTAGCAATTTCTCGTACTTGCTTTTATTGGCAATAAGTTTCTTCAGTTCCAGCGTTTTAGTTCTAGTGTCTTCCCTGAGGATTCTTTTTTCCTCTGCGTATGGGTCAATAGGCATGCCCATCATCGACTTCACCTTGGCCGCAATGCTCTCCCATGTGTCAGAGACATTTGACACGGTATCTGACAGCCATCCAGCTGTCTTTCCTATATCTTCCCAATCAGATTTAGATATCTTCACTCTCATGGCTCGCTTCGATTTTCTGTTATTTCCCCCCTGCGACGGGGATCGGCCATCTCGTCCTCGCCATCCTCGTCAATAGTCGGCACTCCCAAAAATTCTGCTGCCTTATTATAGAATGAAACATCTTCAGGAGTACTCAATCCAGCGGCTATAGCAGCTCTTGCCTTGCGCATAATATTCTTAGCTTCCATTTTAAATCCGCTGGCAATGGCCTGTTCTACAGCGGTCAATAATCGGTCTACTTCGCTTATGTTTTCAGTGCTATCGGTATTGATCTCTCCTTCGGCGACTGCGTCTTGTTCTCGTCTCATGTCGTCTGCATGATCCCCATGAGAGAACGCCTCTTTGATCCAGCCCATCTTCTGTCCTATGTTTTCCCAGTCAGATTTTGATAGTTTTATTCTCATTTTTATACTCCGTTGATTATTAGATACTTTAAACTCTATTATGCATCATTCTCATCTTGTATGAACTACCTACTTTGTGTTGTGAGATTACTTCGTGTTCAATGCTGACTTCAGTTCTCTGTATATCATCTTGACTTCTCCGGTCGGTCCTCGCTCCATGGGACCAGGAGAATACGGACTTGAGGATAGCGCGGAATATTCTGGAGAATTTTGACCGCCATGATAGTCACTTAGAAGCCAATAGAGGGCGACATGCACATCGCCTGAGTCGTCGTGCATTCCTGCGAGCGACTCCGCCTTCTGTCGTAGTCTCACCATGCGTGCATCGTCGTCATGACCATCAGTGAGGTATGAGAAGTCGGATGACTCTTCATCGGAATTATCCTCCTCAAATGATGGATCCAGTTCTTCAGGAGGTTCCGCCGAGTCCATCATGTCTGGCTCATAGTCTTCTGGCTGGGCTATCTTGATCCAGCCCATTTTCTGTCCTATTTGCTTCCAGTCTGTCTTAGATAATTTTATTCTCATTTTTTAGTTCCTTTTTTTTCTTCTTTTTATACCAGTTCATCTCTTATAATTCTTGTTCTTATTCTTAGCCCAGTCCTGTGCCCAATCAGGAACAGTTCGTAATCGTTCAATATAACTGGTTATCCCCTCTTCCCATTCCTTTGGAGCCTCGCCAGAGTCTAGCTTCTTTTTAGCCCAGTAATATACCCAATTAGGAGGCCTTCCATATGTTACAATATAACTGGTTATCGCCGCTTCCCAGTCCTCTGGAGGCGTGCCAGAGTCTAGCTTCTTTTCAGCCCATTTCAGTGCCCAATCAGGAGGATATCCATATCGTTCAATAAACCTGGTTATCACCGCTCCTAATTCCTTTGGAGCCGCGCCAGCTTCTAGCTTCTTTTTAGCCCAGTCCTTTGCAAAATCAGGAGGAAATCTATTTTCTACAATAACCCTGGTTATCCCCGCTTCCCATTCTTTTGGAGCCGTGCCAGAGTATAACATATTATTAGCCCAGTCCTTTGCCCAATCATGAGGCGTTCCCTTTTCTACGATAACCCTGCTTATCCCCGCTTCCCATTCCTTTGGAGCCTCGCCAGAGTATAGCTTCTTTTTAGCCCAGTCCTTTACCCAATCAGGAGGCTCTCCATATCGTCCAATAAACCTGGTTATCCCCGCTTCCCATTCCTCTGGAGCTGTGCCAGACTCTAACTTATTCTTAGCCCAGTCCTCTGCAAAAGCAGGAACAGTTCCATATCGTTCAATATCACTGTTTATCACCGCTTCCCATTCTTTTGGAGCCCTGCCAGATTCTAATATCCTTTTAACCCAGTCCCTTGCCCAATCAGGAATAGATCCAAAAGATCCATTCGCCATAATACTGGCGCTTATCTTCGCTTCCCATTCCTTTGGAGCCTCGCCAGAGTCTAATACCTTTTTAACCCAGTGCTGTGCAAAATCAGGAGGATATCCCTCTCTTGCAATTTGATTATTTATCATCTTCTGAAGTAGAGTGCTCTTTTCTATATCATCTGCATCTAAATCTGCAAAATTCTTTAAATTGAAATTATTATCCAGGTAATCTTCTCCGTCGTTATAGAGTGTACCAAGCTTCTTTAGAATGTCACCAATATAGCTTTTGTATGTTTGACTAGGATCTGCATCTCTTATTCCTTTCATTTGAACTACAACTGCACCATTGTGTTTAAAACCAGCTGTTACAAGTGGGCTGTTATTCTCATCTCTTAATGAGTACACATCTATTTTTCCCTGTTCTACATCATCGCAGTAACTACCTACACAATGGTTCATTTTCTGTCCTTCTATCTTGACATCAGTGCCACTAGAGATTCTTTGCCATGTGTATCTGTTTGGATAAGAAAAAACAATGTCTTCTTGTTTAGTGGGAAGATACTCTCCTTTCTCAAGTGAAATACTCTCACTGTGCCACTTCTCTGTTTCACTAACTGCATTTTCAAGAGTTCTTCCCTGTATAGTTTTTCCTGTCCTGTCAATCCAGTCTCTAATTCTAGCAGCCTTATCTCTTAGTGTATTAAACGCCTTCACTCTCTTTTGTACTGACGGCCTTTCCATAATTTCTCTCATCCACGTTCCTATTAAAGGATATGTTCTTACTAATGTTTCTTGTTCGTCTGTGAGAGGAACTACTTTTGGAAAAGTACTTTTTATATCTTCTATCGTAGCGGTGGGATGCTTTGTAAGCATATTTATGGCTGATCCCTTCTCTTTGCTCTCTAGTGTCTTTAACCATGCAAGAGTCCTTCTATCAACTCCAGGATTGGAGTCGAGTGATTGTAAGAGCTCTTGTAGACTTCTTTGAGCAATTTTATACCAGTTCATTTTACGATCTTGTCATTTCTGTGTACATGTGGAAGAGCACGTCCTCAGCAGCCTTAATCGATTGGTATGCATTCTCCGCTTTTCTTTTCATGCCTTCAACGTAACCCCAGGTTTCCGACGCCATCGCCTCCTCGCCCCACTTCTCTGCCTGCCTGAGATGAGCCTTTATGGATAACCAAGTATTCAATTTTTCTGCGCCTTTTTCGTCCTTGGCCCATATATCAAGACTATCAATCATCTCTGGAATACTGCGCATTACTACGATGCGTAGGCCAGTTCCCCTGATATTTTTCTTCATGAAGAGAAAACTTGATCCTAGCCTCTCCCAGTCGAACGGAGGCACACGTTCAGATTGTGCGATCTTGAACCAATTGCCTTCAGTTCTGGTTATGTATCGATTTAATTCTTCTTTTTCCGCTCTCATGCTTTTCTCCTTGTTACCCCTCTTGTTTGTCGGAAAGATCAAGGTATCCTCTTAGTGTATGTTTTTCATCTGGCAAGATTATCTCGGTGTTGAAGACCATTTTGTCTTATGGTTGTCATAGTAGTCGTGTTCCTCTTGCGGTCCTGGACGATCTTTGTACCATCCATAATGATAGCAGCAGTACCGTCCTGCTACTCTTGGCGCATGGTACCAGTTAGTATAAAATACCTTGCGGTGAAGATTAAGGAATTCCTTGCGGTAAAGAGCAAATGTCGTATCTATCAGAGCCTTGTATACTGGATCTCCTCCTGGTGTCGTGTCAATTATTTCTTGCCAAAATTTGCCCTCCCAAGTTCGGATATCATGAAATTGATTTTCAATATATAGTTTTTCTTGTGATATATCCAGAGCAAGCCCGATCTTTCCCAATTTGTGCTTTGATGTCAAGTCTATAAGATCTTGAACAACTGTTTTTGGCATTTCATCTGGATATTCAAGATCTGGATCGGTGGCAATAAAAATATTTGGTAGTTGCTTCCATATCTTTGAGGATTTGGCGAAGTGTCTGGGTCCTGGATTGGAAGGAAAAACGCAAACTGGTATTTTAGTTTCGTGGTAAAAGTGCAGCAATGGTGGATAAGTTGATCCGTTGTCAAAGATTATAATATTACTCAGTTCTAGACGTCTCAACTTTTCTATTGTATTTTCAAGAAACCATTTCTGGTTGAACACTGGAATAATAACGAGCATTCGCTCAGAGTCTGCATATTCTTTAATGCGATTCTCATTAATAAACATTATTTATATCATTCTTGTTTGTTCTTTTATATTATTTTTCATTTCCGTTTCGTGACAGGATTGACTACCTCATCGACTATTATATTAGCAGGGGGAACACTACTTCTAGCTATTTCGTATGCACCCCATGCTGACATGACCTTTGCCAGATCCTGTGCGTCGACCATTCCGTCCCCGTTTGTATCTTTGAATGCGTCCCCATTTCCCCATGCGGAAAGTATCATCGACAGATCAGATCCGTCAACGGTTCCGTCGCCGTTGACATCCTCTGTCTTTGCGGATAACTTCACATGCTGGGCGGAATATCCCATGGGCTGCAACTGCGCATTTATCGCAGCCAGCTCAGCCTCGTTCACATGCATTCCGCCTGAATAGAGTCCTATGAATATCGTCCGTCCAGCATCGTCAATAACGAATGTCGGAGAGCCGCTGTCTCCCACCCATATGGTCGGAGCCACATTGCCATACGTTGCCCCCATGTTATTTACATCCAAGAATCCGTCTGCGATGTATCCGTTGGTCTTGTCTACGAACTTTATCGCTCCGTTTACGGATTCCTGCTGATAGATCGCAGATCTCATCACCAGCTTGTATGCCTTTCCGTTGCAGTCGTGCACCCACAGGTTTCTGCCCTGCGGTATGTACCTGACGTCGGCTATGTGATCGTATATCATGACATCGTCCTTGGGAAACGGGGAGGCGAACTCCAGCAGCGTGTGGTCGGAGCCTATGTTTAAAGTTGCCTTCGTGACGTTTCGGGTGTGCCTCGTGCCCGACTTGCCGAGGAAGGTGTATTCCTCGCTCGGACCACGGTCGAATGTTCCCCTGTAATGCTGACACACCAGACCATGTCTTGGCGATATGAGCACGACGCAAGGATTTGTGGTGTTGTAGAAGTTGATATCGTTTTCGTTGAACGGTATCGCTAGGCTCATTCTCATTCCGACCGGAAATACGGACGCAAACGCTCTAGCGCGTAGGCTTACGCCGGACCAGTTCACGGCAGCACCCTGACATAGAGGATTATACCCCTTCTGTCCAGCATCTTGCCTAGGAGAGAGCGCAGGCTGTATCCAGTACTCGTGGATGTCGTGTATGGTTGATATATAATTCCTTAGTACGGCCATATTGAGTTCCTTTTGGTTAATTATTTATATTATCTGCCTAGCAATCGAAGGTATGCACCTTTTCTGTATCATTTCCCTATTTACATGACATTCAAGGTCTGGACTAATGATAGAAAACTTTGGATTTCTGTTTTTCATACTTATATGAGATTATTCAAAAGTTTGCACAGCATACCTCCGTCAGCGTTGAACGAGCCCGTAAGGTATCCCCCCTCATTGGACTTATGTACACGCTTGTATCCGTATTGGTATGAATAAAGCGCACGCTCGAATTTTTTTTTTAGGACTACTGGCTCTTTTTGAGCGCACCGCACCGCGCCGTGTGGAGCCATCTTTGCTCATCGATGAAAAGCCCACCGTAATTTTTCGGGGGGAAACTCACGCTCCCTCCCCGTCGACCATCAGTTTCGGTGTCCCCTGAGTGCTCCCACATCGCCTTCGCGGATAACTTGCCATGGCACATCGGCATAGTGGATGGTTGATCCCGTTCCCACATCTATGTTCACTGTTGAATCCCCGCTTATGTCGGGAAGAACCAGCTCCATCGCAATTGCCGTTCTTCGCAGCAAGTCGAACGACACCGATGCCATTCTTATATTGTGGTCTGATATTGCCACGTACCCCTTCCCCAGCAACCACTGTTCAGCATCGACACTGGTGCCAGAATGCACTGCCCGCCACAGATGTCTTGGAATGGAGGCTCTTGCTTCGTCTTCCATCCTTGCGAACAGGTCGCGTCGTTTGTCATCCATCCCTTGCACGCTCGCGATCTCCTGTGCGTTCATGAAGTCAGAATCCGTCCTGCCTATGTCTCTGATGTGGGTTTCCAGCTTCCAGAGCGGAGATCCTTTTAGGTTCAGTGCCTGCACATCGTCCATCCTGATGCCCAGCGCCTCCATCTCAGCGGAGTGTG
>Ga0209086_10000475_pt1 | contig 34840 bp, 26 predicted proteins | sample M_130207_XF_Meta_FD_187312 | JGI IMG/M metagenome (GOLD analysis project Ga0209086, IMG submission 187312) | Freshwater microbial communities from Lake Montjoie, Canada to study carbon cycling - M_130207_XF_MetaG (SPAdes) (version 2) | ecosystem: Environmental > Aquatic > Freshwater > Lake... | reverse complement strand
GTTTGATACTAGCGAATTATCGTCGAATTCTGAGATCAGAAGAGCAACTGCATTTGCGCGCGCACGACGAATTCGTCAGATTCCGAAGCACGCCAGCCAGTTGATGGAGTTGCAGCTGATGGATAAATCGGCGTAAATCCATAACCAAAATCGGCGGTCACTTTCGCGTCCTGACCGTCAATGTAATAGTTCAATCCAGTCGTCAAGATGGAAACATGACCTTGATTTACAAGAAAGTTTCCGACTTGTGTCTCTGAAAGTGCGTCAGCATTTGAGGCCGTCAAGTGCATGTATTCATAGCGCGAAAAAACTTCCCACTTCGGTGCGAGATACGCAGATGCTTGCAAGGTGAAACCAAGCGCATTGACACCACCAGCATTGACCGTCTGGGTCGAAGGAACGTTCGTGTTCACGCTGTTGCGGTAATAGGCTGCACTGGAATCGACATAGTTGTAATACGCACTTGCGAAAAGCGATGCGCCTCCGAACTGCATGGTGAAATCCGTCGTGAGCCCAACCCATGTGTTCGTGTCGGAACTATTCGAAAGTGTGACATTTTGTTGTTGGCCATAGACCTCGCTCGGCTTGGTCCCTTGGGCATTCACTGCAAATCCCCATAACCAACCAGGCTCTGATCCGTCTGGACTTGTGAACTGATCGAATTGCGCCCAGCCACCAGAACCCTTCCAATCGAATCGAGTGGTCACACCCCAAATATTTTGTTGCTCAAACCAAGGTGAATTCAGCGGATGAGATCCAACAACTTGCCCCGCTCCTGCAATAGCGTCATTTCCTCCATCATTGATAGAGAACCGCCAGCGGGCTTCGTTCGATAGCCATTCCAATTCCAATCCCTGCGTGTACCCCATTCCATAATGTAATGAGACAAGAGATCGATCAACTGCCATCTGATATTGCTCGAGCACCAAGAATTCTCGCCCATATGGCGCACGAAATTGTCCAACCCGAACCGACCAATCATCCGTCAAATTGACGCGAACCCACGCATCGAGCAATTGAAAACTTCCCGTAGTGGATTCACCAACAAACCCACCAACATTTGTTCCATTCGTTGACGGCTGTTGAGCCGTGCTTGAACTATTGGAAAAAATCCCCTTCAGCATGTATTGAATGTCAGGTGAAATCACATGCCCCTGCGCCCAAAGTTCGATGTTGTGAACATCGAAGCCAGATCGATTGAGGGTTTGGTCGTATGTCACTGGCGGTTGCGATTGAGATGGAACAATTCCATCCGCTGTATATGGTGCTCGCTGTGAACTCCACACCCAACGCGCTTGCACTAAACCGCCAATTTCCAAACGAAATCTATTGTCTGGACTTGCGATGAAGAATCCATTATCCCAACCGGCTGTTGCGCCATTGGACTGGAGCGATGTTCGTGTCGCACTATCGGCTAAGACATCCTTGACCAGTTCGCGCACTTCGGCTGCCCGTTCTTCAGTCAGCCACTGCTCGCCATTCTGCGATTTCAACTCAACAACTTGTCCCTGCAATTCTGCGTTGCGCTTTTCCAGTGCATCGAGGCGTCGCGCCATGTCGTCGATCTGCCGACTGTTCTGATCCGCCGCGCTTTGCGTTGGTGTCCCGCTTGATTGAGCGAGCATCGAACTGAGCAGAATCGGACCGAGAATTGCTTCAGCAAGCAGCATGGAATGAGGGTAAGTCTAACAAAGATAAAAGTTGCGTGAATGTGGAAGGCAAGCTCGGTGGCGGCGCGATTCCGATCGCCGCCACCGAAATAAAAAAAGGGCCGACCCTTGCGGATCGGCCCCTTGCGTCTCTATACCGTGCGTCTCTATCAAACAGTATCAACTCAGAACATAATCTGAAGCTGAGAAATAACATTCATCTGATCGGAGTTCGATGTGTTGGCATCTTGGTTCCAACCAGCTCCAGTGACCGATGTCTCGATCGCAGAGTTTCCGATATCTGACAATGAGATTCCGAACTGAGTCGTCCACTTCATGTTTGTTCCGGCATACACATTCATACCGAAGGTGAGAATGTTATTAACGTCTTCTGCCGTGCCTCCATACGGACCGCTCGGATCTGCAGCACCATTCTCAACATTCATCCATTCCCAGCGCCCGAAAGCTTCGAGAGAATCAGTGAAGCGGTAACCACCCTGGACGACCATGCCGTAACTCGTATAGTCGCCAGCTGCTGGGTTGCCATCAATCTCGTACTTTCCATTTGCGCCAACGAATGCAGCACTCAGGTTCAATCCGCCGGACTTGAATGCCGCATCAACTGTCCAGTTAACTGCGCCAGTTGTACTGATTGTGTCCGTTCCAGATTCAAGGACAGCCCCAGTCGACACATTCACGATTTGATAGTTGTAATATCCACCATAAATCTCAGAGTTCACTGCTGGGTTGTAACGACCATCCACCGACTGGCCGCGATTGTTGTAATACTGAATCGCTGCACCGATGACAAGGCCTGATTCATCACTCTTGAGTGATGTCTCGTTATCAAACTGTGACCAACTTCCCATGGCCTTGAACTCAACACGTCCTGCGAGGGAAATGCTGTTGTTGCTGTTGGTTGACCATGTGCCATTTTGAGCACGAGGCCCGTTGTTGTATGAACCCATCGCGCGGATTTGGTCCGACGAGTAGTTCAACATAATTCCCTGGGTATAACCACCCGAGAAGTAGTAATCAACAACCGAACGCTCAGCTGTCAGCTGTGCGCCGTCATTGCGGAGCGATTCTGCCATGAATGGGGACTTGAACTGTCCAACCTTCAGGCCGACTCCATTGCCGAAGTCCTTGTTCACCCAAGCGTCTTGGAGAACAACTTCTCCAGCAGTTGGGGTGTAAGGATCAATAGCAGATCCGTAGTTCAAGCGAGCCATATATGTCCAACTTGGATCTACGACATTTCCTGCGAATGCCATCTGGGTGCGACGATTTTCGAATGCCCATGTTGAAACGCCATCGCCGGTTCCAGAGACGGTTCCCGTACCTTCAACCTGAGCGTAAAGGTTTGGACCAATGTTTCTACCCAACGATGGGGTTCCGATATTCTCGCCTGGCTGATAATTCCAAGTGAAGCGAGCTTGGGTGAGCAAGCTGAGGTTCAACTTGAAATTTCCGTCAGCGCTGGAGATGAAGAATCCATTGTTGTAACCCGAAGTTGCGCCCGAGCCTTGAAGGCTAGTGCGGGTTTCGGAGTCAGCAAGGACATCCTTCACGAGCGACTTGATTTCGGCGGCGCGCTCTTCGGTGAGCCACTTGTCGCCATTTTGAGACTTGAGAGTTGCAACTTCAGCCTTGAGTTGAGCGATCGCATCACGCTCAGCGATCGCGCTGGCAGTTTCAGTTCCTTGCGCAAATGCTGCGCCGGTGAGGGCGAGACCACTCGCGAGAATCGCAACATACTTAGTAAGAGTCATAATTTTCTGTGCTCCTGTTTCGAATTTTCCGTGCTTGAAAAATGAGGTTAAAACTTAACAGTAATTTAAACGCGATTGAAAAGTTTGTCAACTTTATCGGGACGGTTGAGGTGCGATTCCGATCGCCGCCACCGAAATAAAATGCGGTGCTCCTCGGTGGCGGCACTCCTCGGTGGCGGCGCGATTCCGATCGCCGACACCGAAATAAAAAAAGGGCCGACCCTTGCGGATCGGCCCCTTGCGTCTCTATCAAGTTGAACGAAGACTTCTTCGAGCAACATTAAATTTTGAATCACGAAACTCGAAACCTGTCAGATGATTCCCAACTCAGAACATGATCTGAAGCTGAGAAATAACATTCATCTGATCGCCGTTCGATGTGTTGGAATCGGGGTTCCAACCAGCTCCATTGAGGTCGGCCGTGCTGCTTCCAATATCAGAAAGCGAGATGCCGAACTGAGTTGTCCACTTCATGTTGGTACCGGCATAGACATTCACACCGAAGGTGAGGATGTTGTTTACGTCGGTTGCTGAGAATGGATCGCCACCTGGAGATGCCGCGCCATTTTCAATGTTCATCCATTCCCAACGACCGAAGGCTTCGAGGGAATCTGTGAAGCGGTAACCACCTTGGACGACCATTCCGTAACTTGAAGCACTATCGTTTGAAATGTCAGTGCCCTGGTTAGCATAAGTTGCGTTTGATCCAACGAATGCCGCACTCAAACTCATTCCACCAGACTTGAATGTTGCATCTGCGGTCCAGTCAACAGCTCCAGTAGTTGTAATTTCGGATACATCAACAGGAGTCTGAACTTCGTTTGCTACCCCATAAATGATCGAACTGACACTTGGATTCCATTGACCACCAACATTAGAACCACGATTGTTGTAATACTGAATCGCTGCACCAATGACAAGACCTGATTCATCACTCTTCAGCGATGATTCGTTATCGAACTGTGACCAGCTTCCCATGGCCTTGAACTCAACACGTCCTGCGAGGGAGATGCTGTTGTTGCTGTTGGTTGACCATGTGCCATTCTGTGCACGAGGACCGTTGTTGTATGAACCCATCGCGCGGAACATGTCCTGCGTGTAGTTCAACATAATTCCCTGGGTGTAACCACCCGAGAAGATGTAATCAACAGTTGATCGCTCAGCGGTCAGCTGTGCGCCGTCGTTGCGGAGTGATTCTGCCATGAATGGGGACTTGAACTGTCCGACCTTCAGGCCGACTCCATTGCCGAAGTCCTTGTTCACCCAAGCGTCTTGGAGAACAACTGCTCCAGCCTCTGGGGTGTAAGGATCAATAGCAGATCCGTAGTTCAAGCGAGCCATATATGTCCAACTTGGATCAACGACGTTGCCCGAGAATGCCATCTGGGTGCGACGATTTTCGAATGCCCATGTCGAGACGCCATCGCCGGTTCCGTTGGTGGAGTCATCTGAAATATTCTCCCCTGGCTGATAATTCCAAGTGAAGCGGGCTTGCGCGAGCAAGCTGAGGTTCAACTTAAAGTTTCCGTCAGCGCTGGAGATGAAGAATCCATTGTTGTAACCCGAAGTTGCGCCCGAGCCTTGAAGGCTGGTGCGGGTTTCGGAGTCAGCAAGGACATCCTTCACGAGCGACTTGATTTCGGCGGCGCGCTCTTCTGTGAGCCACTTGTCGCCATTTTGGGACTTGAGAGTTGCAACTTCAGCCTTGAGTTGAGCGATCTCGCTCATGGCGTCAGTTCCTTGCGCAGATGCCGCGCCGGTAAGGGCGAGACCACTAGCGAGAATTCCAACATACTTAGTAAGAGTCATAATTTCCTGTGCTCCTGGTTTTGAATTCACCGTTCTTGATACGAGACGCGATTGGTGAACCGTTTTGTGACACCTGAAATCGGAACTCCCCGCCACGTTGACGAGGACCGAATCAGGTTTTTTCAGTATCGACCATTTGCGGTCGAAACCTGAAGGCGGAACTATAGGGACGATGGGTGCGATTGTCCACCTGTCAAGTTGAAATAGAGGCGCAAACTTCATTTTATCGCTAAAAAACGGCATATTGCGAAAAGCCAGATTCCATTATCAGCCAAAAACTTTTCAGAATTATCTAATTTTTCCGCTGGAGAACGAATCCGATAGCAAAACACAGAGCCCCGCGAGGGCTCGTTCTGGGTCTGGTGCGCCACCAGATTTCATCTGAAAATCCGTTTGAATCGCTTGGTGCAAAAGTGCGGCCGCGCGAGTTTCGCCTATTTTTCTCGCTGCTCGCAGGATCGGAATCGTAGATTCTCCCCATAAACGAAGGTCTTTTGCGATCTGGCCATCGGAAACTCCTTGGGCGGCAAGCGCGGCTGCAGCGTGAATTTTGCGGGCAAGATCGATTGCAGACCAAGAGATCATCACCTCTGGGGCCTTGGAAATACGCAGTAATTCAGTCAATTTTGCAGCGGCGCGCCCAGAATCTCCGCTGAGAATTGCGTCTTGAATCTCCCACGCTTGCTCTTCTCGGCTTGCGCCGACAAGTTCTCGAACTGTGAAAAGGTCTATTTTCTTGCGCCCAGAAGCCAGCGCGCCCACCGCCAACTTGCCGATTTCCGAGTCCAGCCGAGCGAGATCTGCGCCAACTCGCTCGACCAATAATGTTGCAGCATCCATATCCATCGATATTTTGTGTTGTTTTTCGCTGCGAGCGACGCACCAACGCGCAGCATCTGCATCGCCAGGAGATTCGCATTTCAAAATGATCCCGATCTTTGAAACAATTTTGTCAAAGTTTCCAGGGCGCCAATTCTGTGATCGAAGCAGCAAAGTTGCTTCTTTCATAGGGTCTTCTGCATATCGCTCCATGGCACGGCGTCGATCTTCAGAGCCAAAGAAGGCGTCCGCGTTATCGACTATGACCAATTTGTGCGAGGACATCAATCCATATGAACGCAATTCATCCAAGACGGTCGCGAGTGTGGCGGTCGACCCGTCAAATGTGAATTCGTCGACTCCACCGAAGTCGGTTTCTAGGCTGGTTCGCAGTCGCCGCGACCATTCAACTCGCAAAAAAGAATCCTTCCCGTGCAAGATCACGATGCGGTGCTGTGAGTCTGGTCCTCGAGTGGTCACCGAGGCATCCTAGTCCCTCGACAATTCGATCCATCCCCCCCTTCCGCGAACTTCTCTCTATCCTTGCGCGCCTTATGCAGATTCCATCTGATCCGTACGGCTTGGGCGCTCTTGGCGAACGCACCGCTTCCCGTGAAACCCTCTCCGCCGCGGGATTGCCCATCGACCCGCGCATTTCCACCAACTATCAGCGCACACGCGAGATGACCATCGACGAACTGCTCTTAGAAAATCGCGTGGTCTTCTTGGTTGGCGAAATCAACCACGCATCCGGTGCGCGCGTGCTGATGCAAATGCTCTATCTGGAAAATCAAAAAAAGGGGCAAGATATAAATTTCTATATCAACAGCCCAGGTGGATCTGTTGATGACACGCTTGCAATTTATGACACGATGCAATTCATCAGCAGCGAAGTTGCGACGACTTGTATTGGCCGCGCATATTCAGGCGGTGCAGTTTTGTTGTGCTGCGGACATCCAGGCAAGCGCACGATTCTTCCGCACGCAAAGGTGATGATCCATCAACCTTACGGCGGCGTTACTGGACAAACCACCGACATTCAAATTCAAGCAGATCAGATCATCAAAGCGAAGCGCTTGTTGAACGAGATCATCGCTCGACATTGCAAGCAGCCATACGAACAAGTCGCAAAGGACGGCGAGCGAGATAAATATTTCGACGCGCAAGAAGCGAAGGCGTATGGACTCGTCGACGAAGTCGCTTCGTTTCCTGACAAGAGCAAGAAATAATCGCCCATCGTGGACGCTGAGCAAACAACTTTGTTGACGATGGAAGACGAACCGTTATTGGTGCCGTATGTCATCGACTCTTCGGGATATTCCCAGCGCGAATTCGACATCGTTTCTCGCTTGCTTGCGGATCGCATTGTGCTTTGTTCGGGCGAGGTCGAATCCGAAATGGCAAATTCGATCGTTGCGCAATTGCTCTTTCTAGCGAACGACAAGCCTGATGCGCCAGTGAGCATCTATATCAATGGACAAGGCGGCAGCGTGAACGACGGGCTTGCGATCATCGACACGATGCGCATGATGCCATACCCCGTTGCGACATACATCGTTGGATCTGCGCCAAGCATGATGAGTGTCATCGCATGCTGCGGAACAAAGGGGCAGCGATTCGCAATGCCGCACGCATGGAACTTGATGCATCAAGGTCGATACTTCGACGCGATCGAAGGGCAAGCGACAGATCTTGAAATTGAAGCGCGTCGAATGTTGCGACTCGAAGAACAATGCAATGTGCTGTATGCAGATGCCACGGGAAAGTCCTCCGAACAAATCGGGCGTGACTGCGATCGTGATCTCTGGCTGAATGCTTCCGAAATGTTGGCTTATGGCCTCATCGATCGGATCGTGAATCGACTTCCATCTCCATCTCTTTCTAAGGATTGAATTATGAGCATCATCCCAATCGTGATTGAAAAAACCGGCCGAGGCGAACGCGCATACGACATCTATTCGCGACTTCTCAACGATCGCGTTGTCTTTGTCGGCGGACAAGTCTCTGACGGAATGGCAAACTTGATCGTCGCTCAACTCTTGTTCTTGGCCAACGACAATCCCAAGGGCGAAATTTCGCTCTATGTCAACAGTCCTGGTGGCAGCGTGACCGCGGGACTTGGCATCGTCGACACGATGCGATTCGTTCCATGTCCAGTGGCGACATACATCATCGGACAAGCTGCAAGTATGGGCAGCGTGATCGCATGCTGCGGTACAAAAGGACGACGATTTGCCCTTCCAAATGCAGAAAACCTGATGCATCAACCGCTGCTCGGCGGAGTCTTAGAAGGTCAGGCCACCGATCTTGAGATCGAGGCCCGACACATTCTTCGACTGCGCGATCAGATCTATCAGATCTATGCGACCGAATCAGGACAAACCAAAGAACGCATCGCTGAAGATTGCGAACGCAATAAATGGCTCAGTGCGCCAGAGATGCTTTCGTATGGTTTGATCGACGGCGTCTTGGACAAACTGCAATTGAAAAAATCGTGAGCGCGATTGCTCCAGGAGCTGGAACGCTCTGAGGAACGATCGATGATCCAAAGACCCACGCATCTGATGCGCCGTTGAAGAGAACGCGATCAGATGCGCCGAACGCTGCTTGATCCCAACTTCCAGTGTCTTGCAACCAGAGGTGCCAATAGTTTTCGATTGGCCAAAGATCGCCTTGGCCATAATTCGTATCGCCGTCGATGGTGATGCCTGTCAAAAAGATTCCCCACGAATAGGTGTCGTATGTCATCGAAAATGTTGGCAGAGCAGCATCGATGTCGACAAGAGCATCCCAACTTGTGTAATTCGCACTGTCCCATCGAACATGAAAGAGATAGCCATCGCCATCTTCTTGATCAATCTGAAACGACGCAAGATTTGCGCCGATCCCGATATCGAAATCAGCAATGATTGCTGCGGACGCTTGCGACGAAGCGAAGAATGTGAATGTAACGGACACAACAAGCGCGCGAGCGCTTACGAAGAGCGAAGAGATGGACATAAAATTCCTTGAAATGCGGAGTGCCTGTTTCGCGCAGGATCCAAAAAGGGAGGGAACCGAGGGACGAGCAGATCAAGTTGGTCGACCCGACTTACGCAAAGTGGGTTCTCCACTCGTCGTTCACGGTGACGCGATCGCTGCCGAATTGCACGGCATTCCTCCAACTTGAAACGCACTACCGATACTTCGGCAGTGCGTACAGAATACCAAGTTGTATTGTTGTCGACAGATGGCGATACGATATTTAGATGAGCGACACTCCAAGCGCAACCATCGAACAACACGCCGCGCGATTTCAAAAAGATTTCGCCCGTGTACGCACCGAAATTCAGAAAGCCGTCGTCGGACATAAAGATGTTGTCGACGGCGTGCTTGTTGCACTTTTCGCCAATGGTCACGCTCTGCTCGAAGGCGTTCCGGGATTGGGGAAGACCCTTTTGGTGCGATCGTTGTCGCAGGCGCTGTCGCTGAACTTCAATCGCATTCAGTTCACTCCAGACTTGATGCCAGCAGACGTGACTGGAACGACCATCGTTGTCGAACGCGACGGTGGTCGAGATTTTCAATTTCGCAAAGGTCCGGTCTTTACGCAAATTCTCCTCGCAGACGAAATCAATCGCGCGACCCCTAAGACGCAATCATCTCTCTTGGAAGCAATGCAAGAACGCAGCGTCACAGTTGGAGGAACGACGCATATTTTGGAAAAGCCATTTCTGGTTATGGCGACCCAGAATCCAATCGAGCAAGAAGGGACGTATCCACTGCCCGAAGCGCAGCTTGATCGATTCTTTTTCAAGTTGGAAGTTGGATATTCAACTCGTGAAGAACTTGCTGAAATTTTGAATCGCACAACTGCGGGCGAAACACCAGCAATAGAACAAGTGATCGATGCGGCGACAATTCTCTCGCATCAGAAGTTGGTGCGGCACGTCAAGATCGCTGCGCATGTACAGGATTATGCCGTGCGACTTGTGCTTTCGACGCATCCGCAAGGTCAATTCGCAACGCCGATGGCCAATCGATATCTGAGATTCGGCGCAAGTCCGCGCGCGGCGCAAACTCTTGCGCTTGGGGCGAAGGTCTATGCATTGCTTGCAGGACGAGGTCACGTTGCCGTTGAAGACATTCAAAAATGCGCGCTTCCCGCGCTTCGTCATCGAATGCTGATCAACTTCGAAGGCGAAGCCGAAGGAATCAATCCTGACACCATCGTTCAGAATGCACTTGAAACGCTTTCTGCAGATGCTCGTGTGACGGTCTAGATTCTTATTCCAATTTAAACCCAAAATTGAACCAAAGCTTTGCCACCAAACCGGGGCTTGGCATATCATTTTTTGCGTGAAAATCATATTTTTGGCTATTCCATTTGCAATATCGGAACCAAATCCGATCGTATTGAATAGGAGGCATTATGAAAAATTATGAAACTGGGACAGGAAAAGGGACAGGAACTGGAACGGGAACTGGGGCGAAACGCGAAACAATTCGCGCGACAAACTGGGCATCAAAGCTGCGGCTCGGTGCCAACAACGATCCGCTCGATGATGGAATCTGCGCCGATCTTGATCAAGATTCCAGACAAGATCGACCGACTTTCCCGCAGGCTTTTCCACAGGCGCCTCACTTTGGCCTGCCAAGTGTTGGCGAGAGTGGAATGCCTTCAATTGCTGGTGAAATTCTTGCCGTCGTGCGAACGCTCATGCCACGAGCCGAGAGCGCAGACATCAGAATCCGAGTTGAAATCGACCAATTTGTGAGTGGTTTGACCGCAGGCCCAATTGGAACGATCCTCTTTGGGATGCTTCGCCGTGCGATCGATGCGTATGGTTTGGCGAGCGCTCAAGGTGAAAGTTGTGCGAATTCGGCTGAAATCACGCTTTGTGCAAGGTTAGATGGCGGGCTGGTGCGCTTGCATGTTCTTGATGGCGCACAGAAGAGGAAGGTCCCAAGCGCAGATGCGGCAATCGGACTTTCTGCGGCAACTGCAGAGTCCCTCGGTGGTAGCCTAGAAATATGCACTGTTCCATTTGGCCACGAAACACTGCTAACTGCGACGATTCCTGCTTCTCGACTCGCCTATAACAATGAAAATGCGGCTTGAACTTTTTGAACTTTTACCCCTAGAAATCCGTATAACAATGAAGATGAAGAACTACACAACACAGACCAATTTGGCGCTGCGCACTCTTTGCTTGACGAGTGGAATCGCGGCATCGCTTTTGTTCGCTGCGACTCAATCAGCAAGTGCGCAAACCTCGTCCAACCGTGCGGGGAAAACAACCCAGCGCGAGCAAGTGAAACCTGATGTACGGACTGAGGGAAAAGGAACATCGACAGTCAGCCCGCTCGCGGGCGCCGAGTGGCAAGTTGCACCGCAAATATTGTCTGCGATTCCTTCTGTCGTCGGTGACGGTTTCGGATGTGCAGTTGCCATGAATGAAGCTGGAACGATTCTCGTCGTGGGCGCATCCGACGCCAAGGTTGACGACGTCAACGCTGTTGGAGCGGTTCATATCTATACATACTCAGATCGACTGCACGCTTGGGAGCATGTTCAACTTCTTGAGTGTCCGCAGAAAATTACATTAGGTCAACTCAACGGATCGCCTGGATTGGCGCTCTTTGGTTGGTCTGTTGCAATTAGTGGATCCACAATCGTCGTTGGTGCGCCAGTTGTCACTCCAAACTCTGGAATGCCTGCGCTTGCTGGTCAGGTCTATGTTTTTCAGCAGAGCGCCGTAGATCAATTATGGGGCAAAATTTTAGAAGGCGCACGCGTTGCGAACAAGATCCTTGGGGCAACTGATGCTGAGATGATTGGATACTTCGGCGGATCTGTTGCGATTGATGTCGATCCTGCATTTGGTGTCAATGACACACGAATCGCTGTGGGTTCTACATTCCGTGGGACAGCAAATCAAGGTGGCGTTTTTGTTTTTGAAGGCCCAAGCAGCACACCAAACCTGATTGTGCAAAAGAAATTCTTACTTCCAGATGATGTCATCGCACAGGATCAATTTGGATCGAAAGTCGCGATGGACGGCAATCTGCTGGTCGTTGGAGCGCAATTGGCTGACAGCGACGATCTCGTGAACAGCGGCGCGGCGTATGTCTATCGACGTACTCTCGATGTTGGCGAAACAATTGGAACATGGATACCGGAAGCAACGTTCATAAATAATGAAGGCGCGAGCGAAGATGGATTTGGAAGTTCTGTATCTATTGTCAGCAACACAATCGCTGTGGGCGCGCCTGGAACTGATCGTGGAGTTGTCAGTGCAGGGTCATTCGTTGTTGGAACGAGTTACACGATCAAGTTTGCTGGCAATACAACCTTCACGCAAATTGGAGCTTCAAGCAATAATGTCGGCACAATTTTCACAGCAACTGCCCCTGGCAGCGGAACCGGAACGGCATACGTTGCATCTTCAAGCAACGGATCCGCATTTGTCTATCGATTGACTGGCGGATTGTGGACTTTGGAAAGTGAAGTCTTCCCACGAGAAGCGAATGCAGGAAATGCATTTGGATATTCACTGGGTCTGGCAATGAACGGCGATCAATTGATCGTTGGATGCCCTGGATACGAAACCGATTACATCAATGCTGGTGTTGGATTTGCATACTCACGAGATCGAATAACAAATTCTTGGAACCTTCAAAGGACGGACCTCTGGTCTCCAACCGGACGCCCAAGCGAAGGAATCGGCGAACAGTGCGCTTTCAGCCAAGATGGCCAGAAAGCTGTGCTAGGAAGTCGGCATAATGTCAGTTCTGGCCCATCTTCCACCCAGATTGCAAGCAATATGTTTGCTTCAACATTTGGTCAGACGCCGATGGGCGAGGACATTGTCATTGGATCAGCTCCGCCTCTGCTTAGTCCAGATGCGCCTGGGCCCGATGGCTTCGCATCGACTGCCCCCACAACCGCAACTGGAACTGGCGGAACGACTCCAACAACTGGTGGATTTGGTGGATCGAGTGCTGCAACTCCAGCCACACCAACCATTGAAGAATGGGGAGTCGTGCGTGCATCGGTGATCGCCGTCAACCGCAGTGAAAAACGCGTGTCGATTCTTACAACTGACGGAAATGGACAAATTGAAACTGCCGGTAAATCAAGCCATTCGCTGGGTTTTTATGACCGAACTTGGGAAGTGCTCGGCGTTGGCGATGTGAACGGTGATGGCTCGACCGATGTTTTGTTTTCTGTTCCTTCGACTCAAGATCCTACGAAGCTATTAGTGAAAGCCTGGATCCGAGTGGGTTACACCGTTCTGGAAACAGTGAATTTGAGAGCTGCTAAGGCGGGAGATCGGTGCATTGGAATCAGTGATTGGACTGGAACTGGATTTGATGGACCTTGCTTCTTACATGCAGACGGAAAATCGATGTCCTTCTGGGTCGTCGAAGGTGGAGCAGTCACAAGCAAGATCGAATGGGCACCAGAAGAATTACTTGAAGGAAGTTGGACTTTCTTTACGGGCGAAGTCACTGGAGATGACCGCCAAGACTTGCTCATGTTCAATGACGATGGGAGTTCAGTGCTGAAAGTGAAAGTCAATAATGCAGACAGCGTGACAACTTCAACGATCCCAAGTCCAGGGGCAGGCTACAGAATTGCATCCGCGCAAGACCTTGACGGCGATGGATCTTCTGACTTCCTATGGGAAGATCAGTCTTCGAACAAACTGCGTTTCTTTTTCTTGAATTCTGACGACACAGTGCGATTCGATACTCCTTGGGATTCCAATCTTTCTGGTTGGAAAATTGATCAAGCTGCGAACTTCACAACGAGCGGTGGAACTGGAATCATGTTCTCCAAAGGCGGAGGCGAAGTTCTTGTGCTGACCGTTCGATTTGAACCGCTGCAAACATTGCCTGCGGGACGTGGCAATATCCGCGTTGATTACTCACGAATAATCGGCGAACTTGAAGAGGGATATTCGGTTCTTGGCCCTGCAAAAGAGCCTGGGAACTGACGACTCTTCAGCGAGACATTGTCTCTTCAAGAATGCATGAAAGAGTGATGCTTATATAGTGCGAGCATGTTGATGCTGGCGTTGATTCTCTGGCTGGGAGCATTTGGACTTTCTTGGATTCTCGTGCGAGTGACTCGCAATGTCGCGCGGAGGCGTGGATGGGTTGCGCCTGTGCGCGGGGATAGATGGCACGCGCATGCGACTCCCCTCTTTGGTGGAGTCGGAATTGCAGTTGCATTTCTTGTCGCGGTTGCGATGGCTCGGGGAATATCTGACGAATTTCGAGAGGCGACAAGTGTGAATGCAGCGCTTGTGATCGCACTTCTTGTGGGCGCAATCGGCGCGGCATTCACCGGCTTGTGCGATGACATCTTTCACTTTCGACCCGGTGCGAAATTGGCCGCGCAGTGTGGATGCGCGTGTGCGTTTCTGTGGATTTGCGGCGGCGTGGAAATCACCGGAAGTGCGCCAGTCGATTCGGTGATCGCGCTGTTGTGGATCGTCACTGTGATGAATGCGGTCAACATGCTTGACAATATGGATGGTTCAGCAGCGGCGGCGGTGAGCGTTGGATTCTTGGGGATTGCTGGGATGAGTTGGGTTAATGCACCGGGATCATTTGTGTTTGGCGTCGCTCTCGTTGCTGCGGGTGCGACAATTGGATTTCTTGTGCAGAACTTGCCGCGTGCGAAGATTTTTATGGGCGATGCAGGTTCGCTCTTTCTTGGATTCTTGCTTGCGGCACTCGTGTTGATCTGCGCGCGGCCTATGGCGATCGACGCTAATACAAATGGATTGCTTGAGTCATCGCAAGGATGGCTGGTGACGATTGTCGCCGCGACTGGATTCGCATTCGTGCCGCTTGCGGATATGACCGTCGTCTCGATCGCGCGCATTCGCAGAGGGCAGAGTCCGATGGTCGGCGGACGCGATCACACAACACATCGCTTGAGTCAGATGGGTTTTTCTGGAGGCGCAATCGTGTTGATGATTGTGGCGACTGCAACTGTGAGTGCTGGGATTACAGTTGCTGCGGCGACGGGAGTGGTAGCGATGACTTTGGCGATTGGCGTACTTTGTGCGTTTTTTGCAGTGATTGTTGGTGGAATGCTGCGAGTGTGTGTTCGAATGGATGATGCGGCTGTTGGGGGCGCGTCACGCCAACTTGCAGCGTTCGCTCCATTTGCAAAGGGCGTGATCGACGTCATCACGATCGCCGTTGCAGTCAACGTTGGATATTTAATTCGCTGGGACTTTACGATTCCTCCAGAGTTGACGAATTCGGTTGCGTGGTCGCTGCCTGTCGCGATGGCGTGCTGCGTGAGCGTCAACGCATTCGCTGGCACATTTTGGAAACCATGGAGCGGCAATCGATGGAGAGATGTTGGGGAGGGATTTTTGAACGCGCTGCTTGGCGCAGTGATCGCAGTGATCTTGATCGCGGCGCTGTGGAGTCCTGAGAGATTATTTTCCAGAGTCGCTCTGGGATTGTTCTTGGTGATCTATCCAGTGTTGACCGCAGTGATGCGCATGTTTTTTTGGCGCAAGGCGTGAGGGGTGGTGCGAGATGGTTTACGATTATGGGCAGATGCCCCAGCCGCTGAGGAGCGCGCCAAGATCTGGTCCATTGACGACGCCATCTTGATTCACATCCGCGCGCGGATAGTCGCCGCCGCTTGTGCCCCACGATGTGAGAACCATTGCAAGGTCCACCGCATCGACAATGCCATTTTGGTTTATGTCGCCGGGGCAAGGGTCGGAAGGATGTACGACCAGACGAACATCATCGATAACAGGACCATTTCTGCCATCATTCATGAGCGAGCGCATTACGATGGTTGTTTGGAGATCAATCGCTGTGAAGTCGATTGTTTTCTTGCTCCATGCCTGTGGATTAGATGCAGTGCAGACATGCTCAAACTGGGCTGAGACCTGACCGATTTCTACTGACATGCGCTTAGTGCCTGGTGTGCAGTTTCCAGTCAATTCAAAGCTCAACCTATATGGGACGCCGGGAATGGTTTGAACCGTCTGGGCTATCGCACCGCCGGCCGCATCGCCATCCAAGTCAACTGTGTATTCCCCTTCATAACTCATCCACGATTCTTGCGTTGGAGGACACATTGGGCTGAGGCGCACTCGGTCAACGCTTGCCGTGACCACAGACCAACCAGAGACAAACGGTGAACCTAGCGAATGGATGACCCACGAACAGTCAGGCTGAATTGGACCAAATTCAAATCCACCATTCTGAATCAGGTTCACTTCACACGCAGTCCCACTCTCACAACAATCTGGGATGCCGTTGGAATTCGCATCGGCGAGTTGTCCGCTGAGGATTTGTCCGTAGTCGACGATGCCGTCGGAGTTGCAGTCGGCGGACCATTCGATGATGTATGCGCTATAGCAATAGATGTCAGCGTCGTTAGGTTCGTCGTTCCATTGGCCTTGGTAGAGAACATACATTCCAGCAACATTCTCCAAAGAACCATTGTTTGGCTCACCAGGATGCCAGTTGTTGTAGCTCAGGGGCTCATTAGTCACCCACTTCCAACCGCCGTTAGGTTCTGAGTAAGCCGGGTCTGTAGTGTCTTGAAATAGCCCAATCCATGCGGCACGCTCGATCGCCCAAGATGCAGTAAAGCATCCTGATTGCCCCACCACCAGCGTCTGATAGACCCATGATTGCTCAGCTGCCGAAGTTAGCGTTACAAGATGGCCATTCAAAGCGTTGGCTGCGGCATTTGATGAGGTCCAAGTGATCTCGGATGGCAGATTGACTCGCTCATACCAATGCCCATTGCCTCCACTCGCCGTTGTCCACTGCACGGCGGTCGATTGCGCCATAACTCCTGAACAGATCGAACCAGCGGCGACCGCCACGCTCAAGGCTTGTGTGAACTTCATATCTTTCTCCTGGATGGGGGATAATGCCCCCAGAGATAATCCAGAAGATTGTGAGTCATGGGACTCAACTTTCCAAGAAATCAAAATGATTGCGGCAAGTGTGGCGCTCGCGCCAATCCAGAATCGCACTTTGCGCCTGGAAATCAAAGTGAATGGCGCATCCACCTTCACAGCACCCCCCTTCACCGCATCACCCGTCAGCAGCGCCCCCGCCAACCTCGCCGCCTGAATATCAGCGAGTCGGGCCATGAAGCACGCTCCTGAGAATCGCATCAGCCTCACTGGAGATGTTTCGCTCCGCAACTCCTTCATCAATCAAGACCGCGCGAATCGCACTTCGAACTTCTTGCGAAGCGGCACGTGTTGCGTCAGCGCATTGTTGCACATTGATTTTCAAGTCGGCGGCGATCGGCGCGTAAGGCTGACCATCAAGAACATACCTTCGAAAAATCTCCCACTGCTGATCGCGATCTGATCTTTGCATCGATCCCGCTGCGCGCGCAAAAGCGGCCTCGAGCATTTCTCGCGCCCACGCACGCTCGAATGCTTGCTCTGCACTCGGCTCGCTTGCGATATAAGAATCCACTGCGTCCAGAGAAGAAAATTCGCGCAATCGCCCTTTATCACGAGCAATTCCGCGCGCGTGGAAAATCATTCCGGTCAACAGCCATCGACGAAGAGGCCGTCCGCTGCCAGGCCAATTGTGAAGTCCCGAACAATCGTCAAGCATTCGCACGAGATAATCATGCGCAATTTCATCGGGCTCGCCGAGTCGTTTGATTGAAGAGTTTTGCACATATGCGGAAAGAGGACTGGCGTATCGCTCGAGCAAATGTGCGCGCAGCGATGCGATGGCGTGCGTACGAATGGAATCACTGCCCTCTTGAAGATCGGCAATTTGCGTGACCAACCAAGTTCGGTGGGTCGAAGGAAAATCTGTTGGCGAATATCCCGCAGAAGTCATGAAAGTCAGGCTACCAATTGGTTGAGAAACAACAAAGCGTCGAGTGTGCAGGATCTTTTCGCTGATATTCAGTTATACTTAAATGCTTTCCGAGATTCTTGGGTGACAACGAATTCAAACTCTCACAACTCCGACAACCACGCTGAGAATCTCGAGCCACTTCGTCAGGCTGGCCCCTTTCGACTCGAAAAGATTATTGCTCAAGGCGGCGCGGGAATCATCTATCTCGGTGTTCAGGAAACTCCACTTCGACGAGTTGCTGCGATCAAAGTGATGCGCAGCGGAATCGAGTCACGGCATATTCGTGAGCGATTCGATTCAGAACGGCAAGCACTCGCTGAGATGAATCATCCAAACATCGAAAGCATTTTCGATGCGGGAACAACCGAAGATGGTCGGCCATGGTTTGCGATGCCATACATCGATGGATCGCCGATCACGATGCACTGCGATGACGAGCAGCTTGCGATTCGAGAGCGGGTCATCTTGTTCTTGGAAGTGTGTGCGGGAATTTCTCATGCGCACGCAAAGGGCATCATTCACCGCGATCTCAAACCTGGCAATGTATTAGTTGCACGCCGAGACGGTCAATGCATTCCAAAGATCATTGACTTTGGAATTGCAAAATACCGCGAGGACGATGCCGATTCTCTGCGAGACATGACGGCGCACGGTGTATTCCTTGGAACGCTCGCGTATACGAGTCCCGAGCAAGCGACACTTGGCAGCGCGCACGCTGATGTTCGCAGTGATATTTTTTCGCTTGGAACACTGCTGCACGAACTGCTTTGTGGAGTGTCGCATTTGATGCTCGATCCTCGCCAAGCTGGCTTGAGTGATCTTGCACGCTTCGAACCTGTTCGAATGTCACAGAAAGTTTTGGCGCTTGAACAAACTGACGCGCCGCACGCCGAGAAACTTGCACAAAGACGTTCCACCACGCCTGCGGGGCTTGCTCGTTCGCTGCGCGGAGATTTGGACGCGATCGTGATGACCGCGCTCGATCCTAAACCAGACCGACGATATGGAACCGTTGAAGGATTGGCGGACGATCTTCGACGAATGCTTGATGGGCGGCCAGTTGAGGCAACGCCACCAACTCGGGGATATCTGATTTCGCGCTTTGTAAAGCGGCACCGCATCGAAACAATTGTCGTCACATCGGCGGTCGCAATTGTTTTTGCTGCGTTGGCGACGGTTTCAATCATGTTGCTGCGCGAACGGTCAATGACGTCCCAACTCGAACACGCATTGATGCTTTCAAGCCTTGCTGTTGCGGACGAAAAATTGTCACACGACGAATTCAGCGGCGCAAAAGCTGCATTGGAAGTTGCGCCACCTTCGCAACGGAAATTCGAATGGAATTATCGCATGCGAAAAACAGATTCGGCGATTCGTACGAGCGATGCGTTGCCAGGACAGGTGTATTGGCTGCGATACTCACCTGATAGAAAAAAGATTGCTGTTGTTGGCGGTCCGATCCAAGTGCTCGATGCAGAATCGCTGCAAGTCATTCGCACTTTCGAATTATCAAAACCTAGGAGTGAATCGCAAGAACTCTGGTGGGTGGCATGGAGCCCAAACGGCGAGCGTATTGCTGGCGGTGCGCTCAACGGCGTTATCGCAGTCTGGGATGTGGCAACAGGAAATCGAATTGCAGAACGCAAGGCAGATAGCGTCACTTCCATCGGTACTTGGATCGATGATTCGACGATTGTTGTCGGCGGAACTGGCCAGAGCGTCTTGTTCCTCGATTCGAATTCGCTTGCATTACAAGGCACAATCGAATCAATTGCGGGTGAGCGTCTTGTTGCGTTCGAGCATCATGTCGGCGGACCTATTTTCGCACTCACGAACAGCAAGCTTTATGCTTTGGATAGAACCAAGCGAATAATTCTCTGGGAGGTTCCTGTAAACGCAAATGCAGTTGGTCTTGCAATCGATCCCACCGGTGGTCGACTTGCGATTACATATCGATCGCAAGTACCAGTGACAATTCACGATGCGTCGAGTGGCGCGCTGCTTCAAGTTGTTGCTGGATCAGATGGCGCGTGGTGCGCACGGTGGTCTCCCAAGGGCGGAACTCTTTGGACTGGCGGATTTGACCAGCGAATTCTTGCGTTCAACGGAACAACGTATGTATTTGAGAGAACTTTTGGCGGATCGCCGGGACAGATATGGTCGATCGACAGTGCCGAAGAAGGATTTGCGATGAGCGGCGGAATGGGCGCGCGCCTGCGTGAATGGAAGATCGACTTTGATCCAGCGCGAAGAGAATTAGCGCTCGGTACTAATTCACTGAAGCGCTGCACTTTCACCGCTGATGGGAAACGTACCTATGTCAGCAACGACATTGGTTTGATTTATGCGGTTGACTTGGTGACGATGACGACATTGTGGTCGCTTCCATCGCCAGGTCCGATTGCTGGCCTTCGTTCGCTCAAACCTGGAGTCTTAATCACCGTGGGGAATAATGGTGCGGTGAGATTGGTGAATGAGGCGACGGGCGAAGTGACTCAGGAAGTTGCACTGAACGCATACTGCGATTGCGCGGCTATTTCGAGCGACGGATCGACGCTCGTTGTCGCGCGCGGGAATAAAATTATTTCGATCGCTTTACGCACAGCCGAAGAAAAGTGGAACACAACAATTGTTGATGGAACTGTGAATCGTTTAGTGATTTCAAACGATGATTCCAAGATTGCAGCCAGCGTGTCAGGAAGGCCTCTCGAGTTGCTCGATATGAGAAATGGGCGATTGCTTCATTCCGTCAATATGGGCGAGAGTCGAATGGATTGCGCATTCTCCGCCGATGACCAAACCATTTGGACGTGCACGCAAGAATCAATGTATGAAGTGACACAAATTGATGTGGCGAGTGGAGAAAACATTGGACAGTTTGGGCAACTGCCAAGTGCGGGACGTCGACTGACTCTTGCTGCGCGCGCGCCTCGCGGAGCGGTTCAGTCGACTCCAGGAATAACCAAAGTCTTCGAGCCCGGCCGAGAAGATGACTTGCTTTCAATTGTTCCAAACGGCGATAAGCCGACGATTCCGTTCTTCGCGCCAAACGGAGATCGCTTGTTGCTCTTGCGTGGAGATGGCGTGCTGGAATGTTTGGATGGATCGCCGATTGAGACGAAGTGAGGGGGCGAATGCGTACCCCCTGTTTAACGGCAAGGGCTTGCGGGCAGATGGCTTGCGGGCAGAAGTGCGGGGGTTTTTAAGGGAGAGGGCTTACGGGCAGAACGACGTGCTGCAGCCTTACGATTTGCCCGTAACAAGGGGGAAGAGAGTGTGTGCGCGCTTGGGTGCTGAGTCAACTAATTACGGATTGCGCGCGGCGCGGAAGCCGTGTCCATGGTCGATGTAGTTTGGCGTGATCTTGTTGCGAAACGATGCACGGAAGAAGTTGGATAAATTGCCCCAATTACCGCCGCGCAATAAACGGTCAGAACCGGTCATGGCGCCTGTCGGATTGGTCATGTTTCCCGATGCATAAGGGCCGTACCAATCTTGGCACCACTCCTGAACATTTCCAATCGTGTCATACAGGCCAAGTGCATTTGGAAGTTTGCCTGCGACAGCGTGAGATCTTCCGCTGGAGTTGCCTTCGTACCACGCAACATCGTTCAGCACTCCATACCGCGCAGTCGTCGTCCCTGCTCGGCATGCGAATTCCCATTCTGCTTCCGTTGGCAATCGCAAACTTGTCGCAGTGTTGAAACCCTGAATCATGTTCCAAGAGACTTGTTCAACTGGACGCGAAGGGCTGTCAGATTGTCCTTGGAAAGCACTCGGATTACTCCCCATCTTCGCTTGCCACTGCGCCTGAGTCACTTCGGTCTTGCCCATATAAAAAGCATTTGTCAACGTCACTTGATGAACAGGGCTTTCATCGCCGGAACATTCTGCATCCCCAGGACTGCATCCCATCATGAAAGTTCCGCTTGGAACAAGCAACATTTCGATATTCGTTCCGTTGTCCAACACTCTCCATGGCAAGTTGGTCGCAGTGATCGCCGCACGAAGATTCGCGTCTGTCACAACCGCCGGATTTGGAATCCATTCCAAAACAGTTGCCCATGTTGGACTTGGACATGAACCTGCAATCAATACAAATCCACCGATCAGCGTTGCGGTTCCCGCGGGTGTAGTTACAACAACATCCTTCGCTCCAGCACTTCCAATTGGAGATACCGCCGTGATGGTCGTTGCAGAGACCACGACAAAACTTGTCGCGGGGATCCCACCAATCATGACGCTTGTTGCGCCCGTGAAACTTTTACCAGCAATCGTGATCGCCGTTCCGCCCGCAGCAGAACCAAAGCTTGGACTAACCGACGAAATGGAAAGTCCAGCATTTGCACACGCTCCCCAATCAGCAAGCACCTGCGCAAGATCGACGCCATTGACAACACCGTCGCCGTTGTTGTCTCCAGTGCAATTCTGCGCTTGCGCTTGAGGCGCAGTGGGAGCAAATGAAATTGCGGAAAATGCGACGGCTGCAGAAGCAGCGATGGTGTTGATCTTTCTCATTGATAAATCTCCGTAAGGGCTTGAGATAGAGCCACTTTGGAGCGGTGCGTGCAGATCAAATTTGGAATTTTCTTTGTCGCGGGTCAGCGCGATAAGCGCGTACGCCACCCCAATCAGCAGAATTGACGCACCAAAGATGATTTTCGACTTCGAAAGAATCGTGCGGCGACGTTGGGATGGCGCTGCACTGGTATCGACGCCATTGGGGTCCCACTCCCCCGCCGCCTCGAGTGCGCGCCGCACTTGATCTGGAGTCAATCGAGTCACGGCGAAACATCGCTGGACAATTGGATGAGCTCCGCGACTGCTTGATCCAAATCTTCCATCGCGACACCTTCGGATCGAAGAAGTTCGCGCACTTCGTCGCGCATCATCGACGCGACACGGCGCACTGCGTTAACAGATTGTGTGCGCGTGATATTGAGACGCTGCGCGATGTCCACGTGCTCTGCGCCATCGACAATATGCAATCGAAATGCTTCGTAATCACCGGCGCGGTCGCGTTCAACGCATGCCATACGCGCGATCTCGTGCGCTTCATTCGTGATTGCGAGCGCCCACGCGCGGTCGAATGCGCGTTCGGCAGAGTGCGATGCCTGCGAGCCGATCGCATCGATCGAACCAGTCGCGCCGAGTTCCGATTCGGTTCGAACGCGCGATTGATTGCGACGCAAATCACGGCGAAGTCCGCGGCAATGCAGCGAAATTGCATTCATCAGCCAACGTCGCAGCGCGATGCCGCTGGAAGTCCAACGCTGCAGCAATATTGAATTATCAAACGACCGCGCGAAAAAAGATGCGACGAGTTCTTGCGGCTCGCCGAGATCGCGCAGTGCGGCCGCGCTGACATATGCGCGCAGTGGTTCGTTGTAGCGATTCATGATGTACGCACTGAGCGTGCGGTGCGCAACATCGGCTGCTGGCGAATGCGGCTCTTCGCTGATGATCGTCAGGTGCTGTTCGATCCATGTTCGATGTGTAGATGGAAAGTGATCGTGCGACTGAGAAGCCATGAGAACAATGTAGCGATGTAGTCGTTGCGGTTCGCGGTTTTGGCCTGCAGGGTTTGCGGGGGAGGTTTACGGGAGAGGTTTACGGGCAGATAGCGCCGTGCGAAATGCGTACCCCCTGTTTACGGGCAAAAATGATCCAAAAATGAGCGATATATGCCCGTAACAAGGGGGAAGAGTGTGTGTGCGCACTTGGGTGCTGAGGCAACTGATTACGGATTACGCACGGCGCGGAAGCCGAGGCCATTGAGAATCAGACCTGGTGCGCCACTGCCACGCACCGACGCACGGCAGTAATACCCGCCAGTATCGCCCCAGTAGCCGCCGCGCCGAATCCGGTAGCTACCAGTCGTTGGCCCAGTGGGGTTGATTACGCTTCCTGATGAATAAGGCTCATACCAATCCTGGCACCATTCCCAAACATTGCCAATCGTGTCATATAGACCAAGTGAATTGGGAAGTTTTGTTGCTACGGCGTGAGTCGTGCCACCAGAATTTGTATCGTGCCATGCGATGTTGTCGAACACTCCATATCTTGCAGTCGTCGTCCCTGCTCGGCATGCGAATTCCCATTCCGCTTCGGTTGGCAATCGCAAACCAGTCGAAGTGTTGAAACCCTGAATCATGTTCCAAGAGACTTGTTCAACTGGATTGTTTGGCTGCCCACCGAAATAACTCGGATTGCTAACCATCTTCGCCTGCCACTGCGCCTGCGTCACTTCGGTCTTTCCCATATAAAAAGCATTCGTAAGCGTGGCTTGATGCGGGGTTTCGAGACTGCACTCTGCATCCCCAGGACTGCATCCCATCATGAAAGTTCCGCCTGGAACAAGCAGCATTTCGATATTCGTTCCATTGTCCAACACTCTCCATGGCAAACCTGAAGCAGTGATCGCCGCACGAAGATTCGCATCGGTCACCACCGCCGGATTTGGAATCCATTCCAAAACAGTTGCCCATGCAAGACCAGATGAATAAGTAAAAGCACCAATCGCTGTTGCACTTGAGTTGGGAGTAATCACAACAACATTCTTCGCTCCGCCAGTTCCTGCTGGTGCGACAGCTGTGACAACAGTTGCCGAAACAACTACCACGTTGGTCGCAGCGACTCCACCAATCGTGACGCTCGTTACAGTCGACAAACTCGATCCGAGAATAGTGATCGCAGTCCCACCAGCAGCTGGACCGAAGCTTGGCGTGACGGATGAAATGATCGGCGCGGGTATTCCACACGCTCCCCAATCAGTAAGCACTTGCGCAAGATCAACGCCGTTGACAAGGTTGTCGCCGTTGATGTCACCAGAGCAGCTCTGCGCTTGCGCTTGAGGCGCAGTGGGAGCGAATGAAATTGCGGCGAAGGCGACAGTCGCAGATGCGACAACAGTGGTCAAGCGATCTTGAATAGTGGTCATGTTTCTTTCTCCGAGGATCGCAGTGCTCTCTGGTGGGAACAAACCTGAACCGGAAGGGCTCTGCCCTTTGAGAAAGCCACTAAGAGGGACGAAAGCCCAAACGGAAAAAACTAAAATTGCCAGCGATAGTCCGATAAAACACAGCGTTCGGCCATTCCAAAATGGGTTTCGCTTTCGCCACGACATTCGCCCACGCTCTTGCGTCTCGGCGACCAAACGCGCCGCAACGGAGTCATCAATTTCCCAGCGCCGCGGCATAAACATCCTCAACAGCGCGGTCCAAGTCCGCCTCCGCGATCCCCTCTTCTTCAAGCACCGCACGCAGCGCACGCTTGAGTCGATACGCGGCCATGCGACTCATCGCGCGCGCGTCGTTTGCAGGCACACCAACTTCTTGCGCGGCAGTGGAATATTCAATGCCATCAAGAATGTGCCGCTCGAAAATGCGCCACGAAGTTTCGCGACCTTCGCTGGTCAACTCTTCCGCCGTGCGCGCAGCTGCATCGGCAAGCACGCCACGCGCCCACGCACGGTCGAATGCTCGCTCGGCCTGCGGGTCGTGAGAAAGTTCTGGATCACTCGTTGCGTGCGCGGGGTCAACGGAATTCTCGCGCGCAGATTGACGGCGCTGATCTCGCGCGAGCGTACGAAGCTCGAGCAACATTCCGTTCATGAGCCAGCGACGAAGTGGAACACCGACATCTTTCCACCGCTGAAGATATGCAAGCGAATCAAGTCGCCGCGCAAAGAATCCAGCGACAAGGTCATCGGCATCGCCAAATGATTTCCACCTCGAACCACGAACGTATGCGCAGAGCGGAGCACGATATCGATCCATGACATGATGGCTGATCGCACGAATTGCCGCTAAATGTGCGGAATCATCGCCAGTTTGCTGCGCATCAAGTCCACCGTCGATCTGCGTCATCAACCACGTGCGATGCGTAGACGGAAAGTGATCGACTGGATTCGAGCCGGAAGACATAAAACGAATCGTACCGATGCGAGGGATTGGATGCGATGGAGGAAATGTGAAGAACTACCGCCCCCTGCACCTTGTAACCTCATCTCCCTATGGCTTTGCGATCACTTGTCACTGGCGGCGCTGGATTTATCGGGAGTCATCTTTGCGAAGCGTTGATTGCACGCGGCGATGAGGTCATTGCGCTGGACAATCTTTCAACTGGCCGCGCGGAAAATGTTGCGGCACTCGAAGGGCCCGCCGGCAAAGGAAAATTTCGCTTGCAAGTCGCAGACATTCTCGATGTTGAAGCAGTTGCCACAGCTGTGAATGGAGTCGACCGTGTCTATCACCTCGCTGCGGCAGTCGGCGTGAAATTGGTGATGGAACAACCGATCTCGACAATCTTGACCAACACACACGGCACGGAAAATATTCTCGCAGCGTGCGCGAAGCGTGGCACGCGAGTCTTGATCGCAAGCAGTTCTGAGGTCTATGGAAAGATGGGATCGTCTCAAGCAAGTCCTCTCGTTGAAACAGACGATTGGCGACTTGGCGCAACGAGCACTCGGCGATGGTCATACGCATGCACGAAAGCAATCGACGAATTCCTTGCGCTCGCATATCACGACGAGCGTCAACTTCCTGCGATTATTGTGCGACTATTCAACACAGTTGGCCCGAGACAACGCGCAAATTATGGAATGGTCATTCCCGCATTCGTGCAAGCAGCGCGTGCGGGAAAGCCGCTCATCGTGCATGGCGATGGAACGCAAACTCGTTGCTTCAATCTCGTTGCAGAGAGCGTTGGAGCAATTGTGAAATTGATGGAATCACCAGCGGCAATTGGGCAAGTGATCAACGTCGGAAATAATCGCGAGATCTCGATCAACGATCTTGCGAAGAAAATTATCGCTCTGTGTAAAAGCACATCTTGCATCGAGCATCTTCCGTATGGCGACGTCTATGGAAAAGGATTCGAAGATATGGAGCGCCGCACGCCAGATCTTGGCAAGTTGCGATCTATCATTGGCGATGTACGAACGCAAGAAATCGATGAGATTTTGTTAAAAATTATTTAGGCGATCGAAGAAGCCAACTGATTTCTTTGAACAAAATTTAGTAATCGAACCAAAAAAGCCGAACCCCGCCCCGCTCGGTTGCGTAAAGTTTTTCAATTACGACTCTCGAACGGTAACCCCCACGACTCGAAAGGATTTTTAATTATGAAGTTTCTCGGAGCTGCTTTTTGCGGTTTGTTGTTCTACGCCTCCTCCACATTTGGATCAACATTTTCCTTCACAAACGAATGGCAAGGTGGAGGACAAGCCGCCATTCGAATCATCAACGATTCCCAACAGGTAACCAATGGCTGGACATTGGAATTTGATTGGGATGCAAGCATTACAAGCATTTGGAATGCAACAATACAAAGCCACGTCGGCAACCACTACATCATTGGGAATGTGGATTACAACGCAGTGATCGAGCCGAATGGCTTCACCGATATTGGATGCGTTGCGAACTATGCGCCTGCTGGAATTGTGGCGACCGGACTGGTTTTCCGTAATGGCGCAAGTGCGCCAGCACTTGCCATTTCGACAGCGACGATTTCCCAAGCGGGAGTCGGAACTTCGTATTCCGCCACTCTTGCGGCAACTGGCGGAACTCCTCCGTATACATGGAGTATCGCATCCGGCTCGCTGCCGAATGGACTCGTACTTGCAGCAAGCGGAAACATCAGCGGTGTTGCATCGCAAGCAGGAATATCGACATTCGCTGCACGAGTTGTCGATTCTGTTTCGAGCACTATGACTCGTTCGTACTCGTTGACAGTTTCAGTGCTTCCAAATCTTCGAATTGAAGATGCGAGAATAACTCTCGGCAATGGTGGTGGAAGCGCCCCGCCAAATGCTTGGCTTTCAACCTCTGGAAATCAAATTGTCGACGCGAGTGGACGGTCGGTACGAATTAGCGGAGTGAATTGGTTTGGATTTGAGACTGGCAATGGAGTACTGCACGGACTCTGGTCGCGTGGATACAAATCCGTTCTCGATCAAGTCAAACAACTTGGATTCAACACGCTGCGGCTTCCATTCTCCAATGAAATGCTCAAAGCCGGCGCAACCACAAATAGCATCAATTATGCGCAAAATCCAGACCTTCAAGGATTGACGCCGATCCAGTGCATGGACAAGATCATCGCGTATTGCAGCCAGCTTGGCCTGAAAGTCATCTTGGATCGTCACTCAGCAAAAGCAGACAATTACTTGAGCGAGGATGTTTGGTTTATCGCTGGAGATAGTTACTACACCGAATCGCGTTGGATTCAAGATTGGGTTTTGCTTGCAAATCGTTATGCGAATGATCCAACGATCATCGGTGCCGACCTTTTCAACGAGCCAAAGCGCAGTGCGACATGGGGAACAACTTCTCCTGCAACCGATTGGAACAAAGCAGCGGAGCGTTGCGGAAATGCGATCCTCGCCGCGAATCCAAATTGGCTGATCATTGTTGAAGGCGTCGAGCGATACAACAATCAGACAACATGGTGGGGTGGAAATCTGAAAGGCGTTGCAGTGAATCCAGTCGTCTTGTCAGTTCCAAATAAATTGGTCTACTCGATGCACGACTATCCCAAGAGCGTTTATGCGCAGACTTGGTTCAACGATCCAACCTATCCAAATAATCTTGACGATGTCTGGCATGCACACTGGGGATATATTTTCCTCAATCAGACCGCACCACTATTGCTTGGTGAGTTTGGAACGAATTATGTGACCACAAGTGACCAGCAGTGGCTGGACAAGTTGACGGACTATATCGACGGCGATTTCAATCTCGATGGAACGCGCGAACTTGGATCGGGCCAAATGGGAATGAGCTGGACATACTGGTCACTCAACCCAAATAGTGGCGACACCGGAGGCATCTTGGGAGATGACTGGACAACGGTGAACACGTCAAAAATGGCAGCTATTCAAGCAAGTCTTGCTCCACTCATTGGATCGAGCGCCGCACCAACACAGACCATGACTTTCCCCGTGAATCTTTCAGCGGCGGCAAGCGGGCCTGTTACTGTCTCTTGGACCACAAGCAATGGAAGTGCGATCGCAGGAACGAACTATGTTGCAGCATCAGGAACACTGACATTTGCTGTCGGTGAAGTCGCCAAGAGCATCCCCATTGCAATCCCAAGTCAAACATATGTGGGACCAAAGCAGTTCACAGTGCAACTTGCAACGGCATCAGGTGCAGTGTTGGCGAATGCGACAGCGACAGGAACGATTCAGCGCTGCCCAGCGGATGGCAACTCGGACGGAATTGTGAATGGTAATGACCTCAGTTTGTTTATGTCGAGTTGGGGAGCGCCCTCCGTGTTTGATTTCAATAGTGATGGCACAACAAATGGTTCGGATCTAACAACACTTCTACAAGATTGGGGACAATGCCAATGAAAATACTTCTTGCTTCAACCGCGTCCTTACTTTTTGTCGCAGCGACTGCACTCGGACATGGATCTATGGCCGATCCGATCAGTCGAACATATCAAGGTTTCTTGGAGAACCCGCAAACTCCACAGAGCAACGCAGTTCTTGCCGCGATTTCTGTGGGCGGTACCCAAGCGTTCTATGACTGGAACGAAGTCAGTCGAAACATTTTGGATTACAACTATCAAGCGGTAATTCCAGATGGCCAAATTCCAAGCGCTGGCAGAACGAAATATGCTGGGTTGAATCTCGCACGCACTGATTGGCCTGCGACGATGGTGGTTGCAGGTCCGAGGGTTTGCCGTTTTTATACGACAACTCCTCATGATCCAAGTTTCTTTAAGGCGTATATGACGCGAGTTGGATACGACCCAAATCAGCCATTAAAATGGGCGGATCTGGCGGAGATTCCAGGCGCGGAGACGGCGACATTGTCAGGACCTTGCAACCAAGGCGGCGATGCGTGCCACTGCGGGACTGGTGGTTCGAATTATTACATGACGCTGCAGTTTCCCCAAAGAATCGGCCGTCATGTGCTCTATGTTGCATGGCAACGGATCGATCCAAATGCAGAGGTTTTCTTTTCAACAAGTGATGTTGACTTCGGCGGAGTGGATTATGGCGCGCCTCCCCCACCGCCAGTCATCTCTGCGATCGCAAGCTTCTCTGTCACGCAACAGTGGGGCGGAGGCGGAGAAGGAAATTTCCTTATCACAAATAACACGCAGCAACCCATTCAAGGATGGACTCTGGAGTTTGATTGGGTCGGACAAATTTCAAATGTATGGAATGGAACGTTGACAAGTCGTGTCGGCAATCACTACACGGTGAAAAATGTTTCTTACAACGGAGCTATTGCGCCTGGCGGAATCATTAATGTCGGATGCGTAGCGACATTTGCGACCACTGATCCGCTTCCGACAAATGTCGTTGCATATGGAGGTGGTGGATCGATATTGCCAATTGTTTCAAGTCCTGGAAAAGCAAGTGCAGCAGTTGGAAATTCTTTCACGTATCAAATCACATCGAGTGGTACGCCAACATCTTTCTCGGCGACAGGATTGCCTGATGGCCTTTCGGTCAACGCAGACACCGGAATCATTTCGGGTGTTCCAACAACTGCGTCGCTCTGCGTTGCATCAATTCGTGCGACAAATGCCAATGGAACCGGCGTAAAACTGCTGACTCTGACTGTGATTCCATGCCAAGGCGATGGCAACTCCGACGGCCAAGTTGACGGAAATGATTTGACCCAATTGTTGAATCAATGGGGACAAGGGTCTCCATATGACTTAAACAATGACGGAATTACAAATGGTGGAGATCTGACACTCGTTCTACAAGGATGGGGTACATGCCCATGAAAAAATACTTACTCACGCTTGTCTATGTTCTTTTCGCAGCGTCGCCATCATTTGGCGGAGCCACCTTCACGTTCACTGACCAGTGGACAACGGGAGGTCAAGGAAATTTTCATGTCACCAACAACACTTCCCAGACTCTGCAAGGATGGACGTTAGAGTTTGATTGGGGAGCGAACATCACCAGCGCATGGAACGGCGCGGTGATGACACGTGTTGGGAATCACTACACGGTTGGAAATCTTTCCTGGAACGCAACGCTCGCGCCCGGCGCATCGGCTGATGTTGGATGTGTTTTTACAACGACAACACCAGGAGTTGTGCCAACAGGATTGATCTTCAGCGGCGGATCGAGCGTGAGTGTTCCTGTGATCTCGAGTTTGACAACTGGGACAGCGCAAGTTGGTCAGCCGTTTGCATATCAAATCACGGCGACAAATAGTCCAACTAGTTTTGGCGCGACAGGTTTGCCAACGGGCTTAACAGTTTCGACTTCAAGCGGGCTGATCTCTGGAACGACTGCAATTACAGGTAGTTTTACAGTCAGTTTGCAAGCAACTAATGCTGGCGGAACTGGATCTGCGATGTTGGCACTTGCGGTATCAAACTGTCCTGCCGATGGAAATAGCGATGGCTCTGTCGATGGATCTGACCTTGCGTCGATGCTGAGCGCTTGGGGCCAACCATCTGCATATGACATCAATCATGACGGCATCACAGACGGCAGCGACCTTGCGGCTGTTCTTGGAGCATGGGGTTCATGCGTGCCATCTGGAAATCTGGGATATGAAAAGATGCCGACTGTTGCGCAACGCAAAATCGTGGGCTATTACCCAAATTGGGGGATCTATCAGAAAAATTTTCCAGTGACGAGCGTGCGAGCGGACCGAATTAATGTGATCAATTATGCTTTCTTGATTCCTCTGGATAGAACAATGCCCGCAGCGTGGGATCACATTGTTTCGTCGTACCGCGGCTGGAAATACGCGGACTACACAAACTATTTACAGCAACCTGCGGGCACGACTTTAAGCGCCGGTGTTGGACTTTTCGACGAATGGGCGGATGTCAAAGCAAACACTGCGAGCGAAACATTGACTATGTCTCCGGCATTTCGCGAAGGAAGTAATTTTTCCCAATTGCGAGATTTGAAGCAGACACACAGCAAACTACGAACGCTTGTCTCGATTGGTGGATGGACACTTTCATCACCGTTCTTTTCGATTGCAAGAAGTGCACAAAAACGAGTGGATTTTGCGAAGTCTGCCGTGTACGTCGTGGTGCGTTATGGCTTCGACGGTATCGACATTGACTGGGAATATCCAGGCGGAGGCGGACTGCAACAAAGTGGCATTGGCGATCCCGCAACGGATGGCGCGAACTATTTATTGCTGCTGCAAGCTCTGCGAGACGAACTGAATCATCAGACGACTCTCGATGGGAAGACGTATTACTTAACGATCGCTGCGCCAGCTGGCGATGGGAATATTGCCAACATGAATCCTGCCGCGATCGCAGGCATTGTCGACTGGATAAATATCATGACATATGACTTTCATGGCGGATGGGATTCATATACCGGCTTGAATTCTCCGATGGTCAATATCGACTCGAATCCAAGCAATGCGAATTGGTCTGTGAAAGGCGCGACTAATATTTATCTCAATGGGATGAATGGAAACGGCGGGGTTGCACCAAGCAAACTTGTTTTGGGTACGCCTTTTTATGGTCGCGGCTGGAGCAATGTGCAGCCAGGTCCAAATGGAAATGGACTCGGTCAAGCTGGCGCGGAAGCAACTTCGCCAGGATTAGGCGAGACAGAGTTTCCATATAAGTCGCTGTTTTCTAGCGGGTATTTGACATATTCAGGCGGTACATTTGCTGGCGCTGGTGGATACACGAGATATTGGGACATGATCGCGCAAGTGCCATACTTGTACTCGTCGACCGCAAAGAGCTTTATTACATATGACGATCCGCAATCAATGAATGTGAAAATGAATTATGCAAATCAAATGGGACTCGGCGGTGTGATGTCATGGGAATTGAGCGAAGACACTACGACAGCGGGCACGTCCCTGATGGACACGATCTATGAGAGCATGCGATTGCCGTGAAGAAATTGAAGAAACTTCCCTGAGTGAAAATTTGTCAGATGATCCTCTGCTTTGGTCGTAGGTTGTCTATTGATCGAGGATGACTTGATCTCGTTCTTGCACACAAGATTTCTATTATCATCTCAAAAATGACAACAGAGCTGAATAAGCCAATCCAAGTAAATCCCCCGCGCCACAACGAAGAACGATATGTATTAGTTTCCCAAGAGATTCCGCCACAAGAAGATGGAATGGACTTAGCAGATCTTGCCATAGCCGCATGGAAAAATCGTTTTCTGTTTATTGCTTCTTGGGTCATTCTGGCCGTGATCACATTTGGCGTGCTGCAAACCTTTAACACGGCAACCATAAGTACTGAAATTAGAAGTGGACAGTTATCAAAAACAGCAGTTCAAACTTTAGACGCTATAAAAGACCAGCTCACAACTCTTTTTTTTCCCTTGGTAATACAAGATCTAGAGAAGCAACTTCAACACCAAATTTCAGGAAAAATTACTACAGATATTAAGAAAGGATCGGACTATATAAAGACAACCATTGTTCTAGGCGGTTTATCTAGCGACCAAGTCGATACATGCCTGAAGTCTGTCATGCAAAAATGGGTTGAATACCAAAACGAGGAAATTACAAAATCGAAAAAAGCCGCTCAAGATCGGATGACTTTAATTGCACAAGAAATTGTATCAGTGGACGATTATATCGCTTCTTTAGCCACATCAAAACCTTTAGAGCCAACCGAAGCTAAACGCTTGATCATGCTAAGTGAATCTAAAAAGCAGCAGATATTCGAGCTGCAACAACTCATACAAAATGTTGAGCAGCCAATTGTGATCACCCCGTTTAATTATGAATATGTAAATTCGGGTCCAGGCCGCGGAATCAAAGGCGCAGCTCTTAGCGCATTTGCGGGCGCGGCCATGGCCTGCTTGGTGGTGTTTGCGGCAAGCATAATTCGCACTGCCAAAGCCCGGCTTGCGAATAGTTGAGCCGGTACGAGTAGAAAAAGACGCGAGCGCGAAGACGCTTAATACCCGAGCACAGCCACGCCAGGCAGGTTGTCAAAGTCGCGGACATTGCGCATAACAAGCGGTCGCGCATGCCTGGCGCCCGTAGCGGCGATCCAAAAATCGTTGTCGCTTATGGCGCGCCAAGCAGTTTGAAACATGGCTTGACGAATATTTCATATTTTGCCACTCTTTTTCATCGCTTTCACGACGGACTCAAATGAGACCGGCCGCTCGCCCCGTCGAGCGCGCACGACCGCAAGGTCATTGACCTCTTGTGCAAATACCTTGCGTAGCGCGTCGTTGACAATTGATGACACGGGCGTATCCGTGGTCGCTGACTTTAATTTCAGCGCGCGAAGAACATCACTTTCAAAGTAAATGGTGGATCGATGGGAAGTTGCCATGCTTGTCATTTTAGCGCTTTAACGTTAAGTAGTCAATTTATTTTCAACACCCAGGCAGCCTAATGCCGCGCAGGCAGATTTTAGAAATCCATGCTGTTTTTCTTTATTCTTGCCCCTACCCAACATATCCCCAGCATGCGCCCACCCCTGCTACCTTTAAACCCATGTCCATACTTGTCACCGGCGGCGCGGGCTTCATCGGCAGCAATTTCATTCAGGATTGGCTCGCCACCTGCAATGAACCCGTCATTAATCTGGACGCGCTCACCTACGCCGGCAACCCCAACAATCTCAATACGCTTCCCGCGCACGCCGCGCACACCTTTGTGCACGGCAACATTGCCGACCGCGAATTGGTCGGCGAGTTGCTCACTCGCCACACCATTCGCGCCGTCGTTCACTTCGCCGCGGAGTCCCATGTGGACCGCTCCATTCACGGCCCCGAAGAATTTATTCAAACAAACATTGTCGGCACATTTCGCCTGCTTGAATCCGTGCGCGCCCACTGGAACGCGCTTGAACCCGCCGCCAAAGCCACATTCCGCTTTCTACATGTCTCCACCGACGAAGTCTACGGCTCACTTGCGCCAACTGACCCCGCCTTCAGCGAAACCAATCGCTACGAGCCCAACAGTC
>Ga0209086_10000472_pt1 | contig 34911 bp, 54 predicted proteins | sample M_130207_XF_Meta_FD_187312 | JGI IMG/M metagenome (GOLD analysis project Ga0209086, IMG submission 187312) | Freshwater microbial communities from Lake Montjoie, Canada to study carbon cycling - M_130207_XF_MetaG (SPAdes) (version 2) | ecosystem: Environmental > Aquatic > Freshwater > Lake... | reverse complement strand
GCCGCCTTGTGAAGGGCATCTTGGGCTTTCTCGCAAACAGGCAATACTTCGGGACCAATACCGCCTTTGGCCATAACCTCGGAAAGGTTCAAAACATCTACCAATGTGCGCCAATCCTGAACTGTACCTGCACCTTTGGTCATTGCGTCCAAAGCGGAATATTCTGTCATTCTTAGCTTGTCTAAGGTTTGCCTAGGAGTGATGGCTGCACCAACAATCCCATGCTGAATTGGGTCAATTAAGTTCCACATTTTGCGTTTAGTGCGTTTACGCATTTTTTTCTTGATTTTGTCTAAGGTATTTGCCTGTAATGCGTTTGTTCCAACACATTTGGCAGATCCACTTATGTCCCATGTCAATCCCACCTTCGGGGGGCTTGCTTATGTCGCATTTTGTACAAAACTTAAACCTGTGATTAGCAAACCTTGCACCAATGTCTATTTGTGGCATCATTTTTTATTTCCTTGCAGGGCAATTTCTGCCTTGATTACAGTTGCCATAGCATGGGGGGCAGACCTTTAAATTCCGAATGACAATCGTAAAACTTGAAATTGTGTCTTTGCCAAATACAGTCATTTTTTCAATTTCTTTGGCCACTTCTTCTAAGGTGTCATTTCTTGATTGATTTTCAGTCATATATGCCTTGCAATGTAGATAACCCATGACCAAAAGGCCATGAGCATTAAGAGTATGGCTGCCCATACAAATTTAGTATTCATGGCTCGTAGTTCACAATTTCCCAATGACGTTGGGTTTCAATGGCTAAAACGCCTTTTGCTTCCAAGTCAGCAAACTGCTCATCGGTCATCAAACCCATGATGTCCATGCCGTTGTAGGTAACCATTTCGATGTTCTCAGACCAAGATGAGTATTTGTCTGCCTTAAAAGACATAGTGACTTTGACCTCTACATCACCTGAACCTGTTTTGGCTTCAAAATTGATTGTGTGCATTACTTTCTCCTAAAAATGTGTTGATGTGTTACTGTATCTTGAAATCTTGATTATTTATATAGGGACTTACCCTTAGTACAAGTCTTCCCTAACCATGACCTCTACCATGCCAACAGTCCCATAAACTTTTGTGATGTGCAGGGTCAGCACTTGGGAATCGTCATGGTAGACAGCCCCATTCATGGCATCAAGAAAACATTTGCAAATATTATCGATGTCGGGCTTCTTTGTTGGCTTCTCAGAGCCATTTAAACAGGCTTCTGTGCGCTTTTTGGAGTAAGACTGAGGGATTGGTACTGTAATGTAAATGGCCACTGTCACAGGCGTTTCTAGGATTTCATTCAATCCCATAGCTTTTCGGGCAGCATCATTAATTACAGTTTCGTAATCTTTAGTTTTGGTGGGTGTGTAGGTAGAAACAAAATTGCCCCGTCTAGCAAATTTTGGCCTACCTTTCCCGATAGGGTTGCCCTCGACCATGTAGGTGAGCATGAATGTCATTCGATTGTTCCTTCTCTCATTTGTGCCATGTAAGTTCTAATTCTGTCTCTAGCACCAATGCCATAAATACGTTCTGCTCTTTCAAGTCTGGCACGAATGAGATCAGGGTTTTTAGATGCTTCCCAATTGCGATATAGCTCCCGAGCTTCTGATTGCTCCAAGATAACCCTATCGCTTGGGCTTTGAATGTTACGTCTGCTGTAAGTCACCAGTAAGCTCCAAGGCCATCAATATGATTTTTTCAGGATAAGGCACTCCATCCCTTACCTTGTCCAATATTCTCATTGCTTCTGCGTGAGTCATTTTTTAACCACAATCATTGGTTCACAAAAAATGCCACTGGCTAATGATTTTGAATTTACCCTTTTTGCCATTCTGTAGCCCATGACATATGGGTTTTTGTCTTTCAAGTATTCAAGTACTGGCTGCACTATGCGGTTGTAGGTGTGATTGGCGTAAACATCACTGACATTAATCACCATGTGGCCATTTGGCTGCAGCACTGACAAGCAGTTATCCAGCATGGCAAACAGGAAATTGTGAAGCCAATCTTCAAACTTTGGGTATTGCTTATGAGAGGAAAGGTCGCCTTGATACTTTTCGACTTTCCAGTATGGTGGTGAGGTAAAAGCAAGGTCATAAGTGCCATTTGGCGCACTCAATTCTGACTGCTCATACTCAAAAGAAACATTGCCACCATACATATGCTGCATAGAGGCGTAACCAGCAAGTACCAATGGGTTTACATCTCGGCAATGGTAGGAAACATTTGAGGCCATGGCCGCTACCATTCTGTCACCCCACCCACCGCAAGGGTCATAAACATTGGTGGCTCTGAAATGCTTGTAAACAGCTTGGGCCGCAGTTGGCCGGAATTGCGAGGCAATATACTTTCTCAAAGCTAATGCAGTCTTTGGACTATTCTCATAAAACTTGCTGTTTTCCAAACTTTTTCTATGCTTTAACTGATACCAAGAGCGAATAGGTGATGGTGATGTAAGCGAATCACAAGCCATCCTAGCTGCCCAATGATGTCTGTCAGAAGCTATCAAGCCAATTCTGTTGCTATCAATGTAGATGGGCTTTTTAAAGCTTTCATCAAACTCAGATCTGGAAAACCAATCACCACTTCTGACAAGTGAATTTCCATCAAAGTTTTGCAAATCAGCAAAGTCAGCCAAAGCTTGTGCATCAGTAGCTGGCGCAATTGGAAACTTGTTTTCCCTTGTAACCACTAAAGCTTCAGGAATAATCAAATCTTCAAAAAGGTCATTTTGGTAGCTCATGCTTTTCTCCTTAATACTTCCATTGCTTGTCTTATGTGTTCTGGCATAGGGGCCGCCTTCTTTTCATCTGCCTTAATCTTTTCCAATGCAGGGTCAGGCAAATTTGATGGTGCAACAGTTACCCTCACAATGTCGGCAGGATTCATCTTTGGGGCTTTTTGGTTTCTCACCCAATTACGCCATGTGGCTGCCCAATCCAACTTCACCCCATCTTTGCCAGGTTTAGCGCACCAAAAATCTTTGAACTGATCTGCCACCTGCATGGCATTCAAATCAGGTCTTTCCTTGTTAGCCCAATATTCCCATTCATTTGGCAAACCCCAATCATTGGCGAGGCGGGAGCCACGCTTACTATTCTGTTTCTTATCTGTATCTGCTTCTGTATCTATAGCGTTACTCGAACGTTTCTGTAACGTTTCACCATCGTTACTTGGTTGTTTCTTTTTATCTCGATACTTGCGAACCCGCATGGTGCTTGAGTCTGAGACAAATTGGCGTTTGTCCCAATTCAAAATATTCCATTGTTTATCGATGAAGTTTTTGCTTATGAACAGTTGTTTTGTTTCTATCAATTGAGCCTCATCTAAACGCAATTGAAAAGCAATCTCTGTTTCATGTAACGTTTCAAGTACTTCACTACATTTCAAGCATAAAAGCATGACGTAACGTCTTTGCATAGCCTCGGGAAGCATTTGAATTTTGGGGTCGTGTGCGAACTCTGAATAGAGTCTGAACCATGGGTTAGCCATAATATGTACCGCTTTTTAAACACCCTTGAAGGAACTGCCAGCAGGAGAAGGGATAACTCTTTTCGGGTGGGTAATTAATCCAACCTAGCTGGGTTCCATAATACATTATTTACTAGAACGTTTCAAGTTCTTGTAATTGGTAGTCGAATGCCCTATGTGAAAAAACGCACAATGGGGGCATTTGTAGATCTGAAAAGAATGATCTCTTTTCTTGTTAATTGTAGAGTCAGCCACAGTAAATGTTGGAAAAGGATGCTTCCCAATGCACTGAATGACAGGATCGTATTTATCAGTTGTTTTCATTGGTACATTCCAAAAATGTTAATAGGTTTCTCAACATGAAGCTCTAATGCTCTCGCTATTAAACCAACCATGGCAGCATCTCTGTCACCCTCGTGTTGGTTGTAAGTTATAACTAAGTTATAGGCGTAAGCAAGTAATGCTTCAGCACAGGCTTGTTCAGATTGTTCGATGTTCATGCCGAGAAGACTAGCAGATATTTAAAAATCACATACTAGGGAAAACCCCTATGTTTTTATTTTAAAAGCCATGGCACATTAGAGGCTCTTAAGGAGAAAGTAATGGCAACACTAAACGGCAGAAAAGTTATCGACATCGAAGTAGATGGTGTTGATAGTAGGGATTATCCCGATTTCGCAGATGCGTACTTCAGTTACGCTTGCTACGAAGATGGCACACCACTTAATGATGAGGAACTAGTCAAACTAGCCGATCAGAATGGTGATGTCCTCTTTGACAAAGCATACGATTCACTTCACTAAGGAGAAAGTAAAATGACAGAAATTCAAGTCTCAAAAAACATTCAAGTCAGTCAATTTAATCATGGTCAATGGATTATTTTTGCAAGCACTGAGCATGAAGATGGCCGCTACCTTGGTTTTACACAAAGTTTTGGATCTAAAGCAAATACTTTAAAAGTGGCTCGTCAATGGGCTAAATTGAACAAATCGGAATTGCGTGTAATTTGTAATTTAATGTAAGGAGAAAGTAAAATGGTAGAGATAGACATCAAAAAAGTAATTGATATTGAGCTTGGTTCAATCAGCGAAACTAGCACCGCAATATTCAGAGAAATTATCATCAGAACAAAAGATGGTAACTTTACAATCACAGTCACCGCAGATTGTGATGATGCAGAAATCAAGATCTTGTCATAAGGAGAAAGTAATGAACACACACGCCCTCAAATATGTACGTCAATTGTTCCAAACATATGATGCACCCCCACAAACAATTCGTAGCTATCAACGTCAATGGGTTCGTTCTATTCGATATCTTGGCGACAATTGGTTGTTGGCTAAGAAAGTAGAAAAACTTGAAACTCCAAAACCTAATTGATCGACAGGGGGACCTCGTGAACAATTACATCATTGAGTACAAAGAAGAGTACGCCCACACAAAGTACTGCCCATATTGCGTTCAGCCTAAAGGACAAAAGCTTGTCTGCTGCGGTGAGATGGATTGGGTAGATTTCAAAGACCTTGATGACAACACTCAATTAGAGATCATCAAGGAAGAATATGACAATGCATTCAAAAACCACAAGGTATAACATGACAGTAAATGACCTGCTTAAACTGAACGTAAACGAGCATACAGAGAAAAAAGGCAACCTGACATACCTGTCATGGGCATGGGCATGGGCAGAGGCTCTCAAGGCCGATCCTAACGCACACTTTCAAGTAATGATGTTTGGTGACAAGTGCTATATGGATATCAATGGCACAGGCATGGTATGGGTGACAGTCACATTGTTTAACAAACCAATGACCTGCCAATTGCCTGTGATGGATAGTTATAACAAGCCAATCACAATTGAAGGTACAACAACAACCAATAAGTATGGCAAAGAAGTAGTCAATAAATTGGATAGCTTTAATGTCAACACGGCCATCATGCGTTGCATGACAAAAGCTCTTGCACTGCATGGACTCGGGATGTACATATACAGTGGTGAAGATTTGCCCGAATCAGATACAGGCATTATTGATGCGGTGGTTGCTGCCATCAAAGAGAGATACGAAGCAGGTGATGAACCTGGTATGTATGGCGAATGGGAATCCATTACGGATAACGAAGTTCGCATTAGGGTTTGGGATACGCTCAAACCTGATAGTAAAGTAAGGTCGGCTATTAAAGCCTACAAAGAAAAATTGAAAGAAAGCAAATGAAAAGATTAGATGCAATTGCCACCATTGGTGAATACAAAGATAAAAAAACAGGTGAAACCAAAAAACGCTATATTAAATGTGGAATGGTTTCTATTGATGATGAAGGTATCATTTCATTCAAAATTGATGCCCTTCCCGTAGGAAATTATTGGGATGGTTGGATCAATGCCAAAGAACCATTTGATGGTGAGAAGCCCTCCCGCCAAAGTTCTGCACCCACCCGTAAAGGTGGAAATGGATTTGATGACATGGCAAATGACGTGCCTTTTTGAGGAATCAAAATGAATGAACAAAAAGACCCTTGGATTAACCGCTCAAGCGGCATGAAATGTAAAACTTGCATTTGGTTTGTGCCAAAACAAACTATTAAGCTGGAAACAATTGATGAACTTAATCCTGTTTACCATATAGGTCGTTGCCGCAGACACGCACCAACAATGAATGGATACCCAGTTGTGTTTGTAAACGATTGGTGTGGCGACCATCGTATTGACGAAAACAAAATTTGATATCGGGGGGAAAGCGGATGCTGTGGACGAAAGAACGAAAGTTTGCTTCCAAAGACGTAGCGAGTACCCCCACCCAATTTTTTAAGGAGAAAGTAATGATTAATTTATTTAAAATGTTCCGCAAAGATGCTAAAGACACTTCAGTAGAAGCCGCCAAAAGCATCATGTTTGCCCTGCCAAATATTGAGGGGGCAGTCTATGAATATGCAGCAATGCGAGGCAGTAAAGGATTCACAGACGATCAAATGAACGAGCATTTTGAAACCCACAAATCAACCTACAGAACTAGACGTTCTTCTTTGGTAGAAAAAGGTTTGATTGAGGACTCAGGTATGCGTATGAAAGGTCCTAATGGACGCAACATGACTGTATGGAGGATAGTATGAAATTCTTTATGGATCTATTTTCTGGCAAGGTTTATAACAAAACCGAAAACATGATGATTAACCAAGATGGTGAAGTGTTTAACAAGGTTGGTGACAATTACATTGGCAACGATGGCACACTGATCACAAAGGTTGGCGACAATTACCTTAATACCAAAACTGGAATAATGTCTAGCTTTGGTGATCCATTCTTAGATGATTAACTTAAGAACATGGCACGTTCATCTTTGCGTCTATTAACTAGACCTTTGTAGACCTTGCCTCCCGCCATTGTGTAAGCAAGGAATCCGTCTGCCGCACCCTCTTTATCGCCTCGTAGTAGTTTTTGACGGAGGCTACTACGTTGCAATCCACCCAAGCCGAGGTTAAAAGCAAAGCTGCACAAGCCATCAAACATACCTTGTGTAAGGGGTACTGGGCATAACTTGAGTACACCCCGCTCAAAACCTGCCAGATCATTTCTAAGAAGTCCATAAACTTCATCCTTAGTGAATACTTTGTTGTCTTGTGGTCTAAGCTGATAATATTCTCTATAAGGCCCCGCTTGGCCTTCTTTAGCCTTATGACGATTGATCATTCTGGCTTGCTCTGGATACATCAAGTGCCCAATTCCAATCGTCCAAAGCGACACCACATCTTGATATGGCCGATATCTAACGCCCTCGTGGTGTTCAAGGGCTTTTAGACACTTGTCTGAGACATTCATTTGCCAAACGCCCGACCACCAAAGTGGAAAGCAATGATTGAGGCAAACAAAGCTTGTGTATCAGAGTCCCATAGCATTTCAAGTAGGTCATTAAAAGGTACGCTCATATAGTAGCCATACCAAAACCCCCCAATATCCACAAAGACCAATAGAAAGAAGAAGCCGTAGGTAATAACAGGACGGACACTTGCTCTTAGATTCTTCATCCATTGGCTTGTTCCTTCATTTAAAGAACTATCGTGGGCATAGATAGCTTGCATTTCTGCTTGTTGCGCTCCAATTACTGCTAAGTTAGCATTGGATATTGCCTCATTTTGCAGTTGTTCAGAACGAATATGCTCAACACGCTCTTGAGCTTCAAACCCTGCCTTACGCAATTGCAGTTCACGCTCAATCTGCATTTGAGCCAATTGAAGCTCATGTTGTTTGTCAGCACGATCCTGAAAGAACTCAAGAAATTTGGGTACGCCACCCATTAAAAAAGATATTAAGGTCGAAAGTAAAGTTAACATTTTTAATCCTCTGACATATCAATTGAAGCCAAATTAATACGGGTCTTTAATGCAGCAATATCTTCTGGCTTAGTTTTAAATCCAATTGCTACATACCCCGCAAACTTACCCATATCGGGAGGGATAGAACCTCTGCACATGAACTTTACTCCCTGTTTAGCACCCCATTCACCAACCTTGCTTGATGGATTAAATTCCTCACAAAGAATTTCTCCGTTGAGCATTGCAACCATTGCGCTATTTCTATCTGCGCTTGCGTTAAACAATGAAGTAATAGAGCCTTCAATAGATTTTTCCCGTGATCCATCAGCATTTAAAGCCAAAACAGTTGTACGACTATTTGTTGATAAATTGGCTTTGTGAATTAGCAAAACTATTCCATCTACATCTTTAAGCAAACTACGGGCGGGAGCAAGTAAGCTTTCTTGTTTGGCCAACTGAGGCATCTTGTCCTGAGTGGTAATGGCATGAAGAATGACTTGGCGGGAGTCCCAAGCAAAATAACCAGCAAACGCTAGAAACGATAGCAAAATAACTGTGAATAACTTAAAAGGATTGTCCACCCATTCAATCAAACCAATGATTTTCCCAATGGTGCTGTCATCTTTTTTGGTTTCAATTTTAGGAATTATCTTTGCAACACTTCTTTTAACAGGTGCTACTTTTGCAGGTGTTTTTTTAGTAACCATATTTATACCAATATATCTAGTTTTCGGTTAGTAAATATCTCCATACGGAGCCGCTCTTGAACTACTTTTTTAGTATAAATCTCAAACGCTAAATCTTGTAACTGAGTTTGTTTCTGCTTGGCCAACTCATTTGCTTTGTTCATTTCATGCTGTTTCTCTAACTTAACTTGAGCAAGGTCATGCCTGTCTGGATAACCAGAGGGTTGGACAGTGGGAAACAATTTAATGGTATCAATCACGATAAATAAAAATCCAATAGATATAGTTCAAAGGTACTGCCAACCAAAGCAATATTTCCAATGTATCCATTACTTCTTTTCCCTCTCAATTGCGTTTTTGTATCCTTGAATAACTTTATGTCTTAACTCTGCACCATCAGCCGAACCTGCCCATTCACTCAAATTATTCCAAATTACAACAAAGTCGGAACTTTTGCATAACTTCTGATGGTTTGTAAGCCAAACAACCATTTGCTGATGACGTTCACTTGGGTTGTGTATTGTGTAAGCAATTATGTAAAACTCTCGAACACTACATAGGTCTTGCCCTGTAGTATGAAGTGATAAAGTTAATGCCAGTGCTATTAGCCATCTCACGGATACGCCCAAAGAATGATGTAACTACAGAAGATTACAAAATAAGTAATCAAGGCTGCCGCAATAAATGCTTCAACCATGCCTTTCATTACTTGCCTTTTTTAGCCGTTTTAGCTGATTGGGTAAAAGCTTTCTTGGTAGGTGCGCCTTTAGTGCCCACCTTTCTCATCTTCTCGCCTGAACCATCTTTGATACGTTCTCTCTTGGCGTGAATATTTGCGTACAAACCAGCTTTCATAACAACTCCAATTATTTTTTAATCCAAGTCTGCCACACTGCGCCAGCGGCCATGATCAGACCACCTATCCAAAGAATAGGCTTGGCAATAGAAGCAATCCATCCAAGAACTCTAAAAGCTCCATCAAGGGCGTTTATAGCGTCTACAAGACCTTTTGTGTTCTTGTCTATGTTATCTACCTTAGTTTCGACTTCAATCAATCTGTTGTAGATTTGTTCGTGAGTAACTTCAGACATATTTATCTCATGTAAGCAGATGGGGGAGCTATGCCACGACCAGCACCAGCTTTTTCTCGTAACCGAGATAATTTAGCTTCTTCTGTTTGAGCATAAGGACTGCCAAGTTTATAAGCATTTTCAAAAGCTTGTTGAGACACGCCAGGTGCGCCAGCTTCAGTTGGTGTTAAACCTTGTTTAAATTGTGCAACACCAGGAATAAAATCTGTTGCTATATCAGCACCCATCATTGCGGCTTCACCATATTTGCGGTTTTGTGCGGCTTGTGCCATTTGTGCGGCAGTCAAAGCAAGACCTGCAACACCGCCAACTTTAGCAACTTTACCTAATTGACCAAAGTTTTCACGAGGAGGAATTCCACGTTCTTTACGAATTTCTTTGGTCATTTCAGGACCTTCAAAAGTCTCTTTACGACTTGCAATATATTTAGTCCAAAGCTTTTGAGCTTCATCATAACTACCAGCAGGTTTACCATCATTAAATTCTTTAAGAATGGATTTGCGTTTTTCAGGGCCAGCAGTGTTGTACAACCAATTATCGCCAGGTCCCAAGTCGGGACGGAAAATTGTTGGCTCAACAGGTTTTTTGACGACAGCAGGTGTAACTACTTCTTTAACTTTTTCTGCTTGTTGAATAGGAGCGGCAGCGGCTTCAGGTGTTGGTCCAGTAGAAACAACATTGGCAGGTTGAGTAATTGCCGGAGGCGCACTAACTGGAGGAGCTACGGGCGCAGGTGCGGCATTTGTAGGTGCAACAGGTGCAACAGGGCTTGTAACCGCTTGCAGTTCAGCCATTGGAGCAGGACCAGCAGGTGGTGCTACAGGCGCAGGACCCGATTGTTGAGCCATTACTTTCTTGGCAATAACTAATTCAGCAGGGTCTTTAATCTTGCGACCTAATGCAATCTCTTCTGGCGACCATGTATTTTGACGAACAAAATTTTCATGTTTAATTTTGTCTTGCTCAAGCTTTAATTGTTCACGTTGCAAAGCAATTTGATCTTTTAATTCTCGTGAAGTAGGTTGAGTTGGTTGAGTAGTTTTTAATTGGTCAAATTCATTTTGACGAACATTATTAATAAGGTCATCAGGAGAATTTGCCAAATCAGGAAGAACCCCCTGTTTAGAAACTTGTTGTGCGTATAAATCAAGACTTTTTTCTTTGAGATTAAGTTCACGTTGTTTTAAACGATAGTCTGCAAATTTGGATAAAGCTTTAGGAGCTTGCAAAGCGGCATAAGCACCAGCACCATACATCAAAGCATCTTCAGGATTTTCTTGAACATAATTTAATGCTTTTGTTAAATTTCCTCTTTGTGGTTCTTGCGTTTGAGTTGATGAAGTTGATTTTAAACCCGCCAAATAAGATTTAGCTTCAGGATTATCTAAAGTGCCTAAATGCGCTTTAATGTCCTCCCAAGGATGACCTTCTTCAAGTGCTTGTTGAACTTTTTCGTTGATATTTGAGGAAGCCATATTTAATCCTTATCTGCCACCAAAAATTGAGCCAAGAGATCGTTGCTGGGTTGCAGGAGCATTTACTGGCGCAGGGCGACTTCTCTGTGGTGCATTAGAAGTAACTAATTCAGGTGGTTTAGATGGTTGTCTTGCGCTTGTAGAGGAACCTTGATTTGTTTGAGAAATAGCTGGCTGACCTAACAATTGAGGAGAAACTTTTTGTTTGTTAATTTCTTCCGCAATTGGCGCAAATTCTTTTTCAAATTGAACAACTGAACTATACAAAGCTTTTTTACGATCTGTCACATAAGGGCTTCTTGCAACTTCTGACTCAATAGATCCAATTGCAGGAGCAACACCATTTAATGTTCCTTGTTTTGCACGAACAGTTTCTGCCAAATGGTTTCCAAGATCAGCATAGGCATCATCCATTTCATTTTTAATGAAAGCTAGACTGTAACTATCACCTGCCGCAAAATCTGAATTTGGTTTGGCAATACCAATGCCACCTTTACTTTCAATTTGGCGAATTATTTGAGATTTCTTAAATTCATTGTTAATTGCTCGTTGAATTAAATCAAGATTTTCAATCTTTTTACCAGCAGCTAACATGACGGCTTTTTCCATCAATTGATCTTTACGAGCATTGATAGAGTTTTCTGAACTCATGTTTGATTTTTCAGTAGCAATATTTCTATTGATGTCGCTTTCATTGGCATTTTCGCCTTTCATGTTAGAAAGACCTTTGCCCTCGTTGTAATTCAAACCAAGGGTTAAACCACCAGATGCTTTTTGAAAATCATCCCATTGAGCTTTAGTTCCATTGCCTTTTTGAAATTCTCTTAAACGATCAATAGAACTGTTAAAAGATTGTGTGTTTCCAGTACGCAAATCACCAATTCCGGCAAGCAATGTTCTTACTTCCCCGTTTACAGATTTAGCAAGCAAAGGAGTCAAAATGTTGCGTTGCTCAGTAGTAATTGCTTTTAATTCTGGAAAAGTGAAAGCGGCATCTTTAGCTACTTCTTGAAGATTGTTCCAACTTTTGGCTTGTGCTGTAGCAGCATCTTTGGCCATGATGTTGTTAGCTTCATAGAAGGGACGTTGAGTAACAGGAATTTCTTTTAGTGAAGCAATTACACCTAGTTTATCAACTTGTTGTGGTGTAAGAATTTTCCCATCAGTTGTTTCGTATCTACGAACTTCACCATAAGGATTTGCTTTGTCTGTACGCTGGTTAAAAACTTTGCGAAACTTATTGCCGTTTTGATCAAATGCATCCGAATAAACATCAGCACCACCTGTTGCGGCAACATACATACCTTGAAAGTCGCCTTTGGATAAGGATTGAATTAAATCACCCCAACGAATATCTTCAGTACCCTTTTGGTTTTTAATAACCTGTGCATCTTGAAGACGTTGTTCAGGCGTTGTATTAGGTTGTGCTGAACGTGACAAAGCGTTAACAAGAGGTGTGGATTCTTCTTGATGGCGAATTGCTCGTTCTGTATTAAATAATTTAAGCTCTGGACTTTCATCGTATCCAAAACTTTTTGGTGCTTTTATTGTTAGTGCTTCATCAGCCATAATTAATCTCCAAAAAATTTCATTACATATCCAAGAGATGATGAAGATGTACCACCCATTGAAGATGTTGGCATTACACCAGCAGGATTGCCCATTGGAGGTATTGCAGTAATTGAAGGAGGAACAATAGGAGCAATTCCACCTGACATATCTTGTTCAGGAATATCTGATGTTGGATCTTCTGGTGGCGATACAGCCTCTGGGCGCATCATTCCTGTTTTCCGATCTAAACCAGCATAACTAGCCCAATCTGAAAAGTTAGCAGGATTACCATATCCAAATTTAAAAGCTTCAGCCATGATTACTTCCCGAATCCAAAGTTAAAGCCCATGCCAGAACTTGTAGATCCTTGAGTGCCAGTAAAGTTAGGTACAGTAGATGCTTGAGGCGTACCAAACACAACACCAGCATATTTGTTGTACAAATCCATTGGTGATTGAGCGGCACTAATTGCTTTACCAGTTGTATCAACTGATTGACCATATAAGTTGCCAGCAGCAGTACCTGCATTAAAGCCAGTATTCATCATTCCACCAAACAAATTACCCGCATTAGTAATGCCCTGTGCGCCTGTGCTCAACAATGTATTAGCCGCTTGTTGACGTTGACCTTCAATGCCACTAGATACATTTGCGGCAACATTTGCCAATCTAGCTTTACTTACGGAATCAAGATTTCTTGCTGCCAATGCATAACGAGAAGAACCCGCACCACCCGCACCACCAAATAATGCATCTTGGCTACCAACTTGTTCTCGAATATCTTCTTTATAGGGTTGCATTGCGGCAGTAATTTGAGATTGTTTATATTCAGGAGAAAACAAACTTTGCAAACCAGTAACACCAGCCGTAGCTATATTTTGACCGCCAGTATTTAAAAAATTTGCGGCATTTAAAGTACCACCTGCACCTGCGCCACCAACATTTCGTGCGCCAGCCGCAAGCTCACCCGCAATACCTCTCTGTGTACCGCCAGTATCTATTGCAGTATTAAATGTATTTAGTGCTGCTTGGTTAGCATAAGGAGATAATGTGTTGTATGTATCTTTTGCGCCTTGCACAGTACTTGTGTACGCTGGCATAAACACATCTCTAAGTTGCCCTGTTTGTAAGGACAACAACTCTTTTTGTTCAGGTGTTAATGTTGCTGCACTTGTAGATGAGCCACCGCCCATACTGATAACAGTCAGATTAGGAACAAAAAATCTATAAAGTTTCAATAATTTAAACATCTGAATGCTCCTTACGATATTCTTCAAAACGCTCTGGCATTAATATTTTCCACATTTCAGGAAGATATTCTTTAGCCTTTTCAGGTCCCACACACACATGAATTGCATAAGCGACTATGTGTCCAGCCGCATATCTCAATCCATGGGCTATCTCAATCCCATGCGCCTCTCCTGCTTTTTCAAACGCATTTGCTGTTTGGTAAGCAGATATGACAGACAACCACATTGGCAATATCTGTGGCTGTATCCTTTGGTAGAAAGGATTTGCAGGAAGGTAGACAAGTGCAATTGCAAATGCTTTATTGATGGCATCATCGGTTACCTCTTTGTCTCGGTCAATCAAATCATCCCAAATATGGGCTAATTCGCCAAAAAGACGGAACATTAGTAAGGCTTGTTCGTCCCCGCCAAACCATTCTGATTTGCCTTCAAACACCATTTCCAAATCCTTTGCCAATTCCTTGGGGTTTCTGTTGGGTTTTATTATCCCATGGTTGCATGGTGTTTGAATAGGCATTAGGCATACCTAATTGAGGTTGACCGCCTTGACCTGGCATAGTTACTTGGCCACCCATCATTCCGGTGTTGGGCATAAAGTTCTGAGTTGGATCTATTGCACCCTGATTTGATTCAGTTTGCATAAGATTATTTTCAAGCTTTTGAGGAAAAGATTGTTGAATAGGGTTTTGACCCATTTGCATGGCAGACATCCCCGCACCCTTACCCGCAGGGGCAGAGGACTGAGGAGACTGCAATTGTGCTGAAAAACCACCCATTATTCGCCCCTTAAAATATCAATAAAGTGCCACAAGTCTTGATTTCGGTAAGTACCTGTAGGCTTATCAGGAGCCCAAGAAGTAGGTGGTCCATTTAATTCTGTGTAATTTGCACCATCAATCATGTACAAGTTGTACTGTTGAGGAACAATAAACTCACCTGTTGAGTCAGTTTTACCCACCATTACATTGACAGAAATGCTTGGCACTTCCTCAATAGTACGGATGTCCTCATAAACAACTTGGGCAGGAATATCTACTTGTCTTGGCATGATTATGTCCAAACTGGAATGTAAAGGGTTGTGCTGTCAATTGTGATTTGCATCCACACATTGGTTGAGGCACTGCCAGGTTTTGCGGCAGCATTAAAGGTTGCCAAAGATGAACCAGTTAAAGTTCCTTGCACAAATCTTAATACGTTTGTACCCGCAGAACCATTTAACCTGTTGGCAGAATAAGCATCACCCGCAGTGCTAGTTACAAAGGCACTAGCCAAATTACCATTTAAATATTGAGCATTTAAATTGGTGACAAGAGTGCTATTACTTACTCCAAATTGACCAAAAGAATACACACCATAACTACCGCTATTGCTTCCAAAAACAGCGGCAGCACCTGAACCTGTACCTGCACTAACACCCAAAATACCATTTCGAGTTGTTCCAGTATCGGTGGCTATGCCAAGTACACCATGACCCGCACCAAGATTATTACCAGTAATTGCAGTTCCGTTATATCCAGAAGCATTGGTAGCCGTAAATGCGGCAATAGCAGATGCGCCATTCATTGATGAATTGGCATACAAACCTGATACACCAATAAGACTGTAAATACTATTACCACTAGAGTCATAAACCTTCAAATATGAAGATGAAGACTCATTCAAAATTACTCTGTTGCCAGTAGATCCCGATTGAACAGTACCTGTAAAAGTACCAGAAGCACCAGTAATGTCACCCCTAAAAATACCATTATTGAAATAACAGTTTCCAGTAGATTGACTGATGTAATAACCTACAGTTCCATAAGTACCAGGCGTTCCATATGTAGGTGGAGTACTTCCATTCCAGTTGTCAGAGCGAATATCTTGAAATATAGAAGCAGCAGTAGGTGTGCCCCATTCTGTTTGCCCTGCAGGAACGCCATCAATAGTGGCAGCACTAGAATTATATTTACCAAAGCTATACCAAAGAACTTGTCCTACGGCCACGCTTGGTGCAGTTAATGACCATCCTGCTGGCGCAGTAGGTCCTGTTGTATTTGATGGTGTAGCAGGAGGAGCAGAAGTTTGACTTTGCGCCCTATAAACAGTTAATGCACTGATACCATTTCCACCCGTTGCGCCTGTTGCACCATTAGATGAAAACGCATAAATTGGATATGCAACATTTGTCCAATCTAAAGTAGAAGTTACTGTATTGGCATTGACAACCAAAGGAATCGTAATAGCCCACAAGAAGCTGCCAGGCGTTGTATTTGTTGGCGGTGTAGTTGCCCATCCCGCAGGAGCCGTATAAGCCCCTGTAGACCATGTATAAGTCGATGTGGTGCTAGGACGGGCGGGAGGTGTAGAAGTTGTTGTCCAATAGTAAATAGATGGTGCGGCAGTGTTATATGCCGTAGTTGTAGTCACCACATCTAAATCAATTGAAGCACCCGTTTCCTGCAAATAAGTAGAATTAGGAGCGGTAGTGCCAACAAAGAAATTAATCTGTCGGCCACCATTGGTTTGATAAAACAAAAACTTAGTTGTGCCAAATCCACCTGCAGCCAAGAACCAAATGTAATCGGCAGGATTAGTTGACTCTGCAGAACTGTTTGTGTTCCTTAAACCATAGTACAAACGATTTGTTGGACTGTTACTAAAGTTCAAAGTACCATCAAAACTATCAGCATATTTGACAGCAATGTACTGATACAAATAAGCAATAACCACACCCGATGGACCACTGATCTGACCATTATTAGGATCAGCAGATAAGTTAGGTCCAAAGTTGGCCAATAAATAATTAATGGCCTCGGAAATTTCCGATTGGGATGGGTCATTATTTAGTGCGAATGGCATTAGAAAGCATCCTCAGTCACGCTTGCTTGCAGATTCAATGCGCTTACTTTCCATGTGTCAGTAGCATCGTTTGAGCCAAATTTCAATGCAACAGTACGGAAAGTATTTTGTTGAGTAGGAACCCAAGGCGTATCAGTATCAATAGTGGTTACACCTGTCTCACCATAAACAGCAGTTTGGGCAGTAGAGTTAGCCCCACCCACAGTAATATTGATAGAGCCAGAACCCGCTATTTCAGGCAAAACTCGGTGAATGTAAACCTTAGACGAATAAGGCACAGGACCATTGGCGGTCTGCAAGGCAATGTTAGTACGCTCAAACTGAGAATCAATCGCAGAACCCACAAATGAGTTGCCAATAGATGTCTCTATCAACTTAGAGCTAGAAACGCCTCCACGAGCGTATACAACGCATCTAGAAGCCAAATTAAAGTAATCGGTTGATGAATCTACCCATCTAGGACCTTCAGTGCCCATACAAGCGTTTTGAACGTCTTTAGGCGCATTCCATACTTGTAGGTCATATCTCCAAGATAGCATCTTGTTGCACCACCCTGTAGAGGTTAGGTCAGGGTAATAAATCTCAATCTGATACTTTTGGGTGTTGTTAACCATGAACATCCGACCCGCATAAGTAGAGTTCAAGTTAGCAAAGAAGTAATCTTTAACCTTTTGGTTGCCCAAAGATGAGAATTCTGAACCATTAAACACCCAAATATCACGGGCATCTATGCCGTAAACATTGGCATCCGTATTTGTCCAACAGTTATTGTTAAACAATCCACGGCCTTGGTTTAGTAGACGTACACCAAAGATTGGAGCAGTACTGTTTTGGTAAGAAATAGGTGAGAAAACTACTGTATCCCAATAGCTACACACATAAAAGTTACCACCAAGGAAGAATCCGTCAATCAAAGGACCACGAACAGGAACTTCTTGCTCGTTGGCCACGTTAGACAGGGTTGGCTCCCACGTTGCGGGATAGCCTTGATTAGCAAAAGCTTGCGACCATCTGACAGTTGTGGGGTAGTTATAAGTCGTGCCGCCAATAACTTTGGTCAAATTGCCTGAAATAAGGATGTTTCCCACATTAGGAGAACAGAAATTACGGACAAATCCCGCCCGTGTGGACGTTACGCCAACGTCATAATTCCATGAAGCATCAGAAGTTACTGAAATTTCATTGCTTGTTGGCAAGAAATACATTGGGTTTTGGACAGTGTCATTGATAAAAAACACATTTCCAACCCAAGAAGTGGTGATATTTACATCTTCTGTATAACCAGAAATATAAACGGAAGGATTGGCTCCCACGCCTGGCGTAATGTTGGATATGCCCGTGGCCGTAATCATGAACCACTTACCTTGGCTAGATGAATTACGGGTTGCCACTATGTACACCCAAGAAGTCTCTGAGCGAAACCCACCTTCCATAAAGATAGGCATATCAGTAATGGTAGAAGCAATCTGAATCTCACCAAAAATCTTTTTTATGCAACGTACATCAGCTTCAATATTTTTCCCACTGTTGTACTCATTTGGTCCTAGAGCGTTACTAGGCACATCAGGAGTAAAACTCATTGATGTAAATGGGGTTCGGAGTCTGGAATAGTCGCTCATATTATCCCATTGTATTTAAAAAGTGATCGATCCACTAGCAGTGAATTTATAAATCCTAAATCCACCTGATATAGAAATAGTAGGTGAACCTGTAGTGCTTGTTGCGGCTATGAATGTGTCTGGATAGCGGAGGATTACGATACCGCTACCACCTGCGCCGCCAACAAAGGAGTTGCCAGTTGTTGTGCCCCAAATACCACCGCCGCCACCGCCTGTATTTACAGTTCCCGCATTTCCATTGCTACCGTGTGTTGCACCAGAATTTCCTCCACCTCCAACTCCGCCTGTTCCGCTAGTGGCTCCGGTTGTGTACTGGCCGCCACCGCCTCCTCCAGCGTAGGAGACAACTGCCCCGCTAATACTGCTTGCAATACCAGCACCACCATTACCGCCAAACGTAGTCCCACCTTTTAGCCCAACTGTTCCAGCACCGCCACCGCCGCCAGAACCATAATTAGGAGAGCCTGATGCAGCGGGAGTAATAGCTAATCCACCTGTATTTCCTTGCCCTGATGTTCCCGCACCAGCAACTTCTCCTCCTGAAGGCGCACCACCACCACCACCGCCTCCAGAACCACCCGCTAAACCTGGCAATGGGTTAGAACTAGGATAAGTACTTCCAGAACCACCACCACCGCCAGAAGCAATAATGTTTCCTGTAACAGCGGCTGATGATGTAGCAACTAAAACAGAAACCCCGCCATTTGTTCCCTGTACACCTAATCCTCCAGCACCTCCAGCACCAACAGTTACCCACAACTGAGTGCCAACAGTAATACCAGAAAATGCCGCAAGCAAACCTCCAGCACCCCCACCACCTGTGCAAGCGCAAGCAGAATTACCACCACCCGCACCGCCACCCCCAGCAACAATCAGGTACTCCACATTCTGAGGCGGTAGCCCAGTCCAGTTGTTGTCCTTAATGGCTTGGCTTGCCTGAGACAGTGTGAAGATGCCGCTATATTGGGCCACGTTAGGCTCCTTGAGTTACTTCAACCCATGATGTTGTAGCTTCGTCCCAGCGGTGCATACCAGTTGTAGGCATAGGTACAGGGGACTCCCACAAGTATGTGGTTGTGTTCTTAGTCCAGCTTGGGAAAGGCTGTGGGGGCGCAAAGCCTGTGCCGTCCCATGTGTAGCCAATCCCAGCATAATTTTTATGCAAAGGCTTGCCTTCAGGGTGTTGGTTACCATGAGTGTTGTAGCTCGTTTGAACCCACTCAGATGGATTGCCCCAATTACCTGTTGCCAATGTTTCAGCGTCAATGACAATAACTTGGTCAACAATGCCGTTTGTGATGTGTGCGTAATGTGTCATGATTTTCCTTAGAAAGTGATTGTCCCAGAGGACGTGAATGTGTAAATTTGGTAGCCATCAGCGTAGTTGATTTGTGGTGAGCCAGTTGTTGCAGTTGGTGCTGATTGTGATGCAGGGTATCTGAGGATTACGATGCCAGAACCACCTGCCGCAGAAGATGTAGAAACATTACCAGTTCCACCGCCACCACCTGAACCTGTGTTTGCTGTGCCAGCCGTTGCATTTATGTATGCAGAACCATTTGCGCCAGAACCAGTCCCACCTCCACCTCCACCGCCTAAAGCAGTAGCATAGACTTGTGTGTTATTTCCGTAGCATCCACCACCGCCACCACCAGCGTAAAAAATTCGTGCGCCTGTAATGCTAGAACACATCCCTGCACCACCATTACCACCGCCTGTCGCCAAAACACCACTGCTGTTTAAAATGCCAACAGAGCCAGCACCACCACCGCCTGAACCAATGCCTTGTGAAGATGAACCAACACCACCAGCAAACCCTTGACCACTAACGCCAGTTCCAGCAGTTCCAGTGTAAGAACCACCACCGCCAGAACCACCATTTGCGCCATTTACGCTTGCGTTACCACCTCCACCTCCACCTCCAGTGGATGTAATAGAACTAAAAACAGAATCTACACCATTGGAACCAGTTGATGTTGTTCCACCAGCACCTCCAGCACCAACAGTCACAGTCAATGCAGACCCCGTAGCAACGGCAAAAGAAGCGGCTTGCTGTAATCCACCCGCACCACCGCCACCGCCACCCCAATTGCTAGAATTAGAACCACCACCCCCACCCCCACCAGCGACCACTAGATATTCAACAGTCGTAGGCGCACCAGATAAAGGGTTAAATGTTGCCGACAAATATCCACCTAATAAATTGCTCATAGTGTGATACTTCCGCTAGTCAAGAATGTGTAAATCGTGTAGCCGTTAGCAGTTGTCTTTGTGCCGTTAGTTACGCTTGCAGCATCAGCAAATGTGCTTGGGTATCTGATGATGACAATGCCAGAGCCGCCTGTGCCTGCCGTGCCTGAACCAGTACCGCCACCACCACCACCTGTATTTGCCGAACCAGCCGTAGCAGTTGCGGCATCTTGTGCGCCAGCGCCACCGCCTCCCACACCACCAGTTCCTCCTGATGTTGTGTATCCAGAACCACCACCACCGCCAGCATATGTAGTAACTGTGCCATTTATTGAACTTGCAATACCCGCGCCACCATTAGTTCCGGGATTGTCTGATGCGCCATCTAAACCTTGTGTTCCAGCACCACCACCACCCGCACCACCATAACCATTTTGTCTGTATGCGTTACCGCCTCGATTGCCTTGATTTGCAACACCAAAAGCACCTTTTAAAAGTGCGACTGAGGATGTTGAAGCACCACCACCGCCAGAACCGCCAGTATTGGGTACAGTTGCAGAATATTTACCGCCATAGCCACCGCCAGTAGAAGTGATGCTTCCAAAAACAGAATCTTGACCATTGGTGTTTGCCGCACCACCACCGCCAACAGTTGCGGTAATAGATGTTCCTGTAGCAACATTTAAAATACCTGTTAGCAAACCGCCAGCACCCCCACCGCCAGAATAAGAATTTCCACCACCACCACCACCCGCAACAACTAAGTATTCAACCCACGCAGTCTTTTGCGTACCACTCCAAGCCTTCTGTCTGATTGCTTGGTTTTGTTGTCTAAGTGTGAATAACCCTGTAGCCATATCTACCCTTAGAAAGTAATCGTGCCAGAAGCAACGAATCTGTACACACGCCAAAAGCCTGTGACATAAGTTTCTGGTGAGCCTGTTGTTGATGTGGCAGGGGCTAAGTAAGATGGGTAGCGGATGACTACGATGCCAGAGCCGCCTGCACCGCCATTATTAGATGTTCCAACAGCCGATCCACCACTACCACCGCTTCCAGTGTTAGCAATTGCGCTTAATCCGGGGCCATTTGAGGGTGCAGAATTTCCACCACCAGCCGCACCAAAAGCCGCACCGCTACTGTTATTAGATGAGCCAGCACCACCACCTGCATATTGAATTGCCGCGCCGCTTATGGAAGAAACTGTGCCAGCACCGCCGCCGCCCGGAACAAGAGTAGCAACTTTATTCAAACCAACCGAACCCGAACCACCACCACCGGGGCCTTCAGTATCTAAAACAGCAGTAGCACCCCCTGCAAACCCTTGTCCAGCAGTTCCAGTTCCTGCCGCACCAACATTTCCTGTTCCACCACCGCCACCAGAGCCGCCATTGCCACCAGCAGTTTGGAATGACCCACCCCCGCCACCGCCAGAAGAAGTTATTGTGGAACCACCAGCAATGCTTGAATTTACGCCTGTGCCACCAACATTTGTAGCACCGCCAGCACCGCCAGCACCTACAGTTACAGTAATAGCAGAACCAACAGTTACGGCAAAGCCAGTAGCTGTTAATAACCCGCCAGCACCCCCACCAGAGCCTCCTGCATTAGCGGCAATAGCCCTTCCACCACCACCACCGCCAGCCACACATAAGTATTCCACCGCTGTGACAGGGTAGTTAATGCCGTTACGCCCAGCAGAGAGAATGTTTCCCGTGTATCGGAGTCCCATTAGAAACTCCGATTAAGAAACAGTTTCGTAACTGACTGTGTAAGTTAATTTGCTTGCTGTGCTACTGGTTGCCCACAGTGTGCTTGCTTCGCCAGTTACAGATGTATCAAGCAAATAAAACATAGTCGTTTTATCCGACACAATCAAAGAAGCATTTGGCGGGACTGAGATCGTAGAAGCAATTGCTCTGTACGTTGTGCCATCAGCCAAACGCAATTCAACTGTAGCGTTGTATGCTGTTGTGCCATCAATGTTAGCCACAATGATTTCATTGATTTTTTGTGCTGACCCAGATGAAGGTGCAGTTACCAATGCGTTGCGTAAAGCATCCGCAGGGGTAATAGAAACTGTGTGGGGCGTTGCAGTGGTTGCGGCGAGAATATTTGGTGCGGCCATGATTTATCCTTAAAAACCAAAAACAAGAGAAATTGCGGTGACTTGCGCTCTGGTCAAACCACTAGCGGCTGGCGCAGTAGATGACCAAGTTGTGCCGTTAGATGTCAACACATTGCCTGTAGTGCCAGGTGCTACCACTTGAACCGCACTTGTACCATTACCTAAAAGAACATTGTTGGCGGTTAAGGTTGTTGCACCTGTACCGCCATTTGCAACACCCAAAGTGCCAGTTACACCTGTTGTTAAGGGCAAACCAGTTGCATTTGTCAGAGTGCCGCTTGTAGGTGTTCCTAATATAGGAGTTACTAAAGTAGGTGAGGTAGCAAATACAGCCGATCCAGTACCAGTTTCATCTGTCAATGCACCTAAAAGATTTGCAGAACTAAATGAACCAAGAGATGTAGCATTTCCTACAGAAGTAATAGCACCCGTCAAATTAGCATTTGTCGTAACATTACTTGCTGTAAATGCAGTTGCAGTTCCAGTAATATTTGTGCCTACCAAAGCAGATGGTGTACCAAGGGCAGGAGTAACAAGGGTAGGACTTGTAGACAACACCACAGAGCCCGTTCCAGTTGAAGTTGTTGTTCCTGTACCGCCACGATTTACAGCAACAGTTGTACCATTCCATGTGGCAGAAGTTATAGATCCCGCATAATCAAATGTATTGGTCGACCAAGATACGTTAGAAGGTGCGTAATTGTGAACGTCCCATGTACCTGCCGCAGGAGTAGCTACCAGTAACAAAACCCCTACATACCCACCCGATTGAATAGTTGCAATCGTAGTTCCAGAATTGTTTTGAACAACAATAGTTCCGCTAGTTTGATTATTGTTAAAAAAGTAATTTGTTCCCGCAGTCAGCGTTGTTGCGCTAGGAAGTTGGTAAGTTTGACCACCAGAACCTGTAACGCAATAATTAGGGGCAGATGCCGCAGTTAAAACAGTTGTGGTTCCCGCTGCCGCTACATTAATAAATCCTTCAGTAATTGAATTAATTAAAGTATTTTGATTTGCATCACGCAACATTACAGAACTTGCACCACTTGATGCAGTTACACCTGTACCACCATTTAGAACAGGCAATGCTGTGCCACTATAAGTCAAAGCCAATGTTCCGCTAGAAGTAATAGGACTTCCGCTTACAGTAAACAATGCAGGGGCAGATAAACCAACAGAACTTACAGCACCCGAACCATCTGCGCCTTTTTGTGCCAACACATCCCAATAAGATGCGTTAGGTGGTGCTTGATTTGTACTTGCGGCAGTAGCGTAATAAGAAGTGCCGTTATAAGTAACTGCATCACGAATAGCGTATGTTGTACCGCTACTCCAAGTGCCAAGCCAATTAATGCCAGCTACTCCTTGTGCGCCCGTAGCTCCTGTGGCTCCAGTTGCTCCAGTGTCGCCTCGTGGAATAGTAAAGTTAAATGTTGCCGCAGATGATGTACCAGAATTAGTAACTGAAGCACTTGAACCTGCCGCACCCGTAGTTGTAGAACCAGCGGCAATTGTTGCCGCAGTGCCTGTGGCTCCAGTTGCGCCCGTGGCTCCTGTCGCACCAACATCGCCACGAGGAATGGTGAAATTAAACACTGCCGCAGATGTTGTTCCTGCATTTACAACATTTGCTGAAGAACCTGCCGCACCTGTAGTCGTTGTTCCTGCTGTTGCAGTAGCCGCAGTGCCTGTAGATCCTGTGGCTCCAGTTGCGCCTGTATCACCACGGGGAATTGTAAAGTTAAATACTGCCGCACTAGATGTTCCAGAGTTGGCTACTGCCGCAGATGTTCCTGCCGCACCCGTTGTGGTTGTTCCCGCAGCAATAGTGGCCGCCGCACCGGCAGTTCCCGCTCTCACCCATGTTGCAGGTGCAGTCCATGTTAATGTTGCTGAAGAACGTGAGTTAACAAAAGAAATTGATGCCCAAACAATATTAGTTGGGCTAGTAGGTGGTGTAGTTGACCAACCTGTTGGAGGTACGCCTACATTTGTAGTGAAATCCCAAGATCCACCTGTTGGTGTAGCTGGCGCAGTTGCCGATTCTTGAAAAACAAACCACTCAAAATACGTTCCACCAAAATTAACAGTGTTGCCGTACAAACCAATTGATTCTGAACTTCCGTAAATACTTGTAGCCATAATTTTTCCTTACTTGAACGAATAGCGGTAATTACGAGGCTGAAATTCTGATGTCAAATGTTGATCACCACCAAGCCATTTACCCTTAAAGTTCTGATCTTCAATTAAACCATACGCATCTTCAAATCGTGCATTCCATTTTTGCGCTTCTTCATTGTTTTTGTTCTTATCGTAATATGCCCACAACGTGCCGTACATATACCCTTCAGGGAATGAAGCAAGAGTGGCGTTGTTTTGCACAAGAGGTTCTAAAGTATCACCTGTTGGTCCAAACAAAAATGGAAATGTGCGTTGGTAATAAGCTTTGATTTCTACGTTTTCACCAGGGTTTGGCGTAAACACATAATACTGACCAACTTCAGAAAATGAAGCACGAATTACACGAGGCACACCAAATGGACGAACATAAAGTTGGTCAATCATGCGTCTGCGAATAATTTCTCTGTCTCCAACTCGGTCATAAATAATCCAAGGACCCATGGAGGCAGCAGGAGTGCCTGGCGCAACAGAACTATTAGGTGTTTCTTGAAAAAACAAGATTGGCTTGTTCATATCCGCAGGAATAGGCGCAAAACCATTTGCATCTGTCAACAATGTCGTAGGGGTAGATCCGTATGGGTCTGTACGCAATGCCGGCAATTCAATAGTCCTCATTTTCAGTTCACATAACTGAATACAAGACAAAATCTCAGATGTTGATTGCGTAGGTAGCTTAAGAATAGTTACAGGATATGTACTATTTGCCCAAACACCCTCAATATCGCTTACTGTAATGGTGGTCGCATCAACCGCCAAAACTGTGGTGTAAGACTTTAGAACGCTTGTGCCAATAAAGTCGCCAACCATAACAACGCTAACAGCAGATGCAGATGTGGTAATAACATTGGTTGTCGTATTGAATGCCGTAGCATTAATACCTGTTGTAGTTGGAATGGCTCCTACCCATTGCGCTACTCGGCTAACAAGAGCGTTGCCAGATTGGATAAAAAGAGCCATAGAAAGTCCTTACTTTGTCGGAACAATTGGATTATAAGGTAGTGGGATTTTTCCGCTAGGGTGGCAAACAAAATCACTGTAAAACTGGTTCACAATTGCATAAAAAAGGATTTTGTCCTTTTTGTCCTGTTTAATCAAATCCCAAGGTCTGTTGTTAAACCACTTACCACTGATTTCATGGGCAAAACACTTAGGCAAGTTCATAGCCTCAAAAGTACCCGCAAATATTGGGTTATCCGTTGTGCCAATCATCTTGTAAAACTCTCTGCGCTCTTTGCAATATTCTTTGACAGATTCCACGTTCTTTTGCTCATATTGAACATAACGCTCGCCATCAATAGACCCAACTTTGTAATTTATATTGGGTGTGCTAAATGTCTGCGACCAAGTTCCCGATTTAACCTCGTTGAACATCTTGTCGTTTTTAATTAACGCACCCTCTAAGCCTCCGGCAAGAACACCACCTGTGTAGTAATCCTCGTTTACCTTTGCTTCTTCGTTGTTGAGATTCAATTCCATGCCATGCTCCATGATTTTCCAAAGAAGGCCCGTGAGGACCCTCTTCAGAAACCCTAGGGTTAGGCCAAGTAACGCTGTACTTGTGTAGAAGAACGGGCAGTGGTAACCACAGCACCAGTTGTCATACCTGCCAACACGGCAACACCAGCGGGATTACGCACAATCAATGTGCCTTCCATGATGTACTGATCCAAAGAGGCATCAGCGTTAGAGAACACTTCGTTGTTAGGACCAAGTTCACGCAAAGAACCCCACTGAACAACGTCAGGATTCAGGAACAAGATGGAAGTGTTGTCTGCACCAGTTTGATCCATGACCCATGAGTCATCGATCTGATAGGTGTAGTTGAAGTCACCTTCGTATGTACCAATCGTGTCGCCCTTGTCAGCAGGGTTAAAACGATTGATAGAACGGCTCTGAGGAATGTTGTCAGAGATAGATGTACGTAGCGATGTTGGAACTACCATGTTGGTAATCTTGGCATTGAAACGCTGTTCAGCAACAGTCACCAACTGCTTGTACAGCACGGGGCTGAAAGCTTGCAGTGTTTGACCTGTTGAGAAACTGAAATAACCTAAACCAGAGTTACTTAACACGCCATTAAAAGGCACGTTGGTAGAAGTGGTTGAAGTTGTGTCAGTACCATCAGATGAAGCCAAATTCAGTACAGAAGTACCAGAAGTTGGGTTACCTGAACGTGTGCCAGCAAAAGAATACAAAGAACCAAACCTACGGCCATTGTTGGGTGATGCACCTTGAGTAGCGGCTTGGCCAGAGTACTTGATAGAAGCACCATCAGCACGAAGCATTTGCAACTCAACGTCAAACATAATCTCAGTCAATTGCTTGACTTCTTGATATGCTTGTGGATCGCCACCAGCTTGTTCCACGGCACGAGCAGTACCTGTAGCACCAATCACAGTCGTAAAGATCTGTGTGTAGTTGCCCAAGTTAGAACGTGTGTTAGAAGCGGCAGCAGTTGAATCAACGGCAGCACCTTCTAACTTAGCGTTCAGCACGGGAGTGCGGAAATAGTCGTTAGGCCAAATGTGCAAAGTCGAATTGATCTTGCGTTTTTTGCTCATAGCCATGTTAGTGATCGGTGTACGATCTTTAACATAGTTAGAAACAGTCATATCGAGGTCTTTAACCACGATGTCGGTTGCGTATGCGCCATTACCATTACCTAAAGAGGTAGATGTAATCGTTGCCATAATAAAACTCCTGAATTAACGCCTCCGCTTATTAGCGGCAAGCATGGTTGCTAAAAGGTCACGAGCCGCACCCTTATCACCGCTTTGCGCTTTCCTTTGAAGTTCCACCGACTTATCTTCAGGTGCTGTTTTGCCTCTTGCCATTGGTTTACTAGCCGCAGCCAATGAACCTCCCGCATTCTTCACTTTAGGACCTTCTCGGAATTTCATACCATCCCGAACAAGTCCCAATAGATACTCATCACTGGATACCAAATCAATGTTTTGGACACCAGGAACAAATGATCCACTTGCACCTTTCCAATCCTTAGACAACTTTTCCCGTAATTCAGAAAATGTTGCCTTGTTCGCCAATTCTTTGTCTGTGAAGCTTTGTCGGGCTTGTTCAAGCTGTTGCTTTACAACCCCACTTCGATGATCAAAAAACTGTTGAACTTTCGGTCGATTCGCTTGAATGAACTGTGACTTTTCCTGTATTAGCTCGTTATTCTGACGCATTGCGGCTTCAGCTTCACTTCGTCTAATATCATCTGTGGCGTTGTCGTAGATCTGCTTCCATTGCTGGTTATATTGTTGGATTTTTACCAATTCATCAGCCGCTTGTTGCAACTGAGGAACCATTGTTAATTCCAACCCTATTTGCAGACCATCTAATTCAATCCTGCGATTACTTTCGTATTCTTCAAAATCTGCTTTTTCGGCTTTAAGCTTACGAGCATTCTCATGGATAGCACTTCCTTGGCCAAGAATGGCAGCCGCCTTGGATACAGGAATTTCAATAAAACCGCCTTCGGCTTCCTTATTGGGAATTCTCCACATCATGTCAGGATTCTGCTCCGCAAACTCTAAGAAGTTAATTGGTTCGGTTACACCATCGGTGGCCTCATCCGTATCCTCAGAATCTACAGTTTCTGTAGCCCCATCAATACCATCTTCAGGTTCGAGCCCCTCTTCAGGAGTCGCCTCGGGGGATTTAGCTTGCGCTTCCTCTTGTCCCGCTGGTGGTGTAACTGCTTCGTTTGGGGGAGTGTTACGCCTGTTGGCGGCAATCATCCCTGCAATAGCATCTACCGGATTTACACCAGTTTGCTCAGTGGCGGTCGCATTTGCGATTACGTCTGACATATATTACCTTATTTCGTTAAAGTTTCAACATTTTTGTTGGCTACCTTACCGAGATATTCAGTTCGTTCAATAAACTCAATGAAGTCTCGGACTCCAGCAACACGCTGTGCATTATCAATTCGATTCACATCGTCCTTGCTTTCTTCTAACATTTCAAGCAAGTAAAACCTGTAAAGGTTAAATAACAACGCAAAATCATCATTCCGCAAGAGCCTTTTAGCGCACTCTCCATTTTCTATAACTAGAGCCTTACGATTTACATTGGCCTCCTTATGGCTATCTATAACTTTTGTCCTGCGATTAAAATAATCACGGATATTCAATACCAAGCTTTTCATTACATTCCTTAATCTACTTGTACAGCACTCAATTTACCTTTTTTGGCTGCCATCATTTCAAACATATCGTCTGTGTCAATATCTTGTGCTTTTTTCATATTCAAAGCAGTAACTGATCCACTTTCTTGAACTTTTGCTTTGTTAAGTTCAACCTTAGATGCAGTTTCTTGTTGTTCAGCAGAAGGGCCTTTAGCCGCTTGAGCTTGCATAATTTTAGCCGCTTCATCTATGGTCGGCAAATAAGCGTCCACATCTTTAACACCTAAAACCCGCAAAGTATCTTCAAAAGGTCTACGAACCTTGATAAACATTTCAGGCACTTCAGGTGGAATCATCATCATGGCTTGGGCAAACTGTTGTTGTGCTTGAAGAATCATTTGTTGGCGGGTCAGGCGGTTTTCCTCTGAAAGGAAGCCCAAAGCCAAATCAATATTAATCATCTTGCGGTCAATAAACTCAAAATTTTCAATTGAGTTGGCATCCATAAATGGCGCACCCTTAAGGCAAGTAGCGGCTAATTGCTGAATGTTGTAATCGTCCGAATATTGAATTAATGTCTTCCAAGTAATGTAAATAACATCCCGCAAGCCAATAGCGCAATTTTTGACCATCTCATCTTGGATCAACTGATTAGGACCCATGGCCAATTGAAGCTTAAATCCTGAGTTTCCGTCTTTCATTACTTCAGGGTTAAGCGTATCGCTAGGGCTAGTCATACCAATCATGGCCATCTTGTCCGACTCAAAGCGGTTCATGGCTGATTCCACATATGCCAAGTTACCCTGCATAGGTTGGAATTCAAAGATGTGCTTAGTAGGATCAAACTTACGATCCAAAATAAACATGGCACTTACGCCACGCTGAATCTCTTCGGCATCCAAAAATTCAGGATTTACACCAATTCTAGGAGTAGAAGACTGCATGGCAAAGGACATTTCTGCCCTACGGATTGCCGTTGCATACTCTTGTAGAGGAACCAAACGCTCACCCAAAGAGTAACCAAAGAAGTTACCTGTAATGGGTTTGGGGCACATATTAGCCAAAGGAATAAAGTCTACTTCCTTGGCATACAAGATGTATGAGCCTGAGAAGCAACATTCCACAATCTCTTCTTCACCATCACCATCAATGTCCCTGCGAATCCATGCAGTAGTCAACATAATGACTCGGCTGTAGCGGTCTGCGCCTTGGGAGGCAATAACGCCTTGACCTGGCACTGGGGTAGAGTCACGAGCGTGAAGGGCTAAATCATTCTCCAAAGCACCCGCTTGGTAAGCACCCGCAGGACCATAAGCAGCATGGTCAGCCAACAATTCCAAATCCACAAATGGGAATTGAGTCTTACATTCATGGATAGTCATTGGGTCATAAAAGCCCACAAAGTCCTGATCCTGAATAGTTGAGATAGTTGGATTACAAACAAAGTAATGTTGGGCAACGTGTTTTACCCGAATGCTGGTTTCATAACCAGTTAATTTATATTTGGCTCTGTAAATAGTGTTGTTGCGTAAAGCTTCTTGCAACTCATCATTTGTAGGTTCTTGCATAGCCTCAGACTCATCAGGAGTCATGGCTTCTTGCATAGCACCTTGAAGGTCTACGTCAATCTTACGCATATCTTGACGTTTGGCGGTCAAACCTTTTTCACCTGCCAAAGTTTCAAATACCCGCAGTTGATCACGGGTTCCTTCAACTTCTTTATATTGCGTAATAGGATTACGCACTGGGGAAACCATCACAATGCCGTTTTTGTGCAGCAATGAATCCTGCGCCCAATCCCGAATGACTTGATAAGAATCATTTTTACTGTTAAGCATATATTTGACCATTTCAGTGGCTTGACGGGCTTGGTCGCCATCTGCTTCACTAAATCGTTCAAACTCAAAATTGATCTTGCCGTTGGGCATTAGGCACTTGGTAATAACGGCAGTAGCGTAGTCAATGCCAGGCGCAACAATAGGCTGAATGTAGTCAATACCACGGATAGGCTCCGTAGAATTTGATACAGGAATATTCAGATAGTGGTAATCAGTAAAACGATTGTATGTATTCTTGGACTGTGTAAGTCTCAAGTAATCAACCATTTTTACATACACTTCATGGCATACTTGTTCGGTAAGTCCACGATTGCCAGATGAACTTGCAAGGTTTTCTACGATAACATTTTGTTTATCTAGCATACTTATATCCTTTGGACTTTACCTTCAGGCACATCAATTCGCCTAAAAGCAAAGTTATTTGCCCTACTCACTATGGATTCTCCATGGCCTTGAATCAAAGCTAATATGCCAATACGGGCAGAGTCAATGTGATCGTCTGGATCAGAAAACTTACCCGCATCGTCAATAGCGTAATTTCTAGCCTCATCAAGAAATGCCTTGCATGACTCGTTAATCATTAAAGTTTTACGCTCCATGCCCATCCGCATTATATTGATTCCATAGGCTTTGTGGTTAGTTACTTTGCCTTGATCGTTAGGTGGGTTTAATATAGCACCAGAAATACAGTTTAGTCCATAGGAATCTTCAAAGACTTCCCTAACAGATTGTTCTGTAAGTGTATATCGACCCGCCAACCCCGCATCATGCGGTAGGGCAATAGGCACATCCCGTGTTTCCCTGTCTAGCAAATAATGGACATACTCATCAGGAGTTTCTCCACTTGGAATGGTAATTTGCTTATGGAGATAGATAATTTCTTCTACAGGATTACGGAAAAAGAAAGAAATGACAGTAGGGTCATTCTTAATCCCCAAGTCAAAGCTAATTAGCCTTTCAAGCTTTTCATTAACCCTAAGATCAACATCTTCAGATTTATAGGTTGGCCATTCAAGCAATGGAAATACCACGCCTTTGCCAACCAAAGGAATGCCATTTATACGGCAGTCCCGCTCCCAAGGCATAAAGTCTCGGGCTAATTGTTCTCGTTCTTTTTTGGGAAAGAATGATTCTCCCCATTCATTTTCGTATGGGATATCGTCCCAAGTAACCCTGATATGGGAGTAGCCGTCAATGTTGTCCCAGAACTTTCGGACAAGTCCCGATAAACCTTTAAGTGGAGTGAACGAACAGATAACCTGCCCGTTTCTTGACGCTGTACGAACAACAAGTTCTGAGAAAGTCTCATCGGGAGGTTGCTCATCAAGAACCACGAGGTCCAATTCAAAACCCTGCAAATGCCGGACTTGTTGGGTGTAGTTGGAGAAGTAAAGCTTAGACTTTCCTCCAGACTCATGCCAAATCTCAATGGCCAAGACGTTAGCTCCATCTGTTCGGATTGATTTGTCATCAATGGACTCCCTTGGAATAGAACCCGTGCCAAGCTTGTAACTTTGCTTAATATCGTCACAACCTAATAACTTAGATTGTAAAGTCTTAGCAACCTGTTCCCAAGATTCACCTGAACACATGGCAATAATGGGCTTGTCCCATCTTACGCCTTTCCAATCTTTGGGATACCGACCTGTTAAATGGTAGGCAGTCTCATAAGTCGATGCAATTGTTTTTCCTGCACGATTGGCGGCAATCATTCCCCTGCGGGAATATTTAGCACCCATGTCAAAGAATTTCTGTTGATACTTAAACGGCCTAAACCATTTCAAAGTATTGAATTGCATATCTTGAGCAATCTTGTCTCTAGCAACTTTCATTGCTTTAAGTTGCTCAGAGTCTAGAGTCTTAACTTTTTCTTTGCCGCCAGCAAGTTTGATCAAATGCTTTATTGCCCTGTCTTTATACAGAGGAAGGATATAGTCACTTGCTTCACTTTTTGCCATAGCTATCTCGTATGTCTAACAAGATCTGTGCAGCATATGCAAGATAGTAAACCTCATCCGGCTCAAGCTTGTGCGGTCCTTGAAGGTCTTTTTGCAACCATTCAAGAGTTTTACGGGCACAAACTTCAGCTTGGGATGATAGTTTATTTTGGAAGATGTTTGATGGGTCTTCCATTACGCCCACGGGTCAGCAATATTTTTAGCAGAGATACTAACAATATCTTTATCAATCATATTCCAAACGCCACCACCTTTTTCGCCAATCAAGAATGTGTGTACGCCACGGCCTTCTTTGCTAAAAGTGCCATCTGGATTACGCAACACACGCTCTTCAGTACGGGGATCAATCCATGAATACTTCTCAGGAACTGTTTGGCCATACTTGTTTAGCTTTTCGCCAACAGGAATTTTTTCTACAGGTCCTGTAATTTGGTATGTGATTAAGCCGTTTTCGTATTTGCGGAAATCAATGTATACCTTTTTATCAGACTGTGGGTCCAATGGGTGTGGCATATTGGTTGCGCCAAAGTAATGGATTTGAGATTCTTCATCTGGCAAATCAATACTTCGTTTAGGCATCTTCCGTAGTGGATCTTCAGGAATAACATCCTTTTTATCCACATACGGATTAAAGCCTGTCATGTACTCAGCAGGTACTTTTTTACCTTCAAGAGCATTTTTAGCGACAATGTACTGTTCTTCTTTAGGTTTACCAATAAGGTCTAAAGAAACAACACCATCCGTCTTGTCGTAAACAAACTGAGCCAATTCTTTTGCTGATGGTAAGTCTACCTTCAGTGCATCAATATCATACGTTGCCATACATTTCCTTATTCAGTTTTAGCTTCTTCTACAGGTTCAATGGTTGATTCAACCAAAGTATCACCAACTTGCGGTTTGTGGGCTACCACATACTCAGTAGTCAGATGAATCTTTTCACCAGCAACAACGGCATAAATCTCGTTGGCTTCGTCACGGACAAATTCTTCAATGATCATAAGTATCCTTAAGCTGCGTAGTCTTTGCTACGATTGCTAGGCTTGGTGAAAGCACCGCCTTTGGTGTTGTTAGTGTGCTGAGATGAAATGGTATTCACCTTGTAAGCACTGTTAACTGCACCTGCAACTGTAGCTCTGCGGTCATCTTCAGCAGTGCGTGTAGACAATTTGTCGTTGATGCCTTTAGTGACACCTTTACGCATTTGTGCGCCACCATTAATTACTGTTCCATAGGACATAATAATCTCACTTTAAATAGTTGGTACGATCTGAATTCATGTAACCAGTGTTGGTAGCGCAAGTCTCATATGGTTTTGGCATAGAAGTCATAACCTTTTGACCACGGCCAGCAGTTACACCGGAAGCAGTGTTGCTAGTTGCAGGTGCGTACTTAGGTGCGCCTTGATTGCCAGGTGCTTGCTTCAGTCCACCACTACCACGGGTAACCGCAGTCACGCCTGAATTGTGAGAAAACGCATGGGTAGAAGCATTGCCCTTGCGATTAGGAGCTTGGGTCATCAATGTGGGAGCATTGTTGCCAGATGTATATCCACTCATTTTGAGCCTTTCATAGAAGTACACATATATTACACGGGTTTACGATTTACGCAAAGATTCCATAAATTCGTTTAAGGCATCCTCTGCGTCACCTTCATCTTCCCTAGTTACATTTTGAATATGTTCTACGGAAATGATAGGGGCACGGCTAGACTCAAACGGGGCAAGTTTATCAGCAATCTTGGCCTTGTCTTTGATGTCTAGTTCGTCAGACTGCATGGCATCAATCAAGACTTCCATGGCAGTTTTAAGGGGAGGTAGTCCACGGGAGGTACGCTCATCGTTCAGTTTATTAAACAAAGCTCCATACTCTGTGACTTTGTTAACAATGGATTTTGGGCGACCACCCGCTGCCTTTTGGGATCTAGGCACAAAAGCGGTCATGTCAAACTCATCCACCGGAATAGTCTCGACAGCTTCTTTAGGTTCAATCTGACCTGTAGCTAGTTTCATGGCTTTGTTTTGAGCTCTCTTGGCTTTGGCGTAGTCACGGGCTTTCTTCTTAATTTCTTCAGAAGTAACAGTTGAGCCTTCGGGTCTTATTTCTTCAAACATTCCATACCCTTTTCAGTTCTAAGCCAAGCATATGAGCCGTGTACAGTAAACCCACGTTTCTTGTGGATCTTCATAAACCCATCATG
>Ga0209086_10000468_pt1 | contig 34988 bp, 26 predicted proteins | sample M_130207_XF_Meta_FD_187312 | JGI IMG/M metagenome (GOLD analysis project Ga0209086, IMG submission 187312) | Freshwater microbial communities from Lake Montjoie, Canada to study carbon cycling - M_130207_XF_MetaG (SPAdes) (version 2) | ecosystem: Environmental > Aquatic > Freshwater > Lake... | reverse complement strand
CGGCTTCGTGCATCAGTGGCTCGGCATGGAGCGGTTGGATTTTTTTCAGTTCGACACCAAGCAATTCCGCGACTTCGACGAAAGCGCGAAAGCCGCCGCGCGCCGCGAAGTGTATGAGACCTTCGCCCATGTGCTCCGCAGCAACGGCAGCGCGCGCGATTTGTTGAAGTGCGACTACGTCCTCGTGAACGGCCTGCTCGCGACCTACTACGGCATCGAAGGCGTGAGCGGCGATGAGTTCCGCAAAGTCGCGCTGCCGAAGGATTCGCCGCGCGGCGGACTCCTCGGTATGGCCGCCATCCTTGCGATGGGCAGCAACGGCGAACGCACCAGTCCCGTCGAGCGCGGCGCCTGGGTGCTGCGCAAACTCCTGCACGATCCTCCGCCACCTGCACCGCCGAACGTCCCACAAATCACGCGACTCAATGGCAAGCCGCTTACCACCCGCGAACGTCTGCTCGCTCACCAGGAAGAACCGCAGTGCGCAAGCTGCCACCGCGCCATCGATCCCATCGGCTTCGGTTTGGAAAACTTCAACGCCGCCGGAAAATGGCGCACCAAAGACAGCTTCCAAGCTGTCGATGCCAATGGCCGACCGGCCAAGAACGGCCTCAAGACCTGGACTATCGACTCCGCTGCCGCCTTCCACAAAGGCCCCGTGTTCAAGGACTACTTCGAACTGCGCGACATCGTGGCCTCCAAGCCCGACAACTTTGCCCGCAGCTTAACCGAAGCGTTGATTCAATATGCACTTGGCCGCCCATTCGGCTTCACCGATGAAGCATTGGCTGACGACATCGTTCAGCGCGCACATTCCAAGCAGTTTGCGATAGACGAGTTCATCATCGCCCTGGTGAGCAGCAAAGAATTTCACAGCAAATAGTCACGCGAACGACGTTGAACTGACATCACTCATCTTATGAAAACCCGCCGTCACTTTCTCCAGTCCAGCACCTCGCTCATTGCCTTGCCCGCCTTGGAGTCGCTGGGCTTCCGCCGTTTTGCCTCGGCGGCGACTCCTGCCGCACCACCGAAGCGGCTGGTGTTCCTTGGCTTTGGATGGGGCATCACGACGGAGACGTGGTTTCCGGACATCAAGCAGACGGGGAAGGATTACACGCTGCCGGAGGGCTTGAAGCCGCTGGCGAGGCACAAGGCGGACTTTTCCATCGTGCAGGGGCTTTGGAACAAATACTCGAACGAAGGGCACTGGGGCAGCACGATGTGGCTCACCGGCGCGAACCGCTTCGCGGAGCCGGGGCAGACGTTTCACAACAGCATCTCGGCGGATCAGGTCGCCGCGGCGAAGCTCGGCATGGAGACGCGTTTCGCCTCGCTCCAGCTCAATGGTGGCGAGAACGCAGAGGCGTCGGGACATGGGCCGGGGCTTTCGATGGCTTGGGATGTGAGCGGCAAGCCCATCGGCGGTCACAAAGGACCGGTGGAGGCGTTTCATCGTTTGTTTTCGAAGGACACGACGCCCATTGAGCAGCAGAAGGCGATGCTCGTTCAGAAGCGTAGCGTGCTCGACACGGTGATGGAGAATGCGAAGGCGATGCAGCGTGGCCTTGGCAAAAACGACAAGGCCAAGCTCGACGAATATTTCCAGGGCATCCGCGACATCGAGACGCGTCTCGCGAAGGACGAGCAATGGATCGGCGTGCCGCAGCCGAAGGCACCGATTGCGCAGCCGCAAGAAGGCCTGGCGGGCAAGGAGGAGATCAAGATCATGTATGACATCATCGTCGCCGCGATGCAGACGGATAGCACCCGCGTGCTGACCTATCGCCAGCCGGTGAGCACCTTGATGACGAGCATCGGCATCAAGGTGGCCCCGCATGACATGAGTCACTACCATTCGACCATGGGCGAAAAGCTCGCCGCCTCGCAGCAGCGCGATCTCGTGCAAAGCGAGTTGCTCGCCGGACTCATCGACAAACTCAAAGCGACCAAAGAAGCCGATGGCAGCCGCCTTTTCGACCACGTCGCCCTCGCCTACGGCAGCAACATCCGCACCGAGCACAACCTCGACAACTGCCCCACGCTCCTAACCGGCGGCGGTGCCGGCATCAAGCTCGGCCACAACATCGTCGCACCGAAGGACACACCTCTTTGTAATACTTGGCTCACCCTGCTCCACGGCATCGGCGTGAACGCCGAGCGCCATGGCGACAGCTCCGGTGTGCTGAAGGAAATTGTGGCGTGATGACCGAGTAGCAGCCCAAAGGTGTCCAAAATTCTCCCGTCCGGCATTTTTCTTGTCCGGTTTTGCCGCTTGATGCGGTATATCGGTCCCCTCCGATTTTTCCCAACCATGAAGTACCTCCTCTTATCACTCGCTCTGCTTGGCTCGTTCGCGTCCGCGCAGGAATATCTCGAAATCGCTGCGAATCCGGGTGGAGCTGGGGGTGGCAAGAAAATCGTGCTCGTCGCGGGCGATGAGGAATACCGCACAGAGGAGTCGATGCCGATGCTGGCGAAGATTTTGGCCAAGAAGCATGGCTTCAATTGCATCGTGCTTTTCTCCACGGACGACAAGGCGGGCTACATCGACCCGAACAACCAGAAGAACATCCGTGGCACCGAGATGCTGGCGGATGCGGACCTCTTGATCATCGGCACGCGCTTCCGTCAATTGCCGGATGAGCATCTGGCGAACTTCGCGAAGTTCCTCAATGCTGGGAAGCCGGTGATCGGCTTCCGCACGGCGACGCATGCCTTCAGCGGCGGCGCGAAGACGGGCGACTTCAAATGGAGCGAGTTCGGGCTGAAAATCCTCGGCGAGAAATGGGTGAATCATCATGGTTCACACAAAAAAGAAGGAACGCGCAGTGTTGTGGAATCTGCGAATGGCTCGAATGCCGTGTTGCGTGGCGTGGGCGAGATTTTTGGCACCACCGATGTCTATGGCGTGGTGAATCTGAAACCGGAGAATGACACCATTCTGCTGCGTGGTCAGGTCACGGAGTCACTCGATCCGAAGTCGAAGGCAGTCGCAGGCACAAAGAACGACCCCATGATGCCGCTGGCATGGCTGCATAGCTACACCGCGCCGGATGGCCAGACGAAGGGTAAATCCTTCTGCACGACCATGGGTGCCTCAGTCGATTTTGCAGATGAAAACCTGCGTCGCCTCATCGTGAACGCGGCGCATCATTTGCTCGCTCTTGAAGTGCCTGCCAAGGCAGATGTGGCCTTCATCGACCCGTTTAACCCCACTTTTTACTCCGCAGTCAAAAGCGATTACTACAAGCAGCGCAACTTGAAGCCCGGTGACTTCGCAACGGGCAGCAGCCCATCCATGGGCCTTCCTGAGGACAAAGCGAAGCCAGAGGCCGCCAAGAAAGGCGACGGTAAAAAGGATAAGAAGAAGGAAGAGAAGCCCGCAGCGGCTCCGCATCAGCCCAGCGCAGAGCCTGCGGCTGCCACGACGGCTCGCGATCAAAACGTCGCACCACCGGTGAAAGGCGAGCACATCGTGCTGGTGGGCAATGGCCTCGCTGAGCGTGACACTTGGTACAGCCGCATCGAGACGGAACTGCAGCTTCGTTATCCCGACCGCGACCTCTTCTTCCGCAACATGGGCCACGTCGGCGACACACCGGGCTTCCGTCCACATCCGTCGCGTGCATCGCAGTGGGCATTCCCCGGCGCGGAGAAATTTCATCCTGACAAGCCGATTCACAACGGCCAGGGCTTTTACGCCACGCCGGATCAATGGCTAACGCATCTGAAGGCGGACACGGTGGTTGGTTTCTTCGGCTACAACGAGTCTTTCGATGGCCCGAGCAAAGTGGGCAACTTTGAGGCGGAACTCGATGCATGGGTCGTCCACACATTGAGCAAGGCCTACAACGGCAAAGCTGCGCCGCGTATCGTGCTCGTCAGCCCCATCGCGTATGAAGATCAAAGCGCGAAACGTGATCTGCCAAAGGGCGACGTGGAGAACTCCAACCTGCTGCTCTACGCCGCCGCGATCGAGAACGTCGCGAAGAAGCACAAGCTCACCTACATCGACCTCTTCTCGCCAACGAAGTCGATTTACTCCAAAGGCGGCGAGTCCTTCACCTCGGGCGGCTTTGTGCCAACGGAGAAAGGTTACGAGCAAATCGGTGAACTGCTCGCCACCGGCATCTACGGCCACCAAAGCCGCGAATCGAAGGCTGATCCTGAGAAGGTGCATGCGGCGGTGAAGGAGAAGGATTGGTTCTGGAACTGCGACTACAACGTGCTCAACGGCGTGCATGCCCATGGCCGCCGCTACAGCCCGTATGGTCCGCAAAACTATCCCGATGAGATCAAGAAGACCCGCGAGATGACCGCGCTGCGCGATGATTTGATCCACAACGTCGCCAGCAGCAAAACGACCGAGATCAAAGTCGATGACAACAAAACCCACGTGCTACCACCCGTGCCGACGAACTACGCACCGAGCGCGAAGAATGGCAGCGAGAAGTATCTTTATGGCGAGGAGGCTGTGAAGTCCCTCACCGTGCCGGAGGGCTACAAGGTCGAGCTTTTCGCCTCCGAAAAAGAATTCCCGAACCTCGCGAACCCGATGCAGATGAGCTTCGACAACAAAGGCCGCCTGTGGGTCGCCACGATGCCGACCTATCCGCATTATCGCCCCGGTGATGCCATGCCGGACGACAAGCTGCTCATCTATGAAGACATCAACGGTGACGGCAAAGCCGACAAGGAAACCGTCTTCGCGGACCATCTGCATCTGCCCATCGGCTTCGAGTTCGCCCCGGAAGGCGTGTATGTGACGCAGGAGCCGAATCTCGTGCTCATCCGCGATACCAACGGCGACGACAAGGCCGACAGCATGGAGATCGTGCTTGGCGGCTTCGACACGCATGACACGCATCACGCCATCAGCGCCTTCACCGCCGACCCAAGCGGTGCCTTCATGCTTTGCGAGGGCGTCTTCCTCCACTCAAACATTGAAACGCCTTACGGCCCCGTCCGCTGCGTCGATGGCGGCTTCTTCCGCTACAGCCCGCAGCGTGGCATGTTGGAGCGCACCATTCAGATGAGCATCCCGAATCCATGGGGCTTCACGTTTGATCAATGGGGCCAGGATTTCCTGCTTCACACCTCAGGCACCACCATGAACTGGGCGCTGCCTGTCGAAGTGAAGCCCGCCTTTGGCAGCAAGACGCCATCCACCGCCGATCTCGTCCCACCAGACCACAAAGTGCGTCCGACCAGCGGCCTCGAAATCGTCAGCAGCCGCCATTTCCCTGACGAAGTGCAGGGCGACCTCATTTACGGCAACGCCATCGGTTTCCTCGGCGTGAAGCAGGTGAAAATCGAAGACGACGGCACCGGTTGGAAGACCGCGCATCGCCACGACTTGCTGAAGAGCACCGATGGCAACTTCCGTCCCGTCGATCTCGAATTCGCACCCGATGGCAGCCTCTACGTCATCGACTGGCACAACGTGCTCATCGGCCACATGCAGCACAACGCCCGCGATCCCCTGCGCGACCACGTTCATGGCCGCATCTACCGCATCACCTATCCCTCACGCCCGCTCGTGAAGGCCGCACCCGTCGCTGGAGCACCCATCGCTGCGCTGTTGGAAAACTTGAAGGCCCCTGAGCTGCGTGAGCGCTACCGCACCCGCCGCGAGCTGCGCGGTCGTCCCGCCAGCGAAGTGCTCCCTGCTGTCAAAGCCTGGGCTGCTGAGCAAAAAGACACTCACGCCAAGCTCGAAGCTCTCTGGACCACTTGGGGCCTCAATCAGGCCGATGAAGGCCTGCTGCGTGAACTTCTCGCCTCCAGTGACTTCCACGCCCGCGCCGCCGCCGTCCGCGTCCTGCGCTACAACACCCACCGCATCGCCGATCACGTCGCTTTGCTCGAAAAAGCCGCTGCGGACGAAAACGGCCGCGTGCGCCTCGAAGCCATCGTCGCCGCAAGTTGGCTGCCGAACATTCCCGCTGCCAAAAACATCGTCGCCATCGCCTCAAAGCTCCCTCTCGACGATTGGAACAAAGCCGCCGCCAAAACCGCCGCAGATCGCCTCGCTGGCGTCGTGGAAGTCGTGCGCCCCGAATACAAAGTCGTCCCACCGCCCGCGCATCTCAGCGCGGTCGCCAAAGGCCAGTTCACCGCCGGCCAGGAAGTCTATTTCCGCGAAGGCCACTGCGTCACCTGCCATCAGCCAAATGGTGCCGGCCTCGATCCCGCCTTCCCCAGCATTGCCAACAGCCCATGGGTCACCACCGACCGCGACCGCCTCATCAAGATCGCCATGTACGGCCTCATGGGCCCCATCAAAGTCGGCGACAAAGAATACAACGGCCAAGTCCCCATGACGCCCTTCGGCGGCATGCTCAAGGACGAAGAAATCGCCAACGTCCTCACCTTCGTCCGCAACAACTTCGGCAACAAAGCCGACCCCATCACCCCCGCCGAAGTCAAAGCCGTCCGCGCCGCAAACCCCGGCCGCATGATGCTCTTCACCACGGACGAGCTGTTGAAGCTGCATCCGATGAAGTAGCGGCTGCGTTGGTCAAGGAGGGACACTCCTTGACCTTACTTCTTCGCCACTTCCTTCACGCGAATGCGGATAGGATTGGAGTACACGATGAAGGTGGCTTCTTTTGGGGCAGCTTTGGCGATGAGGTCTTTGACGAGCTTGTCGGCGTCGGTTTTGGCAGTGTCGGCGAGCTTGAGGGCGGCGGTGGCGGTTTTGACGAGATCGGTTTTTTTGGGTGTGGCATCGGCGTTGGCAGCGTCGAGTTGCTTTTTGGCGGCGGCTTGCGCTTCGATGGCTTTTTTGACGTCGGACTCGGCGACGGTGAGTTCTTCAACGTTGCGGCGGATTTTCATCTTGGCAGGGCCTTGGAGGATGAAGCCGTAGTCGCCGGGGGCGAGTTTGAGTGTCTTCACATCGAGCGTGAATTTACCGGCGACAGCTTTGGCAGCGATGTCGGTTTCGGGAGCTTTGGCGGCGTCGATGAGGCCGAGGGCTTTGAGCTTGAGTGCGTCGGCAAAATCGGCGTGGCGGGTGACTTTGAGGGAGATTTCGAGTTTGGCGTCGGCAGCGACTTCGAGGATGTCGGTTTTTTCGTTTTGGATGAGTGCGGGTGAGGTCTGTGTGCTGACGCCGAGAGCGGGAGCGCCGGTGGTGCGGTAAAAAAGGTTGTCCTTGGTGGCATCAGCGACGGGGAAGCTGACGAACTGGCTCTTTAGAATGCCGCTGAGAATGGTGCCGCCTGCTGGAGCATCGGCGGTGGCTTGGAAGGCGATGTAACCGAGTGACTGGCCTTTGCCGATGAAGCCGCCGAGGCAGGTGACACCGGCGGGGAGGTTTTCGGCTTTCAGTTCAATGGGTTCGCTAAGTGCGTTGCGATTGGGGGCGATGACTTCAAAAGCAGCGATGCCGTTGCGCGGAACATTGGCGCTACCGAGGTCGCCGGTTTTAGCGTTGGCGGCTTTCGGTAGTGTTGCGTTGATGGCGATGACAGTCGCGGGCTTGGGCGCTTCTTTGAGGATGCGAAGTTCAAAGGGGTTGGTGGAATTGAAGGCGTCACTGATGGAGAGACGGAAGATGCCGTCGGCTTTGGCTTCGAAGGCATACGAGGGATCGCGATTGGCGATGTTGATGCTGGGCGCGGGTGTGATGGCAGGTGCGTCGGCGACTTCGGCCTGTGCGGTCACAGTTTCTTTGCCTGCGGCGTCCTTTTTGACGTTCTCGATGATGAGCTGAGGGTCAGTGGCATAGCCGAGCTGATGTGAGTGGACTTCAATGATGAACTTGTCGTTGGCTTTGAAGGGGAGATCGAAGATGGAAGGTGCTCCTTGAGGCAGGAACGAGCTTTGAATGGTTGCGGGGATGGTCAGGCTCGTCGGAGTGGTTGGGCTTGGCGGACGAGGTGGAACTGGCTTGTCGGTGACAGTGACGCGGTAAGCGTAGTCGTCGCCAGAGCGGAACATGAGGTCGTTCAAGCGGAGGCGGTAAGTGGCGTCGGCTTTGGCGGTAAAAGTCAGCACGCCGTCACGCATGCGGGCGAGTTCGCGGCCAGTGGGAGCGCTGAGCGTCGCAAGGAGTTCGGTGCGCGTATCGAATCGACGGCCACTGAAGCTGGCGGTGATCGTTTGGCCGCTCTTGGCGTCGATGGTGAACCATTGCGGCGAGGCAGACTTGAAGGTGCCTTGGATGACGGTGTTGAGAGCAACTTTGAGTGCTTTATCTGCCTTGGTGTTGGTGCCGGTTGATTCGACGGTGTCGAGCGTACTGATTTCAAACACGCGCGGATTGGAGACGCCGTAACGGCCGACGAAGCGCAGATCGTAAAGCGCGGGCTTGAGATCAGCGGGTAGCGTGATGCTCAGGACGTTCGATTTGGTGCTCTTGGCAGGAATCGAGCGCTCATTGAGCAGGATGGCGGTGGGCGCATCGAGATCGGTGCCACGGAGAGTGAGATCGAATGTCGTGCCGGCTTTGGACCCGAGTGGTGAGATGCCAGTGAGCGCGGGAGTGGGGAAGGTGGCCTGCGAGAAGGCGGTGGTGGCGGTGGCGAGGATGAGTGCAAACTGCAAACAACAAAATGTAGAATGCAAATTGGGTCGGGGCATGGCGCGGGTGTTCATTTCGCTATTTTCAATTGCTTGGTGCTTTTGATGGCAGTGACGCGCTCTGTTAGTGATTGAACAAAAATTCCTTCGTGTTCAACAGAGCCCACAAGATGTCTTCATAGGCTTCTTTTTTGCCTTTGAAGGCTTCGTCACCGGTTTTGCCGGTGGTTTTCTTATCGAGGTGCGTGTGGGCGAATTTGACTTCGGCGGCGTTTGGATCGCGGCTGAGGGCGATGTGGTAGAGGTCGGTGATTTTGTCGTCGTCGGGGCGTGAGTCCTTCGTGAGTGTATCGGCGCGACCGTTTCCGCGCGAGAGCTGGGTTTGGATCTCAGCGGCGTTCAGGAGGTGCAGGCTTTGAGCGAGGCTGGCTTCCTGTGTGCGCTCGCATTCGCAGGCGCTGGAGGAATCTGGGCGGCCGAATACGCTGAGGAAGTAGTTGCTCTGGTTGTAGCTGTTGTCAGGGAGGGCGACGGCGCGTGTGCCAGGAGCTTGGCCGACGAAGTTGGTCTCAACATCGAGCAGTGTGTTGACGGAGTCGTAGAGCACTTCAGCGTTGAGGCGCTTTGGATAGTAGCGGCTGAAGTTTTGGCGGTCCTTGGCGTTGTGCGCGTTTGGAATGGCGCTGAGCTGGTAGGTGCTGGAGTTGGTGATGGTGCGAATGAGTTTCTTCATATCGTAGCCGCCTTTGATGAAGTCGGCGGCGAGCGCGCTGAGGAGTTCGGGGTTCACAGGTGGGTTGGTTTCACGCATGTCGTCCTCGGGCTCGACGAGGCCGCGATTGAAGAAGTGCTTCCAGTAACGGTTCACCAGTGTGTGGGCGAAGAAGGGATTGTCCTTCTGGCTCATCCATTCCGCGAGTGCCTGACGTGGGTCCTGCTCGGGCTTCAGCTTCAAAGCGGCGGCACCGAGGCTGGTGGGAGTGACGGCCTGCTTGGTGCGGATGTTGGTAGTCTGAGCGACGCCGCGTTTGTGGAAGATCATTTCCTCGCCTGCGAAGGCTGAGGGCTTGCGGCTGACGTTGCTGAAGAAGGCGGCGAAGCCGTAGTAGTCCTGCTGGCTCCATTTCTCAAAGGGATGATGATGGCACTGTGCGCACTGCATGCGGGTGCCGAGGAAGAGCTGTGCGACGTCTTCCATCTGCTGCTTCATCTCTTTGACCTGACGATACCATGCGACGGGTGGCTGTTGGTCGATCTCGCCTGATGCAGCGACAACTTCATGCACAAACTGATCGTAAGGTTTGTTGTCAGCGATGCTGTCGCGAATCCATGAATAGAACAAATAGCTGCCACGGGCGAAGGTGGGCTGCGTGCGCTGGTTGCGCAGCAGGGCGCTCCATTTGTTGGCGAAGTATTCGGCGTATTCGGGGCTGTCGAGCAGGCGGTCGATGAGCACGGCGCGCTTGTTGGCGTCTTGCGAGGCCATGAAGTCCTTCATCTCCGCTGCGGTGGGCAGGCGGCCGGTGATGTCGAGCGTGACGCGGCGCACGAAGGTGCCGTCGTCGGCCATTTCGGAGGGCGGCATGCCAATGGTCTTCAACTTCGCGATGACGAGATCGTCGATGTAGTTGCGCACAGGTGGTAATTTTTCCACGGGAGCACCCAGAGGCACCGTCGCGCGGAAGGTGCTGACTTTGCCCTGGTAGCGCACCATCACGGCGACATCGCCGGGATAATCAAAGAGCTTCACGAGGCCTACTTCGGTGGTTTCAGCCATGCTTTTTTCATTCGGCTCATACAAGGCACGCTTCGTGACATCACGCGTGCTGCCATCGGTGTAATGCGCGGTGACTTTGAGCTGCTGCGAGGCTTTAAGCGGCATCGTGAGCTTCGAGGGCTCGACGCTGATGCTGGCCATCTTTGGATCGGTGTCCTTGCCATACGGCATGCCTTCGCGAATCCAGCGGACGAGGTCGGCGTAGTCCTCGGAGTTTGGATCGAGCTTCTTGCCGCCGCCATGCGGAAGCTGCGCGGTGCCTTTGGTGAGAAACAGACTTTGCTCAGGCGATGCAGGAAAGACACGGCGACCACGCGCTTCCTTCACGATGTGCTCATAGTCTTCCTGCGGCTCAAAGCCGAGCAGTGAGAGCTTGAAACCGTTTTGCCCGCCCGATTTGCCGTGGCAGCCGCCCGAGTTGCATCCGCCTTTTGTGAGAATGGGCACGATGTCGTTCGCGAAGTTCAATGGGCGCAGTGCTTCAGCAGCGAAGCAAGGCGCGGCAGCAGACAAAGCGGCGAGTAGAGTGAGGCGTGGAAGGTTCATAGCAGGAGTAACCTACGGGCTGAGAATGGGAATCTTGTCTGCGGAAGCGAGATGATAAGAGGATCAATCATTCTCAGGCTGCGCTGGATAAGGCTTCGACTGTCCTGGCTTCAGACCACCAACATGATCAATCGTCATCTTGTAATCCTTGTGGCCCGGATTCATGAAGAAAGCAGTATCACCAACCATTCCATGCCCATCTTCAGCACGGAGAATGACGGTGATCATGCGATCCGAGTCCATGCTGGAGGTACCAATGATTTTCGCTTTGGAAGGCGTGGTTTCTTCCTTTTTCGTGGCACAGGCTGTCAGGCCGAGTGCAAGCAGAGTGAACACAGCTTTCATGGCCATCAAGCTGTCGCGAGAACGCGTTTGATCGCTTTGGGTTCCTTTTGCGCGACTTGAATCAGCACACGTGCGGCTCCCGTCGGTCTGCGGCTGCCCTGTTCCCAATGATGCAGTGTGCGGATGCTGATACCGAGAAATCCAGCGAACTGCGATTGCGACATCGAAAGCGCAGAACGAGCGGCCACGATCTCGGTTTGCGCATCCCATTTGGCCTTTTTCTCACTCTGATATTTGAGTGGATCGAGCTGAACGCGTTTGACGCTGCCATCTGGCTGTTTCGTCAGCCGCCACACACGTGTAGGCGGCTTTTCGCCGCGTCGCACAGCGCCAGCTTCACGGATGGAGGACTTGAGTTCTTCAAAGGTTTTTTTGTTCATGTGAGGTGATCGGTGACGTGCTGTTTGAGTTGTTTGGTCATTGCTGCGTCCAGGTTTTCCGTCTCGTTCTTGGCGTAAAGATGCAGGAGGAGGATTTCACCCTCTGCCGTGACATAGTAATAGATGAGGCGAAGTCCGCCGCGCTTTCCCCTCCCTGAGCCTGCCCAGCGCAGTTTGCGCAAACCACCACTGCCAGGGATGACCACACCGGACTCTGGCCGCTCCATCAGATGAAGCTGAAGTTCCAGGTACCCATCGTCATCACGGAGGAGTGATAGGTTACGCGTAAAGAGAGGATATTCGATGAACTCCACGTTCCCTTATACTCCAATGGAGCATTGCTGGCAAGTTTTGGAATGACTCACACCAGCTCCGACATCGGAAGATGCCCATCGACCAAATACTGCGGTCTGCCGGTGAGATCGGTCAGCGTGGCTTTGGTCACGTCGATGCCCATTTGCTTGTACAGCGTGGCAAAGACTTCACCGAAGGCGACGGGGCGGTCGGTTGCCTCGCCGGCTTGTTTGTCGGTGGCGCCGATGACTTGACCGTGGCGCATACCGCCGCAGGCGAGCAGCGCTGAGGCGACGCGTGGCCAGTGATCGCGGCCGCCTTTGGGATTGATCAATGGCGTGCGGCCAAATTCGCCCCAGACGACGACGGAGACGTCTTTATCGAGACCACGCTCATGCAGATCGGTGATGAGAGCGGTGAGGCCGCTGTCGAGCAGTGGCAGATCCTCGCGGAGTTGACCGAAGTTGTTGGAGTGATAGTCCCAGCGGCTGAAGGCGAGCGTGACAACACGCGCACCGGCTTCGACGAGCCTGCGTGCGGCGAGGAAGTGCTCCGGCAGGCGTGGACCACCATCATCGCGATTGCGGTTCTCGCCTTTGCCATAGCGCTCGACGATGCGCGGGTCCTCGCGACTCAAGTCGAGGGCGTGGATCAATTTGGGACTGGTGAGCACGTTGAGCGCTTGCTCATTGAAGACATCAACACCGCCCATCAGGCCGGTGGCATCAAGATCGCGGCGCAGCAGATCAAAGCTGGAGAGCAGCGTCTTGCGGTCACGCAAACGGTCGAGCGTGATGCCATTCAATGACATATCCTCGGTGCCTGCGCCGCGGTTGGCTTGGAAGGGAGCATGCGGCACACCGAGGAAGCCGGGCTCGCCGGTGCGTGCCCATTCCATGTGGCCCATCTTCGGCGCGAGGCCCACGAAGGATGGCATCGCTGGATTCGCGCAGCCTTGCAATTTGGAAACGACAGAGCCGAGCGATGGCCAGCCGCCGGGAGGCTGCTGCTTCGAATTGCGACCCGTGAGACATTGAAACGCATCATGCCGACCGTCGCAGTCAGCCATGGAGCGGATGATGGTGCACTTGTCCATCATCTTGGCGAGACGCGGCAAGTGCTCACAAATTTGAATGCCCGAGACGTTGGTGGAGATGGGTTTGAACTCGCCACGGATCTCGCTCGGCGCATCGGGCTTCATGTCGAACATGTCCTGATGGCTTGGACCACCCGGCAGGAAGATCATGATCACTGCCTTGTGCGACTTGCCGACTTTCTGCGCCGACTCGGCACGCAGCACGTCATTCAACGAAATGCCGCCCATGGCGAGGCCACCGATCTTGAGGAAGTTGCGACGCGATACTCCATCGCAAAAGCCACCGCTGGGTTGTGAGTAGATGTTGAGCATGCGCAAACCTACGGGGTGACAGACGCGACTCTTGCCAGACCGGCAGCACGTTCTGCGTTTGCTTCAACACATGAGCGGACTGATCGGACACACGATGTATGGCATCCTCGCGGCGAAAGCGGCGAAAGGACGCGGCTTGCCGATCACGCCGATCATTGAGCGCCATCTGCCGAGCTTCCTGTGTGGCGCGTATCTCGGCTGCGACATTCAGGTGATGCCAGAAGCCGTGTGCATCGATACCGGACGCGAGGTTGGCTTCGGCACGGTGCCGTTGGAGAAAAGCCCGATCACCGGAGGTGCGGTGAAGCCGTGGTCGCTGGAGCACGATGGGCGGAAATATCGGCCCAAAGAGATTCACGAGCTGTTTTATGGCCGTGCGCATCTCGTCTTTGGCTGGGCAAAGCCGGAAGTGAACTTGCGTGTGGCTTGGGATCATCTCGCCGACTACTGTGCACGCGCGATTCGCGATGACATGACCTCTGAGCGCGGCCTGGCGTATGCTTTGGGCTGGATGGTGCACATCGTCGGCGATTCGCTGATCAAATCGATCCAGCCCGGCATTCGCATGCATTTGCTCGACGGCGTTTACACGCCGCGAAACCGCATCGTGCAGGATCAATTCACGTTTCACACCATTGGCGGCGAATTGGGCATCGATTGGCCCAAAACCTTCCGCAATATGGCCGCAACACCCGTGGAGGCCATTCAGCCGCACTACATGCGCATCGGCGAGAAGCGTGGCGATCTCGCGCAACTCTTCGATGATGGCTGGAAGCCCGATTTGCGCTCGCTATTGGCCGCCGTGCTCGCTGAGAACCGCCGCTGGCTCCCTCATCACACCGAGGATGTGCTGCGTGTCGTGCAGCGCGATAGCGAGGAAGCCAAGCGCGTCAGCGGTGGTCTCGAATTCGACGCGATGATCCAAATGGCCGAGAGCGCTGACATGCGCGGCACTTTAGTATTCATCGCCGAGCAATGCGCCGATTTGATGGAGCAAACCATCGCGCAAGTGCCGCAGTGGCGTGTTTTACCTCGACTCTCCGCACAAGGCTGGAACCAACTCAAACGCCCATGAAACTTCTCATCACTTTCTTTCTGCTCATCACTGCATCGCTTCACGCAGCAGATGGCAAACTCATCATCACCTACTTGAACATGCCGGAGCACGGACTCGCCGTGGTGGTGCAGACGCCGTCAGGAGAGACCTGGATGATCGACACCGGTCATCAATCCGACAAATACGATGCCGGACGCGACACCATCGAACCCTTTCTCAAAGCACGCGGCATCACACAGCTCGACGGCATCGCCATCAGCCATCCGCATGGCGATCACTACGGCGGTGCGATGTGGTTGCTTGATCACATGCCGGTGAAGACCTTCGTGGACACCGGTTATGCTGCGCGCGGCTTCTCGCTGGCCTACAACCGCGTCCGCCAGCACGCGCAGGAACGCGGCGCACAATACATCGCCGCTACCGAAGGCGACAAACTCGACTTTGATCCCGCCTTGACCGTGGAAGTGCTCTCGCCGCCGAAAGCGATGCACAACACCGACACCGATCCCGCCAAGATCAGCGAGCACGGCCTGCTGAACACCAACTCGCTCTTCCTGCGCATGCAGCATGGCAAGAACGTGATCTTCTTCCCCGGCGACGCCTACGGCACCGGTCAGCGCTATGTTTTGGAGAAAACGTCAGCGGAGAGATTGAAAGCGGCGGTCGTCACCGCACCACACCACGGCTTCAACACGCACCCCGAATTCGCTGCGGCTACAAAGCCGAAATTCGCCATCGCTTCATGCCTCGACTTCTACGCCGGAAGCGAAGTCCCATCACCCGGCGAGAAGCTCACCAAGCAGTTCGAGCCGCTGGGCACGCAGGTCTTTGTGACCGCATGGCATGGCAACATCGAGATCACGTCCGATGGCGTTGATGTGACGGCAAAGACGGAGCGAAAAGGTAAGTGACCCAACTCACGTCAGCCCCGCAATCGGAGAACCCATGTACAGCGTGTGTGGGCGGCCGGTGAAGTCTTTCCAGATCGTCTCGCGTGGCAGTCCGAGAGCTTCGTAGATCGTGGCGGCGAAGTTTTCGGGCGTTTGGGCGTCGCTGACGGGATAGCCACCGATTTTGTCGGTCTCGCCGATGACGCGGCCGCCTTTGATGCCGCCACCGGCAAGCAGGATGCTCTGGGCGTGGCCCCAGTGATCGCGACCGGGCAATGCAGTCGCGGTGATGCTCTTGATTTTCGGCGTGCGGCCAAATTCGCCGCCCATGACGATGAGTGTTTCATCAAGTTGGCCGCTGGCGTCGAGATCCTCGATCAAGGCGCTCACGGCCTGATCCATCGGCGGCAGCAGGAAGTTCTTCAAATTCGGCCACGCAGCCTGATGTGTGTCCCAAGTCTCGTTGTTGCCCAAGTTGACCTGCACCATGCGCACACCGCTTTGCACCAGATTTTTGGCCATGAGCAATGACCAGCCGTAGCTGTGGCGACCGTAACGGTCGAGCAGTTTGGGATCGACTTTTTCCAAGCTGAAAGCGTCATGCACCTTGCGATTGCTCAGCAGACCGATGGCGGCATTGCGCGTGGAATCGAAGGCCTCATCGCCTGCGAGCGCGGTGAGGTTCTGCGTCTGCCTTTCGAGCGAGTCCCGCAGCGAAACACGATCCATCACGCGGTCGAGCGTAAGTCCTTGCGGCAGCGAGAGATGCGGTGCCTGAAAACGGAGCTTGTCGTCCGTTTCAAAGCCGCGCTCGTGGTGAAACAGATACTGCGGATAAGCCCCGTAGTGTTTCGGATGATACGGCGACATCTCTAGGAACCACGGATCATGCTGCGCGCCGAGCATGCCACCGAATTGCCCCGCGAGCGTGCGGCCTTCGCGATGAACGAGTTTATCAGGAAGCACGATGGCCGGAGGGAGATTGTCTTTTCGTTTCGGTAGCAGTGCCGTCGCGAGAGCAGCCATGCTCGGGTAATCCGACTTTTGCGGCTTGGCAGGACTGAAGCCCAGCGGCGCATCTGTGCGGCCCGTGAGCATGATGTGATGCCCCAACGAGTGATCGCTGCTGCCATGCGTGAGCGAGCGCACAAGCGACCACTTCTTCGAGATGCGCGCGAGATTGGGCAGGTGCTCGCAAATGTGCAGGCCGGTCGTGCGTGTGCGGATGGGCTTGAACTCACCGCGATATTCCATCGGCGCGTCCGGCTTCATGTCGAAGCTCTCATGCTGTGCCAAACCGCCGCTAAGGAAGATGTAGATCACCGACTTCGCGCGTGCTGGCTGCGTCGCTGCCGTCATCGCCTGCAACGCGCTGAGATGATTCATCCCAAGCCCCAACAAACCCACCGCACCCGCCTGAATCACTTCACGGCGGCTGTAGGGATGTGCTGGATGCGGGAAGGACATGCACGTTGATGTACGCCCCTCTGCCGCCAAGCCTTTCCGAACGAGCTACTTCCGGTTCCAAACGCCTAGTTTGGCCTTGTAGTCAGCAGGATTGCCTGCTTTTGCGGTTTGTTTCAGCACCTTGGTCACGATGAGAACGCCATCCGTCATCACCACGCGGAGATCCGCTTCATCGCCTTCTTTGAGAGTTAGCCCCTCGGGTAGTGTGGTCTTCATCGGGAGCATGCAGACGCCTACGCTCTTAAGCGAGTCGAGGCAAGTCACGTCTCCGCCTCAAATCAGCTCTGGCATGGACTGCCAGGAATCCGTGAGATACTGCGGACGACCAGTGAGGTCATTGAGCGTGGTCTTCACGGTATCGATGCCCATGTGCTTGTAGAGCGTGGCGAAGACCTCACCGAAATGCACCGGACGTTCAGTGGGTTCGCCACCGAGTTTGTCTGTGGCACCGATGACTTGACCCGTTCTCAAACCACCGCCTGCGAGCAAGGCACCACCGACACGCGGCCAGTGATCACGCCCGCCGTCCTTGTTCACGATCGGCGTGCGGCCAAACTCACCCCAGGCAACGACAGCGACATCTTTGTCGAGCCCACGCTCATGCAGGTCTTCAACGAGAGCGCTCATGCCTTGATCGAAGAGCGGTAAATGGCGGAGAAGCTGAGGGTAATTGTTGTCGTGGAAGTCCCAGCGGCCGAAATTGAGCGTCACCACACGCGCACCAGCTTCGACGAGACGACGGGCAAGCAGGAAGTGCTCAAGGTTCATCGGTGCACCGTCACCATAATTCTTCGGGTCACCTTTGCCGTAGCGTTCACGCGTTTTGATGGTCTCCTTGCTCAAATCGAGCGCGGTGAGCAGCTTGCTGCTGGTGAGGACGTTCAGCGCCTGCTGATTGAAGGCGTCCATGCTGCCGACGAGTCCGCTGGAGTCGAGTTCGCGACGGAACTTATCAAAACCGGTGAGCAAAGAGCGGCGATCTTCGAGACGATCAAGCGTGATGCCGTTGAGCTGGAGATCGTCCATGCCTGCGCCGTTCGGACGGAAGGCGGAGTGCGTGTTGCCGCAATAGCCTGGATGTCCTGGCGAACCGTAAGGCGGATGACCAGCTTTCGGAGCGAGTCCAACGAAGGACGGAATGGCGGGATCAGCCTGACCCTTGAGCTTGGAGATGACAGACCCAAAGGAAGGCGGGTCCGAAAGGCGGCCGGTGGGCGCACCACCACCGTTCGGAGGCGGTGCTTTGCCAGTGTAGCAGATGAAGCTGTCGTGTGCGCCATTGGGCGATCCCCACATGCTGCGAATCGGCACCAGCTTGTCCATGATCTTCGCCAGACGCGGTGCGTGCTCGGAGATGTGGATGCCGGGGACGGCTGTCTTGATGGGTTTATAAGGGCCGCGGATCTCCAGCGGCGCGTCCATCTTCAAATCATACATATCCTGATGCGGCGGTGCGCCGCACATGTAAATCATGATCACGGACTTGAAGCTGCGGCCTGTGCGCGCTTCCGCCTCGGCCTTCAGCAACTCGGGCAAAGACAGCCCGCCCATGGCGAGGCCGCCGATGCGCATAAAGTCGCGACGCGAGACGCCGTCGCAGAGTTTGCCGTGGGATTTACCGGAGATCGTGAGCATTTGAGGGTGACAAAATAAGCAACCAATGTGCCGGAACTATCATCAAAACCACGTTATGTGCCGGTCATGCTCCGCACGCTTCTCAGCTTCATGTCCCTCACACTTGCCGTCTCCGCCGCCGATTTGAAATGGTCGCAGCTTCCGCCGCTGCCTGATGCAAGAGGCTTCGCGGGTTCGTTCGCGGGTGTGAATAATGGCTCGCTTATTGTCGCTGGTGGCACGCATTTCATCGACAAAATGCCGTGGGAAGGCGGTACGAAGGTTTGGTATGACAGCGTCTTCGCGCTCGACAAACCGGACGGCCAGTGGCGTATCATTGGCAAGCTTCCGAAGCCAAACGGCTACGGTGTGAGTATCACCACGCCGGAAGGACTCATCATCATCGGCGGCGGCAATGCGACAGAGCATTTTTCCGATGTGTTTTGGGTCGGTAGAGACGCAAAATTTCCACCTTTGCCCAAACCATGCGCCTTCATGAGCGGCTGCGTGCTGGATGACGTGATCTACGTCGCAGGCGGCATCGAAACGCCGACAGCGACGGGTGCGATGAATACCTTATGGTCGCTGCATTTGAAGAAACTCGGTGCGCAATGGCAGGAACTGCCGCCCTGTCCAGGCAAACCACGCATCCTAGCCTGCATGGCCGCAGCAGATGGCGCGGTGCATCTGTTCAGCGGTGCGGCGTTGCACGCAGGCAAGGATGGGAAACCGGAGCGCGAATGGTTGACTGACGCTTGGCGTTTTATACCGGCCTCTGGCTGGGAAAAACTGCCCGACATGCCGCGCGTGGCCGTGGCAGCGCCGAGTCCAGCTCCGGTGATCGATTCGAAGATTCTCATCCTCGGCGGCGATGATGGCTCGCTGGTGAACTTCGAGCCCAAAAGCAAACATCCCGGTTTTCCACGCGGCATTCTGGTCTTCGACATGAAATCACAAACATGGAGCGGGGCAGGGGAGGTGCCGTTTTCACTCGTCACGACGAATGCCGTACTCTGGGGGGATCAGATCATTATCCCCGGCGGTGAAGCACGTCCAGGCGTGCGTTCGCCTCAAGTTTGGTCCGCACCGATCAAGTGACTCATAGCGTCCGCAGCATCGCCAGCGTCTCAGCGAGCTGCTTATGGCCTTCTTTGGCGGTGAGACGCGGAAATTTGCCGTTGAGCATCACCAGCTTGCCGTTGCGCGTCAGCATGAGTTTGCGCTCTTTGATTTCGACATCGCTGATGCCTGCATGCGCGGCGGCGAGACGGATGGAGGCGCAGGTGAGCATGTTCTGCACGGAGTGGGGCAGTTTTTCGCCAAACTGATCGCGCCATTGCGCTTCGAGGTCTTCCAACTCCTTGCGCGTCATGATTTCGCCAAGCTGGCGATACGCTGTGATGCGTAGTTTCGGATCTTCAATGAACGGGGCGGGCAAAAAGGCTGGTGTGGAGGTTTTGTCTGCCTTCATCATCATGGATTCGCTCATCACGAGGAAATCGGCGCGCAGACCGACCTCGACGGGACGTGCCACACGACGGCCCTGCATGCGGGCGACGCTTTGTTTGAGCATTTGGCAGTACAAGTCGAAACCCACCGCTGCGATGTGTCCACTCTGCTCGGTGCCGAGCAAATTGCCCGCGCCACGAATCTCCAGGTCACGCAGCGCAATCTTGAAGCCGCTGCCGAGGCCGGCGTACTGCTTGATCGCGTTCACACGCTTGCGTGCATCGCCTGCGGTCACGGCATCGCGTGGCAGCAGCAGATATGCATGCGCCTGCACGCCGCCACGGCCCACACGGCCGCGAAGCTGATACAAATCGGCCAGGCCGAAACGATCCGCACGGTCGATGATGATGGTGTTCGCGTTCGGAATATCGACGCCGCTTTCGATGATCGTGGTGCAGACAAGCACATCCGCGCCGCCATCGACAAAGGTATGCATCACGTCCTCCAGCAGTTCCTCGTCCATCTGGCCGTGACCGACAATCACCCGCGCACGCGGACACAGATCACGAATGCGCTGCGCCGTCTTCTCGATGGTCATCACGCGGTTGTGGAGGAAGAACACCTGACCGCCACGCTCAATCTCTGCTTCAACCGCCTCTTTGATCGTGCGTTCGTCATACGGGCAGATCATCGTCTGCACCGCTTGCTTGTTAGGCGGCGGTGTTTCGATGGTGCTCATATCGCGCATGCCCATAAGCGCGAGGTAAAGTGTGCGTGGGATCGGCGTGGCACTGAGGGTGAGTACATCGACGAGACGGAACAGGTCTTTAAAGCGCTCCTTGTGTTTCACACCGAAACGCTGCTCCTCGTCGATCACGGCGAGGCCGAGATTCTTGAAGCGCACATCCTTGGAAATAACGCGATGCGTACCGACAACGATATCGACCGTGCCTTCAGCGATACCGCGCACGATCTCGCGTTCACGATGTGCGGGCGTTAGGCGGCAGAGCATTTCCACGGTCACGGGGAATTCGCTCATGCGCTGGCGGATGTTTTCCGTGTGCTGACGTGCCAGCACGGTCGTTGGCACAAGAATCGCAACCTGCCGGCCGCCCATCACGGTTTTGAACGCGGCACGAATCGCCACCTCGGTCTTGCCGAAGCCGACATCGGCGCACAGCAGGCGGTCCATCGGCTTCTCGGCCTCCATGTCGCGTTTGATCTCCTCCGTGCATCGAAGCTGATCCGGCGTCTCGCGATACAAAAACGATTCCTCGAACTCGACCTGCCATTTCGTGTCTGGCGGATGCGAATACGCCTTCAGCGTCTGCCGTTCCGCCGCCACGCTGAGCATGCGCGTTGCGAATTCCTCCACGCTTTTCTCTGCGCTCTTGCGCGTCTTCTGCCAGCGCGCCTCACTGAGCTTGCTCAAAGCCGGCGCTTTGCCGCCGACACCGACATAGCGTGTGACCATGTGCGCATGCGCCACCGGCACAAACAGCTTCGCGCTTTCCGCGTAATGCAGCACAAGCACTTCCTCGCGCTTGCCGGAATCACGCACCTCAATGCCGCCGTAGCGTGCCACGCCGTGCTCGGAATGCACCACGGTATCGCCTTCGCGCAGATCGCGCATCACATCGCGGGCTTTGCGCAGCACCTCGGCCTCATCGAGTTTTGAACCGCGCACACGGCGAATCTGCTGATGCCGGCCAAAGATCTCCGCGCCCGTCAAAACCGCCAGCTTGGCTGCTGGAACGGTGAAGCCGCGATATAGCAGCCCCAGCTTCGTCTCCAATGACGACGGCAGCCCGCTTTGCAGTTCGCCGAAGCGCTCACGCTCCGCCTCATTGTGGAAAAAAATGACCGTGCGCCAGCCTGCATCATGCCACTCGCGAATCTGTCGGGCAAAATGCTCTCTTCGTGCTTCATGCAGCACGAAGTCGGACGCATCGAAGACGCCGAGAGGGTTTTCGTGAATCGCCGCCGAGAAATCCTCCATGCCTTCGACTGGCGCAGCACCGCTCATGATGCGGGCATGCGCCGCTGCTTCGCAATCAATCGTGACGATGAAATCATCCTGCCGCAGATGCTCGCGAACGAGCGCTGCATCCTCCGCGTTCTCATTCATGCGCAGGATCACTCCCACATGATCCAGGCGCTTGATGGATGATTGATTATGCAGATCGAAGGCACGAATGGACTCTATCTCATCATCGAAAAACTCCAGCCGCAGCGGCTCTTCCGCCTGCCAGGTGAAAAAATCCACGATGCCGCCCCGCCGGGAGAATTGACCGCGCTCCGTGACCACGGGCACGCGCTCGAAGCCCGCTTCGCCTAGATCGCGCAGCAGCGCCTCCACATCCAATTTCGCGCCAACGGTTAACGTCTTGCGCTGACTCGTAATCTCCGCCAGCGCCTGCGCAGGTTCATCCAAGCTGTCCGCGCACAGCACCATCACCGGTGCTTCGCCTGCCATCATGCGTCCCAGCACTCCGGCGCGTTCTGCCAGCAGTTCAGGATCAATCAGTGCATCATTCACCACCTGCCCGAGACGCGGGAAATACAGCGCCGGACATTGCCATACGCCGAGTTCGGCATGCACATGGTCCTGCGTCTTCACATCCGCGCAGAGAATCCACACGCGGCGTCCCGCCAGCGCTTTTTCCGCATGCCGCACCATCAACGCCGCCCCAAAACCAAAGGCCTGCGGCGTCACATGATCGAGCACGCAATTCGGTTCACCTAGACGCCGCTGAAACTCAGTTGCGGCCAGTGTCATATCCACGAGGCCAAGCGCATCCCCCCGCGCACGTCCTGAAGGGAGTGGCGGTTTACGAGTCGCGTTCTTCTTCAAGCCGCGAGATTTGGGGGCGCGCTTGACGGGGTCCAAAACAAAAGCGCCGGGTCGTGACACCCGGCGCTGCAATCAGCGGATGATACTACGAAGATCAACGGACTATTTGGATTCCTCGCTGTTGTTGCCCTTGGGGTTGCCGAGAGCAGCTGCGAGAAGGTCATCCTTGGTAGCGAATTTATGTACTTCGCGGCCATTCTTGTCGAAGATGCGCACGACGAGTCCACCAAAACCATCAGCTTGCTGGTTCTTGGTGCCGTCGGCATAGTAAAAACCACCGTCGAGTTTTTCTTTGTGAATCATGATCTCATTGGTGTCCACAGTGGCGCTCGCGGAGCCGGGGATGGCGCTCACGTTCGAACTGCCGGAGGATTCGACACGTGCACCGCCCTTACCTTTACCCTCGTCCGCCTTACGGAAGCACCAGTAGTCCACGCGCAAGTCTCCCACGGCACTTGGCATGCGGTTCTTGATCTCGATTTTGTAGATCCAGCGTTCATCCTCATAGGTGACGTCGTTCCTCTTCATCTTCATCTCTCCCAGCTTCTTTTTGGTGTACTTCACCTCGAAGTTGTACTTGGTATTCTGCGCCGCCCATTCCTGCATGAACTTCTGATCCGCCTCAGTGAAGGATGCAATGCTCACATTAAAACTGCGACCGTCCGTGCTGCGTTTCAACACTGCCTGTGCACCTGCGACTGAGACGAGTTCAGCGTCGAGTTTTCGTCCCTGCAGATCGGTAAACTCGCGGGCGGGAAGGGTCTTGACTGCAGTAATCAGGCACAGGCTGGTGAGGAGGAGTGTTTTCATAGCGCTAGGCATTCGGGTTTGTTGAACGGTCGGAGGCTAGTATTTTTAGCCAACAATCGTCAAGAATGATTTTTAGCACGTGCCTCGCATATTCTACCCCAGACGAGCAAAAAGCTCGGTTTATGCTCCGTTGCGCCGCCATTCAAATCCGTCACCGCACCGGCTGCGGCTGATAAGGATACCAGCGGCCTTGATACCACTGACCCTGTGGCTGCTGGGGCGGATACGGATAGGCCTGTTGCTGTTGCGGATACTGCGGAGCGTATTGCTGCTGAGGATAAGCCTGCTGCGGCGGATACTGCGCTGGGTAAGGCTGCTGTGGGTAACCTTGAGGTGGATAATACGGCTGCTGGGGCTGCGGTGCAGGCTGTTGATGACTGCCCATGGCTTGCACGCCCGCTTTGGCAACTCCTCCCGTGGCCTTGATGGTGGCACCTGCCACCGTGCCTGCCGCACTCAATGGAACTGTGATCAACGAACAACCGGTGAGGCTGAAAGACAACATGATGGCGACGAGAAGGAGACGCATGTGGAGCGACTTAGCCCCGAACAGACGCTTTGTCATCCAAACTGCCGCCAGAACATCACCATGGAGATGATCAGGCCAATCGCCGTGATCAGTTGCCGCACACGCTTTGGCTCGATGCGTTGGGAGTACTGCGCACCGAAGTAGTATCCAATCAAAGCCCCCGCCGTCAGCGCCAGCGCCTGCGGCCAGTTTACCATGCCTGCGGCGATGAACCATGTGGCTGCTACGACATTGATGAGCGAGCCAAGCAAGTTCTTCAGCGCGTTCATCTCATGGATGTTCGTCATGCCCATGAAGCCGAACGAGGCCAGCATCAAAATGCCGATCCCTGCGCCAAAAAACGCGCCGTAGATCGCAACGGGCAGTTGCAGCGCGATGGAGAACCACAGCGCTTTCGATTTCGCCTGCGTCGCCGACTTGCGCAGGAATCCCTGGAGGAAAAACAGCACCGTGGCGAACAGCACGAGGAACGGAATGAGCTTTGAGAATTGATCGTCGGTCGTCTGCGTCAGTAGCCAGCTACCCAATGCTGCGCCAACGAGACAGATAGGAATGAATCGCCACAGCAATTCGCGAATCGCCTTTAAATGACCGCGAAAGCTCACAATGCTACCCGCCGTGCCAATCACGAGTCCCACCGTGCTCGTCGCATTCGCCATCACTGGTGGCGTGCCGCACATCAGCAGCACTGGAAACGTTAGCATCGTCCCGCCACCCGCCACCGCATTCACCGCACCCGCCGCGCATCCGGCGGCGATGAGGGAGAGGATTTCGAGAGTGGTCATAGTGTGCCACTAAAGTAGTCCTGTTGCTGTGCAACAGGCTTGTGACTCCAGTTGCACAGCAGTTGGCCTACTTCGCCTGCGGATTCTTCAGAAAATACAACCGCCCATCCTCGGCACCGATTAGCAGATCAGGCAATCCATTTGCATCCCAATCGACTGGAGTCGGACTCGTGTCGTGGCCTTCGATGTTGCGGTCGGAGACATTGCCTTTGTCTGCAAAAAGGATAAGAACGTCCTTTTCGCCGGTTTGGCGGAGGAACTGGGCATTTTGGCTGTTGAGGAGGATGTCGAGCTTGCCGTCGCCGTCCCAGTCTATGAGGCAGAGTTTGCGACGGCCGCTTTTGCCAGCGGTGCCAGCATTGAGTTGAAGAAGTTTGCCATTCGCGTCGGCGAAGATGCGTTGCGGCGGCAACAGCGTGAGCTTGTCGCCGACCTTCTGGCGCTGGAAGAAACTGAGGTAGCCTTCGTGGTCGAGCATGACGATGTCGGTGAGGCCGTCCTTGTTCCAATCAATCGCCACGGGCGTGGTGCGCCATTGCGTGAGCAGACCTTTGCCTTCGGGACGCAGCCAGCCCCAGGCGAGCTTGGGTTGCTCCCCACTCCATTGGACTTCCACGGGTTTCTCGGCGGCGAGTTCGGGCTTGGTCTTGCTGCCGGTGTTTTCAAACCACACGATTTTGCCGAGGATGCTGTTCGCCACGATGTCGAGATCGCCGTCGTGATCCCAATCAGCCACGGTTTGCGTGGTGTAGCCCCACTTCGCCTCGGCGGGACCTTGGATGCTGCCATTTTTGCCCGCCATGATGCGCAGTGTTTTGCCGCCGGCCTTGAGCTTCGCTGGCGCGGCAAACATTGGTTCGGCGACGCCGGGGCCGCTGAGGTTCTCGATGAAAGCGATGTAACCGGCAGTGTTGCCAGCGATGACGTCGGTATCTTTGTCGCCGTCCCAATCACAGCCGAAGAGCGTGACGAGTGCGCCGAAGTTAATCTCATCAGCCTCCTGTTGGAAGTAGCGCGGCTTTTCAAACGTCGGCGTTTTGTCGATGCCGAGCTTGCCGGTGTTCTCGATGAAAGCGACGCGGCCATCTTCATCACCGCAGATGAGATCGAAGTCGCCGTCCTTGTCCCAATCGAAGGCGATGGGGTCGATCATTTCGAGATCCATGCGGAGAAACTTCCCGGCTGGATCAAACACACGACGGCCCTTGTCATACTTCGGTTCGGTGCGTGTGCCGATGTTTTCAAAGTAGGTGAACTTGTCGAGAAACTCGCCGCAGAGCAGGTCAAGATCGCCATCCTTGTCGAAGTCCTCAAAGTTCGGCGAAGGACAACCGAAGGTGTCCACAGGCTGCACTCGGAACTCTTTTTCATACTTCGGCTCAGCGTCGGTGCCGGTGTTACGGAAGATGAAGACGAAGCCATGCAGCGGGCCGTTCATCCACTCGCCCTTCTCGTTCCAGGCATCGTCCCAGCCGTAAAAGCTCCAGTCTTCGATGGCGTTAACGAGATCGGTCTTGCCGTCGCCATCGTAATCGACGTAGCGCCACTGATTGTGCCGCACTTTGGGCCCTTTGGGCTGCGTGCCCTTCGGCTTGTACCATTTGCTGTCGATCGGCAGCTTCACTTTTTCATCGAGACCGGTCTTGGTGAAGTTTAGATATTCAGCGCCGGGTGTCAGCACACGCATTTGGCCATTCGCGTAGCTCGGCATGACATACGGTGTCGTTTTACTGATGAACTTGCCCGGTTTGAAAACGGGCATCGCGTTCTTCGCGGTGTCGTCGGTGGTGTTCTCAAAGAGATAGATGCCGTTGTGCGGCTTGTCGGGGCAGGAGACGATCAAATCGAAGTCGCCGTCGCCATCCGCATCACACGGCACCGGCCAGGCCCACAAACCGACCTCGAGATCAACGACGAGGCTGGGATGGTTGTATTTGATCGGATGCAGACCTTCGGCGGCGATTAGTTGGCCACAGAGAAACGCGAAAGATGCAAAATAAAGATGCTTCATGATGGAGAAGAATGAACGCGGACTGGAGCTCGACTGCTTCGCCCACAGCCGGTCATTTCTTGCCCTCTCTGTGACGATCTCTGACTTTCAAAGAGCGATCAACGCGACAGCGTACCGCACACATTCACCTGCATGCCGAGTCCACGCGCCATGGCCGCCTTGGCAAACATGCATTCATCCGCTGCCTTGGCGTCCAAGGCATAGGCGACCTGGATGTGATTGGCCTGATGCTTCGCCATGAGCTGGTCACGGCTCACGCCATAGGTCACAGCGCTCATGATCGGCCACTGTGGCGTGGTGAGCTGCCAGCGGCGCTCGGTTTCCTCACGCGGCAGATCGACGACGCAGCCGCGGCCGATGTCCATGTGCAGCGCTTCATCCTGCACGTAGATGCGCGACCACACGATCTCGCCCGGCTTGGAAATGCCGCGTAGCGTGGAACCGCCGCTCGGGAAATACATCGGCGGCTGGCGGAAGCCCTCGGCGCTCTTCCATCCTTCGACAAAATGCGCGGGTGGAGCCGCACCGCTGATGAGGAAGACCCAGACGTAGTCTTTGCCAAATTTTTCGCCCCAGCGCACGTCATGTAGCGTCGTTTCAACCGGCTGCTGCAACGCGCGGTGCACGCGCTGCGTCAGCATGCCGTCTAGGCCGGCGCATTCATCAACCTCGTTGAAGTGCAGCATCGGCAGGCCTTCAAACAGCGTGCGTTTGCGGTCGCGCGACTTCACTGGCGGACGATCCGCATTGTTGAGCATGCCTTCGGCAAGGTCGCTGGCCGGCAGCAGATCCTTCAAACCCTGCTGATACTGGATGCCGATGGCGTCGCAGCCAAAATCATCCGCGATGCGCAGCGCGGCGGCGTACATTTTGCACTGAAGCCGCACCTGATCACGCGTGAGCTGCATCGCATGATTGTCGCCAAGCTGGAAGGTCATGCCGTGCTTCACCAGCCAGGTGTGAATTGCCAGCGCGTCCGAATCGCTCACCTGCATCGCTTCATGATACAATGCTGACTGGCTCAGCCGCTCTTTGAAAACCCCGCAAGCATGCAGCGCGTGGTCTGGAATGATGGCGTTGAACATGCCCATGCAACCTTCATCAAAGATGCCCATGATCGCCTTGTCGGTGACAAGCTGCGTCGCCAGTTCTTTGCCCAGCGCTGCCGCTTTCGTTGGCACCTTCACTTTCTCCAGCTTGGTCACATGACTGAGATCATGCGTGATGCTGCCGGACTTCAGCCACTGCTTCAGCTTGGTCTTGAAAAACGTGTCCGTGAAATCCTCGCTCCACAGCGTCGAGTATTTCACACCCGCCTTGGTGAGCGATCCGTTCAGGTTAAGCATGCCCACCAAGCCCGGCCACTGACCGCTCCAGTTTGCCACCGTCAAAATCGGGCCGCGATGTGTGGTCAAACCGGCCAGCACATGATGCGAATACTGCCACACCGCTTCCGCCACGATTAACGGCTCCTCGGGATCAATGCCGCGAAACACTTCGATGCCCATCTTCTGCGAGTCGATGAAGCCGTGTTTCTTTGCCGGATCGACCACGTGCGCACGCTTGACCTGCCAACCTTCTGCTTTGATCGCTACTTCTAGAGCCGTCTCCATCGCCTGCTGAGCTGGCCAGCACGTTTGGTTGGCGGACAGACGCAGATCACCACTGGCAACGAGCTGAACGATTTTGGATTTGGAGGGCATGAAAGGCACCATAGCGGTGAGATTCATAGACCGCTAGCACGAGTCACAAACATAGGGCAGATGCGCATCCTTGGCAGAAGAATGACAATCCTTGATCTTTATGCCCTAGTCCCCATTACGGCAGCCTACCCTCATCAACATCAATGTAATGTGCGATGGTCTGGATATCATCGCGATCACCTAGACCGCCGTCCGCTTTCCGTTTTGCCAAAATAGCCGTGATGTGGTCATTCCAGCCGAGTGTTTTGACATAATGGTTCCAGATGAGTTTATCCGCGTCATTCAGCGGGCGCGTTTGGTCCTGACACCAGCACAAGATTTCCTCGTCCGTGCCGCCCTGAAGCACACGCTCTTTCAAAGCTTCGTAACTCACATGCAGGAAGTCCACACAGGCTCCATCGCTGCCCTTGCCGAGATTCGCGTGCAGATCTTCCCACAACTTGCCGGCCGCATGCAACCTGATCTTGCCCAACATGCGCGGGAAGTATTTCAACCCGGCGGTTTCATCGAGAGGACTGCAAGGCAGGGTGGCGGGGTCAGGTTTGGCGGACATGCACCGCATTTGATCGCGCCAGATTCGATTGGCAATCGAATCCACAACCGATGGCGGTGGAACGGGCGTAATTCGATGGCTGCAGTAAGCGTTTGAAGGCCATGAAACTCATTTTTGCCTCGCTGATGCTGCTATCTGTGAGCGCCTCTGCCGCGAAACCGAACATCATCTTCATTTTCCTCGATAATTTTGGAAACGGTGATCTCGGTTGCTTTGGTTTCAAGCTGCATCGCACACCAAATGTGGACAAGTTGGCGGCGGAAGGGACGAAGTTTACAAGCTTCTATGTGGCGAGCGGTGTTTGCACGCCGAGCCGTGCGGCCTTGATGACGGGTTGTTATCCGCGTCGGGTGAACATGCATGTGAGCGACACGGGTGGTGCCGTATTGCAGCCAGTAGCGCGGAAGGGACTGAATCCATCCGAAACAACAATCGCGGAGATTTTGAAGAGCGCTGGTTATGCGACGATGTGCATCGGCAAATGGCATCTCGGTGATCAGTCGGGCTTTTTGCCGACGAAACAGGGCTTTGATGATTTTTTCGGCATTCCCTACAGCGACGACATGATGAAGGAGAAGAAACCGGAGGTGTGGCCGGAGCTGCCGCTGATGCGGGGTGAGAAGGTCATCGAAGCACCGGCGGATCGCGATCATCTGGTGAAATGCTGCACCGAGGAAGCGGTTCGCTTCATCGAGAAGCATGCGGCAGAGCCGTTCTTCCTCTATCTACCGCATACGATGCCGGGATCGACGCCACATCCGTTTTCGAGCGAGAATTTTCGCGGGAAGAGTGCGAACGGCGATTACGGCGATGCGGTGGAAGAGCTGGACTGGAGCACAGGCGAGATCATGACGGCGCTGAAGCGCTTGAAGCTCGAAGACAACACGCTCGTGGTCTGGACGTCTGACAACGGCGCCGTGAAACGCAATCCGCCGCAAGGCAGTAATGCCCCGTATCGTGGCGCAGGCTACGACACGTCCGAAGGCGCGATGCGGATGCCCTGCGTGATGCGCTGGCCGGGTAAAATCGCCGCAGGTGCGGTGAATGATGCGCTTTGCTCGACGATGGACATGCTGCCGACGTTTGCCGCACTGGCGGAAGCGAAATTGCCGTCGCAGAAGATCGACGGGCATGACATTCGCTCGATGCTCTTCGATGCGAGCAGTACTAAATCACCGTGGAATGACGATGGCTTCTGCTTTTACCGCATGGAACAGCTCCAGGCCGTGCGTGCGGGTGATTGGAAGCTCTACCTGCCACTCGAGGGCAAATTCTCCAATCTTCAGCGCAAGCCGGAGACAGCGAAGCTCGAACTTTACGACGTGCGCCACGATGTGAGTGAACAACACGAGGTTTCCTCCTTGCATCCAGACGTGGTGCGGCACCTCACCGTGCTGGCCGAGAAAGCACGCGTTGAACTTGGTGATTTCAATCGTCCGGGCACGGGCCAGCGTGAAGCCGGAATGGTGGAGAAAGCAGTGCCGCTCTTGCCGTGAGACGTATTGCCTGCTGTGTTGTGGATATGACTGACGGTAGCCGTTCTCTTAGCATTTTGATTTTCGTCGTGCTCACGGGAGTCATCGCGCCGTTTGTGATCTGGGGTGCACATTTTGATGCAGCGCTGAGTCTCGAGGGCGCGCGCAAGTGGATGGAAAGTTACGGTGCGTGGGCTTGGGCGGCTGGGATCGTGCTCTTGATTGCGGATATTGTGTTGCCGGTGCCATCGACGGTGGTGATGTCGGCACTGGGGTGGATGTATGGCTGGTGGGTCGGTGGATTGATCTGTGCCGCAGGATCGATGCTGTCTGGCATCCTCGCGTATGCATCATGTCGCTGGCTCGGACGTGGAGCGGCGCGTTGGATTGCAGGTGAGGATGGTTTGCGCAAAGGTGAAGAAATTTTCGAAAAGCGCGGCGGTTGGCTGGTGGCCCTGTCACGCTGGATGCCGGTGCTGCCGGAGGCGGTGGCGTGTCTTGCGGGACTTTCCAACATGCGCTGGCGCGTGTTTTTACCGGCGCTGGCCTGTGGTTCGGTGCCCACGGGGTTTGCGTTCGCAGCGATTGGTCATGTGGGTCAAAGCGAACCCGGATGGGCAATAGCTTTGAGCTGCATTGTGCCGGTGTTGCTATGGCTAGGCGCGGTGCGCCTGCTCAAGCGTTAAGGCATCTCGGTCAAACCGGCCTGTGTCGCGGCGGCGCGTGCGGAGTGGAGCATCTCTCGACGGATGATCCAAATTCCGAGTGGCAGGAGCAGCGTCAATGTGATCATGGATGCCACGCCAAGCAGGACCAGTGTGTGCAAGCCTGCGGCCATCAAGATCGCGGCGATGACAAACCACAGCAGCAGTTTCCATCCCACACTGCGGCGGACGCGCAGGATCAATCTCACCCGCGTGAGACAACGTGTATCGCCGTGGTATTCGGTCACACTCAAGAATGCGCGGGATAGCTCTGCCCAGGGCCATGCTTCGATGTCAAACCAGCGCCAGCCATCATCTTCGCGATAGATGATGTGCGCGGACTTGAGCGCTTTGCGTAGTTCATGCAGCCAAGCTTCACGTGTGATGCCGGTTTCACTCCAGAAGCGCAGCGTGCCGAGGTTGAGCGCGAATTTATGGGGTTTCACCGGCGGCATGATCTCCGGCAGCATGGGATGTCGGCTTGGGCGTGCGCCGAGTCGCAGCATGCCATTAAGTCGCGCCCATTCACGCACCACGGGTTGCAACAAGCTCAACCACCACAGCAGGAGGCGATTCCATGGGCCGCGTAAGTTCTCTGAGGCCCCATGGCATGCACTGACACGCCAGGCGGACCCCATGGCAAATAGCAGCACGCCTGCGGCAAGCCAGGGCATATGGCAAAGGAGCGCGACTAACATGACCGCGATCCACAGCACGCCAGTGAACCAATCCCACCAGCGAAAACTCGATGTCGCATAGATCACCTGGAAAGCACCGAGGCCGAATGGGCCGTGAAAAATACTGCCTTCGACAGGGTGATCGGCTGGAAGTTGATCGCCATAAATGCCGCCGCGCCAACGTGCACCGCCAAGGGGTCCGAAGCGCATGGGATGTTCCTTCATCAACAATGCCTCGGCATGGCCATAACCGCGTTGCTGCCGCAAATACGCCTTCACCGTGAAGCGACGATGATGCCAGACCATCGCACCGGCCACGAAACGCAGGACGCCGTGCTCACGTAGCCGCCAGCAGATATCGACGTCATCCCCGGCGGCCATGAAGACAGCACGGAAGCCCCCGGTGCGTTCAAGGATGTCTTTGCGGATCGCTAGATTGCAACCGGGCAGGTGCTCGGCTTCGACGTCGTTGAGCAGCACATGCGCCGGTGCTCCTGGCGCGGCGGCAACGACGCGCTCGACGTGATTGCGAGGTGGCGGCGGGATGTTTGGCCCACCGGCGGCTATGACACCTGCATCGCTGAATGCATGACTCAGATGCAGCAGCCAGTCGGGATGCGCGATGCAATCATCGTCGGTGTAAGCGAGGATGGTGCCGGTGGCGAGCTGTGCACCGAGATTTCGCGCCACACTGAGTCCTGCGTGATCTTGAAAATGATAGCGCACCTTCGCAAAGCCTTTGGACATCTCGGCCGTGGCGTCTCTTGAACCATCATCAATCACGAGGATTTCAAAATCGGGATAGTTCAGCGCCACTAGTGATGCAAGGCAAGCGGACAACGTGTGGTCTCCATTGCGTGTGCAAACAATCACGGAGATGCGCGGTGCAGGCGATGGCGCAGGCAGTTGCGACGTCAAAGCACGGATGTTGGCACACACAAGCCGCTCATTGCGTTCGTGATCCACGATGCCAAAGCGCCAGTCCGTAATTTCACGTCCGCCGCGATACCATTCGTCGGTGTAAGCGAACCAGACGCCGCCTGCGGTGCCGCTGCGTAACAGGCAGTCGTGCTGCCAACGCATGACTTCGGCCTGCTTCTCAGGGCCATGCGTGGCGACATCGAGACCGAACTCAGTGATGACCAGTGGCTTGTTGCCAGCGAGATTCTGCAAACGCGCGAGGCTGGCGGTGAAAGCCTCGGGTGATTCAAGATAGACGTTTACCGCGAGGAAATCGGCGTTGCGCGGCACAAGATATTCCGTGGATGGATATGTAGCGTAGCTGACGAGTGTCTGCGGCGCATGAAGGTGGGCGATGTCGATGAGCTTCTCGATGAAATCACGCACACGCTCCGGCTGCATCCAACGCACGAGCGTTTTTTCGATTTCGTTGCCGACGAGAAACGCTGCGATGCAGGTGTTCTCACGAAGCAGTGTGCTTGTTTCAGCGATGCGTTTTTCGATTTCGCGACAGAGAGTGCGATCCGAGAGGAAATCGACATGCTCGCTCCACGGAATGCCCACGATGAGCCGCATACCGAGTGCGGTGACTTCACGCAGCACGGCGGGCGTGGGCAGTTCATAAAGGCGGACGGTGTTGAAACCGAGGGAAGCGATGTGACGCAGATCAGAGGTCAGGCGCTCGTCTTCGGGGAAGGGTTCACCGCGCGCATTGGGCTTGAACGGGCCATAGCTGACACCACGCATGAAAAACGGCGTGCCATCGGCCAGTTGCAGAAATTTTCCCACCGTCTGCACACGCACCCCGTGGATCACGGGAGAAGTGTTGGGAGACGGTGAGGCAGAAGGCATGAGGAAGCGAAGATGAAACACAGACGCGCTCAAGGCCAGCCGGATTCAGCTTCCGACCCGCTCAGATGACGGTTTCTTGCTTCGTTGAATCCTGATCGGCCGCAGGCGCAGCCTGCTTTACTTCCATTTCCACCCAGCCATCCCCTTCGCGCTCGATGCGGCGGGTGTTAATGATGAAGACGATGCACAGGCCGATGAATGCGGACGTAGCCTCAAGCACGAATGGTGTTGAGAGGAAGGTGAACATATAGGCTAGGCCCTGCATCACGATTTCACGCGCAGTTTCGCTCACGTAGGCGGCCACGCAGATTGCGATGACAAAGCAAACCGTCCAGATGAGTGGTTCCAGCCACCAGCGTGACTTTGCAGGAGATGTTTCAGGAGCAGGCATTAGACAGATCAATCGACAGGGGTTGCTTTGCGGACAGAGACCGGGAAGTCCACATGCTTGGTCGTCAGCTTTGTCACAGTGACAGTATTGATGGGGCTGGGCGCCGTCGGGGAGGCAGGCTCGTCATCCTCGACGGGCAGCGCTTTCATCGCCGCAGGCTCCACCTGACGGTGCAATTCGGCCACATGCTTACCCCACATCGCAGCGCCAGCGAGGATGACCACAAAGACCGCGATGGCTGTAGGCAACGGTGACTTGATGGACTTCACGCGATTGCTCGCGGGAGCAGTGATGCGGTCTGGACTTGCTTCACGGTCGCGTAGCCAGGTGCCGTGGGATTGCGTGAGATAGCGGTAATCACGCTCGCCACCGAGTGCGCCTTCGGGCAACTCTTCGAGCACTTCATTGGCATCCACGGCAAGGAAGTCGCTATACCCACGGATGAAGGAACGTGCATACGTCATGCTGCCAAAGGCGGCGATGTTGCCGGACTCTAGATGCATCAAGCGCTGCACGGGAATGCGTGTTTCATGGGCGGCGTCTTCCAGTGACAGACCGCGTAGTTCGCGCGCGGTTTTGAGTCTCTGTCCAAGGGTGGCTGTCATGGGTGGGTTGGGGTGTGGCAAGTGTGACACTTCCCATCCCGGATGCGATGAGTTTTTTCACCTTCCGCAGGGTTGAAAAATCACATCTGGTGCAATGAGAACCGCAGTTTTCTTGTAATTAAACCAAGCAATTCTAGAATCTCGTAATGAATCCTCTGCACGATACCCGTTTGAAAATTCGTCGTGAACTCGAAGCGCCGCTCGCGTTACGCAAGTTTGGCAGTGGTTGGATCAGTGGGGTGCTCGGCATGATGTTCGGTCTCGCGTCTCTGGGGTGTGTGATCATGATGCGCTTTCCCGGTGTTTTCACGATGAAGGAG
>Ga0209086_10000466_pt1 | contig 35020 bp, 31 predicted proteins | sample M_130207_XF_Meta_FD_187312 | JGI IMG/M metagenome (GOLD analysis project Ga0209086, IMG submission 187312) | Freshwater microbial communities from Lake Montjoie, Canada to study carbon cycling - M_130207_XF_MetaG (SPAdes) (version 2) | ecosystem: Environmental > Aquatic > Freshwater > Lake... | reverse complement strand
ATCAATTAAAAATAATAAATGATTTATTTAATTCTAGTTTAAATGATAATCAAAATAACAACAGAGTGAATGAAGAGAAGGAAGAGAGTGAAGAGAAAGAAATATATAAAATAATAAAACAACAAATTAATCATAAAATAGCTGGTTATAAAAGCCAAGATGTTATTAAAAATTTGTACAAAGAAGATCAATTTATAAAATTTGAAGACATTCTTGAAAAAATGATGAAGTCAGAATTGAAATGTTATTATTGCAAAGACTCTATGATTGTTTTATATGATCTTGTGAGAGAAATGAAACAATGGACGGTAGATCGGATTGATAATGACAAAGGACATAATAAAGATAATTTTTATTTAGCATGTTTAGAATGTAACTTAAAAAGAAGAAGACAATCAGATACCAAGTTTTTATTTACGAAACAATTCAACCTTTTAAAATCAACCCTATCAACCTTTGAGAAAGGTTGAGCCAAAAATTGAAACCTTATCTAGAAAACTTTAGCCAAAAATTTAAACCTTATCAACCTTTGAGAAAGGTTGAGCCAAATTGAAACCTTTTATAAAAATTAGGGAATGTTTGGCTCAACCTTTCTCAAAGGTTGATAAGGTTGAATATTAGATAAAAAAATATAATATATACTATCATGGAATGGAAATGGACCAAAGGAGAACCTTATGAAAGAAGTAGACGACGTTATAATAATAATCAAAATAACGAACAATTGACTACAGAAGAAGAATTATTTGCAGAATCAAATCAAATGAATAAAGAACATGAAATTTCAGCCTATTCATCATCTTTAAACTATGATGAAAATACATGGGATATACTAAATCAAGAAGTTGCTAGTAATGGTTTTAAATTATCTAACAAGAGAGAAGATTTAGACTTAAAAATAGCAGACAGACAACTTATTCAACAAAGAGGATTCAATCCATTTTTATCTGAGAATAATTACGTTGATGATGTTACTGTAAGGGATAATTATTTGAAACCTCAAAATACGACAAATGATTATCAAAAAAATGAATAAATTTAGCGAACACTATTGATACACATGGTATGTAATAATCTATTTACAAAATAAGCTAATATACTATTTGTTAATAACATAACACCATTAATAATAAACATGGTGTTTACTTCTTTACGTTTTTTAATCAAGGTGAAAATAAGACCGAAAACAGCAAATATCATAATAACGAAAAACATAATAGACATTAAATAAAAATAAAGGCAGTATTCTTTGCCTAAAGGTCCAAAATAATTACTCATAAAAGAATCCATTTATATAGATAAATATTATTTTTATATTAAACGACTTAAATAATATTTTTTACAAGTAATTAATGAATAACACAGTTGGTTATGCTACTCAAAATGACTTATTATTAAATAATTTGATGGATTTTTATAAAGACGAGTATAATATTAGTAAAATGCTAAAAATTATTACTGGAGAATCTAAAATATCATTAAGAATCGTGGATTGGTTTGCAACCAACTATGCTAAAAAATATTATACATTGTATGATATTGAAGTAAATGAAAATATAAGAAGATTCAAAGTATATTTTGATTATAAGTTAAAATTAAAAGCATATAGTAAAAAACGTTTTGATCCTTTTTGCAGATGGGATAGAATTAGCATTCCATATAAAAATGGCACCTTTATTGAAACAACGATTGGACAATTGAATTTTTTCAAATGGGCCTTAGAAAATAAAGTGATTAATTATATTGAAGAAAATTATCTTGAGATTGAAAAAGATATGAATAATAGAAATAGTACATCCAAAAGAAAGGAAAATTCAATAGATAATGGTAAAACAAGAAAGAAGAGAGAAGAATTATCTATTTCTGCTACTAAGAGTATCAAAAAAGAGGATATTGAAATCGTTGTTAAATTTCATTAACCCGACTAAGAGAAAAAAGAGAAAAAGAAAAGGAAACAAAATATTGTAAAATAATTAGAAAGTTTAATATTTAAAAATAAATTAAATATTAAATTAATGGGAAATACACAACAATTATCTAATCAAAAAATAAATTATGAAGACATTCAACATGCTTTAAAAAACCCAGATACGTATATTTTGATAAATACATTAAATCCAAATGAACAAACTTGTTTATTGCCAAATACAGTGAATATAAATCAAGAAGAAGAATTAATAAATAGACTCATTAAAATCGGGATTAAAAATATGAAAATGATTGTTTATGGAAAACATTGCAACGATGAAAAAATATACAAAAAACAAAGTCAACTACTTTCATTAGGATTCTATGATGTATATATTTACACTGGTGGAATGTTTGAATGGTTGTTATTGCAAGACATTTATGGATCAACTGAATTTCCAACTACTCAAAAAGAATTAGATATACTCAGGTATAAGCCACCCAAAGTTCTAACTGCGTTTTATTTAGAATATTCTGATAAGTGAATTTTAGGAAAATCTTGCATTATTTTTTTTGGTAAAATTATTTTAAAAGTATATATTATAAAATGTCCGCATTTGCCCCCGCCCCCGTTGTCTTTTACGTAGAGAAGAGTGAAGAAATTCTCTATGATGTTTTGTTTTCTGATTCAAACGTTATCTTTTTTGTCAAGGTTCCAATCTATAATGATGAACATAAAACAAATGTAATTGGTGAAATGGGAATTAGAAAAGCAGTTTATAATGTTAATATTGATCCATTAAAAGCTATTACTCTTAATTTTGATTCAATTGGAGTATATACTTATGCAGTAGCATGGAATGTTCCTGGAACAAAAGGTATTACTGAATTTGTTATTAATGTAGGAACTGAGCTATTAAACGATGGAAGTACTGAAGTTCAAGGAGTTTATCTTGGTGCTCTTAATCCAATTAATTCCAACGGTGATTTCCGTAACTATGGTGGAAGTGTTAAAAAAGTAAAAAATGAAACTTCTATAAGAAAATATACAATTTTATATGCTGCATTTAACCCATTCAATACTATAGTATCACCATTAAAGAATTAAATTAAAATATAATATTTTTAACTTGAAAAAAATAAAAACAATTAAATTAATATAAATTATCATTTATTTTATATTATTTTGTATTTATAATTTATAGTAAGATCATAATAATATCATACTTTGTATACTTTGTATATTTTCTAATGCATTATCATGTAATATTTTGGAGTAATTTTTTGAAAAATCAGTTACGAATAAATTATCTGAACGATATTTTAAGACTCTATCATTAAATAAGTTGAGTGCTCTAAATAAAGAACCTGTATAATCTAGATTTTCTCTCATCATTCCATAAATAACACATCGATCAAGATCATAAGCAGACAATAAATCTGCTTCTCTGACAATATGATAAGCTAATTGGTAATTTTTTAAATCAGGATAACCACATAATTTTACTTTGGAGTAAGACATGGTAGAAACAATTTTAGATACAGCTTCAATGTCATCTCCCTTTAAATAATTAGACATGAATGATTTCATTTCAGTAATTCCCAATTCTTCATTCATATATTTTTTATCACACATGTCATGAATGATTGCGGATACAGATATAATTTCTTTTTGTTCTAAAAGATATGGGTGATTTATAAGTTCCGAATCATATATTTTATTTGCAAGATGAAATACTTCCATACTATGCTTTAATGAGTGTGATTCATCTATGTTAAACTTATTTGACGTGTATATTACATAATTAAATGCAGCGTTTACAATACTAGATAAATTTAATATTTTCATTTTGTACTAAATAATAAAAATATTAAAAAAAAGAATAATAATTTCATTTTTATTTTAATAAAATCTTGATTAATTTTTACTTATATCTTGTATATTCATTATATGTTTATAAATCAAATATTTTCTATTTTCCCAATTAAAATATTAAAATTTGTTTTATTTTCATCAAGTTCTATATTTCCATGATAGATCCATTTCTCTTCAAATAAAGAATCATCGCTTAACATTTCATTATGATATTCATGACATTTTGTTAAATACTCTAAACTTATATTACTTTCTCCATCTCTAGAACGTTTTGCGATTCTCTCATAACATATTTCAGGAGATGTATTTACATAGATAATATGATCAATTTTATAATCAAAAGCAAATATTTCAAATAAATTTAAATATATTTGATAATTTTGAATTTCAATATTTTTGGAGTCATATAACATCTTTGCAAACACCATTTTGTCTGTATATAAACTACGTTCTGTAATAATCATGGAACCAGGGTTGTTTTTAATTGCTTCTTTTAATAATTTCATCCTAGTTATTAATGCCATCATTTGGAATGAAAAGGAATGCTGTTTTTGATCTTGATAAAATAACTTTAACATAGAAGTGCCATTTTCATCGGTAATACTTTCCCATTCATCTACTGGTTCTTTCAAGAAAATAATTTTTTTTTTATTTTCATTTTTAAAATACTCTTGCAATTTTTCTAATAAGGTAGATTTTCCTGAGCCAATATTTCCTTCTATTGAAATAATGATATTGTTTTGTTTCATCATTTTTAAAAATATCAATATAATATTGTAATAATAATATTTATTTATTTGATTAAATGATTTCACTTTTTTTTAAATTAAAAAAAATAAATAAAAAAATAAATAAAAAAAATGAAATAGAAAATAGATATAAAGAGAATCAAACATAATTTAATAACTAACTATCAAGAATGGATTTAAAACAAAGAAAACTGAATAGAGCTGAATGGAATTCTATTGAAGTTCCTGTATCTGAATCTGAAAAGGATATTTTAAATTTGATTATTCAAGGATACCATGATGTTAATATAAGAATTAATAATAATAATTCTATCTTTAACTTTTTAAAAATAGAATATAACGAAAAAATGGAAGATTATATTTATATCAAGTATTTCAGTGAACAATGTAAAACAATTGAATCAACCGTTATAAAAATTAATAAGAATTATAAAAATATAAACGTAAATGCAAATGTTAAAATTAATTCAGCCGATAAAATTAGATTTGATAGAAATGATGACAAAACCTTAAAAAAACAAGATATTTATGAAAATGTTCTATTAAAACACGCAGAGGAATTTCTTCGTTATAAATTAAAAAATGATAAAAAACAAATGATGTTTCACTATTATACTTTATTTAAATTATTAAAAAATAACATTAAAAGAGTCAATCGTCACATTTTGTCAATTTGCAATAATATGATGAAATTATTTGAAGATGAAATTGAGATATCAACTATTATTGAAAATGCTGATGAAATTATAGAAAAAAATAAAAATTTATTAAAGTATAGTGACTTGGTATTATATGAACATCAAAAAGAAATATTCACGGTTTGTAAAAATCCTGATCCCAAATTTGTTCTATATATGGCTCCCACAGGAACTGGAAAAACATTAACACCATTAGCATTGTCAGAACAAAATAAAATTATCTTTGTTTGTGCTGCAAGACATGTGGGATTAGCGTTGGCAAAAGCAGCGATATCTATTGGGAAAAAAATAGCCTTTGCATTTGGTTGTGCAAGTGCGGATGATATTCGTCTTCATTATTTTGCAGCCAAAGAATATAGTAAGAATAAACGTACAGGTGGAATTGGAAAGGTTGATAATAGTGTAGGTGATGAAGTTGAGATCATAATTTGTGATATTAAATCATATTTACCTGCTATGTATTACATGAAAGCATTCAATACAGATGATCGTAAATTGATTGTTTATTGGGATGAACCTACCATCACGCTTGATTATGAAAACCACGAATTTCATCCAATTATTAATCAAATCTGGCGTGAAAATTTGATTCCTAATATGGTTTTATCATCTGCTACTTTGCCAAAATTACAAGAATTGACGGAAGCTATTTCTGATTTTAAAAATAAATTTCCTGGTTCGCAAGTATATAATATCGTAAGTCATGATTGTAAGAAATCTATTCCGATTATTAATAAAGATGGATTTACGGTATTGCCTCATTATTTATCTGAAAATTATGAAGAGATTGTGAAAATTGCAGAACATTGTGAGAATTATTTGACGTTGGTGCGATATTTTGATTTAAAAGAAGTAGTTGATTTTATCACTTATGTAAATAAAAATAATTTTACAAATATGAAAATGAAATTAGATCGTCATTTTGAAACAATAGATGATTTGGATATGAAAAGCATTAAAATATATTATATAAAAATGTTGCAAAATATACTTCAAGGAACATGGGGAGCTATTCATACACACTTTCGCATGAATCGCACTCGTAAAATTCCAATGAATAACTCGGTTGACTTGAAAGGAAATAAAATTACGAAATCCAGAAGTATTGGTCCTGGAACTAGTGTAACTAGTAATAGTGCTCCTTATTCAAATACAAATGTAAATGCTGGATCTAACTTGATTCGTCTTGCAAGTGAACAAATCGTTTCTTCTACTCCTCTTCCTACAAATGCGAATGCGAATACAAATAGTAATGCTGAAGGAACTGCAGGTGTCTATGTCACCACCAAAGATGCACATACACTTACTGATGGTCCTACGATTTTTATCACCAATGAAATTGAAAAAATAGCGAAATTTTGTATTCAACAGGCCAATATTCCTTCTCTTGTCATGGATGAAATTATGAAAAAGATTGAATTTAATAATGTATTAAATGAAAAAATAGATTTACTAGAAACTAACTGGACTTATATCAAAGAAAAATCAGAACAAAATATGAAAAACAATGTACAAGGAGCAAGAAATAAATCAACCAAAGATTTTAGAAAAATAAATCGTGAAACACAAAATGAAGATGAAACGAGTAATAAAAATGAAATGGCAAAATTAACAAATGAGATTAATTCATTACGATCTTTGATTAAAAGTGCGACCTTAAATGAAACATTTGTTCCAAATAAACATCTTCATATTAAAAAATGGGCGGAAGATGTGGCTACTACTAATGAGAATGTATTTTCAAGTGATATTGATGAGAATGTTGTCAATGAAATTATGTTATTGAATGGAATTGAGAATTCATGGAAAATATTATTGATGATGGGAATTGGTGTTTTTATTAATCATGAAAATATTAAATATACGGAAATTATGAAGACAATGGCGGATGAACAAAAATTATATATGATTATTGCGTCTAGTGATTATATTTATGGAACGAATTATCAGTTTTGTCATGGGTATTTAAGTAAGGATTTGAATTTAACACAGGAAAAAATTATTCAGGCAATGGGGCGAATTGGTAGAAATAATATTCAGCAAAATTATACATTGCGTTTCCGAGATGACACACAGATTATGAAATTATTTACCAATGAAACGGAAAAGCCAGAAGTGAATAATATGAATAAATTGTTTAGTAATGTAGTAGCTTAGTTCAATAAGTTTATATAAATGATTAAAAATAAAACAAAATAAAACAAAATAAAATAAAATAAAAAATATATATTACATTATTTATTTTATATTTATATCTTTTTTTCTTCTGAAAAAATGGCAAGTATTTCATCTTTATTTTTATTATCCTCGTAGATAAACCATTTTTTTTTGTTAGCGTCCCATGATCCTCCTAGTTTTTTAATTTCATCTTTTTTCATAAAAGGAACTATAAGGTAAATTTTGGTTTGTCTAGTAGTATAGGGACAACTTTGTAACCCAATGGCCATATTTGCTAATTTATCAGCATAATCATTTCCCAAAGAATGAATATCTGTATTATTTGTATGGGCTTTTATATGTATAAATTTAACGTTAAACTTATCTTTATATATTTCATAAGCATTTTTTACTAATTCTTTATTAGGAATTTCTACATTCCACTCATTTTTAAAACATTTTTCACCATAAGACGAAACACATTTTATAGCATATTCAGAGTCAGATACAATTGCTATTTTTTTACCATTTATAATATCATTTTCTATAATAGAGTAAGTTTCAATAATAGCAGTAAGTTCTGCAATATTATTCGTTTGTTTTCCTTCAATTTTTTTTGATACATTACGAATATCATTTATTCCAAAAAAAATTCCTATTCCTGCCAATGCATAGGATTTTCCATTATTTGAACATGCTCCATCTGTGTATACGTAATATTCTGGAATAAAATCAACTTGATTTTCTTTTTTGTTTTCTTTACTTTCAATTTCATTATCTTTTTTGTTTTCTTTAGAATTTGTTGTGTGAAAAAAGGATGTTATTGAGTTTTGTTTTTTGATTTTAATTTCACTAACTTCAATAATATTATTATTAGATTGAATAAAATTTTCAGCTTCTTCTTTTGTATTAAATTTTTTATAGGAAGCATTTTTATAACCTTTTACAGAATTATTACAATCATTCCAATTTAAAAATATTCCAATAGTTCTTCCATTAGCAACAGCATAAAACACCATTATATTTTATTTTATTAAAATGTTTTTATATTTTCTTTTATATAAAGATAAAAAAATATAAATAATAAATGTATAATTCTATTATTTTATCATCTTGTTTATTTGGTTCAGTTTATTTATTTTCTAACTCATTAGAATTCTTAAATAAGTCACTTTTGAAAAATTACAAAATACCATATAATTTAATTGTAATGAATAGTTTTATAGTTGTAATGTCAGGTTCCATATTTGTATATAGTTTTGTATATAGTTTTCATTTTTTTAACATTGTCAAATTTTAAAATATCACCAATCATCATCAAATGGTGCATGTCCGTTACATGTTATTTTTTTTGGGACAGGAAAAGTTAGATATTCATCATAATATCCACCACATATCCTACAATTAACTGCTTGAAATCTTTTTTCAGGTATAATTACAAAACTATTATCAAGTGTAGAAACTAAAGCTAAGCTAGTACACCAATGTTCGCAATTATCTGAGTCTTCTTCAACTCCATCATGATCATGATAAAATCCATTAGGTCTAAATCTAGAGACTTTAGCATATAGAAATCTATTTACGATTCTTTTTTTTATTTCTCTCGTTTTTGCGGTTTGAATATGATAAAAAGCGAAACTTTTTATGATATGAAGCACATCATCACATAAAGGTAGTCTGTTGAGGCAAAGTTGTTGGAACATCTTGATTTTAATTATATATGACTAAGTAAAATTGAAAAAAAGTATTTCAATTTTATTTAAAAATAAAAAATGGTTTTTAAAAAGTATTTCAATTTTTATAATACTATTTTAAAATAATATATGTTTATTTAAGAACAAAATATAAAATTTAAATACATAACTATTTTATAATAAATGAGTGAATTAAGAAAAAAAGTTTGGTATGCCCCTAATAAAAAAGAGGCTTATGGAGATAAAGAAATACAAGCTGTTTTAGATTGTTTAAATGAAGGTTGGTTAGCTGGTTTTGGTCCAAGAAGTATTCAATTTGAAAAAGAAGTTTCTGAATTATTTAGTAAGAAATATGGTCTTTTTGTAAATAGTGGTTCTTCTGCTATTTTATTAGGTTTAAATGCATTAAACCTTGAGCCAGGAACAGAAATTTTAACTGCTGCTTGTACTTTTTCTACTACTTTAGCACCAATTATACAATGTGGATTAAAACCAATTTTTTGTGATGTAGAAATAGGAACCTATGTTTCTAGTGTAGAACAAATTCTTTCCAGAGTAACAGAAAATACAAAGGTTATTTTATTACCTAATTTAATTGGTTCTAAACCAGATTGGTGTGCAATTAGAAAAGCAGTTGGTCCAAATATTATTTTATTTGAAGATTCTGCAGATACCATAACTTCTACTCCTGAAACAGACTTAGCAATTACTAGTTTCTATTCATCTCACTTAATTACTGCTTGTGGTTCTGGTGGTATGCTTATGGTTAATGACGAAAAAATTTTGAAACGTGCTACTATGTTTAGAGATTGGGGTAGAATTGGAGATAATTCAGAAGACGTAAAAACACGTTTTGAATATTCGATTGATGGAATTCCATATGATTATAAATTTTTATATGGTGCAGTTGGATATAATATGAAATCATCCGAAGTGAATGCTGCGTTTGGATTAATTCAAATTGAGAGAATTGAAGAAATTAGAGAGAAAAGAAGAACCATTTACAATCGTTACTTGGAAAATTTAAAAGATGTTCCTGAAATAATTTTACCTATTAATACATTCAATTCTGATTGGTTGGCAATTCCATTTATGACAAAAGAAAGAATGTCTCTATTAACTTTTTTGGAAGAAAATAATATTCAAACACGTGTATGTTTTGCAGGAAATGTTACAAGACATCCAGTGTATCGTCAATATTTAGAAGTATTTCCAAATTCAGATCGTATTATGGCAGAAGGATTCTTATTAGGTTCTCATCATGGAATGAATATAGATGATTGTGATTATGTTTGTGATAAAATAAAGGAATTTTTTGTTTTACAAAATGTGTAAATATATTAGACGTAATTTTTAATAAAAAATACTAATATTTTCCTCTTGATATTTTTCCTTGATTTTATTATTTAATATTTCTAATTGTTCTTGTAAATCGTAACCTTCTGGTAAAACCATTTTGATAGTTAATCGTTTATCATTGATTCTTTTTTCAAATACGAAATGTGGTTTTCCACGAATAGTAGTTAAAGATACATACATAGGCAAAACTGCTTGTTCTACTTCTTTTTCTGGCTTAATATCATTATCCAAATCATCTAATACTTGGATAATTTGTTTTAATTTGTCTTGGATAGATATTTTATTAGACTTTGTTCCAGTATATATTTTCTCAAGTTTGGGATGTTTTTCAATTCTAAAAAATTCTCTACTTCTACTCCTTTCAGGGTTTAACCATTCGTGATAATAGACAATATATTTTCTAAGCATATCTTTTGTGATTCCTTGTGGCAATGGTTTTGCATTATAATTTCTTTCTCTCTTTGTATCTTTTTTAATTCCTTTTGTATTTTCTTCTTGTTCTTTTCTGGTTGCAATTCTTAGGTTTTCTAGTGTATTATTTAATGGGTCTTGGTCAATATGGTCTACACTAACATTTTTTGTTCCATTTCCATTTCCATAACAATTCATAATTATTTGATGAATGTATAAATTATTACTTCCCATGATGTAACCATTTTGCAACTTAAACCAAGTTATTTTTTTACCATGATTTATATTATTTTCATACGCTGTTATTTTTTGATAACTTTCAGGACATACTCTACATAATACATTATTTTTACAAAGAATTAATAAAACTTCTTTCCCATTTTCATTTACTTTCCAAATAGGATTTTTCATAACATTTGCTTCATGTCCCATAGTGCAATAGTGTCCTTCTATGTACTCTATAAAATCATAATTTTCAATAATTGTTTTATGAAACAAAGGGTAACATTTGACATTATTTCTTCGTAAATCTAATTGATTACCATTCTCAAATGAATAATACACATTATCATTTGTAAATTTATAAATAAACTCAAGATAATTTATTCTTTTATAATTCATACAATAAGATGGATAAACATCATCTTCATTAACAAAAACAAAATTTTTACTAAAATTAATTATTTTATTCATATCATCAAAATCAAAAAAATATTTTTTATCATTATGTTCAATGATTCCACACACAAGTTCTTTGTCAAACAAATACACAGGTTTTCCGTTGTCAACACTATTCATTTTATAATTTATATAAAATAAATATCTTTAAATTGTTATTCTAACTATTAATATAATTACATTAGTTACATTTAATTTGAGTAGGCTAATCCTCCCATACCACTCATAATTCTTAAAACGTTATAATTTGTGGCGTAGACACGGACCTTAGCAGTCTTTGTACCTTCAACGGTGGCGTTGGAAAGAACAAGTTGTAAAGTAGCGTTATCAATTCTGGAGAAGTTACATGTGCCACTTGGTTGATGTTCCTCAGGTCTTAAAGCGAAAGAGTATACATTAATACCTTCATCAGGACTACGTGTGTGTGCTTGGTATGGTTGAACCCATGAGAAGTAAGATCCTTCACGCTCAGAAAAGCGATCTTGTCCGTTTAATTGAAGCTTAGCAGTAACAACTGGATTTTGACCCCAGCAATGCATGTCAAGAGAAGTCTCAGAAAGAACGAATGTTCCAGCATCAGAGACACCTGAGTTATCAAGATGAGATCCAGATTCTTGTAAAGCGGCAATATCAAATTGAGATAAACCAGTTCCAGAAGTATTTAAATTAATAGCTGGTCCACCTAAGTTGGCTTCATTGTATGGGTTGGAAGGTCCGTGCCAGTATCCAGTGAAACCTTCACCAGGAATGTAGTCAAGAGCTCCAGCATCTTGGAAAAGACCACGAGCATCAATGAAAGCACGTGAGTCAGCAGCAATGGATTGAGGACCACCGAATGCATGGACAGCATTAGGAAGGGCATCAACGGCATCAGTATAGTTGAATGGCTGAGCACCAAGAACCTTGAAAAGAAGAGCATCACAAGTTAAAGATGAGCAGTAATCTACGTTTTGATCAGGCTGAACAACCCAGATAAGTTCTTTGACAGGGTGGTTGAAGTTAAGCTTGATTTTGTTACTTGAAGAACCAACAGATTCATCACCAGTGAATTGAAGTTGGGTAATTAAGTACTCGTGAGGGTTTTGTGCCATTCTTCTACGTTCATCGGTATCAAGGAAAACGTAATCAACATAAAGGGATGCAGCAACTAAAGATTGATTGTAGGCAATGGTGGCAGGAACTGGTCTGCCAACGGAGTATTGTCCACTTGCTCCACTGTATGGACTTGTGTTGCAGTTTAAGGTTGTAACAGCCCATAAACATTCATCAATAGGACGAATATCAAGGTTGATTTTAACTTCGTGGTATTGAAGAGCGATTAAAGGAAGGGCTAATCCAGGATTGGTACAGAACCAAAATTGAAGAGGAACATAAAGAGTTGTTTCAGGAAGAGCGTTACGAGGAGCACAAACTTGACGAGGAGCAAGGGAGTCACAAGGACTTTCAACGTCAGAGAAAGAAGGATCAGTGATGAAAGTTAATTGGGTTGTGTTTCCAATCATCTTAAAATAACCTCTTTGTTGTTCAGAAGTCATGGTAAGTTGGTTCCAGATGTGCATCCAGTCACCATATTGTCTGTCAATTCTTTGACCTCCAATTTCAACTTCAACTTGAGCGATTAATTGTTCTCCAGGGTAATCTAACCAACGTGCATAAACACCAGTGTTTTGGCCAGTTGTATAGTTTCCTAGACCCATAAGTTGGTTAATTTCAGGAACTGTAACTTGTAAATAGGTGCGGTAAGCAAGATCACCATTTCTACTAATTACACATTGTACACGGCGCCCAAAATCGGCTTGACCGTTAAATGTTTGTTCAATAGATTCAATTGCAAAATTTGTATATCTGCGGTAAGTAACCTTCCAAAAGGTAATTTGAGGATTTCCTGTTAGGTAAACATCTTGTGCGCCATAGGCCACTAATTGCATTAAACCACCTCCCATATTTTATAATATTGCTAAAGAAAAAAAAAATAATAATTTTAATTTAATTCAAATTAAATTAAATTAAAAATTTGATTCATGAAATTATTTTATTAAGGTCTAAATTTGTTTTCATAAATTTTAATAAATAGCTATCTTCTAGCACTTCTTTTTTATTTTCATGATTTTTTGTAAAAACATAAGATTGATTCTTCTTTTTAACGGTCCATCCTTCTTCAATGGCATTGGTTAATAAAACCATTTTTTGAAATTGAATCGGATTTACTTTAAAATTATCTTCTAAATGTTTTAAGGATTCAATATTTATTGCAAAATCCATTTTTTTTATATAATTTAAAGAAAACTATTACGATCTTTTAACTTGTCTTTTTATTAGTTATTAGTTATTATTTTGCGTTTATTTTCTTCTATTTTTGTTATTTCTAATTAAAATAATATAATTTATTTTATTATTAATTAAATAAAAAACTTAATTTACTTTAAGAATGCCAATTTTTAAGCCTAAAACAAACAAAAAAATAAAATTTAATAAAAAAAGCGCTATCACTCTTGACAATAAACACAAAGAATTTTTAAATGAATTTTCAAAAGATGATTATGATAATATTCCTAAATTAAAATATGAAAAACAACAATTACTAGAAAAAATAAATAATAGTACATGTGATTTATCTGTAGAACAACAATTAGAGATCAAAGACCGTATCAAAGAAATCAAAAAAAATATAATAGAAATAAAGTCTAGAAAAAAAGAATATTTTTTAGATAATTCTAAATATATTTTTAATTATTTTGAAAATAAAAAAAACATATCTTCCAATATGTTATCAAATCAAGTTTCTAGTAAAAATAAAATCGTAAATAATTTTTTTAAAATAAAAGATAACGAAGAATCCAATAATAACAATGATAAAATGATTGATAATAATGTTCAAAAATATTTGACGAATATTGATGATGCATTTTTAGATATTAATTCATTTGTGTATCAGTCTGACATATGTCAATATTGTCATGTGGGAGAATTGATTCCTTTGGAAGATGAAGGCATTGTTATTTGTAACTCATGTTCTAGAAGTTTATTGTATTTGATTGAAAATGAAAAACCATCTTATAAGGAGCCACCAAAAGAAGTATGTTTTTATGCTTATAAAAGAATCAATCATTTTAAAGAAATCTTGGCACAATTTCAAGGAAAAGAAACCACACAAATACCTCATGATGTTATTGAAAATATTAAGTTACAAGTAAAGAAAGAGAGAATAGAATTGGCACAAATTACGAATCATAAAACGAAGGAAATTTTAAAGAAATTGGGTTATAATAAATATTATGAACATATACAATTTATAAAAGATAAATTGGGCATTAAACCACCAGTGATGTCTCCTGAATTAGAAGAAACCCTTTGTAATCTTTTTATGGAATTACAAGCACCCTATTCCAAATTTTGTCCAGATGATAGAGTGAATTTTTTAAATTATTATTATACCGCCTACAAACTATGTGAATTGCTTGGTGAAACACATTATTTAGAACATTTTCCAATGTTAAAAGATAGAGAGAAACGCATTGAACAAGATAATGTTTGGAAAAAAATTTGTGCAGAATTAGACTGGGAATTTATAACAACTGTCTAAGGTTTCTCTTATGTTGTTTTATATGGAAATAATTTCAATAAATTGGTGTTAAAAATAGAAAAATTTGGGTCGTAACAATTAGAACCGACACCTGTTCCGTAACGTTGACCACCGACAATTTTTTTCTTATATGTTTTTCTTCTATTACTATTTTTTTTACTAGTTTTTCTAAGATATTGTTTACTACTTTTTCTATGGGTTTTACGTGTTCTGTTTGTCATTTTACGCATAATATATTATATCATTAGATTTTTATAATATATTATTTTAATTCAGATTTATCATTTAGAATCCCCCTGGGAATTTAACTAAGTTTGCACCAATACCAAATCCAGCACCAGATCTAGCAGTTACACCCATACTTGGAATATAGGTATCTAAAATACTAAAGGTTGCAGCAGCAGTTAATGAAATAAGAATGATTTCTTCTACATTTAAAGAACGTTTAGGTATGGCATAGGCAGCGATAGCTACCATTAAACCTTCTACTAAATACTTAATGATTCTTTTGACAAGTTCACCAACGTTTATTAATCCGTTCATTATATTAATAAATAAGAAAAAAATATATATATTTGCGATAAAAAACTTAGAATTAAATATTTATTAAATTAAAATGGATATCAGTAAATCTAAAAACGGAAAGAGTGAAACAAATTTTGAAAAAAAAACCAAGAACGGATCCAAAAATCCTAAATATGTTGACTTATTGGAAGAAGATAAACCTATCGCAAATCAAAAATTTGTATGTGTATCTTTTGTTTCCCCCGAAAAAATTTTAAAACAAAAGGAGGTTTTCTTTTTTGAAGAATTCCTAAAGAAATGGGATTTCAATAAATCCATGGAAAAGTTTATTCAGTTTCTAAATTTTATATCCTATAAATACAACGTTTCATTTGATGATCTTTCCAATGATTTCAAAGAGTTTGTAAAAGAAGAAAAAGAACTTCTTTCTAAATCAGGAATGTCGGATGATTACAAAACCTTTATTGATAATAATGAAGACGAGTTAGATAAATCCTTTAATGTCATTAATAATTTTCAGACTTCCACTCGGGGTTTGAAAATTAGAGGAGTTTATCCAACCGTTGAAGAAGCTGAATTAAGATGTAAAATGTTGAGAGAAATGGATCCAAATCATGACGTGTTTGTGGGTCCAGTTGGTCTATGGATGCCATGGGATCCTGAAGCATACAAAACGGGGCGTGTGGAGTATTTGGAAGAAGAATTGAATCAATTGATGAGTGAGAAGAAGAAGAATGAATACAATGCTAAATCAGCGTTTGAACAACGTATTAAAGAAGCGAAAGAAAAGGCGATTGAAGAAAATATTAAAAATGCAGAAAAGTCTGGAAATACATTAACTCAGACCATAGATGAAAATGGAAATCTAATTGGAATCAATAATACAACCCAAGAATCTGTTTTAAATAAAAAAGAAACAATTTCTACTGCGGATATATGTATGGAATTATTTGAAGGAGAAAATATTGTTGTAGGAAAAACAGATAATGGACAGAGTGAATTAGTTAGTGGACCATTTGCCACAAATAAAAATTTGGAATAATTTAAGAAAAATAATATTGAAATAATTTAAATAATTTAAATAACACTATAATAATAATCATTTATTATATTTTTATTTTTAACAAATCTACTCATTTTAGACGCTGAAATATTCTCTGATTCTGCTGCTTTTGCAATACTATCCCATGTTCCCAGTAATAAGTTTGTTTTCTCTTCTCTCTTATAAACTTTTTTTCCTGTGGATGAAATAAGCTTAGGTTTGATGTCAGATTGTTTTAATGAAATTCCATAGTACCCTTCATTGTTTCCATCTTCCGTCCATACCGTTGCTTTAAGAGCATAAGGGGAAGAATTTAAGTATTCTTTTATTTCTTTTATATCATTATCAGTTAATTCTTTATCAACTGAAACTTTCCATTTTTGGTATTCTCTTAATAAGACAGAATTTAAAATTTTTCCACAATCCGAAAATTTACATACTTGAAATATAAATGTTTCAACCATAGAATTTTCTTGATGTTTTTTATATTCCAATGGTTTTAATTTAATACCTATATATCCATGATTCCTTTGAATACGTTTTGGTTTGAATCTTGTATCTAAATAATTTTTAAGAGAGTGAAACATTTCTTTTGTAGGTTTTACTTGTGACCATAAACGATAACGACCTTCTAAATTAACAGATAATTCTTCTACATCTGGACGAACAATACAAATACTATTTACAAAATCATTGAATTTTTTATTAACTTCATCTTCAGGTAATAAAACATTTTGATAAACTGATTGATTCTCATGATTTACAGATTCAATTACTTTTTGTTGATTTTCTATTTTCTCTCTAAATTCATTTAATTCAATCGCTTGTTTTTCTACTAAAAGCTGATGAGATTTCAATTGTTCTTTTAATTTTCTATTTTCATTTTCTAATTCTTCGTTTTCTTTTATGATTCTGTTAAAATTATCTATACTATATGTTTTAGAATGAATAATGTCTTTGATATATTTGGATAGTTTTTCAATGGTAAAATTATTTGGATCGTAAGCAATAATTTCAGTTTTGTTTTTTCCATTAATTTCTATACTACGAATTTGTCTTTTTATTTTTGGATAATTTTTTATTAGATTTTCTATCTCTACTTTATTTTGAACACGGAAAGCGTTGACTAAAACAAAATGATCATATTTTTTACGATGGTCTAATATTCTAGTTGATAAATCATTGGTATAACCGAATTTAATTAATTTTTCTTTTGATTCGTTTGTATTATCAATGGTCCCAAAATAAATGCATTCTGTATTTACAGGAAATTGAACAATAATTGCTTGTTCTACTGCTTTTTGTTTTTCTTTATTTGTTTTTTTTAGTAGAATTTCTTTTTCCTTTTCAGAAGTTTCTTTAATTTCTAAAATAATATTTTCTTTTTGTTCTAATTGTATTTTTAATTCATCTGTTTCTTCTTCTACGATTTCTTGTAATACTTCTTCTAATTTCATATAATACTCGTGAATTTCAGATGCCTTTTTTGTCTGTGCTTTTAAACATAATGACTTGAAACATTTGATTGTTAAAAATATTTTTTTTATATTATGTCCACCCCATTTATCATGATCCAAAGTTGCTTTACAATTTAATAAAGCAAGATTTTCTTCTTGTAAATCTTGATTAACCTCAAGGTTAATCAAGTTTATATAATCAGAATTTAAAATGAAATATTTTTCCAAAAGTAATAATGCTTTTTGTTTTGTTGAAAATCCTAACCATTTCCATATATTATCCAAGTCAATTACAAAATCAATATTTTTATCATAATTTAAGTAACAATAAAAGCTAGTAATAAATAATTGTTGTTCAAATCCAGTGAAATTTTCTTTGATTTTATTCAATAATTTACTATTATATGTGTTTGAAAGCTTTGTGATAGGGTTTTTTTCAATAAGTTCTACGATATTCAATTCTTGCATCTTATTATAATATTTATTATAAGATACTATTTAAGTAGTTTATTTTGCTTTTATATATAAAATCAAGATTTATGTAATCAAATTCTGCTTTTATACATAAAAAACGGATTTTATATAAGCGGTAATCTTGCTTATCTTTTATGATAACCGCTTTTACCATTTATTTGCCTTTTTGATAGTAATTTTCTGTCCTGCGCCGCGTTTTTTAACTGAATCTGGGTCATATTTTTCATCTTCGTCGTCTGAATTAATACTTTTTGACAATTCCCAGAATTCTTTGGAGCCTAATTTGAAATCGTTATGGTTATCTGCTTTGTACCAAAAAACTTGGTCTTGCAATTTGTTTGATTTGGAGTTATTATTGATCACCAAGCACTCATAATTTTCCGTACACTGATCCATGACCTGACAAAAGGACTCAAATGTTGGAAACATTCCAGCATAATTTTCATAAATACGTTTTCTATTTGCAATGTAATTTTCTCTCAAAATAAAAACATAATCTATATTGGTTCTCAGTGTGGGAGGAATGCCTAAGGGATATTGCATTGTGATGACTAACATGACCTTCCAATGTCTTCCGTTCATAAAAAGTAAACGCATCATCTTATCTCTAGTCCATGTTGCGTCATATAAACAATCATCAAGAATAACAAATGCTCTAGGGTCAATGGTGCTTCGTTTATAGGTTTCAACTTCCTTCTTAATTTGTTTCAAAACAGTTCGTTGTCGTTTCAATATATTTTCAATAATTGCCGTATTGTATTCATTATGGACGAATAATTTCGGCACCATTTTTGCGTAGAATCCGTTTCCTTCTTCCGTTCCAGAGATAACAGTGCCGATAGGAATTTCTTGATGATAGTAAAGCAAATCTCTTACTAAAAAACTTTTACCTGTATCACGCTTTCCAATTAACACAACGACAGGTCCTTTATTTTCATTTGCTTTGAAACTAATATTTTTCATATCAAATTTTTTTAATTCTAAAGTCATATCTATTATTTTGACAAAGATTTTTTTATTATTTTATACGAATTCACATTTTCTTTCTCTCTTTAAAAATGGAAAAACATTATTTAGTGAAAAATATAAGTTAAAAACTTGTATAATTTATATATTAATTAGCTAATAATGATTGATGTGAATTATCAAAAAAGAAAAAATCCAGACCTTTTCAAAAGTTTAGAGAAACCGGAAGTTATGAATCTCTCTAAAATACAAAATTATATTCCAATTTACAATCGTTTTTTTTCATTGAACGATACAAATTATAACAATATCAATCTAAACCACAAGTGGTATATTTCTAGTATTAATACTAAAAATAAAAATGAAGATGAAGAAAATAAAAATCTTTATAGTTGTAATGTTAAAAATATAAATACTCTTAAAACAAAAGAAAAACAAATTTTTTTCAAATTGGCCCCATTATTAGATCCTTATAAGTATTTGATTGGAAAATATAATACTGAAGATCCAAAATTATTTAATCTTCCTATTTTTAATTCAGATAAAACAAATACATATCCAAAAATATTAGATGTAAATAATTCTGCATATGTGGATGGGTTTTTTGTATTTTTGACAAGTCAATTAATGTATGAAAATAATTTTTTCCATGGCATTGATTATTATGGATCTTTTTTAGCGATAAAAAATAATTTTGTTATTAATGTATTTGATGATATTGATTATTTAAATAATTCTGAATTTTTCAATAAAAATAAAAACATATTATTTAAAATTGAAGACTATGATCATTTATTTAATGACGAGAATAAAAATAAATTAAAACCAATTGTCATACATAACTCAAGTGCAAAAACGATTAATTCTATTATGTCTTTTAACGATGAGATATTTGAAAATATATTTGATAGTAATATTCAAATATCGGAAAGTAAACATGGAGAATTAAATTTTTCGGATGAATTGGTTGAAATTACAAAATTAAATAATGATTTTGATCAAAATATCACACTTAAAAGTAGCTCTACATGTTCATCTAGAACATCTTATACATCCAATAGTAAAGACAATAAGATAAATGAAAATGATAATGAAGAGGATGATATAAATGACGAAGATGAAGATACAAATGACAATGATACAAACGATAGTAGTAATAGTATTAGTGATAGTGAAGAAACAGATGAAAGTGATGACTTTGAAGAAGAAAGAATTGATGCAACTATTCATAAATTTCCAGTACAAATAATTTGTATGGAATATTGTGAAAATACACTGGATGATCTTATTTTATCTAATGATTTGACGAATGAAGAATGGTATTCTATTTTAATGCAAATTATTATGATTTTAATTACTTATCAAAAATCATTTCATTTTACACATAATGATCTTCATACAAATAATGTCATGTATAATCCTACTAATAAAAAATTTATTTATTATTGTTATAAAAATAAATACTACAAAGTACCTACTTTCGGAAAAATATTTAAAATTATTGATTTTGGAAGAAGTATTTATAAAGTTAATGGCAAATTATTTTGTAGTGATAGTTTTCAAAATGGTGAAGATGCAGCATCTCAATATAATACCGAACCATATTTTAATGAAAAAAAACCAAGACTAGAACCTAATTTTAGTTTTGACTTATGTAGATTGGCATGTTCTATATTTGATTATGTTATTGATAGTTTGGATGAAGTAAAAGATTTAAACAACTGTGATCCTATTAAACGGTTAATTTATGAATGGTGTTTAGACGACAAAGGAATCAATTTATTATACAAAAACAACGGAACAGATAGATATCCTGATTTTAAATTGTATAAAATGATTGCACGATGTGTACATAATCATACACCGCAAGCACAATTAGAAAGACCAGAATTTAATCGTTTTTCTGATTTTAAAGGGGAAGTATCAGCGGATGTTATTAATATTGATAAAATATCCGTTTTTGTATAGAGTATATTTTTTATAATAAAAAATGGACAAAAAATGGAGAAAAAATAGAGAAAAAATGGACAAAAATGGAGAATAATAAATAATTAAATTATTTTTAACATAGTATGTTAAAAATAATAAAATTTGTAAAAATTTGTAAAAATAATGCAATGTTTATTTTTCTAATTCCCTTACAAAACAATAACCAAATTGTTTGTAATAATTTAAATAATCACTATATGGTTTATAATATATATTTCTATTAAACATATTAACATGATAGCTATGACTATCTGTAATATTTAAATTAAATATTTCATCACCTCCATATAAAAATGCTATTTGGTTTTTATTGTACTTTGGTTTAATAATATCATAAAATGGAAACGTACAAAATTCATCTGGACCAACTTTGCCATAAATAATTAAATCCCAAAAATTATTATTAATTTTATCTATAATTTCAGATTCACTCATATAATAATCATCATCTTTTTTTAACCTTTTTGGAAATGTATAACAGTTATTTCCGTAATATTTATTTTCAGAAAAACTGTCAAAATCATCATACAAAAATGGCAATTTTTCATATTCAACTCCAACTCCACCAATAGATTTTATATATCTTTTTAATCCAATCCACAATGATTCTCTATTGTAATTATTACCATGATGACAAGTTAGTAATAATATATTTTTTATTTTATCACCATTTTTAATATTTTTTAAAAAATACTTGGCACATGCTGAGGTTGTACAATTTTTTCTTGTGTGTTCTAAAAATTTTGAACATAATATATTATATTTGTTTATACATTCTTCATTTTCAATCCAGTTATTAAATAACTCATAAGCTTCATTATTTAATTCTTTTGGATAACTTGTTAAAGTATCTTTGGGACAATCTTTTAAATTTTCAAATAAAGGAATACAACCATTCATTAATATCTCGTAATGACGTAAACAATCCCATCCACCTTTCATTTTTGTTATCGCAAATCTAGATTGACGGTACATATTATTATACTCCTTTTCTTGATATTTGTTAAATATATAAGTTGATATATCCCCTGGAATTAATGACGCAAGTAAACATGTTTTTCTAGGAATTACTTCAACTACGCATTCATCAGGAATACTAAATGATAAAGGAAAAACATTTTCATTATCTACTTGAATTACATGAGATGATTGACTTTTATATTTAGAATAGTCTTTATGATGAAAATAGTATCCATTTTTTCTTGCTGAATTCTCATCCATTGTTTTTTCACTTACATGAAGTTTATTTTTAATTGAATAATTTGTCAATAAATTTTTATATTTATTTTTATTAAACAAAGAAGACAATACAATTTCTTCAGGAAAGATTGAAAAAAATGGATATCCTAACTTTACCATTTCATAATACTCTTTAATTAAACTCTTCACTTTTATTGATTCTAAATTTAATCCAAAAACAATTGTTTCAATATACTTTGCGTTTTGTAATTCAGAATTAGTGATTCTATTTAAAAGACACATCGTACTTTCTAATGTCATAGCATTATAGTTATTATTTGAATCAACTGTTTTTATTAGAGCATCATCATGATATAAGACATTAAATAATTGTTCTGGGTTGTTTAAAGCATAACACCCTGAATCTATCCAAATAACTTTATCAAACCCTTTTTTATATGCCTCTAACATCATAAATATTTTAAAACAATATGGAACACCTACATATTTCATTTCAGTTCCAGTAGGATTTGGAAATCCACCATTAAATAAATAAAAATGTCCATTAAAACCAGTTTCTTCCAATGATTTATGTATATTTTGTGAAGCATTAAATCTACTATCATAATTATCATTCAAGTGTGTAAAAGGAGTACAACATACAATACAATTACGATTATTTCCACCATCACCAATTTTATATAAGTTTTTTGTAGGTAATAAATTATTATCTGTATTTATTAATTTTTGTCTAATCCCTCTAGTTATTCTTGAGTTGAAGTCTGTAATTGTATAAAACATATTTTTATACGAATAAAAAGATTCTATAATATTATCAATATTTTTGTTATCTAATTGTGTTTGAATATTAATATAATCATCTATACTGTATTCTTCTTTATCTGGAATATCTATTAAAAATGGATTTACTGATAATTTAGTTACAAATGGGTAAAAATTTAAATTTATATCTGGATAACCGGGATTATTTGAAAAATCTAACCCCTTTATAGGCAATGGAATAGAATTTAATTCAGGAATTTTATCAAATAAATTTTTATTTATATATGTTAATTCTATTACATTAGGTAATCCATTATTTGATACTAAGTCATGATTATTTCCATGTGCATGAATTAAATAGTGTGTACTTGTTATTTTTTTTAAACATTGTATTTTTTCATGATAATCAGAACCAAAACTATTAACTGTCATTCCATGCCAACTAACATTTGTAATTCCATGTAATTCAATAACTAATTGTGATATTTTACTTAATTTAATTTGATCCATAGACTGAAACCAAGGCCATTCTCCTCCTTCAATATCCATTTTTAAAAAAATATTATCATATTTTTCAAAAAAAGAAGACAAATTACTAACGGAATCACTATTTTCAAAACCAATATTTTTTTTTATAAACGTAACTATATTTTTTAAATTACTTGGAATATCTTTTATTGTTCCATCAAATGCAAAACAATTTTCCTTATTTAAATTATATTTATTAATAAAATCAATACTGAAATCATCATTTTGTGATATACCACAACTAATCAAACAATCATAGTTTATATTTAAATCTCCTATCACATATCCACTATCTGTATTTGATCCAAGTCTAAATTTATTATCAAAATGATAAACCTTAAATAAATCTGTATTATTTTCTAATAAATTACTTTTAGAATCAGTTGAATCAACAAAATCACTAGAGTCAAAAAAATTATCTGAATTTAAAAACTCCATTTTATAAATACAGATGAATATTTTTAAATAATTATTTTTTTATATAATGAATAAAACAATTTATTCGTTATATTTTAGAGAAAAATATTAATAATTAAATATAATTTAATATATAAATTATGAAGACTTATGGATTTATTATTACTAGACATGTTAGATGTGAAAAAACAAATAAATATTGGAACAATTCTATTAGATGTTTAAGATATCTATATCCAAATAAAAAAATTGTAATTATAGACGATAATAGTGATCCAAAATTTTTAAAAGATGAAGATACATATAAAAATGTTCAAGTAATTCAATCTGAATTTACAGGAAGAGGAGAGTTATTACCATATTATTATTACCTTAAATATAATTTTTTTGATAACGCAATTATTTTACATGATAGTGTTTTTTTACATAAAAGAATTGATTTTGATAACCTTATTAAAAAAGATATTAAGGTTTTACCATTATGGTTTTTTTTTCCAGATAAAGAAAATCTTGAAAATAGAATAAGAATTTCAAATAGTTTAAAAAATTCATATAATATACATTCTAAACTCCTACTGGAAAATATAGTACTAGGAATGCCACAGGATAAGTGGTTTGGATGTTTTGGAGTACAAAGTTTTATAAACTATGATTTTTTATCTTTAATAGAACAAAAATATAATATAACAAATATGATTCAACATGTTAGATCTAGACAAGATAGATGTTCACTAGAAAGAATCTTTGGCTGTTTATTTTATACAGAATATCCAAAATTAGTAACACTTCCTAATAAATCATTATTAGGAAATATTCATAAATATCAAAAATGGGGATACACTTATTCTGAATATGAAGAAGATATTAAAAATAAAAAAATTCCGAAACCAATTGTAAAAATATGGACTGGACGTTAAAATTCAGGATTATCTGTAAAAACAGGTGTTATTCCACCACCAACTACACCATTTGTTACAGGTTTAATTTGTTCTAAAATAAAATATCCACAAATTACACTAAAATATACTAAAAGTGAGTCTCTGACAAGTAATTTTAATGATTTTGGTTCTTTATCAAAAAATCGCATTTCTAAAAATTTTGCTATAAAAAAAATTACTGAAATTATACCTGCAATAACAAATATATTTTCCATTTACATTATGAAAGCAGATTCTTATTTTTGATTTTACGCAAATATTTTTATCTTTATTTATCTTTATTTATCTTTATTTATCTTTATTTATCTTTATTTATCTTTATTAATCTAATATTTCAATATCATCTATTAGTAGGTCAGGTAATAAGTCCATTTTAGGTTCCTCTATGTTATGAATATCTAAAGCTCCTAATTCAATATGTTCATCTGATATTTTTAATCTTCCATTATCTTCATCCTCATCATCTTCATCTTGTTTTCTTTGTTGTGCTCTTAGTTCACTAATTTCTTCTAAACGTTCAATTGTTTTTGGTGCTGTTACAGAAATAATGTTATTGTTATCATCTTTGATATAATCAATGTCATTAAAACTTAATTGACTACTACTACCACCATTAGTAGTCAAAGATAAATTATTATCATTCGTTTGGTTATTTTCATGATTCATAGGAGCGTTTTCATTTTCTTTCACTTTCTCTTGAACAATTTGTTCTTCAATCACTTGTTCTTTAATTTCTTCAATAATATCTTCTTCCACCGATTCATCCATATATGCTTTTAATATTGCTTCTACCGGAATACTCTCTCTAATTGTATTTAATATACATTCTTGAACAATGATTTCAATCTCTCTATTATTTTTTTGTGCATGAAGAGGAGGAATATTTAATTCAAATAAATAAATATTTTTATATATTTTTCGCGCTGTATTTATATAAACTTTGTGAATAAAATCATCAAATTTAGGTATGTTTATATCTATTTTTTTTTGCTTTTGTCCGACTCGCATAGATGTTAAAATTTTTAATTGAATAATATGAACACAAGTAATTAGTTCTTCCAAATACATACAACCACTTTTTTCACCAATCCTATTTCTTTCTCTCTCAATAATAATATGATTCCATTTTGGAATTCTTGAAATAAAATTTTGAAAGGTCATTAAATATTTTTCCATTTCGTCATTTTCTTTACATAATTTGATCGCTTCTTCTAAAATAGATTTAAATCCTTCAATAACTAAAGGAGTTAATATGGTTAATAATCTAGAACTCCATTCATTTTTAGATTCATGAAGTGAACTTACATTAAAATCATCCATTTACATAAAAGAAATATTTTCTAAAGATAATTCTGAACTTAAAAACAAAAAATTTAACATAAATAACATTATCATCTTTTCACTTCTAAATTCTTTTTTAACTTTGTTAAAACATATTAAAAATTCGTATTTTTTTTCAATGGATATTTTTAACCCTAAAAAGTTTTTTTTTTGCATTAAATTTAAAATATCTAATCCACTATAACCTTTTTCATATATTTTTTCACAAAATATCATTAAGGTTTCTACCTCTACTTTGCTATCTTTTAATTTTATAAATTCTTTTTTTAATGATTCTATATTTTTTTTTTTAATATCACATGTGTTAAATGTTTTTTTCATGTTATATGCATATAAATTTACAATTTCACCATTTATCATTGGTTCAGGAACATAGATTTCACAAAAACGAGAAAGAATTGGCTTTAATAAATTGTATTTATCTTCAACTACAATAAAAAATCTTGTGTTATGACTGAATAATTCAATACATCTTCGCAGTGCTGATTGCGCATCCATAGTTAACTTATCAGCATTCAATAATATAATACTTTTAAAAACATCTCCACCATTTGAATTAATATGCGTCTTGGCAAAAAATTTAAGTTCTTCTCTAATAAATTTTATTCCTTTGCCATGAGCACAATTTACAGACATTACCAATGATTTTAATTTTTCTCTATCACAATTATATATATCATTAATAAAATTATTTACAATTGTTCTTTTTCCACTACCTGATGGACCATGAAAAATAATATTTGGTATTTTATGTATGGATTTGAAATATTCTAATTTTTGTTTAATTGATTCATGAATATTTAATAACATAATTTATGTATACTACAATTACTGTGATCTTTTTATATTTAAATATTAACGTATTAGATTGAGATAAAAAGTTATAATTAATTATTTATTTTACAAATTCTAGAAAATAAATAATTGTTTTTGTTTTGTTTTGTTTTGTTTATGTTTTGTTTTGTTTATACCGAAGTTGTCAAACTATGAGTATATGGATTATTTTTGAATGCATTTAAAATATCTGGTTGAATACGGTCACATCCAGCACACTCATTATAATATTGGGGCATATTAATAGATCCATAGGTTTCAACCGACGGAGGCAAAGATGAGATACGTGAAAAAGCAGGATTCATTCGTCCATCAAAACGATTGCAATCTTCTTTACAATGAATATTCATTTGTTGATTAAATATTTGCATTCCTCCTGGGTTTGGTCTGTTGTCAATAGTTGCTGATTTTATATCGTTATTATGTTGTCTATAGGCTGCATCATAACTCATATCTCCATACTGTGTAGCACCACCTCCAGATGTTCCAACATAACTTTTACTTGTTGTATCTCTTTGTGTTAAATCCATTGGAGTATAATTATCAACATAGATTCCTTCTTTTTGGCCATTAATATTAAAAGTAGGAGAGTATAAAGTAGTTTCTTTTATCGTTGTCGTAGTAGTATCATTTGGATTAATTACATAACTTCCAGGAACAGAACTTGACATATCACCGTAAATACGAACATTATTAATTGTCTCATCTTTACGGGTAGGTTTTAAGAAGTCTAAAATAGGAGCAATGACTGCACCAATAGCACCACTTACGCCGTTCGTACGATTCACTTGTTTTACAGTAGAACGATTGTTTTCATAATTTGTATGGCTGCGAATAAATTTATCTCCGTCATCAGATGGTCCACGACCACTAGCCATGGATGGATTTACACCACATGGATTTAATGTAACACGTTTACTTTGTTCAAAGTTTTCAGGAGCATAACTTGCTTTTCGGTCAGCGGCACCTGCAGGTCCTGTGTAGTCAGTAACAATATCATTTCTTTTAATAATACCCATTTCCTGAATAGATCTTAATGTCTCTCCTTTGGTCGCTCCAGTAGTTGTTAACCAACGATCTTGAGTATTAATAAAATATGTATCAGGACGTTGTTTTTCTACACGTCCTAAAGTTTGACTACTTGCTGAATTCTTAATAAATGAATTTGCAGGACCTTCATGATTTATTAATTCATATTCTAATTTTGGATTGGTAGATACTCTCAACTGATCAACTGTGTAAGGTAACCATTTATCACGTGCTTCCATACCAGAATTATAACCTCCGCTTCCATTCGCTGAATATCCTTGATTTAATCCAGGTCCAACCATGATACTTTCAAATGGTTTTACACCTCCTCCTAAAGCTCTCATAGCTGGATTTTCTCGTGATTGAAAAAAATCACTATTATTAGGGGTTCCGTAAGCCCATGAAATATTTTCTTCTGGTTTAAATAAAGGTGCTTGTTCTATTTTTTTCATTACTTGTGATCCAGAACCAATCATGTTATCTAATACTGATTCAGCAATATTTGCATGATAAGTATTTCCTTTTACTTTTCCACCATTGAAAGGAACCATATTATTATGCTTGAATTGTTTTGATTCTAAATAGTCTCCTGTCATAGAATAAATTTGTTGTGGATTATTTCCTACATTTTTCCCCTGTCTAACCTTTTGTTCATATAAATTTTGATCAAAATATTTATCTGTTGCAGTATTTGGATTTTGATATTCTTGAACAGTTGATACTAATTGATTTAAATTAGTTACTGGATAATTTTGTGGAGGAATATTTGTATTTGGTAAATAATTTCTTTGTTTTCCCATATTATCAAAATTTTCTTTCGTATTATTATTGCGTGTATTGTTTTTATTATGAATAACTTGATTACATGATTTAGATGATTGATTAGATATTACATACATTCCTCCTAATGCTATTAAAGGAATTGCTACTTCCATATTATATATATTAAATATAATTTTTATTGAAATAGTTACTTTGTAGATTTCATAGATTTTATAGGTTCACAAGATTTTGTGGAAGCACAAGTATTTGGTCCACCAATGTAATTTCCTTTTATTAAATTAAAACTGGTTGGTAAGTAATTATTGGTTTCATTAATTACACAATCTCTTTTTGGAGTAAAATAATCTTTTTCTAAAATTCTTGTACTTAAATTATTTTGAAATGGAAAACATGTATTTTCTTGTGGATTTAAAGGTGGATAATACCAGTCAACTTGTTCGCAGTCACGTACCATCCATGCAGGGGCGATGGCTCTTGACTCTTCTGTAAATATATTATTACAACTAGGATACTTAATTTCATTATTTTTTACATTAAATTTTTCGTAATTATCTTTCCCTAAACAATCTCTACTAGCTTTTCTATTTACACCTAATAAATCACTTTCTAAATTAATTGTGTTGGTTCTTAAATTTCCTGCCCATTTTTGAACTCTTATGTGTGGATCTTCAATGTAACATGGATTTGCACCATTACCTGGAACATTTAAAATCCATCTTCCAGGATCAGTAGCTTGTTGTTGTTGTTTTTTTGTTCTACATGGATCATAATTAAATCTTGTAAATGACATTTTAAATTATATATATATATAATTTAAATAATATCTTTCATAAATTATTATTTAAATAAATAATTAGTAATATTTTATATGAATTTTTATAGAACAGAAAAACCCACATTATGTTTAAACATGATTGTAAAAAATGAAAGTAAAATTATTACTAGACTTTTTGATTCCGTTTCAGAAATTATTGACTGTTATTGTATTTGTGATACAGGATCTACAGATGATACTATTAATGTAATTAAAGAGTATTTTTCAAAAAAAAATATTCCAGGAAAAGTTGTGAATGAACCTTTTAAAAATTTTTGTTATAATAGAAATTTCTCACTAAATTCTGCGGTTGGAATGTCTGATTATGTTTTACTAATGGATGCAGATATGGTGTTAGAAGTTAAAGATTTTAATAAATATGAATTGTTACTAGCTGATTCACATAACATTTTACAAGGAAATGACGAATTTTATTATGATAATATGAGAATTGTTAAAAACAATGGTCTTTATAGTTATTGTGGGGTTACACACGAATATATTAATACACCTTCAAATAATACAAAACATAGTATTTTAAAAAATAAATTGTTTATTAGAGATATTGGTGACGGTGGAAGTAAATCTAATAAGACTGAAAGAGATATAAAACTGCTTACAGATGGAATTAACGAAGAACCAAATAATGAAAGATATCATTTTTATTTGGCAAATAGTTATTCTGATTGCGGAAAGCATAATGAAGCAATTGAATATTATAAAAAACGTATTAAATTTGGTGGTTGGAATCAAGAAGTTTGGTATAGTTATTATAAATTGGGGCACTGTTATAAAAATATTGGAGATATTTCAAATGCGATTATATCTTGGATGGAAGGTTATGACTATTTACCCGAACGTTTAGAAGGGTTATACCAGATAATTATGCATTATAGAATTATATCAAAACATAAATTAGCTTTACTTTTTTATGAGTTAGCAATCAAAATAATACAAAAAAATCATAACATTGATGGATATTTATTTTTACACAAGGACGTGTATTCATATAAAATCTACTATGAATATAGTATTATTGCTTCGTGGCTTGGAATTAAAAATATAAATAATGAAGTAAATATTATATTAAATAATTGTACAGACTATAATATTATTAGTAATGTATTCAGTAATATGAAATTTTATAAGGATATATTAGTTCCTACTAGTGTAGTTAAAATGGACGATAAAATTCTTCTATTACTTCGTGATGAAAAAGTATTATTTAATTCATCGTCAAGTTGTTTAATACATAATGAAAATAAAGATGGATATCTTTTAAATGTAAGATATGTTAATTATTATATAACAGAAAATGGATCTTATATCAATTGTGAAAAACATATTGTGACTGTGAACAAATATTTTGAATTAGATATTAATTTGAATATTGTTAAAGAAAAATTATTTGATTTGAATTTTGTAGATAAAAGATACATTGGGGTGGAAGATATTAAAATATTTAATGATTTAAATGAAAACAAGATAAAATTTATTGGAACTGGATTACATAACAATTATAAGATTGGAATCGTTAGTGGCGACTATGATATAAATCAAGATATTTTAGCAACTCATGAATTAACTACTGATTTTTCAAATTCGGATTGTGAAAAGAATTGGGTTTTTGTTGACTTTAAAAATGAAACCCATGTTATTTATAAATGGCATCCATTACAAATTTGTAAACTAGATAAACAAAATAAACAAATTTCCAATGTTGAAACAAGAAATATGCCTAGAATTTTTTCTCATATTCGTGGTTCATCATGTGGTTTTACTTATAATAATGATAATTCTAGTGAAATTTGGTTTGTAGTTCATTTAGTTTCTTATGAAAGTCCACGTCATTATTATCATATGATAGTGGTTTTTGATTCTATGTTGAATTTATTACGATATTCTGCACCTTTTAAATTTGAAGGTGAATCAATTGAATATTGTTTAAGTTTAGTAGTAGAAGATGAAAGAGTGTTACTAAATTATAGTACATGGGATAGAACTACACGAATAGGAATTTATGATAAAAAATATATAGATTCTATCACAAAGTATACTGTTTAAAAAGTTTAAAAGTTTAAAAATAAATTTATTTTATTAAAATTAATTTATTTTATTTTATTTTATTTTAGATCCATTTATAAGGTCCTGTACCTTTTACATTCGTTGTAGCTTTTAATGGTTCTACCTCAATATTACATCTTTTTCCATGAACTAACCAATAAAATTTACCATTATTACCATAAACCGTAAATTTATTATCTACTACTTCCGAAGTATATAATATTTCTTTATTTTTTTCACCTGAGAAAATGGGTGTAATTTGAACTGTAAAATCACTAGCTAATATGTTGACATATTTTGGAAGCATTACTGTAACACATTGATTATTTGTGATTTCTGATTTTCCTCTATAGTAGACACCACCTTCTGGTCCTTCTAGACATGCATGAACTAAATATTTTTCTGGATTCATTGGATGATCTATGACGAATGTTTTTGTACCAAGATAATAATAATACTTTTGCTCAGCACTATTATATGTAACAGCACCAATACTTTCTGCAGATCCAGTTCCTGTTGGCACTGGAAAACTTCCTGTTGGACCTGTATTACCAGTTGGTCCTGTTTCACCAGTATTACCTGTATTTCCTGTAGCACCTGTTTCTCCAGTGTTGCCTGTTACACCAGTTGCTCCTGTATTACCTGTTGGACCTGTTGGTCCTGTATTTCCTGTGTCTCCAGTAGCACCTGTATTTCCTGTGTTTCCTGTTGGTCCTGTGTTTCCTGTTGGTCCTGTATCACCTGTCACACCAGTAGCACCTGTATTTCCTGTGACACCAGTAGCACCTGTTGGACCAGTATTTCCTGTATTTCCTGTTGCTCCTGTATTTCCTTGAGGACCTGATAAAACAATATTACTGGTTGTTATCCAAGATATTGTATTTGAACTACCTGATGAATATCTTACAGTAATAGTATATGTTGGAGAAGAATATGTGACAGGACTATCAACAAATACATATCCTGGAGCTGTACTATATATATATAAGAAAGCTCCGTTAGACAAATAAGATGCTAATGGATTTTCAGTAGTGATTGTAGAAGTGATTCCATTATTAGTAACTGATCCACTTTGAGATGGAACAAATGTTAATATTCCTCCAGGAGAACCTGTATTTCCTGTAACTCCTGTAGGTCCTGTTGCTCCAGTATTTCCAGTTGGGCCGGTGTTTCCTGTATTTCCTGTAACTCCGGTTGCACCTGTTGCTCCAGTATTTCCAGTTGGACCTGTATCACCTGTTGCTCCAGTATTTCCAGTTGCACCTGTGTTTCCTGTATTTCCTGTTGCTCCAGTATTTCCAGTTGGACCTGTGTTTCCTGTATTTCCTGTAACTCCGGTTGCACCTGTTGCTCCAGTATTTCCAGTTGGACCTGTATCACCTGTTTGACCAGTATTTCCTGTAACTCCTGTTGCACCTGTATTTCCTGTAACTCCTGTTGCACCTGTATTTCCTGTATTTCCTGTATCACCCGTAACTCCAGTAGCACCTGTATTTCCTGTAACACCAGTAGCACCTGTTGGTCCTGTATTTCCTGTAACTCCTGTTGCACCTGTATTTCCTGTATTTCCAGTATAACCTGTTGTACCTGTGTTTCCAGTAACTCCTGTTGCACCTGTATTTCCTTGAGGACCTGATAAAACAATATTACTGGTTGTTATCCAAGATATTGTATTTGAACTACCGGATGAATATCTTACAGTAATAGTATATGTTGGAGAAGAATATGTAACAGGACTATCAACAAATACATATCCTGGAGTTGTACTATATATGTATAAGAAAGCTCCGTTAGACAAATAAGATGCTAAGGGGTTTTCAGTAGTGATTGTGGAAGTGAGTCCATTATTAGTAACTGATCCACTTTGAGATGGAACAAATGTTAATATTCCTCCAGGAGAACCTGTATTTCCTGTTACTCCCGTAGGTCCTGTGTTTCCAGTGTTACCTGTAGGTCCAGTGTTTCCAGTGTTACCTGTTACTCCCGTAGATCCTGTATTTCCTGTTGGACCTGTTTCACCTGTATTTCCTGTTACTCCCGTAGATCCTGTATTTCCTGTTGCTCCAGTATTTCCAGTTGGTCCGGTGTTTCCTGTATTTCCTGTAACTCCTGTTGCACCTGTTGCTCCAGTATTTCCAGTTGGACCTGTATCACCTGTTGGACCTGTATTACCTGTTGGTCCTGTATTTCCTGTGACTCCTGTAGGTCCAGTGTTTCCTGTATTTCCTGTATTTCCTGTTGGCCCTGTGTTACCTGTAGGACCTTGAGGACCACATAAAAGAATTGAACTAGTAATTACCCATTCTATAGCATCATTATTTGGACTTGATATATAAGTTACAGGAATATTATATACACCACTATCTTCAGTTGGTGGTGAATTAACTAGCAAATAACCTGAAGAGGTACTATTAACAAATAATATGGATCCAGTTGTTAAATTAGTATAAGCTAATATTTGTCTTGTTTCAAGGTTACCATTACCACCATTGGTAACATTACTAGCATTACTAGGATTAAAAATTAATAATCCTCCTTGAGGACCTGTATTTCCTGTTACTCCCGTAGGTCCTGTGTTTCCTGTATATCCAGTAGGACCTGTGTTTCCAGTGTTACCTGTTACTCCAGTTGCTCCTGTGTTTCCTGTGTTACCTGTTGGTCCAGTGTTACCTGTTGGACCTGTTTCACCTGTATTTCCTGTTACTCCCGTAGATCCTGTATTTCCTGTATTACCTGTTGGACCT
>Ga0209086_10000464_pt1 | contig 35072 bp, 22 predicted proteins | sample M_130207_XF_Meta_FD_187312 | JGI IMG/M metagenome (GOLD analysis project Ga0209086, IMG submission 187312) | Freshwater microbial communities from Lake Montjoie, Canada to study carbon cycling - M_130207_XF_MetaG (SPAdes) (version 2) | ecosystem: Environmental > Aquatic > Freshwater > Lake... | reverse complement strand
TTCATCTGGAACTTCAGGAACAAGTGGAACTTCAGGATCTAGTGGATCTTCAGGTTCATCTGGAACTTCAGGATCTAGCGGTTCATCTGGAACATCAGGATCATCAGGAACAAGTGGATCATCAGGATCTAGTGGATCTTCGGGTTCATCTGGAACTTCAGGAACAAGTGGAACTTCAGGATCTAGTGGATCTTCAGGTTCATCTGGAACTTCAGGATCTAGCGGTTCATCTGGAACATCAGGATCATCAGGAACAAGTGGTTCTTCAGGAACTTCAGGATCATCAGGAACTTCGGGATCTAGCGGAACATCAGGAACAAGCGGATCTTCAGGATCTAGTGGTTCATCTGGAACAAGCGGTTCATCTGGAACTTCAGGAAGTAGTGGATCTTCAGGATCTAGTGGATCTTCAGGATCTAGTGGATCATCAGGATCTAGTGGATCATCAGGAACTTCAGGATCATCAGGAACTTCAGGATCTAGTGGATCTTCAGGTTCATCTGGAACTTCAGGATCTAGCGGTTCATCTGGAACATCAGGATCATCAGGAACAAGTGGATCTTCAGGATCTAGCGGTTCATCTGGAACAAGCGGTTCATCTGGAACTTCAGGAAGTAGTGGATCTTCAGGATCTAGTGGATCTTCAGGATCTAGTGGATCTTCAGGATCTAGTGGATCATCAGGAACTTCAGGATCTAGTGGAACATCAGGAACTAGTGGTTCATCAGGAACTAGTGGGTCTTCTGGAACTTCGGGATCTAGTGGTTCATCAGGATCTAGTGGTTCATCAGGAACTTCAGGATCTAGCGGAACATCAGGTTCATCCGGAACAAGTGGAACATCCGGATCTTCAGGATCTAGTGGTTCGTCAGGGTCATCTGGAACATCAGGAACAAGCGGTTCATCAGGAACATCAGGAACAAGTGGAATATCTGGCGTAAATGGAACATCTGGAACTAGTGGATCTTCGGGAACATCAGGATCTAGCGGTTCATCTGGAACTTCAGGATCTTCTGGTTCATCTGGAACATCAGGAACAAGCGGTTCATCAGGGTCATCCGGAACTTCCGGAAGTAGCGGTTCATCTGGAACTTCAGGATCTTCTGGTTCATCTGGAACATCAGGAACAAGTGGTTCCTCTGGAACTAGTGGATCTTCAGGAACATCAGGTTCAAGTGGTAGTTCAGGAACTAGCGGATCTAGTGGAACATCTGGATCTAGTGGAACCTCGGGCATAAATGGTACATCAGGAACTAGCGGATCATCGGGAACATCAGGATCTAGCGGAACAAGTGGAACATCAGGTTCCAGCGGTAGTTCAGGAACGAGCGGAAGTAGTGGTTCTTCTGGAACTTCTGGAACTTCTGGTTCTTCAGGAACAAGTGGTACTTCAGGAACTAGTGGAATAAATGGTACTTCTGGAACTTCTGGTTCAAGTGGAACCTCAGGATCAAGTGGAACAAGCGGTAGTTCAGGGTCTTCAGGAACAAGTGGGTCAAGTGGTACTTCTGGGTCAAGTGGTACTAGTGGTACTTCAGGGTCAAGTGGTACTAGTGGTACTTCAGGATCTTCAGGAACATCAGGTTCATCAGGAACTAGTGGATCTTCGGGAACATCAGGAACTAGTGGATCTTCGGGATCCTCAGGTTCATCAGGAACTAGTGGATCTTCAGGAACTAGTGGAACTTCTGGATCTTCTGGATCCTCAGGTTCATCAGGAACTAGTGGATCTTCAGGAACTAGTGGTACTTCTGGAACTAGTGGTACTTCTGGAACTAGTGGGATATCTGGTATAGATGGTACTTCAGGATCCTCTGGATCGTCAGGAACTAGAGGAACATCAGGTTCATCTGGGACTTCAGGAACGAGTGGTTCTAGTGGATCCTCCGGAACAAGCGGTTCATCTGGATCTTCAGGAACTTCTGGTAGTTCAGGAACAAGTGGTACATCAGGTTCTAGTGGTAGCTCAGGTACATCGGGTTCGAGTGGTACAAGCGGTTCTTCAGGAACAAGCGGAACATCAGGAACAAGCGGAACATCAGGATCTTCAGGAACATCAGGATCTAGTGGAACTAGTGGTAGTTCAGGAACTTCCGGAAGTAGTGGTTCATCAGGATCTAGCGGTTCTTCAGGTTCTTCAGGAACAAGTGGATCTTCAGGAACAAGTGGATCTTCGGGATCTAGCGGTTCATCTGGATCTTCAGGAACATCAGGATCTAGCGGAACTAGTGGTAGTTCAGGAACTTCCGGAAGTAGTGGTTCATCTGGATCTTCAGGAACTTCAGGATCTAGTGGAACATCCGGATCTAGTGGAACTTCTGGATCTTCAGGAACTTCAGGATCTAGTGGTTCATCAGGAACTTCTGGAACTTCTGGAACTTCTGGATCTTCCGGAACAAGTGGATCTTCAGGAACATCAGGAACATCAGGATCTAGTGGATCTTCAGGTTCATCAGGATCTTCGGGAACAAGTGGAACATCAGGATCTAGCGGATCTTCAGGAACAAGTGGAACATCAGGATCTAGTGGATCTAGCGGTTCATCAGGATCTTCAGGATCTAGTGGTTCTTCAGGATCTTCAGGAACAAGTGGAACATCAGGATCTTCTGGATCTTCTGGATCTTCTGGATCTTCAGGAACAAGTGGAACATCAGGAACAAGTGGAACATCAGGATCTTCAGGATCTTCAGGTTCGTCAGGAACAAGTGGAACATCAGGAACAAGTGGAACATCAGGATCTTCAGGATCTTCAGGTTCATCAGGGACAAGTGGATCTTCTGGATCTTCAGGAACAAGTGGAACATCAGGATCTAGCGGTTCTTCAGGATCTAGTGGTTCTTCAGGATCTTCAGGATCATCAGGAACAAGTGGATCTTCAGGAACAAGCGGTTCTTCTGGAACAAGTGGAACATCAGGATCTAGTGGTTCTTCAGGATCTTCAGGATCTTCAGGTTCATCAGGGACAAGTGGATCTTCTGGATCTTCAGGAACAAGTGGAACAAGTGGATCTTCAGGAACAAGTGGAACATCAGGATCTTCAGGATCTTCAGGAACAAGTGGAACATCAGGATCTTCAGGTTCATCGGGATCTTCAGGATCTTCAGGATCTAGTGGAACAAGTGGAACATCAGGAACAAGTGGATCTAGTGGATCTTCAGGATCTTCAGGAACAAGTGGAACATCAGGTTCATCAGGAACAAGTGGAACAAGTGGAACATCAGGATCTTCAGGATCTTCAGGATCTAGTGGTTCTTCAGGTTCTTCAGGATCTTCAGGAACAAGTGGTTCTTCTGGAACAAGTGGAACATCAGGATCTAGTGGTTCTTCAGGATCTTCAGGATCTTCAGGATCTTCAGGAACAAGTGGATCTTCAGGATCTTCAGGATCCTCAGGTTCATCAGGAACAAGTGGATCTTCAGGAACAAGTGGAACATCAGGATCTTCAGGTTCATCAGGAACAAGTGGATCTTCAGGAACAAGTGGATCTTCAGGAACAAGTGGATCTTCAGGATCTAGTGGTTCTTCAGGATCTAGTGGTTCTTCAGGTTCTTCAGGAACAAGTGGTTCTTCTGGAACAAGTGGAACATCAGGATCTAGTGGTTCTTCAGGATCTAGTGGTTCTTCAGGTTCTTCAGGTTCTTCAGGAACAAGTGGTTCTTCTGGAACAAGTGGAACATCAGGATCTAGTGGTTCTTCAGGTTCTTCAGGTTCTTCAGGTTCTTCAGGTTCTTCTGGAACAAGTGGAACATCAGGTTCATCAGGAACAAGCGGAACATCAGGTTCATCAGGAACAAGTGGAACATCAGGATCTAGCGGATCTTCAGGATCTAGTGGTTCTTCAGGTTCTTCAGGTTCTTCAGGATCTTCAGGAACAAGTGGAACATCAGGAACAAGTGGAACATCAGGATCTAGTGGATCTTCAGGATCTTCAGGAACAAGTGGAACATCAGGTTCATCAGGAACAAGTGGAACATCAGGATCTTCAGGATCTTCAGGATCTTCAGGAACAAGTGGAACATCAGGAACAAGTGGAACATCAGGATCTTCAGGAACAAGTGGTTCTTCAGGATCTAGCGGAACAAGTGGATCTTCAGGAACAAGCGGAACATCCGGATCTAGCGGTTCTTCAGGATCTAGTGGAACATCAGGATCTTCAGGATCTTCGGGATCTTCAGGAACAAGTGGAACATCAGGATCTTCAGGATCTTCAGGTTCATCGGGATCTTCAGGATCATCAGGAACAAGTGGATCTTCAGGAACAAGTGGTTCTTCTGGAACAAGTGGAACATCAGGATCTAGTGGTTCTTCGGGATCTTCAGGATCTTCGGGAACAAGTGGAACATCAGGTTCATCAGGAACAAGTGGAACATCAGGTTCATCAGGAACAAGTGGTTCTTCAGGATCTTCAGGATCTAGTGGTTCTTCAGGATCTTCAGGATCTTCGGGAACAAGTGGAACATCAGGAACAAGTGGAACATCAGGATCTAGTGGTTCTTCAGGATCTTCGGGATCTTCAGGTTCATCAGGAACAAGTGGTTCATCAGGAACAAGTGGTTCTTCTGGATCAAGCGGATCTTCAGGAACAAGTGGATCTTCGGGAACAAGTGGAACATCAGGATCTTCAGGATCTTCAGGATCTTCAGGAACAAGTGGATCTTCAGGAACAAGTGGATCTTCAGGAACAAGTGGATCTTCAGGAACAAGTGGAACATCAGGATCTTCAGGATCTTCAGGAACAAGTGGAACATCAGGATCTAGTGGTTCTTCAGGATCTTCAGGTTCTTCTGGAACAAGTGGAACATCAGGTTCATCAGGAACAAGCGGAACGTCAGGATCTAGTGGATCTTCAGGATCTTCAGGATCTTCAGGAACAAGTGGAACATCAGGAACAAGTGGAACATCAGGATCTTCAGGAACATCAGGAACAAGTGGAACATCAGGTTCATCGGGATCTTCAGGATCTTCAGGATCTTCAGGAACAAGTGGTTCTTCTGGAACAAGTGGAACATCAGGATCTAGTGGTTCTTCAGGAACAAGTGGAACATCAGGTTCATCGGGATCTTCAGGATCTTCAGGATCTTCAGGAACAAGTGGTTCTTCTGGAACAAGTGGAACATCAGGATCTAGTGGTTCTTCAGGAACAAGTGGAACATCAGGATCTTCAGGATCTTCAGGATCTTCAGGTTCATCAGGAACAAGTGGAACATCAGGATCTTCGGGAACAAGTGGAACATCAGGATCTAGCGGAACAAGTGGATCTTCAGGAACAAGTGGATCTTCTGGAACAAGTGGAACATCAGGATCTAGTGGTTCTTCAGGAACAAGTGGAACATCAGGATCTTCAGGATCTTCAGGTTCATCAGGAACAAGTGGATCTTCAGGATCTAGTGGAACAAGTGGAACATCAGGATCTAGCGGAACAAGTGGATCTTCAGGAACAAGTGGAACATCAGGTTCGTCAGGATCATCGGGAACATCAGGATCTAGTGGAACAAGTGGAACATCAGGTTCTTCAGGATCTTCAGGATCTAGCGGAACAAGTGGAACATCAGGATCTAGTGGAACAAGTGGAACATCAGGATCTAGTGGATCTTCAGGAACAAGTGGATCTTCAGGAACAAGTGGAACATCAGGATCTTCAGGTTCATCAGGAACAAGTGGATCTTCAGGAACAAGTGGATCTTCAGGAACAAGTGGAACATCAGGATCTTCAGGTTCATCAGGAACAAGTGGATCTTCAGGAACAAGTGGATCTTCAGGAACAAGTGGAACATCGGGATCTAGCGGATCTAGCGGATCTTCAGGATCTTCAGGAACTAGTGGATCATCAGGATCATCAGGATCTAGTGGATCTTCAGGATCTTCAGGAACAGCAGGAACTAGTGGATCATCAGGATCTAGTGGATCTAGTGGATCATCAGGATCTAGTGGATCTAGTGGATCTTCAGGAACAAGTGGTTCTTCAGGTTCTTCAGGAACTAGTGGTTCATCTGGATCTTCAGGAACTAGCGGATCTTCAGGATCATCAGGATCATCGGGAACAAGTGGTTCATCAGGTTCTTCAGGATCTTCAGGAACTAGTGGTTCATCAGGTTCTTCAGGAACTAGCGGATCTTCAGGATCTTCAGGATCATCGGGAACAAGTGGTTCATCTGGATCTTCAGGAACTAGCGGATCTTCAGGATCTTCAGGATCATCGGGAACAAGTGGTTCTTCAGGATCTTCAGGATCTTCAGGAACTAGTGGTTCATCAGGTTCTTCAGGAACTAGTGGTTCATCTGGATCTTCAGGAACTAGCGGATCTTCAGGATCTTCAGGAACAGCAGGAACTTCAGGATCATCAGGATCATCAGGAACTAGTGGATCCTCAGGATCATCAGGAACTAGTGGATCTTCAGGATCATCAGGATCTTCAGGTTCATCAGGAACAGCAGGAACAAGCGGATCATCAGGAACAAGTGGAACTTCAGGAACTAGTGGTTCATCAGGAACATCAGGATCTAGTGGTAGTTCAGGAACTTCTGGTTCAAGCGGTTCTTCAGGATCTTCAGGAACAAGCGGATCTTCAGGAACAAGTGGATCTTCAGGAACAAGTGGATCTTCAGGAACAAGTGGAACATCAGGATCTAGTGGTTCTTCAGGATCTTCAGGATCTAGTGGTTCATCAGGATCATCAGGAACTAGTGGAACTTCAGGAACATCAGGATCTAGTGGTTCTTCAGGATCTAGTGGATCTAGTGGATCTTCAGGAACATCAGGAACATCAGGATCTAGTGGTTCTTCAGGATCTAGTGGTTCTTCAGGTTCTTCAGGATCTTCAGGAACAAGTGGATCTTCAGGAACAAGTGGAACATCAGGATCTAGTGGTTCTTCAGGATCTTCAGGATCATCAGGAACTAGTGGATCTTCAGGAACATCAGGATCTAGTGGATCTTCAGGAACATCAGGATCTAGTGGTAGTTCAGGAACTTCTGGTTCAAGCGGAACATCAGGAACATCAGGATCTAGTGGTTCATCAGGATCTTCAGGATCTAGTGGATCTTCAGGAACATCAGGAACTAGTGGTTCTAGCGGAACTAGTGGTTCTAGTGGAACTTCAGGATCTAGTGGTTCATCGGGAACTTCAGGAACAAGCGGTTCTTCAGGATCTAGTGGTTCATCAGGATCTTCAGGAACAAGTGGAACATCAGGATCTAGCGGAACAAGTGGAACATCAGGAACTAGTGGTTCAAGTGGTTCTTCCGGAACAGCAGGAACTAGTGGATCATCAGGAACAGCAGGAACTAGTGGATCATCAGGATCATCAGGATCTAGTGGATCTTCAGGATCTAGTGGATCTAGTGGAACTAGTGGTAGTTCAGGAACTTCCGGAAGTAGTGGTTCATCTGGATCTTCAGGAACTTCAGGATCTAGTGGAACTTCAGGTATTAGTGGTGCATCAGGAACTCCTGGAACATCCGGATCTAGTGGAACTTCTGGAACTAGTGGATCATCAGGAACAGCAGGAACTAGTGGATCATCAGGATCTAGTGGATCTAGTGGATCTAGTGGATCTTCAGGAACAGCAGGAACTAGTGGTTCATCAGGATCTAGTGGATCTTCAGGATCTTCAGGAACAGCAGGAACTAGTGGATCATCAGGAACAGCAGGAACAAGTGGTTCTTCAGGATCATCAGGATCTAGTGGAACTTCAGGAACAAGTGGATCTTCTGGATCTAGTGGAACAGCAGGTTCTTCAGGAACAAGTGGATCATCAGGAACTTCAGGATCTAGTGGAACTTCAGGAACAAGTGGTTCTTCTGGAGCAGCAGGAACTTCAGGGACAAGTGGTTCTAGTGGATCTTCTGGATCATCAGGAACAGCAGGAACTTCAGGAACAAGTGGTTCTTCAGGAACTTCAGGAACAAGTGGTTCTAGTGGATCTTCTGGATCATCAGGAACAGCAGGAACTTCAGGAACAAGTGGTTCTTCTGGAACTTCAGGAACAAGTGGTTCTTCTGGAACAGCAGGAACTTCAGGAACAAGTGGATCTTCTGGATCTAGTGGAACTTCAGGAACAAGTGGTTCTTCTGGAGCAGCAGGAACTTCAGGAACAAGTGGTTCTTCAGGAACTTCAGGAACAAGTGGTTCTAGTGGATCTTCTGGATCATCAGGAACAGCAGGAACTTCAGGAACAAGTGGTTCTTCAGGAACTTCAGGAACAAGTGGTTCTAGTGGATCTTCTGGATCATCAGGAACAGCAGGAACTTCAGGAACAAGTGGTTCTTCAGGAACTTCAGGAACAAGTGGTTCTTCTGGAACAGCAGGAACTTCAGGAACAAGTGGATCTTCTGGATCTAGTGGAACTTCAGGAACAAGTGGTTCATCTGGAGCAGCAGGAACTTCAGGAACAAGTGGTTCTTCAGGATCATCAGGATCTAGTGGAACTTCAGGAACAAGTGGTTCTTCTGGATCATCAGGAACTAGAGGAACTAGCGGTTCATCAGGAACTTCAGGAACAAGTGGATCTAGCGGTTCTAGTGGTTCATCAGGAACTTCAGGAACAAGTGGTTCTTCTGGAGCAGCAGGAACTTCAGGAACAAGTGGTTCTAGTGGATCATCAGGAACATCAGGAACAAGTGGAATATCTGGCGTAAATGGAACATCTGGAACTAGTGGATCTTCGGGAACATCAGGATCTAGTGGAACTTCAGGAACAAGTGGTTCTTCTGGAGCAGCAGGAACTTCAGGAACAAGTGGATCTTCTGGATCTAGTGGAACTTCAGGAACAAGTGGTTCTAGTGGATCATCAGGAACTTCAGGAACAAGTGGTTCTAGTGGATCATCAGGAACTTCAGGAACAAGTGGTTCTAGTGGATCATCAGGAACTTCAGGAACAAGTGGTTCTTCTGGAGCAGCAGGAACTTCAGGAACAAGTGGTTCTTCTGGAGCAGCAGGAACTTCAGGAACAAGTGGATCTTCTGGATCTAGTGGATCTTCAGGAACTAGTGGATCTTCAGGAACTAGTGGTTCATCAGGAACTAGCGGATCATCAGGATCTTCGGGATCTTCGGGAACAGCAGGAACTAGTGGTTCATCAGGAACTAGTGGTTCATCAGGATCTAGTGGTTCATCAGGATCTTCAGGATCTTCAGGAACAGCAGGAACTAGTGGATCATCAGGAACAAGAGGAACTTCCGGATCTTCAGGAACTAGTGGTTCATCAGGAACTAGTGGATCATCAGGAACAGCAGGATCTAGTGGATCTTCAGGATCTTCAGGAACTAGTGGATCTTCAGGATCTTCAGGAACATCAGGATCTTCAGGAACAGCAGGAACTAGTGGATCTTCAGGAACAGCAGGAACTAGTGGTTCATCAGGATCTTCAGGATCTAGTGGTTCTTCAGGAACAGCAGGAACTAGTGGAGCATCAGGAACAGCAGGAACTAGTGGATCATCAGGATCTTCTGGATCTTCAGGATCTAGTGGATCATCAGGATCTTCAGGAACAAGTGGTTCTAGTGGATCATCAGGAACTAGAGGAACTAGCGGTTCATCCGGAACTTCAGGAACAAGTGGTTCTTCTGGATCTAGTGGAACTTCAGGAACAAGTGGTTCTAGTGGATCTTCAGGAACAAGTGGAGCTTCACCTACGGTACCAGGAGCAGATAATGAAGTACTTACATCAGATGGTGCAGGTGGAATAGTTGCAGAGGCTAATCTAGGATTCGACTCAGCATCACAGCAATTATTTTTAACAGGATATCAAAGAATTGACGATACAGTTGGTACAGGTCTGGCTTCTTTACAGATAGATTCAGCTGTTCCTACTGATCCTTATTCTTCTATCAGCATAATTAATGAAGGCGATGCAAAAGGAACATCAATTAGAACTGGTATCGATATTAATGTTACCGGAGGTACATATCAAAATGTAGGTGTAAATATTGTTGTATCACCTGAATTAGGTAACAATGCAGGGGTATATGTAGTAAATGGATCTAACCCAGTGACTGCTAAAACTATTGAATATGGGGGATTATTCATAGTCAATGGAGATATTCCAACAACCGACGGTGAAAAATACGGTTTATATACACAAGTAGCTAGAGAGGCTAAAAATAACTACGGTATACTTACTGGTGTGTCATCCGCTGATACATCTAATTACGGGGGATACTTCGAAGTATCGGGAACAACCGGATCAGCTAATTATGGAATATATGTAAATAACGTAGCAGGAAATGCAGGAGCAACAGGAACGGAAAATCAATACGGAGCATTCATAAGTGTAACTGGAGATGGTGATACAACCTACACTTTTAAATACGGAGCATACATAAATGTAACTGGGGCAGCACGGGATAATTTGGGTCTTGTAATAAATGTTACCGGGGGTACAACACATAATTATGCTATAGTAACTAGTCAAGGTAGCGTAATCTTCAATCAAAACGGAGAGCCTAATTCAGACTTTAGGGTACAAGGTGATACAGACGCGAATTTATTCTCTACTGATGCTTCAGCTGATATGGTCGGTATTGGTGTATCTGGTCCAACTCAAAAGCTAGACGTTAGAGGAGGTATTCAGAATATACATAATCCTAATTCTAACCTTTCGGGTAATGGGGGATATGGAGACGTTGTTACATTTGGTACGGGTACGGGTCTTACAGCAGGAAGGGTTTATTATCTAAACAGCTCATTAGTTTGGACAGTGACTGATGCTAACGCCGCTGCTTCTGCTACTGGAATGATAGCAATAGCATTAGGAACAGCAGTTTCTGACGGTATGCTTGTTAGAGGTTATGCAAGGAATACAGCTTATACATCCACTGATGGTCAAATACTTTACCTATCTACTACAGCAGGTTCATTAACTGCAACAGCACCTTCAGGAGCTAGTGATATTGTTAGAATATGTGGATATCAAATAAGTGCTGCAAATGATATAATTTACTTTAATCCTTCAAATGATTGGGTAGAAATTTAAAGAGATAAAATGATTTCAAAAATAAAAGGAATAGAATATAATCCGCCTAGAACCGTAGGATCCACTACGGGATATGGTTCAAGTACTGCAGAAGTAGTAGTTAATTCACTTCTTATTCCGGTGGGAAGTTTAAAACAATATGATCTTTTAGGAATTGATACAAGATTAACCAAAGTAGGAACTAATGCGACAGTAACCTTAAGAATAAGAATAGGTGCTACTGTTAATACATCACAACAATTAGTAGCAACTTATGCGAGTACTGCTGCCTCTAATGCTTTAATTCCCATAATGAGAAGATTAAGTATAAATAATTTGTCTGGTTCTACTTATGTCCCGGAGCGGGGAACTAGTAATTCGTGGGATTTTTCAGGGCCTACATTTATTTGGGAGGAAATCACAACAATTAGTTGGGAAATTAATCAATATATAATAGTAACGGCTCAATGTGGTAGTGCTCTAGATACAGTATATTGCCCACATATAATAACAGATTTTATTCAAGGATCATGATAAGAAAAGCTAATGGACAAAATTTAAGAATAACTGCTAACGGTCAAGTAGGATCTTCTTTTGCTTGTGCAACAGAAACAATCCTAGGTTCTGTTACTTTACCCTCCGATTTTCTATCCACTGGAGCTATAATTTGTGTAAGAAATTCGTGTGCAAAATCCGGGGCGACTGGAGTATTTGTAGTAAAACTTTATTTTAATACCACTGCATCTCTTTCTGGCGCTCTTCAATTGGGTACATATACTTCTAGCTCAGCAGATCGAGCTCCTAATGTGTTTAGAAGATTCGTTTTTACTAGTGCAACTCAAGCAAAAGGACTTGCTTCAACTTTTTCTAATTCTAGCGATGTAGGAGATTTATTATCAGCTGTTGCGACTTTTACCTTTACTAATTGGTTAGTAGGAGGGGGTGTTTTCTTCATGACAGGACTTAGGTCTTCAGGGTCAGATACAATGCAATTAATAAATATGAGTATAGAGGTATGAATCCAAAAATAACAGGCGTCGGACTAAATACGTTTTATAACGTAACACCAGTAACATTAACCGGGACCACTACCGCTACACTTTTACAGAAAATACTTATTCCAGGTGGAACTTATGCCGCGGGGGATCTTTTAATAATAAATGCTTTATTCGGTAAAACCGGGACAGCTAATACTTTTATATGGACTCTTTATTCAAGTCCTAATGATCCATCAGTTTCAGGAATATCAGGAGCTACACAACTAGCTATCAGGGGAATAGCTTCCACACGGTTATATATAGATATGGGGGGTAGGCATCTTTATATAAAAAATGCTTCAGGTGGAGGAAGTGGAATAGAACTAGGAACAGAATTAGCAACTCCGTCAACTTCAATTTTTTCTGAAATGAGAAGCACAGGACAAGGTAATGTCGCTATAAATTGGGTAAATAATGTGTACATATTTATATATGGGCAGTTAGCTAGTTCCGCTGATAGTGTAACTCAAGAATACTTAAAAATATGGGAATATTAAAATGATACTAGAAGTAACAAAAATTGAAAACGGATTAAATTGGTCTGGTGTGGATAGATTCTTCACTAATCTCTATTATGAAAATGGATACGAGGCATTGGATCCTATAAATTTAACTATTGAATTAGACAATCAAATCTATGGGATGTGTGTGGAAACAGCAACTCTAGACGGAATAAAATATAGCGATTCACAAGAATTTGCTACAGCTGTTTTTTCATAGATATAAAAAATCAAATAATTTAAGAAATTAGACCGGGGAGTACAGAAAATACTTTTAGAGGATATTTCTAATTACCGAAAACTTTACCCCTTTATTGGCTATAATAGATATTAATCTATTTTAGTATGCTAAAAGTAAGGGCACACACTTGTTATCTTGGACATAGCGGATATTCTGCTCATGCCAGGGAGTTCTTCAGAAATCTTTCTAATCATGTAGACTTAAGAGTAAGAAACTATACGTGGGACGGAAATCCGACATATCTTAATGATAAAGATTTTAAAATAATTGACAAAATAACATTAAGAACCACAGAGGGAAAAGACGAAGATTTTCCGATCACTCATTCATTTCCTCAATATCACTGGGCTAATGCTAACAGAGATTTTACGCCTGACGTAGACATAGTCCTAATGGACATGGATCACCATTACTTTTATGAAGAGTATAATAGCAAAATTAAGATTGCATATACTGTATGGGAAAGTACAGAAATTCCGGAAGCATTTTTTAATCAGCTTTTAAAATTCGATTATTTATGGGTTGCAACTGAATGGCACAAAGAAGTTGCTGTTAAACAAGGGTATCCTAAACAAAAAGTTTTTGTGGTTAATGAAGGTGTTAGTAGTGAATTTTTTGGAGAGTTTGAATTGACTGATTCTGTTAAGAAAGAATACGAAGACCAAAGATTTAAATTTTTATTCTTTGGTAGATGGGACTACAGAAAAGCAGTGCCGGAAGTAATTGATTCATTCTTAAAAGCATTCCCTAATAATGAACCAGTAGATCTTATATTGAGTGCAGATAATCCTTACGCTATTGATGGTATGAATACCACAGAAGAAAGATTATCTCACTATGGATACACAGACTCAAGAATAAAAGTAAAACATTTTGTAAGCAGAGAAGATTACGTTGCGTACTTAAAAACTGGCAACGTACTTATTACATGTGCAAGAAGTGAAGGATGGAATATACCTTTAATTGAAGCAATGGCTGCGGGTACTCCTGTAATATATTCAGATTGGGGAGCTCAGTTGGAATTTGCATATTGTAAAGGAAATCCAGTTAAGATCAAAGAAGAACTTCCTGCATCAATAGGAGCTAATCTTGGATTTGCTGGAAACACTCCAGGATTATATGCAGAGCCAGATTTTTCAGATTTAATTAAAGTGATAAAAGATTGCTATCTTAATTATAATAAGAGAAAAGAATGCGCTGAATTAGAAAAAAATTACATCATTAATAATTTTAACTGGGAGAATATTGGTAAAAAAGGATACGAGACTTTATTGAAGGTTTCTGACTTTGGAATTCCGAAAGCATCAAAAAAAGAAGCTGCTGTTGTTCTATCCCATGCAAACAGCAAAGATAAACTTGACACTCTAACTAGGTGTGTAATAAGCTTAAAAAGGCAGGGATATTTTGTTATATTGTCTTCACATATTTCAGTACCTGATAATATTCTAAATTTAGTAGATTATTTTGTATGTGAATTAGATAATCCTGTGGTTGGAAGTGAAGAATATGGGGAGCTTTCTAATACCGTCCCAATTTACAGATTTGACTACGCTGAGTTTTCTTTATCGTATACTTTTGATTTTAATCATGGATTTGCAGCACTAAGATTAATACAGAACGGAATAAATATAGCAGCACAAAATGGATACAAAAAAACACATTTCGTAAACTATGATTATATAATAGATGACTACGATGTTCTTAGCTATCATTCTGAATCATTAGAGACAAACAATATTGTTACATATAAATGGAATCCAGAAGAATCTATAAATTCAGCTTTCTTTTCTACTAGAACAAAAGATCTTATTGATGCTGTGGAATCTACAAAATCTAAAAAAGATTATTTCAGATACGATGGAGTGGTAATATTAGAAGATTTTCTATATCAATGTTTTAGAGATTTAAACTTTAAAATGGATATAAGAGAATTAGATTTAATATCATCAAGCAATTTTCTAAATGGATTCATGGCTCCTGCCTTTCCTACATTCCTAACTAAAAATGGCGAACAAGCTCATATTTATTTAGGAGAAGATCTATCAACAGGAAATAATTATTTATGCTTGCTAGGAGGATCTAAAGAGCTAAATGTGGAGGTAAAAACGCCAACTGATAACTATAATATCGAGGCAAACCATTCTATGAAATTCTATAGAGTTTCTAAAGATACGTTAGAGAAAGGATTTAAAGTTATTATTCCCGAGTATGATCAGACTTATGAATATCACAGGGGATCTAAAAAGGCTTCAGTTGAAATAAGAATTCCTTCTATCGTAAATAATTTTGCTGCTAAAGAACCAAATATAATATTTCACTTTGTAGATGGTCCTTTCATAGAAATAAAAGGAGCTGAAGGGCAAGAATTCTTTGTTGAATTTATTGACGGAGACACTGATAAATTAGAATACAGCACAAACGTAGGAAACAACACATGGTCAAGATGTTCTATTAAGTATTTTAAAAACTGGCTTATTAGAGCAACTGAAATAAATTCTAATAAAGTTTATGAGCATCGATTTGATCTAAAAGGAAAGAATGCTCTTATATCTTTAGGGTCTTCTTCTCTTGGTGATACCTTAGCTTGGTTTCCGCACATAGAAGAATTTGCAAAAAAACACGAATGTAAAGTATACGTTTCAACATTTAAGAATTCTTTATTCGAAAATAACTATCCAGAATTAAACTTTGTTGATCCTGGTAAAGTGGTAAATAATATCTATGCTAGTTATGAAATAGGATGGTTTTACGACAACGAAACATTCGATAGATATAAAAACCCTAGGGACTTTAAAAATATTCCTTTACAGGCAACTACAACGGATATTTTAGGGCTAGAACATTCAGAGGTAAGGCCTAGATTAGTAATACCAGAATTAGGAAGAAAAATACAAGAGCCTTACGTTTGTATAGGTATGCACTCTACAGCTCAAGCTAAGTATTGGAATAATCCTACTGGATGGCAGGAGGTTACTGATTGGTTTATTTCTAAAGGATACAAAGTGGTTATGTTAAGTCTAGAGGAAGATGGTTATATGGGTAACTATTATCCTAAAGGAGTGATTAGAATAGAGGGAGAAAAAACTTTAGCAAATGCAATGAATCATATTAAACATTCACATATGTTTATTGGAATAGGATCAGGATTAAGCTGGCTTTCTTGGTCAGTAGGAACCCCAACAGTAATCATATCCGGATTTAGTAATCCGATAACAGAACCGATTGACGATAAGGTGGTAAGAATATTTAATTCTAAGGGATGTACAAGCTGCTTTAATAGATATAGATTGGATGCAGGAGATTGGAATTGGTGTCCAGATCAAAAAGGAACGAATAGACAATTCGAATGTACTAAATCTATCTCAGGTGAATACGTAATTTCTGAGATAGAAAAATATTTTAAACTAGGACATTCCGAAAAATCAATAGATTCTATTTTACACGAATCTTTAATGCTAGGAATGGTTCAGAATTACTCGGAGATTAGAGACGCTGCAGAATTTTTTAAATCCTTAGACGTTGAGAATTTCATGGAAATCGGAACGGATCAGGGTGGTACATTTGCAATATGGAGTAAATTATCAAGGGATGGCATTAGAATTTCAGTAGATCTTCCTCATGGCCAATTCGGAAAGGATAATTACGAAGTTAACAAAAGAGATAATTATCTAAGGAGTTTAGGATCCAATGTAACTATGATTCATGGAAGTTCGCATGATGAAAACATCAAGAAAAAAGTATCCGAAATAATAGGAGATAAAAAACTAGATTTCTTGTTTATAGATGGTGATCACACTTACGAAGGAGTAAAAAAAGATTTCTTAATGTATAAAGAATTTGTTAAAGAAGGTGGATGGATAGGATTTCACGATACAATAGACAGTGAGCATCATAGGAATTGTAATTGCAGAGTAGATTTATTATGGAACGAATTAGAAGGAGAAAAAATAGATTTTATTTGTGGTAAATCATACTTCGGGGGAATAGGGTTCATCAGGGTCAAGATGGATAGTCTAACGGGATATATATAATGAATACCATTACTGGAATTATAAACATGAATACCTACGTTAGGAATTCAAAAAAACTAAAAGGAATGACTATATCAAATAAGAATAAAATATTAATCAACAGAGTCCTAGATACTATCGATTGGTCTTTGATGCTTAAATTTTATAAGCTAGTGGGAAGAACAATAGGAACAGAGAATATACAAATTCCAGGTATTAAGAAGCTGGACAAAAAAGTAAAACTAAACGAGGATCATATTAGAGACGAGGTTAACAATGTTATAAACCATGCGGTCGAAAATGACCTTGCACAATATGTTTACGGACCTTGGAATGTTATCTGGGTAAACGGAGAATGGGAAATGGAAATCCCAGAGACAGACGAAAATGGTAAAGAGATTTTAGACGGGGAAAGTACATTTATACCTATTATAGAATCAATGCTAGAGGTTTATTTTTCTCCGATGGTTGTTGTTTCTAGAGAAGAAGTTTTAGAGGAGGGCGATATTGAATCAGAAAAACCGGAAACATCTGATCTACAGAGACAATTAGATAAAGCTATAACAGATGAGAACTACGAGTTAGCATCTAAAATTAGGGATCTAATTGAAGTTTATAAAAAACAAAAATGACAAAAATTAAATCTTTAAACGAGTATTTTTCACAAACCTTAACCGGTGATAGCTTTAATAGCTCCAATGGTGTTTTTAAGGTTAACTATAAAGCATATAGTGATCTATCTATGGCTGTTGGAAGAGATGCAGATCCTAGTTTATTAGTTAAAGATTCTGCTTTTCAAGTAGGAGATATAGTTAAAGGAAAAGTTCACGGAATTGATAAGAAAGTTAAAGGTGAAATAATAGAAACATCTAAAGCTCCAGATGGTAAATCATTTGTCATTAAAATACAGAGCCTTAGAAATAAAAAAACACACAAGTTAATACCTGGATCCATAGAATTTATACAAGACCGAGGACATTCAGCTAATTCAATGGGAATGGGAATTAGCTCAAGAGAAAAAAGTGCACAAAATCTTAAATACAGTGCAGGAAATATAGTTTGGGGATCTTTGGAAAATCGAAATATCGACCCACTATATGCTAATATTGATGATAATCCAGTTACTGGTCCTATGGGAACTGGATGGATGGTACAATTTGTAGACGATCAACCCGAGGGTAATCAAATATTTAATTCTTTATTTGTTGATCCTGGTAAAAATCTTTTAACTTGCCCTAGAGAAAATGTAGATTCTAATTTTATGGACACATTAAAAGCTGCAGAAGCTTTTTGCTTTATTTTCTATAATCCAGAGCTACAGGATCTTCCAATCGATTTAAGATCTTTGATCGCAATAATTTTTCTAGAAATGAAAAACGAGATGGAAGCTAAGAAACATCTTATTAAAAACTTCTCTGAGCTTGGACAAAGATCTTACGGCGAATCTAGAGACGAGCACGTAGATAAAGCAAAATCTATTATTAACAGCTTTTTATAAGATATAATGTCAATAGAAAGAAAAAGAAATCTTTTAAGAATTTCCAGGGAAAAGATCAGGAATCCAAATTTCTCCGGAAATTTTAATGCACAGGTACAAGAGAAAAGTAATGTTATGGAAGTTACACCAACAATTGCTAGCAATATTAATAGAATTAAAACAACAATTAAAAGTACTTATCTAGGAAATAACCTAAATCCAGATTACATAGGAAAATACAAAGGCGAATCTTTTATAGTAGCAGGATGTGGTTCTTCTTTAAATTATTACACAGATTTTAGTAATAATTACGTAATAGGAGTAAATGACATAGAAAGGATTTTAACCCCCGATTTTTTAATAGTAGTAAACGAATGCAGGACATTTATGAGAGGGAGATGGGATTATGTAAGAGATTCCCTTAGTCCTGTAATATTCTCTCATATGGATAATCCCGGTCCAATAACAAGATCCGCGCATTTAGTAAAACTACAGGTTGGCGAAAGAAACAATCCTAGACTAGATCAATTTGCATTTGTTGACCACACTATGAATTCCCCATATATGGCAGTGGTAGTTGCATACCAGTTAGGTGCTAAAAAAATAGCTATGGTTGGTGTGGATTTTACACAAGATCACTTTTTCTCCGATACAGGCACACACAAACTTTCTAAACATATTAAAAATATTGATCATGAATTTTTAATATTAAGAAACGAGCTTGAAAAGAGAGGTGTTAAGGTAGCTAATATATCTCCTATTAGTTTGCTTGAATCGTGGCCTAAAATGTCCCTGGAGGAATTCGAAGCCCTTTAGAAACTTTATTATTGATACCATGTAGAATTAATATGAATTCTATAAGAAATGGTATAGTAATTAGAATCCCCGATTCTTCTGTTACAAAAGAAAATTGTCTATCTCGTATAGTATGTGATAGAATTAAAGCATCATTAAATCTTGGATATAAACTATTCATAATAGAGCTTTCAGAAAGGGATATAGAAAATTCAACAGACGTATCAGAGGCAGAAAAAGAAAGAATATTTCATTATCTCGAGGATCTAGATATAAGAATAGCATTCTATATAAAGAGTAAAAATAATGTTGTCTCAACAGATCCTATCTCAAGAAAAAAAGCAAAAAACGAGATTCTTAAAATTGGAAATTTCATAGAGGAAATAAATGCTAGTAGATTTGATATACCCTTAATATGTCATATCGGAGGAGCACAAGGTAATAGAAGAAAGAGCATGATTGATTTCTGTAAATTCTTTGACACACTCCCATGGAGAATACAGAAGCAGATCTCAATAATAAATGATGATAAACCTAGCCTATTTTCTGTTAAGGATTTACTATCAGTTACTTATGTTGATAAAAAAATTCCTATAGTATTTAGAACAGGATCTCACAGAACAAATCAGGGAGGATTAACATATAAGGAAAGTTTTTTTCTTGCTGCATCAACATGGGCTGAAAGATCTAATCCTATTATGTTTTATTGTCCAGCAAGTCAGGAAGAAACAGTAAACATCTCGGATCTAAATCCATACAATTTAATGGTTGATGTGGCATTTGATAACAATTTACCAGATCCTATTTAGAAAATTCTTATATTTGCTCCATGCCAGAACTAGCAGAGATAAAAATAATGAGTGATCACATTAATAATAAATGTGAAGGTAAGGTTTTTTTCTTAGTAGAAAAAAATCCAGTACATAAATCCAAGACAGATCTTTCTGAGATAAATGAATTACTTTCAGCTGGTGGTAAAATCACTAGCGAATCTAGAGGGAAAGAGCTAAGAATGGATTTTGAAAATAAGGAAGGAAAGAAAATTTCTTTATTTTTTATGATGGGTATGTCTGGCAATTTTAAATTTGGTAAAGCACAGGACGAGCCTAAGCATACACATTTAAAATTCTTCACAGATAATAACGAGTTTCTTTTCATGTACGATCTTAGAAGATTTGCCAGATGGAAGGTAGCAAGTGAGTGGAATACTGATAGAGGCCCTTGCCCCGTAGAGGAATTTAACGATTTTAAGAAACATATAAAATCTAATCTAGATAAAAAATGTTTCGGAAAACCTATTTATGAAGTTCTAATGGATCAGAAATATTTTAACGGTATAGGAAATTACTTAAGAGCTGAGATACTAGGAAGAATAAATGCTGATCCTAAAGAAAATGCAAGAGATTTCATCACTAAAAATTTAGATCTACTTCAACTATGTAAACAGATTCCACAGGAAGCTTATATATTAGGAGGAGGGAGATTAAAAGATTGGTACAACAACGAACAGATAAAAGAAGAAGGACTCGATTTTAAATCGTGGATGCGTTTCTATTATAATAAAGATGGATGTATTCCTTTTAAGGATTCATCAGGAAGAACATTTTGGATTGATAAAAAATGGAAATAAAATTACCAAGCAACATATCCCTTAGGCTTTCTTTCTGCCATTACTGGATGGTGCATTTTATCATTTGCTTTAAGAAGATCTTCGATAGGTTTAACATAATATCTGGTTTGCCCAGGCATACCCCAATCTCCTTTGGCTTTAAGATCAACAAAATCATAAGTAGTAAGTTCATCTCCTACAACCGGAGTATTACCTCCAAATCTACCATCGTTTTTACTAGCTTTTTCAAACTCATTTCTAGAACTTATGTTCTTATAACCGTATTTTTCCATATAAACTATATATCATGCTACACTCAGGTTTAATAGAGACATCAATTTTCTTCGATATAGAAACAGCAGGACTTTACCCTACTTTAGAAGAATGTATGTATAAAGATCCGCATTTAGCAGATCTATGGATTAAAAGATGCAAATGGCTTCAAAAAAATGTTGAGCCAGGCGAATCTACCGATCCTAGCGATCTGTGGCTAAATAGATCTTCTCTTCATCCTGAATTTGGTAGAGTTGTTTGTGTAAGCTTTGGAGTTTTTTCTGCAGGAATGGAAAAGATAACAAGCTTCTATGGTGAAGATGAGAAAGATATATTAGAGAAGTCTAATAAGATATTAGCCAATTCTAGAACTAAAGGATTTAAGGTTGCAGGGCAGAACATCAAGAATTTCGATATACCATACCTTGGAAAAAGAATGATTATTAATTCTATAACTCCAGACCCTATAATACAAACATGGAACAAAAAACCATGGGAAACATCTTTCGTAGATTTAGCAGAAATATTTGCATTTGGTGCATGGGGTCAAACATTTTCATCCCTTGATTTAATATCACACGTTTTAGGTGTACCTACGTCTAAAGATAATCTAGATGGATCAATGGTACATTCTTCATATTGGGATAAAGAAATGTTCGAAGAGATTAAAAATTATTGTGAGCAAGACGTTGTTTGTACAATGAATTGCTTCAAGAGGCTATCTTCTTAAATCTATTTAGGAGTCTGGATATATAAAGGATAGTAATATCCGGACTTGAAGAATATTTTAAATTTTAATGCTTGGCTTTTTGAAAACGAGGAAAGAAATGACTTTTATAAAAAAGAGTTAAATACCTCATTCTGGAAGGATGATAAATTTGATCCACAGATCAGAGAAAAGCTTTTAAAAATCGCTAAAGATTTTTATGATGCTTTAAAACTTACTGCTCCTATAAAAGATATACAGCTAACTGGATCGTTAGCTAATTATAACTGGACTGATAAATCAGATCTAGATATACACGTTCTTATTGATTTTAGTGACGTTGACGGCAACGTAGAGCTTGTTAAAAAAGCTTTAGATGGTGCAAGATTTATATGGAATCTTAGACATAATATAAATCTAAGAGGATTCGATGTAGAGCTATACATACAGGATATACACGAACCACACACGGCATCAGGATTATTCTCGTTATTAAATAACGAATGGATAAGAATCCCTAAATACAATCCACCAGAAATAGATTATAAAGATGTAGATAAAAAATATCAAGGAATTATTTCTGATATTCTACAAATGGAAAATCTAATGTCTACCTCAGATTTTTCTTCAACTAGTGAAGAAGAACTATATAATCATGCACAGAAATTAAAAAAGAAAATTATGGACATGAGAAAAGAGGGATTGGCAAGAGAAGGTGAATTTTCCGTAGAGAACTTAGTGTTTAAAAAATTAAGGAACGAAGGATATATAGAAAAGATAATAGAGTTGATCTCTAAAGCATATACAAATATCTACAATGAGTAATAATATGAAAGACATGTACAAAGGATTTAATCCTATTTACGAAAATTTAGTTAACTCGGTAAACGAGGATAAAGAAAGAGGATCAGGTAAAAAAATTAAAGCCCTTGATACCATTTCTGCTATCTCCACCGCTTTAAATACGTTCTTCTCTATTTTGATGGGATCAAAAATGGAGAATGCTAAAACTCCAAGAGGATTTCAAGAGATTAAAAATAAAATGTTAGGTACTAATAATTTTGGTGCTTTTAGACAATATTTAATTTCAGTGGTTCAATCTTTAGCAGCTATGGATTTAACACAGAAAGATGCTTATCAAAGAAATATTCAATTTTTAACGGATATCCTAGGTGGTGACGTTGAAACCCTTTTAAGTGATTCTAAATTATTTGATAGTCTTAAAAAAGATACTATAACTAAACTTCTTATTAACTTTGAGAATGATCTTAAAGATAGAGAGACACAATTAAGAAAAACTAACCCTAAACTTTTTGGCGACGTTGTTAAACAAGGTCTTATAGTTAAAGAAGGGAAAAAAACGGGTGACGAAAGTGATCCAGAAGAGGCAGAATTTAGGGGTCAGGCATTTAATAAATCTAAAGAGTCTTTAGATGCTGCTAATGCTTTTGTTGGTATGATCGACAGAGATAAGTATGTTGCAGTATTAAAAGATAACGGAGACGTAAAGAGATATAAAGAAATTGCAGATGGTCTTTACAAAAAAGCTCAAGATTTACAAATGATCGATAGAGCTGGTGCTTTAAAAGGGAAAATAGTTACTCCTTCCGGAGAATTTAAAGGTAGAGAATACAAAAGAAAGCAAGATGATCTTATTAATGAGATTGTTCGTCAAAAAAGCGAATATCAAAGAGTAAAAGACGGAATTCTTAAACAAGGAGGATTAACACCCCCACCCCCAATTCCCGTTGTTTGTCCTCCAGGAAAAAAATTCGATGCAGCTAAAGGTATTTGTGTTGATGCAGGTGATTCTAATCAAAATGGTGGTACAGGAAGTACACCAAAACCAACACCAACCCCGGTATCCGAGTGTAAGTTCCCAATTAAACTTGGAACTAAATGTAAAGACGTAGCAACACTACAAAATAAAATGATGGAAATACTTCCATCAGTTAAAGAATATCTTCCTACTGTAGGCGGTGCAGATAAAAAATACGGAAAAGGTACAGCTAAAGTTACAAACATTATTTGGTCATATCTTACAGGTAATTCATTAAATCTTACAGGTGATCTTACTAAAGACATGTACGATAGAATCCTGGCTTTAACCGCCAATGATGTAGATCTTAAATGTTATAATCCAACACAAGTTACAGATTCTTTAGATTGGGAAATGTCAATCGAAGATAAAATAGAGGAAAGAGAACAAATTAAAAATGCTCCAGTTCTTTCTTTCGAAGATTTCTATTCAGTTATTGAAGAATCTTACAACTTTGCTAAATTAGACGAACAGGTTTTTGATAGATTGAGAAATGCAGCTCCTGTACCTGAAGTAGGTCCGGCACCAGCACAAACCCCTGTTAGTACAGCAGCATTAATAGACTGTTGTGTTAAAGATTCTATTTCACAGGAAACACTTGCAAATTGTGCAGGAGCAACAGGAGCAACAGGAGCAACAGGAGGTACTGGTGGTACTGGCGGTACAGGAAGTACTGGAGATATTAAATGGAAAGGTTTAAAACCAGTTAATGATGGAGCTTACACATTATACTTTGACGAGAGCTGGGGAGATTGGTGGGGAGATATAGCTAAAGGAGCAGCGATTGCTGGTATAATTGTAGGTGGAGTAGTATTAGCAGTTGGCTCAGGTGGATTAGCTATACCAGGTGTAGCTGCAACAGTCGCAGCAGTTGGTTCTGCTGGTACTGCAATAGGATTAGGAGCAGTTGGAGCAGGAACATTAACAATTGCAGTAGGAGCAATAGGAGGTACGACAATTGCTAAATGGGCGGGAGACGACAGAAAACCAGTTACGGTATTAGTATTTAACGGATACATCGAAAGTGTAGCAGTTAAGGCAATGGCTAGAGGATTATACAACAGCTTAGGAGGTACAGTTTCTTCGCAAGATTTATTAGCAATATATTCTGCATTAATATTATGTAGAGGTACTTACACAGATGGTGGAGACGGTAAAGCAATTTCTGTTTGGCAGAAAGTTAAATCCGATTATTCATCGTTTGGAGGGGGAGATTTAGGAGCAGATATTAGAGACATTACATCTGGAGGTGTTGGTGGATTCTTTAAAGATATAGTAACACCTATGGGTGAACTTCCTGGATTTCCTATGAGCTTTAAAACTAAAGACCCTACGGCTTCTGGAGGTCCTACTACATTTGAAAGCGCAAAAGATGCTTGTGATGAGGCGATAGCTAAATTAGACGGGAACACTACTAAGATGTCGGAAAACCTTACACATATTACAGAGGAGGATTTAGAAATGCTTTCAGAAGGTATGGATGCAATAACAACAGAAGTTTCTAGCCAATCTGAACAGGGATCAGAGGAATAATAGATATATAATAAAATAAAAAATGGAAAAAAACCTAGATTACGTTTTAATATTAGAGAAATCATCTAAGAATCTTACAACTTCTAAAGAAGGCGGAGATTACTTCTTAGAAGGTGTAGCCGCTATATTTGGCGTAGAGAACTCTAATCATAGAATATATGAGGAGAATGAATATCTTCCTCATCTTGATTATTTGAGAAAAAAGATAGATCAAAATAGATTAGTAGGTGAATTAGATCACCCTAAAGAATTTGATGTTTCTTTAAAAAATATTTCTCATGTTATCACTGAGCTAGACTATGATAAAGAAAGTAGAGCAGTTAAAATCAAGGTTAAACTTCTTGATACACCTGCAGGTAAAATTGCTAAGAGTTTAATCGATGCAGGTATTCCTATTTCTATCTCTTCAAGAGCAGCTGGTAATGTAAAAGAGAATAAAAAAGTTGAAATTAAAAAGATTTTTACTTATGATTTAGTTGCAGATCCTGGATTTGAAAATGCTCAATTAGAAAGAGTATATGAGAGTTTAGGATCACATATGCCTTCTGAATCTGTAAAAGAATCAGTTATTTCTTCTTTAACAAACATAAATGAGAGCTTTGGACTTAGAAAAAATTCTAACACTCAGATATATAGAATAAAAGATACAGAGAAGATCTCTAGACTTTTAAAAGAAAACACAAATAATTCAAAGAACATGGACAATAACTTTGTCACTGCAGAAGAGCTAAACGAATATTCATTAATCCTTAAGAAGGAAATGGAATCCCTTAAAAACGAAATTAAATCGTCTAACCGAGGTAATTCTTCAGTTAGTGAATCTAATGATTCAGTTTTAGAAGAAAGAGTACAAAGACTTGAAAAATACTCCGAATATCTTGCTGAAAATTTAGAGTCTTCTATTAAGCACGGAGATTATCTAGCTGAAAACTTAGAAGGATCTATTTCATACAACAAATACTTAGCTGAAAATTTAGATAAAGCTATTTCTTATGCTAAATACTTAGCTGAGCATGTTGATGGTAATATCTCTTATTCTGAGTATATCGCAGAAAATTTAGATAACAATATTGCTTATAGTAAGTATATCGCAGAAAATTTAGACAAGAACATTTCTTACTCTGAATATCTTGCTGAGAACTTAGATAAGAATATTACTTATTCTGAATACCTAGCAGAAAACTTAGATAGAAACATTTCTTACTCTGAATATCTTGCTGAGAACTTAGATAGAAACATTTCTTACTCCGATTATTTAGCTGAGAACTTAGACAAGAATATTTCTTATGCTGATTATTTAGCTGAGAACTTAGACAAGAATATTTCTTACTCTGACTATTTAGGAGAAAAATTAAACGGAAATATTAACTACTCTGATTATATCGCAGAGAAAGTTAAAAACAATATCGAGTATTCTGAATATTTAGCAGAATCTTTAAACGGAGGAGTTTCTGGAAAAAACCTTACTGCAAAAGTTAATGAATCAATTAACGAAGGTAAAAGAACATCAGGTTTCTCTGGAGACTATAACAACCTTTCTTCAAAAGTTGACCAACTAATTAGTTCGGTTAGCACACAGAAGACTGATCAGATCATAAATGAAAATAAATATTCTTTCCTAAAACTTGTCGATGACAACACTAAGAAAGGATTCTTATCTTTGAACGAGGCCGAAAAACAAAAGGTCGTAAATGCTCTTAACGAGCATAACTATAATTCGGGTACGGATGTAGTTAACATTATGGGATCTGCTTTAACTGAACAAGTTAACTCAGGAACTAAATTCCTTGACATGATGCCAGAAGATTTGGCTCCAGCATGGAACGGTTTAAACGAATCACAGAAAGCATCTATTATTGCTCAAAGTAAATTCTACAAACTTGACACTGCTTACCAAGTAAATCACTTCTGGAAAACAAGAGGACTTTCAGCTCCACAAGCTAACTTAGAACAGCTAAACGAATCTCAAGCATCTAACAACCCTGTAGTTAATGCAGTTAGCAATAGCTATATGCAAAACATCGCAGCAGAGTTAGAGAAAAGATTTAAAAATAAATAATCTATAAAAAAATGGAACTCTTAAATCAAAACGAGATCTACGAAACATGGTCTCCAATCATTGAGAGTAAGACCGGTATGACGGATCGCACAAAGGTAGAATGGTTATCTAAATATTGCCACTTCCACTCATTAAACGAGTCAGCTGGAGCTTACAATACTCTAGGTGGTATGAACGGTATGGGAAGCGTACTTCCTGCAGGTAACTACTCTGGTGGTGCTGCTGGTGCGGGACCTGCTGGTTTCTACTACAACAACACTTACAACGCTGGTCGCCCATACGTTGGTTCTGGTGATAAATTCCCATCATTACTTCCATTGGCTATTCAGGTAGCTGCTAAAACCGTAGGTTTTGACATCGTGCCTGTTATTCCAATGAGTGGTCCTACAGGAGTATTATCTTACTTAGACTACGTATATGCTGGTGGTACTTTAACTGGTACATCAACAGATGCTACTACTAACTACACTGCTAACACACCGGACGTTATTAAAGTCCCAACTTCTATTGCTTCACCAGCAACAGCTTTAGTTGTAGGTACAACTTATTACCTTTACGTTGAAAGCGTATCTGGAGTAAATGCTACTACTAAATTTGTTGGTTACTCTCGTATCGATGGTTTCCCAATATTCCAAGTTACTGCTATGACTTCAGGAGCTTCTATTGCTGCTGTTGTTACTGCTGCTTCTGTTATCGCTACTTCAGTAGGTTCAGGTGTAGTTGGTTACTCTAACGGAAACGCGGTATTAGTTAAAACGTTAGAAGATCACATCCAAGGTTTCTCTGGTGCTGGTCCTGACAACACTAACAACTGGCAAGGTCCTTACGTAGATGGTACTGCAAACTACGATCCTATGTTAAGAGGAGTTGGTGAATCTACTTACTTCAAATCTTTAGGTCTTTCTACGTTCACTAAGTTCGTTGAGGCTGGAACTTTCCAAGTTGCTGCTTCTGTTACTACTGAGCAAATTCAAGATCTTAACAAGCAATTCGGTATCGACGTAGTTTCTATGATCGAGAACGCACTTGTTAACGAGGTTTCTCAAGCTATTAACAAGCACATCTTATCAAGAGGTTTTGCTCTTGGATGGTCTAACCACTCTCAGTTTTACTTAACTGAAAGTACAAACCTTAACCTTAACTTAGTTATTGGTGGTGCTGCTACCTACTCAGTTCCTAACTACGTAGGTAAACAAGGTATTGCTATCACTGGTGGTTCTAAACCAGGTGCAGTAGCTGGTCCAGCTTCAGGTACTTTTGAGAACTTATCAACAGTTCAAAGAAGACTTTACAGCCGTATCTTAGCATCTGCTAACGTAGTAGCTAACAGAGGTCGTAGAGGTCCTGCTAACTTTATCGTTACAAACTCTCAAATTGCGTCTGCATTACAGGACATCAGTCAGTTTACATTCGCTCCGTTTACTAACACGCTTACTCAAAACAACGGTACATTATACCCTGTAGGTTCACTTGCTGGTATGACTGTATATGTTGATCAAAACATGTCATTCGGTGACACTAGAGTATTAGTTGGTAGAAAAGGTGCTGATGACGAGCCAGGTATGAAATTCATGCCTTACATGATGGCAGAATCAATCCAAACAATCTCTGAAGGTACTATGTCTCCTAAGATCGCGGTTAAATCTCGTTACTCTTTAGTTGAGGCTGGTCACTTACCAGAAACAATGTATTTCTGCTTCCACGTTAACGTTGGAACTGCTACTGCTATTATCTAATAGATATAAGTAGATAAATACTAGAAAAGGGTCTCTTCGGAGACCTTTTTCTTTGTTTCAGGGTTTGGTTTGGATATATAGAATAAAAGTGTAGACATGTTATTTGAAAACGTAAACCAATACCAAAAAGCCAAGCAAACTCTATTAGAAAACGAAAGAGATATAAATTTAACTGTAAGTATACTTAAGCAGTCACCTATATTTTCAAATCTATCCGAGGGAGAAATTATCTCAGGTGTAACTCAACTTAACGAAGGACTTGGAGATACTATTGCAAACTTCCTAGGTGGAGCATTTGGAGGTGATATATCTAAAATTAAGACTGTTCTTACACAGATGAAAGAACAAGAGCTTAAATTTAATAGAGAGGAATATGAAATTTATAACGAATTTTATCAAACTCTACAAAATCAAAAAGCTTTAGATAGGGATAAGAACAATCCTAATTACCAGGCTTTAAATAAAGATATCATGCAATACAGAAATGGATTGAATATGAGAATGAAAGAGCTTACTAAATCGCATGACGAGATATTCAATGCTCTAGAAGGAAAAATCAAAGATCTAGTAGGAGATAATAAAAGAAAAAAGAAATATTTCAATGCTCAAAGAGCTACTGACGTTTTAGAAACTAGAAACGACAGATATGAAAAGATTAAGGCAGTAACTGCAAAGAGTGCTGTTAGATCTGACGAATTAGAAAATTTCTTCGGTGTTACAGTAGATGATGCTAAAAAAGAAGCTGAAGAAGCAAAAGCAAAAGCAAACAAAGAAGTAGACAATCTAGAAAAAACACAACAGGTTAATCCAGTAGCAACTCCATCATCTAAAGAAAAATACTCCAAAGAACCACAAAAAACATTCTTTGAAAGATTAGAAAAAATAAGAAGTAGTGTAGGTGGATTTTATTCTAAAAGAAACGATCTTACTAAATTAAGAGATGATATCTATAATGAAATGGTATCTGACGGAGGTAAAAAACACGACAGAAATACACTATTAGAACTTAATACCATATTTTCACAGGTAGAGAATCTTTATACTACTTTAGAAAAAGAAGAAATGAAGATAAAATAAATGAAAAGAATTAAACGTTTAGAAGAATTTGAAAGCCTTAACGAGGGTATTCTTTCATCTATATTCGGTGGAATAGGAAGCTTGTTTACTAGTAGAAAAACCAAAGTTGAATCTTTATTGAAAGATATACGTAAAGCTAGAGAAGAGGATATTAATAATACCATTAATCTAGAAAAAGAAATATGGAATTTACCTAAGGATAATACTCCGGAGTATAAATTTACTGTAACTAATCTAAATAGACAACAAAGAACATATAGCTCTCTTAAAGGACAGGAAATTAATTCATTAATGAAAGAAGCAGATAAATTAATAGAAGCTGATCCTAAATTACAAGCTATGTTTAGCTCTGGTCTTGCACAGATTGAAGCAGAAACAACTGAAAAATTAATTAAGAATATTAAGCCATACAAGGATAATACCTATTTAGATAAATTAAATAGAGAATTTGACTCACTAGTAAAAGACGCAAATAAAAAGACATCGTATTACGAGGGTATCAAAGATAATGATGGATATGCTCCTAGACCGCAGGTACCTAGTAATGTTAGTAATGATTCTTTGGCTTTTATAGATATGAGCACTCAAGAATCTGCTCTTTTTGTTAAAAATCTTTCCGATAAGGAACTTAATAAATATCATCAAGAGATAAGAGAATTTTACTATGAACTCGAATTCAAATATGATGAATCTATAAAGAATCTTAAAAAAGATATCAGAAAAGCTTATAAAGAAGGACAAGATTGGTTAGTAACTTCATTAGAAAAGGAAGAAGTTAATGTTAGATATAAAATGAAAAAACCTATAGAAAGACTTAAACAAAGAATAGTAACTATAGAGAAAGAAATCAAATCCAGAAGATATGCGAATTACTAAAATAAAAGATTTTGTTTTAGAACAAGAATCTACACAACAAAAGGTTAAGGATCTACAGGCTAAGACTACCATAGAAAAAGAACTAATGGAAATAGACAAACGTATTTCCGATGCAGATCTTGCAATAGCTAATCTCAGCAAAAGAGAAAAAGATGGATCTTTAACTAAAAGTGAATCTTGGGGACAACAGGCAATGGAGATGCAAAAGAAAGTTGCAGAATATCAGAAAAAATCGGCAGCTTTTAAAAAGATGGAATCCATTACCAAATAAGATATATAACAAATAAAAGAATCAATATGAACAATCCATATTTAGGTTACAATCCGGTTTTTGAGCAACTCGCAGAAACAGCCAGAAATAACAGTAACAAATTACAAGAGGCAGCAGGTGATATAGATGCAAAAGAAACACAGGAATATCTAACAACAATCATAGATACACTTACTACAAATGTTCTTTTTTTTACTGGAACATTACCATACGAGGATTTAGTAAAACAGATCTATCTAGGAGCTTTAGAGCAATACACAAAGCTTGGTAATAACGCATCAATAAAAGATCTATTTACTAGTCTTTATGCAATATGGGATGATGCAATGAAAAAAATTAGAGTGTCTAAATATAAGGACTCTTCTGAATTCATCAAAATATACGAGGATATTAATAAAGCAATTAATAATGTCATGGAATCATGGGCAGCTTTACAAGCTAAAGCTGGTAATTTTTTACTAGATACATCTTTATTAGAATTTGTTAATACTAGGATGAAAGAATCGATAGCTGCAGCTCAAAAAAGTTTAGAAGATGCTAAAGTGAAATTAGCATAAAATATAAAAATACAAAATGGCACTAAGTAAAAAGTTCATAGCATTAATGGAAGATATGAGAAGGTCAATACCTTCTACTAAATCCATCGACGAGGATAGAGACGAAAGAGTAGAAAGAAGAGAGAAAAGACAGAGAGAAAGAACAGAGGATAAATTCTCAGATTCTTCAGTTACTTCCAAGAATAGACAATACGGAATGGAGTCTACATCAGATGGAAAGTTCAAAATAAGCGCTTTCATTAAAGCAGTGGAGACACTAAAAAACCAGATTATTGCAAAAAATGTTGAATGTGGTAATAGGGCAGAAATGAAAGGAACAGGCTTAGTTGCTCAGAAATACAATCAAAAATATCTATCGTTGCTTGACAGGCTTGCTGGATTATTAGGTGAGATATATTTAAGGAAAGAGAAAGAAGGTAGAAACCTAGAAGGCGACGAGGATGCTATTATTATAAAATCTTTTAGAGATAATTATAATGCTATTCTTACTGATTTTGAGGCAACATCTAAATCTTTTAATACAGAAATAGATATAAAAGCAGCTGAATATCTAAAAGGATTAAAATTCAAAGAAATTACTAACCCTATAGAAGAAGCAAATAAGCTTTTTGCAGCAGCTAAGATTAAGCTTGCAGAATTACTAAAAGCAATTAACCTAAAGAATTCATCAAATAGTAATACAGGATCTTCTGGATCTTCTGGAACTAGTGGTGATGCTTCGATAATAACAGATACTATTAAATCAGGAGTAACATATAAAAAGGATTCTAAAGAAGGTATAGTAGTAATCGAGGTAAAAAAGGCAATCTACAAGAAGTTTGAAAAATACAAAACATTATCGGGATCTAATGATTGGAAGGTTGTTTACAAGTCATATCCTAATGTAAGCGGTAGTTTACAAGCAAATACTGAGGCAGTTATTAAAGGTGTTAAAGCAGGATTAGCTGGTGATTATGAAGTATTAAAAGGAGATACTACTGGAAATATTACTCCAGCTTTTGTTTCTGTTCTTGCTAAGGTTAATGAAGCATCTTCAAATATACCAGGTAAATTAATATCTTATAATGATTTTTTAAAATCGCCTAAATTAGCAGAGGCTTTTGATGAGGCAGCAGCTGGTAAAGCTGTTTCGGGGGGTTCTTCATCTAGATCAAAATCTTCATCTACAAATCCTAAAGTTGCGGCACCACAATTTAATGCTACACCTTTTACTACTGATGCCGAGGGAAACGATTTTAGAGCTTGGGTAAATCAAAAACATGCAGATTGGGCTAAATCTAACAATCTTTCTGCAGCTGGGCCTAAGAACAACAACTATATTAGAAAAGCATATCAGGAATTCGGTGAAGAATATAAAGGGACTAAAGCAGCACCTGAATCTGTTAAGACTGAAGAAATCTTAACAAACAAACAAATGAAAGATTTAATAGATAAAGCAAGCAATGCAGGAGCTTATTGCTCTACGCAATTAACTGCAGACGGCGATCCTATTCTTTTCTTCCATTCTAAAAACGGTATGGAATACGGACATATTTACAATAATATGAAAACGTATTACAGAACAACATCGGGTAAAATATTCTCTGGTAAATACTTTCCAGATAAGGACATGGTAACATTTGATGAAGGAGGAAAATCATTTAGTTTTGACTCTGTAGTTAAAATGCAAATATCTAGCAATTTAGGGGCTGAGGAATCATCTTCTGCTCAATCTAAAAAAGCTTATGTTGCTAGTTCAGGCGAGGGATATGCTAATGTAAGATCTGGACCATTCGCAGATACCAAAGGAGGAAACCAGAACTTAATCTATAAGCACGATGATAAATCTAAGCAAATAGGTGTAGTTATATCTAGTCAGGTAACTAAAGGTAATGGTAAGATCAATGATTACACTTGGTACAAAGTACAATTCCCAGAGAAAAGGAACAACGCTGAATTCGGTTGGGTTAGAGCAGACACTGTGGATTTGAAATAATCGAAATTTTAATTACATTTAGGGGTATAATCATAAACAAAAGATTATGCCCCTTATTATTGTAGAAGGATCTAGAAAATCCGGTAAATCTTATCTTGTGTCTAGACAGGCACAACTTCCAGTTTTTAAATTTGATTTTAATGCTAATTTTTCTGTTTGGAATTTTGAAAAACAAACGGAGGAAATACATTGGTTTGGTCTAGGGAAAGAGGTGATGCTCCACGAATTAAATTCGGCAGGATTTCTAGAGAACATGGTTGTTGATAGAGGTATATTAACTAATTCAGTATGGGGGGTATTTCAAGGTAGAATAACAAAAGAACAAGCTGAACAAGATCTTATAAATTTTCATAAAAGAGGACTATTCAAAAATGTTAGGATAATACTGGTTGATGGTGAATGGTCTGAAAATAGGACTAAAGATATATGGGACGAGGATGATTCTAGAATACAGGAAGAAAAAGCCTTGTTTCTATCGTTTTCTTTGCTTTTAAGGAACTTAGGAGTAGACGTCAGGTCTTTCACTAATAACTTCGATTTAGATTCAGTAGAGCGCTTTAAACAAGAAATTAAGAATAATTAAATATGTGCGGAATATTAGTAGCAAAAAGACCAAGTGAGGAAAGAGTTCTTTCTATTGCTCACAGAGGTATTGAACATAGTGTTGTTTATAAAGATGACCTTTGTTTGGTGCATCACAGACTTCCTATACAAACATTAGACGGAGATAATTGGTCACAACCTATTCAGATAGGTGAGGATAGATGGCTTTTATTCAATGGCGAGATATTTAACTACGGTGACTTCGAGTCTGATACTGCTTATCTACAGAATTTATTCTCAACATTTGATTTCGGTGGTGTTGGTATGCTACAAGCATTATATGAACCACATGTAGTTTCTTGGGACGGATTTTGGGCAATTGTATTAGTTGATACAAATAAAAGAGAGGTATATGCTTTTACAGATCCACTAGGAAAGAAATGCCTTTACAAAAATGATAGAGGCGAAGTGTGTTCGGAGATCAAAGGATTATACGAGAAGGATGAATTTATGAATCTTGATAGATCATTCTTTAGCGGTATAGTTAAGTTTGGTTATTTACCAACTAATCAGACTCCTTACGATAACATCAAAAAATTAGATCCGAACAGATTTTATCGATGGAGCTTAGATCATCCTATTAAAATGGAAGTTTCTGATCCATATTACAATTTTAATTCTTTCGATGCAGGACTAAGAACATATGATGATCGATGCGATTGGTTATGGGATAAAATGGAAAGCTCAGTTCAAGCTAGATTGCTTTCTAAAAACTATCCAACATCTCTACTTTTATCAGGAGGACTAGATTCATCAATTATTGCTGGGTTGTTACTTAAACTTGGAGCAGACGTAGATTTCTATTCAATATCAAACGGTGAAGATGAAAGATACGTAAAGGATTGTGAGTATTACTGGAACGTAGAATCTAAAAGATTAAAATATGACATCGATCTTGAAAGTGAAGAGGGTAAAAAAGGATTGATTGACATTTATAAAACATGGAACGAATCCCCAGTTGATATGG
>Ga0209086_10000462_pt1 | contig 35141 bp, 40 predicted proteins | sample M_130207_XF_Meta_FD_187312 | JGI IMG/M metagenome (GOLD analysis project Ga0209086, IMG submission 187312) | Freshwater microbial communities from Lake Montjoie, Canada to study carbon cycling - M_130207_XF_MetaG (SPAdes) (version 2) | ecosystem: Environmental > Aquatic > Freshwater > Lake... | reverse complement strand
CCCCCCCCCCCCCCTTTAGAAAAGGTTGAGCCAAACCTATCTTTAGAAAATGCGAAGTTTTAAAATTATTATTTTTGTAAATTAAAAAATAATAATTTAGAATATATGAGCAGTTGGCCTAAAAAGCACCATGCAACAAAACCCAGTCTTAAGTTTTACTCGATTTTCAAAAATAATGAGACAAACACGATGAATGCGAACAAAACGTTGTATAATGTTGAACTCACATTGGTAGATAATCTTAAATCGAATACAAGAATTGGCACCGGAATGGTTGTCGGAACAAATTCAAATGCCGTAACCACACAAAATATGTTGTTTTTCAGTGAATTTTACACTTTGTGTTTTCCAAATGGAACTATTACAGCTGTCGCTGCAGGGACAAATACAACTCAATCTAGCGGAGTCTTTGATTCTTCTGCTCCGCCTATCGTAGAGAGAATCGTTTGTGGTTCGGGAAAATACACTTATAAAAATGGGTACGTTGTTACAAAAATGGTCGACGCTGTAACAAGAAAACAATATGTTTATTTTACAAACTAATCCACCTTTAAGAAATCCACCTTTAAGAAAGGTGGAGCCAAATTTTGGTTCAACCTTTTCTAAAGGTTGAATGGAGCCAAATTTTGGTTCAACCTTTAAGAAAGGTTGAATGGAGCCAAATTTTGGTTCAACCTTTAAGAAAGGTTGAATGGAGCCAAATTTTGGTTCAACCTTTTCTAAAGGTTGAGTGGAGCCAAATTTTGGTTCAACCTTTTCTAAAGGTTGAGTGGAGCAAAATTTTGGTTCAACCTTTTCTAAAGGTTGAGTGGAGCCAAATTTTGGTTCAACCACAAATTTTGGTTCAACCTTTTCTAAAGGTTGAGTGGAGTCAAAAAATTATTTCAACAATCAAAAATGTTGAAATAAATATATCTTTAAATGGGTGGAGAAAAATGAGCTTTGGGGGAGAATCGAACTCCCGATCTTTAGTTTACAAGACTAACGCAATACCACTTTGCCACCAAAGCTTTTGTAAGTAGAAAATCTGCTTACGTATTAACGTACACGCATCGGGAATCGAACCCGAGTTGTTTGATTGGAAGTCAAATAGTCTACCACTGACTTATGCGTGTTTTTTAGGGGAACCAAGGTTCCGCTACGCCATTCCCTTTGGCCCTAAGACCCCCTCCTTTTTAAAGAATGGGTGGAGCCAAAAAATGGCTTGATTTACCTTTCTTAAAAAAAGGTGATTACACTAATTCAGGAACGTATAGTTGATCCGTGAATTTAAAAACTGAATTGTAATATTTAACTCCCACACCCACCCCCCATCCTATATTCTTAAAATACTTTGTCTTTAAGTAGTTTTTTTGAATAATAAAATTAGAATTTAATTAGAGAACCGTTTTTAAAACGCCCATTTGTTCTTCTGTTAATTTATCCGGGAATTTTACTTGAAAGTGTATAATGAGATTACCTTGGTGATTTTCTCTCTTCAATCCCATTCCAGGAATGATTTTTTGGTAGTCTGGTTTAATAATATTTCCACTATTGTTGTTCAAAGTATAAGACTTGCCATTGATGTATTTTAATTCAAAAGAAAACCCACACAATGCATCTTTCAATGAGATTTCTTTTTCCAAAATAAGATCCAATCCTGATCGCTTAAAAACGGTGTTGTTTTCAACCTTTATAAAAAGTTTGACATCTCCTTTGCAGACATCGTTTAAAACATTCCCTTTGTCTCTTATGATAAGGATTTCATTGTCGTCCGCTCCTTGTGGTATATCGATATACAATGTCTCCGTTTCAAATGTTTTTGTTCCATTTTCCACAATCCATCGCTCAATATCCAACGGGACTTTGGCTCCTGACAAAATTTGCTCCATAGATACTTGCAATATTTTTACAATAGGTGTCGGTTTTTGCAAAGCTTGCGGGAAACCCATCCCCATGTGAGAAGGCATATTTGAACTGCCCATATTCATATTCATGGAAGGCATTCCTCCGTGAAACACATGGAATCGAGCACCGCCTGGCATTCCAGGAAAAGGCATGCCTCTTTTTTCAAATGGGAAATTTCCTGCAAACATTCCCCCCATATTGCCAAACAAATGACTTAACAATTCATCCATTTGTTCCTCCATGGGTCCATTTGTTTTGAAAAAAGGATTTTTGCTCATTATATCGTATTCTTCTCTCTTTGAAACATCGCTTAAAGTCTCATAAGCTTCGTTTATTTTGTGGAACGTTTCAATTGCTTCGGGCTCACGATTCTTGTCTGGATGAAACTTTAAAGAGAGAGAGCGAAATGCCTTTTTTATTTCTTCAACGGAAGCCTTTTCATTCACACCTAAAATATCGTAGTAAGATTGTGCGTCGGCCATTATTAATATGGGTAAGTATATACTTAAATAAATATTAACGTATAGATTAATGGAAAATATATCCGTAAAAAACGACAATTTCATTTTAGGGACTGACAATTTCATTTTAGGGACTGACAATTTCATTTTAGAAACCGATCAATTAGGAACCGATCAATTAGAAACCGAAAAAAAAGAAAATAAAAATAGCTTATTCGTAAATAAATATCAGCCTCTTTTTTTAGACGATTTTGGAATAGACAAAGAATTATCACAAATGCTAAAGTCTTTTATTGCTTTGGATAGTTTGAATATTATGTTCTTAGGTGAAATTGCATCGGGAAAAACCTCTTTACTAAATGCAATAATCAAGGAGTATTATATTGGATACTCACCGAAAGAATATGAACACAATATCCTCTACATAAACAGCCTAAAAGAACAAGGAATCAATTATTATCGCACAGACGTAAAAACGTTTTGCCAAACATGTTCCTCTATTCAAAGTAAGAAAAAAATCATTGTTCTAGATGATTTGGATATGATAAATGAACAAAGCCAACAAGTATTTCGAAATTGTTTAGACAAATTTAGCAAAAATGTGCATTTTATTTCTTCGTGTAGTAATCTGCAAAAAGTCATTGAAAGTCTTCAATCACGTTTCAATATCATTAAGCTTAAACCAATGAAGAGAGAAAAGTTACGGTTTATTTTAAATAAAATAAAAAATGCGGAAAATATTCACATCGACGAAGATGCGGAAGAATTCATTATAAATGTGTCTAATAATGCGGTTAAAATACTAATAAATTATATGGAAAAATTTAAACTTTTAGGAGAAACAACGATTACTCTTTCTTTAGCACAACAATTATGCACTAATATTAGTTTTCTTACTTTCGAAGAATTTACGTGCTTGATTAAACAAAAAGAGTTAAATCAAGCCATTCGTTTAATATACAGTGTCTATGATAAGGGATATTCGGTCATGGATATTTTGGACAATTATTTCATTTTTACAAAAACAACTCCTTTATTATCCGAAGATGAAAAATACGAAATTATTCCCATTATATGTAAATACATTACTATTTTTCACAATATACATGAAGATGAAATAGAGTTGGCATTATTTACTAACAATTTGCTTTCTATAATGTAATATAATGTAATATAATGTAATATAATATAATTAATTTATACAGTTGAATATTTTAATCATGGAAATTAGATGAATCATCCTTTTTTATAAAAAAAAATAATTTGCATAATTTGTATAATCTAATATTATAGTATTATATTATATGACAAGTCAAATTTTCAAAAAAAAAATCCCCACAGAGTTACTTTTTAACTTGTTGGATGATATATGTTTGAAAAATGAAAAACATTACACTTTTAACCTAAATGCGTTTAAAAAAGGAACATTTAATGAAAAAATAGCCCTCTTTTTAAAAGAATGCGAAGATTACTATCACCTATCAAAAAAAAAATATTTAGAAAAAAAACTTTGTTACAATAGTTTTGCAACCGTATTGAGGCAAATATGTAATCACAATAAAATTACATACACTTCTCAAATCAAGTATGATAAGTCTTCTTATGAAATCACATACTACATATATATTGATTAAAAGTTTTCAAGATATTGGGTAATTATAATTTAGAATGAAAAACCATTTGTTCAATGCCAAAATATTCAAACCCGACATTCATTTAATTGCAACGGTTAGTATCTTCTTTTTGTCCCCTTCGTCGGTTTTCTAGACTTTTTGGTTTTGACTAACTTGGTTTTTGGTGCATATTTTTCTTTTTTTTCTTTTTTTTGATCTTCATCCTCTTCCTCTTCTTCCTGATTATCCTCTTCAACCGGTGCAAAATAATGTTCTTCATCTTCATCTTCGTGTTTATTTTTCTTATCATATTTATCATGTTTATCGGTATTATTGGAATTGAACACATAGAGTCCTAAACCTCCTGCAGCCAAAATAGATGTTGCTAAAAACAAAGTCATTGTGTCATTATTCATGTTTATTTATATAAATATAAACATGAAATTATTTGCATATTTTAACTCATTCTTTCCACCTTTTCCACCTTTGGAAAAGGTGGAGCCAAACATGGTGACAACTTTTTCACTTAAAAATATCGTATCAACAAACAATTTGGTTCAACCTTTCTCAAAGGTTGGGTGGAGCCAAATCAACCTTTAAAAAAGATTGAACCAAACTTTGGCTCCACCTTTCTTAAAGGTGGAACCGGTTGTAAACATCTCGCAACAATCTTAGCGCACTTCTTATTTTTTTCGATTTATAATTACTTGGCAAATAGGCAATCAATTGATTTGTTTTAGTGTCATTTTCCTCTAAATATTCAAAAGTAATATCATCGCTTGACATAGGCAATTCTTGATAGTTTATCAAATCTGTCAATACCTTATTATCCTTTCCTATCAAAAATCGAATAAACGGCTCTAATTCGTGTGCATAGTCGCATTGAAAAGAAAAAGAATTGAACTCAATATTTTCATTATTACGCCTTCCTCGAAGAATAAATCGATGTTCTTCCTTGTCGTACAAAATGTATAGTATAGCGTCAACCGATTGGTCTTCGATACTAAATTCCATAATCTTCAACACTAGGCAGTCGGTTGGCGGTGTGGTAGTCATTTTATTTCTAATAAATAATTAGGCAATTTCTTTTTATATTTGTTTGCAATATGTTATTCAACCTTTTCAACCTTTTCAACCTTTAGAAATCCACCTTTAGAAAAGGTGGAGCCAAATATGAGCCAAATCTACCTTTTCAACCTTTAAAAAAGGTTGAGCCAAATATAACCCAAATATGTAAAAAATCATTAATTAGATTACGACAAAATATACAATCAATCATTTCAAATATATTTTTTTGTGCATATTTGGTTTATATTTGGCTCCACTCAACCTTTTTTAAAGGTAGATTTGGCTCCACCTTTTTTAAAGGTGGATTTGGTTTATATTTGGCTCTACCTTTTTTAAAGGTAGATTTGGCTCCACCTTTTCTAAAGGTGGATTCTAAAGGTCGAATCGAAAATTTTTAAAAGCCTCTTGTAGTCTTGGGTCAAAAGCTGCGCGCATATCTGAAGGACAACGAGCAAGTTCCTCATCCAGCTGGCGTTCTTCGTCCCAATATTCTTCTTCTTCTTCGTAATCGTCATTGCTGTATTCTTCTTCCTCATAATAAGATTCGTTGTCATCATCTTCTCCTTGTTCTTGCTCTTGCTGTTGTTCTTGTTCTTGTTCTTGTTCTTCATTGCCGATTTCCTCCAAACTAACTCCCACCATATAAGGAATGCGTAGTTCAACGTTTTCTTGACTAAAGGACGGGAAGCAAAACACTTCTTCGTCCATCTTCACCGCTGCACATCCGCGAGGCACTTGGTAAGCTGCTGCACAGTCCCAGCAGTAGCCGACGAAGACATTTCTTACGTAGCCATAGGTGCTGCACGATGCGCAACGCTCGGGACCACATTCAGAAGTGTATTCTGTTGGATTATGGTCTAATGCATATGCTACAGGAAAATGGCAGTCATACCAAATTCCGTTGTGATAATAAAACCTACCTTGTTCTCCTTGATAAACAGTAATGGTTGATAATAAAGTTGCGGACATATTTGTTATATTGGTGAAAAGTTCTTTGAAAGAATGCACTTGGTGATTTGAATATGTCTTTCGTTAAATGGATGAAAAGCATTTCAATTTTTTTAGGGGAACCAAGGTTCCCCCTAAGACCCCCTCCTTTTCCACCTTTTCCACCTTTAAAAAAAGTTGAGCCAAATCCACCTTTTCTAAAGGTAAAACCAAAAAACCAATGTTTGGCTCCACCTTTTCTAAAGGTGGATTTGGCTCAACCTTTTTTAAAGGTTGAAAGGATATAAAAACAACGCCACATATTATATACAATAAACCAATGAGAACCATACCCTTTTTATACACACTATCACATTTCGCAAAAAGTTCCCAAATAATCAAAAATGGCAACACTCCGTCTTGCAGGAATTGCATTTATTACAAACCGACGCCATACTCAAGTGATTTAGTCTCCCGGTTTAATAAATGCGAAAAATTCGGAAACAAAGATATTGTTACAGGCATTGTTACATACGAATACGCAGAAGATTGCAGAAGAGACGAAACCAAGTGCGGAAAAGCTGGCGTATATTTTGAACTGGAACCAAATATGCAGTGGAAAGAGCTAAAGCATGCTATATTTAGCAGGCCATTTTTGAGTTTTATAGTCCTTGAATTATTTTTTATTATATGGTGTATTGTAAAACGGTAAAATAATCAGCTTTATTTTTTACAAACGAATGATATTATAAGAAATACATATAAACATAATTTTTATATGTATTTAAATGGCGTCGCCTTCTTTTTTTTCTAAAATATTGGATTTTGAATTGTCAAAAGACAATTTATCATTGAATCCAACTGAAATCGAATTTTTGCAAAATGTGTTAAAAGACCAGCCAGAAGTATTTTCTTTCATTATTGCTAAAATCAATGCTATTTTTGCTGATAGAAGCATAGATTATCATGATATTCCGGACATTGTGTTGTTGTTGTCTACTATTTACAAAGAGCATCTCTTGGAAAAATCCGTGGAAAATGTGGGACTGCTTAATATTATAAAGTTTTCTGCTGATACGCTCTTGAAAAAAGGAGTAATTGCTTTGCCTGAATTAGAGGCGGGTGTAATTCAAAAGTTGATTGATTCGTCAATCGAATTGCTTAAAATGGATCCGGAGATTGTGCAAAAAGAAGAAAAAATATGTTTTTCGCTGTTCCACCTTTTCCACCTTTTCCACCTTTGAGAAAGGTGGAGCCAAATCTACCTTTTCCACCTTTAGGAAAGGTGGAGCCAAAAGTTGAGACAAAAATTGTCTCTGCTACGCCTAAAAGGCTCTCCTTGGGTTTTGCAGTTCCTTTTCAACCTTTTTTTAACCTTTCCTAAAATCTGCCTTTCAAAATATACCTTTAAAAATCTACCTTTAAAAAAGGTAGAGCCAAAAATTGTCTCTACCTTTTTTTAATCTTTCCTAAAATCTACCTTTCAAAATCTACCTTTAAAAAAGGTAGAGCCAAAAATTGTTTCTACCTTTTTTTTAATCTTTCCTAAAATCTACCTTTCAAAAAGGTAGAGCCAAAAATTATCTCTACCTTTTTTTAATCTTTCCTAAATATTACAAAGTTTGGCTCCACCTTTCCTAAAGGTGGAAATTTAACGTCTGTGGCGACGAGTCATGCGGCGGCGGTGGCGGCGTCCTCCGGTCATCTTGCTGTGGCGGCGTCTGCGTGTCATCATCATCATTTTATAATATAGCTAAAGATTTTATTTTTTTTAAATAGGGATTTTTTATTTTTTTAATTGAAAAGTTTTCTAAATATGGATGTATAAAATATTTGTAAATTTCAAAATAAAAATAAAAAATAAAAATTCAAATATTTTCAAAATAAAAATTAAAATCAAATCAATTTTCAATTTTGAAATATTTTACTATCTACCAGTATATTCCATTTTAATTAAATTATTTCCTAAATGATCGGGTTTTAGGCCATATAGACCTGGATATTCCGGAACCTTCCAAAATCCAACGAATCTGTTTCGTATTTCTTTATTTCTATGAGGCGTTAAAGGCTCTAAAATATTACTTTGTTCTCCCATATTCACTAAAATATAATTTCCTAAAATAGTGTCGGATTGCATAACCTGTTTGGGAGACATTCGAGAAAACCATTCATAATGCCTACGATTCAAAATCTCACACGCTGGTATTAAGATCCCGTACGTATTCGGATATATCTCAATATAATGATTAGAGAGCAAATCATCTACTAAAATAGCCTTCCCCTTACTTGTTTTGGTGCCAATCTCTGTTCCATCTATTAAATTAATCTGATTGCGTTGTATGCGAGCATTTATCCAGCGATTAAAATCGCCTAAAAATACACTTTCTGCGGTGTAATCGGAAGAAATAGTACGACCAATAAAATCAATCAACAACTTTACCGTCTCGCACTCCTTAGGAGCACCCGAAAAACAAACATTTGGATAAAAATCATGCGTTGTAGAAGTAATGTTGCGATCTACTGTCTCGCACACAAACATTTTATCGCCTCGTATTCCTTTGCTGTATAACCCCATCAAATTTTTAATGCATAAAAACGAAATGGGACAAATAAGTCCGCCATACATATGAAGTAACTTCATAAGACCTAGTTTCCTCACATTTTCTAAAACTGGCGTGGATAAACAGGTCATATTGTTGTTCCAGTTCGGCAAAAGATTCTGAAACGAATTGTCGTCGATGATGCAAATGGTAAAAGCCTTGTCGCAATGATTAATGATACTTCGCACGGTGAGATGCAGATAGGGTTGATTGAGCTCCATGGAACTGCGTGATCCAAAACTGAGCCAATTTCTTGCATTGTACTCATAGGGCACATGCAACCACAAAATGGGTTTTTTACTTTTTGACAAGGTCTCGCCATCAAGCAAATAGTTTTGAATCGCTTCATAATGATCGGCATGTTCTTCTTTCAAACGCTTGTTTTCGAATCTCTTGTACAATATGCCAACAACTATTAAAATAACAAAGAGTATAATATAATTTGTAATGGAAAATGACTTCATATAGTATAATATTATAATATTATACTATTATATTTTTACAATATATCACATGTTTTACTTTTACTAAATGCTTTTTATTTGCTTGGAAATCGCGTTCTCACATCGGCTAAATGGTTTCCACACCTTCTGAAAAAATTATCTAACTCAACAGGGGCGGCTCCTGTAACCGAGTCATCTGGAATAAAAGTGACATTGCCCTTTTTATAACAAAGTAGAACAGGGATTCCATTCACCATTTTTTTGCTTTTCAAAAAAGAATAAAAATCGATACTTTGATCTACATCAATGTCGGCACAAACTACTTCTGGAGGTGAAGAGGCGAAAAAACCATGCACTACATTTTTAATCAGCTTACAAGGTCCGCACCATGTTGCACCAAGTTTGATAATGATTAGACCCGGGTTGTGTTGCAGTAAATGGAAAAAAGATTCTCTATTCGGAATTTCGCTAATCACTTCTTTAGACATTTGTTATACTATTACGAATGACTAAATATTGGTTGAAATAACTAAAAACATTTTTTTTGTAAAAAATGTATTTCTACATTATATAGAAATGGCAACCAAGACAAAAAAAATAAGAATTCCATTGCGATATTTGCCAAGGCGCTTATCAAAAAGTGACCGAAAAAAACAAATTAATATGCTTATGCGTTCTAGAAAAATGTATAAAAGAGGCAATTATTATACCCGAAAGAAGGTAAAAACATTCTCGAGCAAAACTTCCAACCACATTGTAAATGCGCGCAAAATATATAAGTTGGATAAAATCGTCCCCGGGAAACAGCTTGCAAAAGCCACTGGTTGCACCGTTTCGTCTCTGAAAAAGATTGTGCAAAAAGGTCAAGGCGCCTATTATTCTTCTGGCTCGCGTCCTAATCAAACCGCGCAATCCTGGGGATTGGCTCGTCTAGCGAGTTCCGTAACTGGCGGCAAAGCGGCTGCTGTGGATTTTCACATATTGGAAACAGGGTGCGACCATAGCAAAAAAGCATACCGCCTAGCTAAAAAAAGTGGGTATAAAGCAAATTCCGCTGCGAAAAAGGTGTCTGTATAATATAATAAAAATCTTTTTTTTGTTATTTTGTTTGACTTTATTTTGTCTTTTTACTCTGTTTTATTTTTACACCATTTACAATTTCTTGTATTTTATGATGCCACTCTTCTGTTATTTTAGGTATGAACTTATTCAAAATAGCTGCAAAGCTTGCCCATATTGCATTGCTATAAATAATTTCCGGAGGCGTGTAAATCAATCTATCAATAAATTTTTGTAATGAATGTCGCAATGCAAATTCATAGTTTGGAACTAACTCAAGCGACATTTTTGCCACAAGATCAATGTCTCTTTCATTTTCCATTACTAGTTGCTTACTATAAAAATATGTAAGACTTTATATTATTTTTATATTATAAAAAACAATATAACCATTTTATATGAAGGAAGGCGGTGCTGGGTGGAGGAAAGATGCTGGTTTAACTAGGGATGTTGTAGGAAATAAACCAAATGTTTCCTTTATAAATTCAAATGAAGAGAGAAAATATGGATTTTTTAGCGAAAACCCGCTCACTTATTACCACTCTTACCACGATATACCGAATGGAACTGATTTTTATTTAATGGATATTTCATTGGATTATGATGCGTTGAACGATGAGGAACGCGATGATTTGGAGAGACAGCGAAATATAGCTATTGAAGAGTATCGAAAACAAAAAATGAATCCGAAGTTTGCAGCTGGTAAAAAAAGACGCACTTTAAAAAAAAAGAGAAAAATTGTTAAGAGAGGCACAAAAAAGATGAAAAAGGGTGCTTTCAAATCTTCAAGGATGTAAAACGCTCCTCAGTTTTATATATTTTTGTTAAAAAAAATATATAAGAATTATCCATTTTATTATTTAATTATAATGCTAAAAACACATATTGTGCTATTTGAAACAAAACATTATGATTGGATTGCTTATTCTGTCACAGGTTCTGACGCAAAACGTTCATTAGATGTAAATAAAAATTATAATATATTTTATGTTTTTGAGTGCGATTTAAAGAAGCAATATCCATATACAATGAAATTAAAATCACCACTGAATAAACATTACGATTGTAAAAAAATAAACAAATACAAAGAAGAACATTTTGACGAAAAAGATGAATATATTATAGTTAGTGAAGCCGGGGAAGGTATTTATTTTGACGTAAAATATAATTAATTTGGCATTTTTACAACTTATGAAATGAGCAAAGGTCTAAAAAATGCATTTATAAAATTTATTTCTCAATAACGACCTGCTTTGCAATATTTTTAATGATTTTGTTTTCCTTTTCAACATCATTGCCACCTCTGCCTCCTCCCATAGACTCTACAATGAGTTTGTTGTATTGGTCCGAATATTTTGATTCACTTTTGCCGCAGTCAGGATGTTTTGCTCGAAAAAGGGGGAGCATCTTGGTATTTTTGTAAGCCACGTGCTTTATCACTTTTCTTAACTTCTGTTTTTCTTCACTCTCCTTTTCCCATATATTGTTGTCCTTGATATACATGGTTTCTCTCTTTGAATCACTACAATGAACTGGTCTTTTAGTGATATCAAGTGCTTTCAAGTTCTTGATTATGATATTGGATATGCCCTCTACGAAACCGAGTTTGCCCACTTCTTCCAAATCAGACAACTGAAGTTGTAATGATTCCGCAAAATCAGTGATATTCATTGCATCTTTGCATTGCTCGTTTAAAAACACATTGAGATTAAATGTTTTGTTGTGGCTATTGATATTGCAAATAGACCCCGTGGTAGACGCCTCTTTTTCATAGACTTTCATAATCATTTTATTCTGCTCGATTAACATCTCCTTAAATTCAGTATTCTCTTTCACCAAGTATTCCAATAAATTACCTTCCATTAAATTATGTTTGGCTTCATCTTTTACTATTTTGTAATCACATTTTTTCTTATGTGACGATAATGTGGAGCGATGTGCGTATTTTTTGCCGCATTCGCACAAAAATTTTTGGGGATTTTTGTGGATTTTTGTTAGGATCATGTTAGGATTTGTGACTGACTCGTGTTTTTTGGTAAGACGGTGTTTTTCAAAGTCTTTTTTAGTCGCAGCATAATGGTTACATTTTTCACAGAAAAAATGGGTGGGATTTTTGGGATTTTTCATGTTAGGATTTGTTAGTATAAAATCCTAACATAAAAAATCCCTAAATTCTTTTTTGCAAAAAGAATAAAAAAATATCGTAACAATTTCAAAATTATTTTTTTTATGACCAGAGCTTAAAAATTTTTTATCGTCACAATTCAGGATTTTTCAAGATTAAATCGGAGGTAACCGATTTTGGACATTTATAAATGTCCATTTTCGATTTTGGAAAATACTTTTGGGTTTTTTTTCGAAAACTTGGAAAGTTCTTTAAGTAGTTTTTTTGGAAATATATATTATTTTTTGGGAGATGGAGAGTGAAAAATGAACTCGGATGCGGAGGTACCAAGACTATTTTGTAAAAAAATGAAATAAAAATACTTTGTAAAAATAATACAAATTAACTCAATTTATATTATTTGTAAATAATGATTTACGAAACCGACATGGATTTAGTATTGCATCCTGATTTGTATGCGCCCAGTATAAACGAAAGCGGCAATTATGTGGACAAAATTCCGTCTTTTACTTGTTATAAAAAAGGACTCACATGCCCATGTGGAGCAAGAAAAGACAAGGTGTATGACACATACGCCATATTTTCCGCACACACCAAGTCAAAAACACATCAAAAGTGGTTGGAGAACTTGAACTTGAATCGAGCTAATTATTATGTGGAAAACGAGAAGCTAAAAGAAACTATGCAAAACCAGCGGCTGATTATTGCTAAAATGGAAAAAGAGTTGCAAACCAAAAGTATGACAATCGATTATTTGACACAACAACTAAGCTTCACTTCTGGGAGCAAAGTCGTAACCGATTTGATAGACTTTGACTAAAATGCAATCAAACCAGTTACAATCGCAATTACATTACAAATCTGTAAATTCCACATCATAGTCCCTTTCACAAACCGGTTTTACCAAACTAAATATAATTCTATAATCCGAATCAAATTTCTTGTTTAAACACGCTGATTCTGAAATTTCTTCCATCATTTTTTTTACGTGTTCAAACATAAGAGAATCATCCATGCCTGGCGCATAGGTTACTATGTTTCCTACATGCAACTCTGATTCACTTGCCGGCCAAGCGATTTTATTCCATAATAAAGAAATGGTTTCTTTTTTTCCGTAATGAAATAACTCTTGCGTTTGAATTCCATTAACAATTGCATTTTTCACATTCTCTAGAATATTTCCATAGTTTGTGCATAGTCTAGTTTTGTCTGACCAAATTTTAATTGATAAAATGTGAGTGTATTTCATTATAACGTATAATAATATGCATTTTTTACTTTATATTGTTTGCAAAAACTACTATATTACCCGCTATTTTTCTGCACAAATGCCTCCAATTCGTTAATGTCAATTTCAGGCATCACCACATGCGCCTCCCAAAAGTAGCGACAATAAGCCCAGACGAACTTGCAGTCATTTTTATACCAGCCAATATGTTCGCGTATCAAGTTGTCATATAATTTACTCGGCAACAAATGCAAACTTTGCAAAGGAAGCACGTAACACAACTGAACAAGTTCGCTCACTGGCTTTGGTGGTTTATTGGTAATTAACTCACGTTCAAAAAGAGGCATGTATCTTAATAAATCACCCAACAAAGGTGGATAGTGATAGTTGTAACACCATCGCCAGTCCGCGCAACCTTGTGTGTAATACTTCATTGTCCATTCTAGTCCCTCCAAATAATTTACGCATATTTCTTGAATATTCTCTTCGGTAATATCGTTCTTAAACAAACATTTATAATACCTTAGCCTCCAATTGGGCTTGAATGGATTGATGTATTTTTCCAGTGGTCTATCATATGTTGGCAACGATTCAAACTGTTGAAACTTTTCTTCCGGAGTGGAAGGATTGATTTTATGTTTTTCCCTTCGGTCTCTTAGCTTGGCTTCAGATTGCAAAAATTCTTCCTCTTTTTCAGCTAGAGCGCTTACCAATTCTCTCACATTTCCCCAGAAAATGGTTTTCCCGTCGGTCAAAAATTTTTTACTTGTCTTACCAATAGTTGCTTTGTACATGTTGATCATTTTATCTACGCCTCCAGTGCGAATATTTACCGCAGGAAAATGTGGCATAAAATCGTTTCCCAAAAAGAAACACATGAAAATATAATCGTACACACTATTTGCATTTTGTTCTTGTTCTTTCTGTTGTTGTTCTTGTCCTTCTTCTTTATCATTGTTCATTTCACTACTAATAACCCGCGCCAACTCAGGAATGTCAATGATATAAGATTCATTCGGATCCAAATCAGGCTGAATGGTTTTAATAAAGTGAGGCGTCTCTCTAAACAAATAAATTTTGTCTGTCACCGGTAAATGATTGATGGAAAGCATTATCAAGTCCGCATCCAGTCCATAAATAATAGTGTTTTTTCCTTGATGTTGTTCAGGAAATGTGCGTATGTATTCAAATAATTTGTGTTCCCCTTCGCCGCAAGAATCGCTGGTGGAGACTATCAAGTTTTGAACACCATACTTTGATTTATTTGAATACACCGCCTTTACTTTGTCTCCCAACCTCTTCATAAAAACAGTCCCAGGAGTGATGGCTGTGGTGTTCCATGGATCGGGTTTTCCATCTTTAAATATGGATTTGGAAATGGTGTTTTGATAGAGTGACTTGTATCGTCGGTTTCGTTGCTGCTCTAACTTGGCCATCGGTGCCACACCATCAAACGCAATAAAAATATTATTGGTTGGCTTTAACAACGCAATGTATTCGTCAATTGTTTTTACAACTTCTTTGATAATGGCATCAATCTCATTTTCCACTAATTTTGAAAAATCAATATTGCGCACCGCATCATATATTATTGAATTGCAATCCAAATATAAATTATCGTTTTGAATTGCAATGTCTCCTATTTTATGAATAAGGCGCGCATGATTTTTTACAATATAGGAAAAATAACTGGGAATACCCATGAAATTCAATTATATATACACATACGTACAATGTATTTAATAGGTTCTTATAAATACAATATCACTCACAAGCTTTATTTATAAAGACTAACCAATTTATTAAATTATCATAATATATAAGACATGACAAAAAAAAGTAATTTTGTAATTGCAACAGAGTCAATTGCAAAATATGAAAATGTATATACACAAAAGCCTGATATATTTTTTCTGGTAAGTAAAAAAATAGATTTTTTTTATGAAATAATACAAAAAACAATTGTACATGTACAAAAAAACAAAATATTAGACCTTTTAGGAATTACGGATGTAAGCACGTGCATAGAAAAGTTGAATGAAGTGAATACAAAAATACAAAAAACTTTGCAAATGTTGAATACAACTGAAAGTCAGGAGCATATCATCGCAGAGCTGCAAATCATAAATAATGATTTGTCACTTGTTTTGAAAAATTATGGCACAGAAAGTCTAGAAGATTTGTTGCTCATTTGTTTCGGCGCAAATTACAAATTGGATACTTCGCCTATTCTTGAAAGCAAATTAGAGTTGCTAAAAAAATATTTCCATCCTACAAGTTACAAGGTAATAAATAAAAAAGAAGACTATCCAAATGATGAAAATGTAAAAGAAGTGCATAATCCAATAAAGATGAGTAAAAATAACAAAAGCAAACTGGGAAGCACCGCCAAATTGGTGATACATCCCCCAAATAATATTTCAAATCATATTTCAACTAATATTTTATTATTGGATGATAATGCAAACAATATTCATTGCGCGGACATTTCTTATACAGTGAAATTATTCCATTTGAAGGTGTATGGGATTAAATTAATCATTAAAAATTCTCAATTGAAAAAAAGTCTAGTTATTTATGGTATTTTGGATGATATTATCATAGACTATTTAAGTAATGGTTACATTTGCGAGCACAAACAAAAACAAATTGAACTTCTTTCTTCCACGACAGAAAATAAAAAAGAATACGAAAGCTTTTTGCAGTCACTTACTTTAAAAGATTATTTGATTTTTAACAACGCGTCAGATTTTCTAAATAAGTTTGTAGGAATGAAGAGTCATCTAAATTCTATCAAACAAAAACAAATTGCAATTGCAGTCAAAGAGTTTATTGCTGATGAATTATATACGAAAAGAAACACGCTTCTTCATTTACTTGTCAATACTGATAATCGTGAAAATCAATATTTAGCTTACTTACTGTATGATCTTCTCTCTAATGACACAAATGGAAACATCGATACGCAAGAACAAACCATTTTGTATGATAGTTTTCCATGGATAATAAAGCAACATTTTAAAAATGCAATGAAAAAAACGATTCAATATACGCACGAACTTACGACATTTGACATAAACAAGATCCCGTTAGAGCAGCAAATTTGTTTGATAAAAGCTCCCGATACAGTGAAAGAAAAGGCAATGTTGAAATTGAAAGAGGTAAAGGCAAAATCAGAAGATTCTGGAACAAAAGCGCGACAATACTTAGATGGACTACTTAAAATACCTTTCGGAATTTATAAAAAAGAGCCCATATTGAATATCATAAAAACCATGAAAGAAGAATTTAACGAATTATGCAAAAAATATGATGTTGCAAAATTATATACATCTTTTTTACCGAAAGAAAATTATACAAACTTGGAAATATACAATTATTTGAAACAAATAAAAGAGATTATAACGATCAAAGAAAAGGATGTCATGGTTGAAGGATTAAAAACATACTTGTTAAAAGGCGAGAAAGCAAAGTTACAGAAAAACATTCAGGATATCAATACTATTCTCACAAAAAAAGGGACACAACCACAAAACAACCAAATTGTAAAGAGCTCTTCTATGAAAAAAGAAGAACTAAAACAAGAGCTTATTTCTTTTATCGAAACGAGTCAATCAAATAACCCCACCCTGTTGAAAGAAATGTATTCTACGTTTCAACCTTCTATATATAGCGGATCTAACAATAATAGCAAGTTAGATTATTTTTCTATTCATCAAAAAGTAGAGGAGTTGGAAAATCAGTCGAAACAAGTTGCCAATTATTTGACAAGTGTAAAGGATATTTTGGACACTTCAGTATATGGTCACAATAAAGCCAAACGACAAATTGAACGAATTATCGCGCAATGGATGAACGGGGAGCAAAAGGGTTATGCGTGCGGATTTGAAGGACCGCCGGGTGTTGGAAAAACGTCTCTTGCAAAGGGACTTGCGAATTGTTTGAAAGATGCAGAAGGTAATAGTCGCCCTTTTTCTCTCATCGCCATTGGAGGAGACTCCAACGCGTCTTCTTTAATAGGTCATTCTTACACCTATGTGGGAAGCACCTGGGGACAAATTTTGCAGATTTTAATGGATAAAAAATGCATGAATCCCATTATTTTGATTGATGAAGTGGATAAAATCAGCAAAACTGAACACGGAAAAGAAATTACGGGGGTTTTAACACATTTATTAGATCCTACACAAAATGAAATGTTCCAGGATAAATATTTTTCAGGTGTGGATTTAGATTTGTCCAATGTGCTTTTTATTTTGTCTTATAATGATGTCAATGAAATTGATCGTATCATGTTGGATCGTATCACGCGTATTAAATTTGACACTCTCTCTCTAGAGGATAAATTGGTTATTTGCAGCAAACATTTACTTCCGGATATTTATAAAAATATGGGATTAGAGCAAATGATTGAAATCAAAGAAGATGTGTTGAAGTTTATCATCAATGAATACACGTTAGAAGCCGGTGTAAGAAAGTTAAAAGAAATTCTTTTGGAAATAGTAGGCGAAATCAATTTAGAAATTTTACAAAGTGCAAATGACAATAACACGATTTCTATACCCATTGTCGTAACAATTGAAAATGTAAAAACAAAATATCTGAAAGACAAAAAAGAAGCGCTTATAAAAAAAGTATTTACATCAAGCAAAATTGGATTTGTCAATGGAATGTACGCAACGACTTTAGGCAATGGCGGGACACTGCCTATTCATGCACAGTTTTACCCTTCTTCTTCCTTTTTGGAACTTAAATTGACAGGTCTTCAACAAGAGGTGATGAAGGAAAGCATGCATGTAGCCTTAACGGTTGCTTGGAATTTGACAAATTCCAATGTTCAAACATTGTTAAGAGAGAAACACGATGATAAGTATAAATGCGGTATAAATATTCACACCGGGGACGGTGCAACACAAAAAGACGGACCGAGTGCGGGGTGTGCGATTGCTTGCGCTATATACAGCTTATTGAACAATGCACCTTTAAAAGGAGAATTTGGCATCACAGGAGAAATTCAAATGACTGGCGAAGTGAGTGCCATTGGAGGACTCGCATACAAAATCTTGGGATCATTGAAATCTGATGTGAAACACTTTATTTACCCTAAGGAAAACAAACGTGATTTTGACGAATTTATGCAAAAATACAAAGACCGGGAAGAAATAAAAGATGTGCAATTTTATCCTATTGAACATGTAGAAGAAGCGCTGCAGCTTTTGTTAGATAATGCAACAAAATAGCAAAAATCAAAATAGCAAAATAGCAAAAACTTTTTTTATAAAATATAATATTATATGGCAAAAAATGCAGTTGCGGTTGTTTCGTGTTATAAAAGAGATTTGAATTGGACAACAAAATTATTGGAATTTGTGGACAAGATTTATGTTTATGATCATGCGAAGATCATTAGTGAAAATGAATTTATATTAAATAATAGCTGCTACTATTACGAAGAAATACCAAATAAGGCATGTGAGGCAAGTGCTTATTTAAAATACATGATGGATAATTATAACAACTTACCTGAGAAAATAATATTAATTCATGATGAAGATTATTCATGGCACCATAATGGCAGTATTATTGATAGAATTAGAGATAATATTTGGAAAAATGACATGTATATAAATTTAAATGAATATACATGGGGAAATATGCGAGTAGATGAAAATGGATATATTGACCAGTTTAGACCAAATGATCGATATTTCAATTTTTATCAAGAAACCTTGTTGCCATATTTCGGAGATGTGCGAAAGTATTCTGATTTTTTAGGTGGTTATAAGGGGTGTGCTCAGTTTATCATTAAAAAAATATGCATTAGTCGCAATAATGCTCAATTATACATTGATTTGTATAATTATTGTATGAGTGATCGTGTAAATTTTGGCCATGAAAGCGGAGGGTTTGGTTATTTGATGGAATACACTTGGAATATTATTTTTGGATATAGAATTGACACTTCTTTATTTCATGGTTCATGGAAGCATACCGCTCGTTTTATACACTCTGATAATAAAATTATCTACGCCAAAATCGGGGACGCACGTGGAGGTTGGAATACGGTTTCCATGCCTATTCACGAAGAACACTTGTTCCACAATATATTTGGGGTTTTAGAAAAATAATAAATCTACATGACAATTTGTTAGTAAAACTAGAAGGATGATGGATTGTATTATTATTGTTATTATAATAATGATATTATTATTATAATGATATTATTATAATATTATTATAAATTAATATTATATGTACGGAAAAGTAGCACATGCTCCTATTTTGCCCACAAATAAAAATATAGTACATGCGCCATTAATGATGTATAAACCTTTTAGTCTTTTCGTTTTTCTTAGTTTTTTTAGCCCCATTATTGTCGTGGCAAGTGTGGTCTCATTATCTTTCATGAATCAAAATTTTAAAGGGATTATTTATTTGTTGTTTTTATTGGGAGCTTTACTAGCCAGAGAATTTATTTATTCACTTCTTCCAAATAAAAGCCGGATTGTTCCAAGTGTAAATGATGTGTGTTCATCGGTTGTATTTAGTCCATATGGGAACGCGACCTTCAGCGCGTTTGTGTTGTCTTTTACAATGATGTATTTGTTTCTGCCGATGTTTTCCAATGGATCGCCTAATTATTTTATTTTTTCCATTCTGTTAATCTATTTTTTTATGGATATTGGCATTAAATATTATGAAAGATGTTTGCAGAGCAATGTAGGACTCTTGTTAAACATTTTGCTAGGAAGTGTTGTTTCGGCGATTATTGTTGCTTGTATGTCTATAAGTTCGAGTCAATATTTGTTTTTTAACGAGATCTCGAGTGATAAAGAAATTTGCTCGATGCCTAGCAAACAGACATTTAAATGTAATGTTTTCAAAAACGGAGAGCTTATCGGATCGGTATAATGTTATTTTGCCTTGTTCCTATTTTTTTTCTTCTTTTTTGTTTCGGTATTGGGTGTAGGTTGTTCATCTACTTCTTCGGATTCAGCAATTTGCAAAGATTCAGAAATTTGCAAAGAATCTTCTTCTACTTCTATTTCTACTCGTTCTTCTTCTACTGGTTCTTCTTTTATATTTTGCACAGGAGTAGGATTAGGATTAGGATTAGGATTAGGATTAGGATTAGGATTAGGAATAAAAAAATGTATATTTGAAAATAGCCATTTTCTGCATCCTTTTATAACAAATTGACGCTGAAAGGATTCAGTAAGCAACCTCATGTTCCCTTTTGTATTGTATTGAACAATAAAATTGTTGAAAACAGGCAAAAGACGGTAATTTTTATACACATTCATATTTGCATAATTGAATAATGGTTTGCGCTTTTTTACATTTACGTAATTGTGAAATAAATAAAGCATATTTTTAAAATCCGTTTTTGTTTTTAAATCTTGAATTTTAATTTTTGCTAAAAACCGAACTGCGTCGCTGGAACAGTCTGGACAAGGAAGAAATTTGCATATTCCAGAAATAAATTGAAACAATTGTTTAGAAAGGTGAGGGTAAGCGTCTTCATTTATTCTTTCCGCAAGAGTATGGAAGAGTCTCCATACCGCAGGTCCCCAAACTTCCGGAGGTGGCATATAACTATTGTCATAAAAAATATAAAGATATTTTACCAATTGTATAATCTGTATGCCGAAATATATTGTAGAAGGGGCAATTGATTTTTTTTCCGAATTGTATAAATCATTGGATGAAGAAGAAGACATGAATGACAATGTGTGTCTCATAACAAATGCACCATTGAGTGATAATTTTGTTCAGTTGCAATGTGGTCATAAATTCAATTATTTGCCTTTGTACAAAGACATTTACAATCACAAAAAAAATTTTAATTATTTGGAATCTACCAGCGGAAAATTGGGGAAAAACGAAATACGCTGCCCTTATTGCCGGAAAAAACAGAATGAAGTGTTGCCATACTATGAAAATATGGGGGTGAATAAAGTGGTGGGGGTAAATGAAGTCCATGTAGAAGAAACAAAGAGCAATAAAAAGACTTATTATCCAAATCATAGTTGTTCTTTTATGATGAAAATTGGCACGGATTCCGAAGAAGTGCAATGTAGCGGATTCGGAACTCCCATTTGCATTTATACGCACGGCACCAATTATGGTGACACCAAATTGTATTGTTGGTCGCATAAAAAAGCAGTGATAAGACAATATAAAAATGATATTTTGGTTAAGGCGAAAGCTGATGCGCTGAAGGTGAAACTGGAATTAAAAAAGGCAAAAGAAGAAACAATTTTAAAAGAGAAGGAGGAAAAGAAGATCGCAAAGAGTTTAACAAAAAAAGACAAGAAAGAAAAAAAAACAAAGAAAGATGCGTTGAACATAGCAAACACGATTTTAACAGATGAAAATGTTGTAATCAGCTCGTTAGAAGAACCAATTTATTGCATTGCTCTCCTAAAATCAGGTATAAACAAGGGAACCGTGTGCGGTAAAAAAGCTTGTAATGTAGAAGATAAATTATGTAGTCGGCATTATACAAAGTAACTTTTATAAAAATATGAAAACAAAAACAATAATATGTATATATCATAAATGGTTCTCTCTCCAGATTTGACTCATGCGGATTGGTGGATTCGCACTTGCACCAAGCTTTTGCAACAGGTGGACACATCGCTGCGTTTCACTGTGGTTAAGGTTGAAAAAACACAACATTTAGTTATTGAAAATATTTCTGAATCTACTTTATCAAAATTATTCTTTTTAGTCAATACTGACCAAAACAACAACTATGGATATTTAGAGGCTCTGCAAGTGTTTGTAAAGGATGATTATTCCAGAACCGCGATTCCTATTCCAGGTTTCTCTACTTTAGCCAATGCGATTTGGAATGAAGCGGATGCTACAGGATTTGTCGAAGGTCAACAAACTCAAACCGCATTTTCAGCGCCTTTGAATAACCCTTATACCAACGAGCCTTTAACTGTCCCTGAATATGTAGATTGGATCACCGCGGTCATTCCCTGGGCTCCCAAAACTTTCGGAAAAGAAAAGATTTTCACTCTTATGCTGAATCCTGACTCTGAAGCTGCATTAGGAGAAGACGCTGCTAGAGCCGGTGGGCAACAATTTATTAGAGGTGGCGGGGAAGAACAAGGAGCTGCGGCAGTGGAATATTTAGGTGAAGGTAGTTCCTTTTATAATAAAGCTAAAGAAATTGCAAAGGACTATATTATTCCTGCTGTAGTTGGTGTTGGGTCTGTTTATGGGTTGTATAAAGGTGCCGAATTGACAACTGGGGAATCATACTAATAAATATTTTATTTAATATACACATTATTTGAAAAATAATGTGCATATATTATAAATGTCTCTCTCGCCAGATTTGACCCATGCGGATTGGTGGATTCGCACTTGCACCAAGCTTTTGCAACAGGTGGACACGTCGCTGCGTTTCACTGTGGTTAAGGTTGAAAAAACCCAGCATTTAGTTATTGAAAATATTTCCGAAACTACTTTATCTCAACTCTTCTTTCTAGTCAACACTGACCAAAATAACAACTATGGGTATTTAGAGGCTCTGCAAGTGTTTGTAAAAGATGATTATTCAAGAACCGCGATTCCGATCCCTGGCTTTTCTACTTTAGCAAATGCGATTTGGAATGAAGCGGATGCTACAGGGTTTGTTGAAGGTCAACAAACGCAAACCGCCTTTTTAGCACCTTTGAACAACCCTTACACTAACGAACCTTTAACTGTCCCTCAGTATGTAGATTGGATCACTGCGGTGATTCCCTGGGCTCCTAAAACATTTGGGAAAGAAAAGATTTTCACTCTTATCTTGAATCCGGACTCTGAAGCTGCATTAGGAGAAGACGCTGCTAGAGCCGGTTTCTTCTCTGAGGATTTTAAACGGCAAGCTGCAATAGCAGCTAAAATTACTGCTATTGCATCAGGAGTTGCTCTTGTTAATATTGGGGGTGCTGTACTACTTCTAAAGACGGGAGTGTTGAACTAGCTGAAAAGAATCAGTGACCCTAATAAATATTTTATATTTTTGCAAGTAATAATGTGTGTTATACACTAATTGCTTCTTTATATACATTTACTAATAAAACGCGTTTGTTATAATATAAACTTATTTGAAAAATAATGTGTATATATTATAAATGTTTCTCTCTCCAGATTTGACCCATGCGGATTGGTGGATTCGCACTTGCACCAAGCTTTTGCAACAGGTGGACACATCGCTGCGTTTCACGGTGGTTAAGGTTGAAAAAACACAGCATTTAGTTATTGAAAATATTTCCGAAACTACTTTATCTCAACTATTCTTTCTAGTCAACACTGACCAAAACAACAACTATGGATATTTAGAGGCTCTGCAAGTGTTTGTAAAAGATGATTATTCAAGAACCGCGATTCCCGTCCCTGGCTTTTCTACTTTAGCTAATGCGATTTGGAATGAAGCGGATGCTACAGGGTTTGTTGAAGGTCAAAAAACGCAAACCGCCTTTTTAGCGCCTTTGAACAACCCTTACACCAACGAACCTTTAACTGTCCCTCAGTATGTGGATTGGATTACTGCGGTCATTCCCTGGGCTCCTAAAACGTTTGGGAAAGAAAAGATTTTCACTCTTATCTTGAATCCGGACTCTGAAGCTTTAGTAGGAGAAGACGTTGCTAGAGCCGGTGGGCAACAAGTTATTAGAGGTGGCGGGGAAGAACAAGCAGTTGCGGCAATGAAATATTTAGGTGAAGGTAGTCCCGGTTTCTTCTCTGAGGAATTTAAAGAGAAAGCTGAAAAAGTAGCTTCTCTTGCTATAAAATTAACAGGTGCGGGTGGTGTAGCTTATGGGATTGTTAAACTAGCTGAAAAGTATCAGTGACCCTAATAAATATTTTATATTTTTGCAACTAATAATGTGTGTTATACACCAAATTGCTTATTTTATATACATTTACTAATAAAATGCGTTTGTTATAATATAAACTTATTTGAAAAATAATGTGTATATATTATAAATGTTTCTCTCTCCAGATTTGACCCATGCGGATTGGTGGATTCGCACTTGCACCAAGCTTTTGCAACAGGTGGACACATCGCTGCGTTTCACGGTGGTTAAGGTTGAAAAAACACAGCATTTAGTTATTGAAAACATTTCTGAAGCAACTTTGTCCAAATTGTTCTTCCTAGTCAATACTGATCAAAACAACAACTATGGATATTTAGAGACTCTGCAAGTGTTTGTAAAAGATGATTATTCAAGAACCGCAATTCCGATCCCTGGCTTTTCTACTTTAGCCAATGCGATTTGGAATGAAGCAGATGCTACAGGGTTTGTTGAAGGTCAAAAAACTCAAACCGCCTTTTTAGCACCTTTGAACAACCCTTACACTAATGAGCCTTTAACTGTTCCCCAGTATGTGGATTGGATTACTGCGGTCATTCCCTGGGCTCCTAAAACGTTTGGGAAGGAAAAGATTTTCACTCTTATCTTGAATCCGGATTCTGAAGCCGTAGGTGAAATAGTAGAGAATATAGCAAAATATTTCTTGAAAGACCCAGATTCTGTAGTTGCTAAAAGATTAGCTGAAGGTGGTGTATCTGAATCAACAATTGAAGAATTATTTAAAACAAAGAATTTCACAATGTATGTCCCTCCTGAATCTGCCGGATATGGAGCAGAAACAAATGGATATACTCGCATGTACACTGGCAGGAGTATTGATCAAATTCAAAAAAATCCTGGTTCTAATACTGTAAGTATTAGCTCGGAAAATTTTAGTACTCCAGAACAAAAAATGAATTTGTTCAAGGATGCGAATAATCAGATTGATTATGGCAAAGTAGCAAAAGTAGCAGCAGTTGCCGGTGGCACAGCTGTTGTAGGAGGAGGAGCCACAGCGACGGGTATAGAAGCTAAAATGGGAAATATTCCACCTCTAAAAATGTCTTAAAAATTTTATTCAATAAAATTTTTGTATATGTAGTTTTATTGTTTATTCTTATATATATAAATGTCTGCAGATCTTACTCACGCCGACTGGTGGATTCGCACTTGCACAAAGCTTTTACAAAAGGTGGACACATCACTGCGTTTCACCGTCGTCAAGGTTGAAAAAACACAACATTTAATGATTGAAAATATTTCCGAAGCGACTTTGTCCCGGCTATTCTTTTTAGTGAACACTGACCAAAACAACAACTACGGATATTTAGAAATGTTACAAGTTTTTGTAAAAGATGATTATTCTAGAACTGCTATACCTATCCCTGGCTTTTCTACTTTAGCCAATGCGATTTGGAATGAAGCGGATGCTACAGGGTTTGTTGAAGGTCAAAAAACTCAAACCGCCTTTTTGGCACCTTTGAACAACCCTTACACTAACGAACCTTTAACTATTCCCCAGTATGTGGATTGGATCACTGCGGTCATTCCATGGGCTCCTAAAACATTTGGGAAAGAAAAGATTTTCACTCTTATACTAAATCCGGATTCTGAATTTGGTATATTAGGAGGAGAAGCCGTTGCTAGAGAAGCTGGAGGAAGTGCTGCAAAAGAAGCTGGAGGAAGTGCTGCAGAAGAAGCTGGAGGAAGTGCTGCAGAAGAAGCTGGAGGAGGTGTGTTAGGAAACCTTAAAAATCTAATTTTTTCTAGAACCGGAGCTGAAGCGGGTGCTATTTTTGGTCTTTTATCTACTGGAATAGGAGTAGGTTCTGCTGCTTTAGCGGGTAAACTTTAAGGTGTATGAATTTGATAAATCGGTTAATGTTATTTTTTGAAGAATATACAAACAAAAATATAAATATTTTGCTTTATATAAATGCCGACTTTTTCTTCAGATCTTACTCATGCAGACTGGTGGATTCGTACTACTAAAAAGTTATTGCAAAAGGTGGACACATCGTTGCGTTTCACTGTTGTTAAAGTTGAGAAAACACAGCATTTAACAATTGAAAATATTTCCGAAGCAACTTTGTCCCGGCTATTCTTTCTAGTCAACACTGATCAAAACAACAACTATGGATATTTAGAAGAGTTACAAGTTTTTGTAAAGGGTGATTATTCTAGAACCGCGATTCCGATTCCCGGTTTCTCTACCTTAGCCAATGCGATTTGGAATGAAGCGGATGCTACAGGGTTTATTGAAGGTCAAAAAACTCAAACCACCTTTTTGGCACCTTTAAACAACCCTTACACCAACGAGCCTTTAACTGTTCCCCAGTATGTGGATTGGATTACTGCGGTCATTCCCTGGGCTCCTAAAACCTTTGGGAAAGAAAAGATTTTCACTCTTATACTAAATCCAGACACTGAAGTTGGTATATTAGGAGGAGAAGCCGTTGCTAGAGAAGCTGAAGGAAGTGGAGGTAAAACTCTGTTAGAAAGTCTAAAAGATATGCTTTTATCGAACCCAGAAAATGAAAGAGACAGTTTTGCTGCAGTAGATGAAAAAGGAACTGCGGCTGAAAACATAATGCCTACAATGGCCGCAGCAATGTATACACCAGAACAACAACAAGAGATTTCCAATTTTAGGTTGTCTACTAAAATAAAGACCTTTTTGGCGGTTACTTTACCACCGGGCATTATAGTTTCGACCGTGGAAGGGTTGAAAAATACAAATATGAATAGTTAATATTATTTGTAAAATATGGATAGTTCAAATATTCTTAAAGATTTAAATATGCATTATATCTATAAATGTCTTTTTCTCCAGACTTGACACATTCAGATTGGTGGGTTCGTACTTGCACAAAGCTATTGCAACAGGTTGACACTGCGATGCGTTTCACCGTTACTAAAGTTGGAAAAACACAACATTTGGTTGTTGAAAATATTTCGGAAACTACACTATCTAAACTTTTCTTTTTAGTCAATACTGATCAAAACAATAACTATGGGTATTTAGAAGTGTTACAAGTTTTTGTAAAAGATGATTATTCAAGAAACCCTGTGCCCATTCCTGGATTCTCCGCACTAGCCAATGCCATTTGGAATGAAGCCGATGCAAAAGGATTTATTTTAGACGAAAAAACACAAACCGCTTTTTTAAATCCTCTAAACAATCCCGTTACGAATCAACCATTAACAATTCCTCAATATGTGGATCTTATGACTGCGGTAATTCCTTGGGCGCCCAAAACGTTTGGTAAAGAAAAGATCTTTACTCTTATGTTAAATCCTGATATAAGCGGACCCTTTACTGCCAGTGCATGTCACAGGGCAGGCAACTGCTAGTAGTCAAATCCACTCCAGATCCAACCATTAATATTACTTTTTATAAATTTTTAAATATTCATTATATTTATAAATGGAAGACCTAACCCATGCTGACTGGTGGATTCGCACTACTACAAAGCTATTGCAACAGGTTGACACTGCGATGCGTTTCACCGTTGTTAAAGTTGGAAAAACAAAACATTTAGTTATTGAAAATATTTCCGAAGCTACTTTAGCCAAATTATTCTTTCTAGTCAACACTGACCAAAACAACAACTATGGATATTTAGAAATGTTGCTAGTTTTTGTAAAGGATGATTATTCTGAAAACCCAATACCAATTCCAGGTTTCTCTACTTTAGCTAATGCTATTTGGAATCAAGCAGATGCGGAAGGATTTATCAAAGGGCAAAAAACACAAACCGCTTTTTTAAATCCTCTAAACAATCCTTATACGAATGAGCCTCTAACAATTCCTGAGTATGTGGATTGGATCACTGCGATTATTCCTTGGGCGCCTAAAACATTTGGTAAGGAAAAAATTTTTACTCTTGTCTTGAATCCTGATTTGGCAGCTGGAATGGGACAAATATTTGAACAAACAGTTGCTCCCACCCAAGACACTTCGGATTCACCTTTAATATCAAAACTTATTGATAAAATAATTTCACCGAGTGATAATAGCACCGGAGCAAACATTGGAAGAAGTCTTTTAACACAAGCAGCAAAAATGGGTCTTAATCCTTTGGTGTTTTTTGGTGGGGCGCCTGGAGCTTTTGCACAACTTTTTGTGCCGGGAGCTAAATCCGCACCAAAACTTAGTTCAGGGATACAAAGTAAATTAGGTTTGCCAACATTATAAAAATGAATTACGATAGGATATAAATAAAAAGGCTCGTTTTTTTATGGGTTAGTAAAAATTTTTAATTTTTGCAATTTTTTAATTTTTGCAAAATTTAAAATATTTAGTATATTTATAAATGTCTGTCTCCCCTGATCTGACGCACTCCGACTGGTGGGTTCGTACCACCACAAAGCTCTTGCAAACCGTTGATACGACAATGCGTTTCTCCGTTGTTAGGAAAGAAGAAAACCCGTGTTTGTTTATTGAAAATATTTCCGAAGCTACTTTATCCAAATTGTTCTTTTTGGTCAATACTGACCAAAATAACAACTACGGATATTTAGGAATGTTGCAAGTTTTTGTAAAGGATGATTATTCGAGAAAACCTATAGCCATTCCTGGGTTCTCTATATTAGCCAATTCTGTTTGGAGTCAAGCGGATGCTCTAGGATTTGTGGAAGGAAATAAAACACAAACTGCGTTTTTAGCTCCTTTGAACAACCCTCAAACAAATGAACCCTTAACTATTCCCGAGTATGTAGATCTTATCACTGCAATCATTCCTTGGGCTCCCAAAACGTTTGGCAAAGAAAAGATTTTCACTCTTATGTTGAATGCCGACTAATTTAGAATCTACCTACCGATTTAGGAAAAATCACAATAAAATAATTTCTGTAATTTTATAAATATTCATTATATTTATAAATGTCTGTCTCCCCTGATTTGACCCATGCGGATTGGTGGGTTCGCACCACTGTAAAGCTTTTGCAAACCGTTGATACGGCACTGCGTTTCAATATTATCAAAATGGGAGAAACCCAGCATTTAATAGTTGAAAACATTTCGGAAGCAACTTTATCCCAATTATTCTTTCTAGTCAATACTGACCAAAATAACAACTATGGATATTTAGAATCGTTGCAAGTTTTCTTGCAGAGTGATTATTCAAGAACCGCGATTCCCATTCCTGGTTTCTCTACTTTAGCAAATGCAATTTGGAATGAAGCCGATGCTACAGGTTTTGTTGCAGGTGAAAAAACTCAAACCGCGTTTTTAAATCCTCTCAATAATCCTTACACTAACCAGCCGTTAAGTATCTGCGAGTATGTGGATTTGATCACTGCCGTGATTCCATGGGCTCCAAAAACCTCGGGACAAGTCAAGATTTTTACTCTTATGTTGAATCCTGACAAGTTTGACAACATATCTGGCAGCACAAAGAATCTAATAAAAAATAGAAAAAAAATCTTTTGAAACTAATAATATCGTGTTAATCGCATGCAATTTATAATACATTCGATTCTTTAATTAAACTTATACATGTTAATAACTTATTGCAATAATGAATATAAATAAATAAAAAAATAATATTTATTTATATTATAAATGTTACTCACTCCAGACTTGACACATGCTGATTGGTGGGTTCGTACTACTACAAAGCTTTTGCAAAAGGTTGATACGACAATGCGTTTCACCGTTGGTAAAGTTGGAAAAACCCAACATTTAATAATCGAAAATATTTCGGAAGCAACTTTGTCCAAATTATTCTTTCTAGTCAATACTGACCAAAATAACAACTATGGATATTTAGAATCGTTGCAAGTTTTCTTGCAGAGTGATTATTCAAGAACCGCGATTCCCATTCCTGGTTTCTCTACTTTAGCAAATGCAATTTGGAATGAAGCCGATGCTACAGGTTTTGTTGCAGGTGAAAAAACTCAAACCGCTTTTCTAAACCCTCTTAATAATCCTTATACTAACCAGCCGTTAAGTATCTGCGAATATGTGGATTGGATCACTGCGGTTATTCCTTGGGCTCCCAAAACTTTCGGTCAAGTTAAGATTTTTACTCTTATGTTGAATCCTGATACTGATACTGATACTACTACACAAACTGAAACTCTTCAAGAAAGGCTTGCTGCTGCAAGAAACAACAATACTGCGCCGTCACAGACACCGGTCTCACCGTCGAATAACATTATGACTCCATCAGGAGCAAATATTCCTCAATCGACAGGTTCCAGCGCAGATAGTGGTGCTAGACTACAAATGGCTCAGATGCAATTAGCAATGAATAAAGCAAATGGAACAGGGCCTGGATCTGGTGCAAATTCCGGCATGTTGGCAGCTGAATTACAAATGAGAAAAATGAATAGTTCAATCGGGGCAGTGCAAGGCGTTTTTGGCGATATAACATCACTTGAAAGCCTTCTATCAGGAACTGTGAATGGCTTTAGTGGGTTGATAAGTTCTGGTTTTAGTGGTCTTGAAGGTCTAATTTAATAGTCTATCTAGATATATAATATTTAATCCAATTTACACATTTCTAGATAAAATGAAAAGTATGAATTTATTCATTTTATTTAAAAAAAATATTTGGTATATTTATAAATGGCCGACTTGACCCATTCAGATTGGTGGATTCGCACCACTGTAAAGCTTTTGCAAACCGTTGATACGACAATGCGTTTCAATATTATCAAAATGGGAGAAACCCAGCATTTAATAATTGAAAATATTTCCGAGGCAACTTTACCCAAATTGTTCTTTTTAGTTAATACTGACCAAAATAACAACTATGGATATTTAGAAGCGTTGCAAGTTTTCTTGCAGAGTGATTATTCAAGAACCGCGATTCCCATTCCTGGTTTCTCTACTTTAGCAAATGCAATTTGGAATGAAGCCGATGCTACAGGTTTTGTTGCAGGTGAAAAAACCCAAACCGCGTTTTTAAATCCTCTCAATAATCCTTACACTAACCAGCCGTTAAGTATCTGCGAGTATGTGGATTTGATCACTGCGATTATTCCTTGGGCTCCAAAAACCTCAGGACAAGTCAAGATTTTTACGCTTATGTTGAATCCCGATTTAGACAGCGACAGTCTAGAAAATCGCACTCCTGCCACACTTACTTCAGCTCAAATACAACAACTTGAGGATAATGGTACAACCCCGGCCCAAATAGCTCAATATCAAGCAACGCGTCAAGCAAACATACTTAAAAGAAATCAATATAGACAAAACGATATGTCAAATATATCAAATATATCGAATATATCAAATATATCAGAATCAAGCGAAGGAACCGCGTAATAAATATTAGTTGTAATTTTATGTAACGTGAAAAGTTAATTTAATTATGAATGCGTTACAATGATTTTTTTTTATTTTTTTGAAAAATAAAGTATTTAGTATATTTATAAATGTCTGTCTCCCCTGATTTGACCCATGCGGATTGGTGGATTCGCACCACTGTAAAGCTTTTGCAAACCGTTGATACGACACTGCGTTTCACTATTATTAAAATTGAAGAAACCCAACATTTGACTGTTGAAAATATTTCCGAGGCAACTTTACCCAAATTGTTCTTTTTAGTTAATACTGACCAAAATAACAACTATGGGTATTTAGAAGCGTTGCAAGTTTTCTTGCAGAGCGATTATTCAAGAACCGCGATTCCCATTCCTGGTTTCTCTACTTTAGCAAATGCAATTTGGAATGAAGCCGATGCTACAGGTTTTGTTGCAGGTGAAAAAACTCAAACCGCTTTTTTAAACCCTCTCAATAATCCTTACACTAACCAGCCGTTAAGTATCTGCGAGTATGTGGATTGGATCACTGCCGTGATTCCATGGGCTCCAAAAACCTCAGGACAAGTCAAGATTTTTACTCTTGTATTGAATCCTGATTTTGAAAGGGGGCAAGTTATGGATAATAGAATGACAGGGACATCGATTGTCTCTAATAGAATGACCGCGCCAACTAACACGTCATCAGGGACACAGATGATCTCTAATAGAACGACAGGGACAATGGGACCACTAGCCGCAAGAGCAGCGACAACGGGATCAACACAATCCACAAGTAAAAATCCAACAACTACAGCACTTATGGTGTTAGAAGCTCCTGCAACAGTACCTGTTGATTTACTAGCCGGCACAATTGGCGGTGCTACAGCAGTTCAGATGGTTAATAGTGGTATTACTACCCTTAATAGTGGAGCTAGTGATTTTTTTAATGGCGACGATGATAGTGAGATTGATAATGCAATTATATGTTAAATTTATTTTTTACACCAGAATAACCCCCAATGCCCAAATATATATTTTGGAAATAGTGCTAAAATGCGATTCAATACATTTATTTAAGTATTTTTACTCGTTTATAAAAGTAATAATATTTACTCTGTATATAAATGTCTGATCTCACTCATGCAGACTGGTGGATTCGCACTTGCACCAAGCTTTTGCAACAGGTGGACACATCGCTGCGTTTCACTGTGGTTAAGGTTGAAAAAACCCAACATTTAGTTATTGAAAATATTTCTGAATCTACTTTATCAAAATTATTCTTTCTAGTCAACACTGACCAAAATAACAACTATGGATATTTAGAGGCTCTGCAAGTGTTTGTAAAAGATGATTATTCAAGAACCGCGATTCCCATTCCTGGTTTCTCTACTTTAGCCAATGCGATTTGGAATGAAGCAGATGCTGTAGGATTTGTCGAAGGTCAAAAAACTCAAACCGCCTTTTTAGCACCTTTGAACAACCCTTACACCGATGAACCTCTAACAATTCCTGAGTATGTGGATTGGATCACTGCGGTTATTCCCTGGGCTCCCAAAACGTTTCGGAAGGAAAAAATTTTTACTCTTATGTTGAATCCAGACACGGTTGAAGAGGGAGCGACTAGAGATATTTTAACTAGTCTATTAGAAAACGAATTACCAACGGCATCTCCAATACAAGGTGCATTGCCAATGGCCGTAAATGTCGTAAATTATGCAGATGGCGACGCGATTGGTGAATTGAGAAATTCTGTACCAACAGCACGTCCTCTATTACAAACAATACCACCAGCGCGACCAGCAGCGCAACCAGCAGCGCAACCAGCAGCGCAACCAGGAGCGCAACCAGCAGCGCAACCCGTCCCGCCACAACAAATTCGAAGAAATAGAAGGAACCCACTTATACCTTTTGTAATTTCACTAAGCACTGGGGGGGCTATTTATGGACTGATAAATGGATCCGCAAATAATTAATCTTCTTAATAATTTATTTATTTTTTATTTATTTTTATTATATTTATAAATAAATGTCTCTCTCTCCAGATTTGACTCATGCGGATTGGTGGATTCGCACTTGCACCAAGCTTTTGCAAAAGGTGGACACATCGTTGCGTTTCACTGTGATTAAGGTTGAAAAAACACAACATTTAGTTATTGAAAACATTTCCGAAGCTACTTTGTCTAAGCTCTTCTTTTTAGTCAATACGGATCAAAACAACAACTATGGGTATTTAGAGGCTCTACAAGTGTTTGTAAAAGGGGATTATTCTAGAACCCCTATACCCATTCCAGGTTTCTCTACCTTAGCAAATGCGATTTGGAATGAAGCGGATGCTATTGGATTTGTCGAAGGTCAAAAAACGCAAACCGCCTTTTTAGCACCTTTGAACAACCCTTATACTAACGAGCCTCTAACAATTCCTGAGTATGTGGATTGGATCACGGCGATCATTCCTTGGGCGCCTAAAACGTTCGGGAAAGAAAAAGTTTTCACTCTTATAGTAAATCCGGATAGTGAAGTAGAATTTGCTGGTAAAGCTGCAGAATCTTTCACAGGATCTAGCTATTTTGAAAGTGCAAGATCTTCCGAAAGATTTGACTCTTTTCTAAGTGCAAAGTCTGACGGACCTCAATCTTTTTCAGACCCAACTATTGAGACAAATATTGAGAAATATTTATCAAAATCATCAGAACCAGTTTTTGGAGAGTTTGATAATCCTTTTTTAAAGAATTCTAATAGTTCCGGCGGCAAAACTTTTAAAACATACATACAGAATATATCTCAAAGCATACGTAATAATCCTGGAACAGTTGCTGGACTCATAGGGAATATAGGATTGGGATTGGGATTGGGATTAGGATTGGGATTACCAAAAAAAAATAATAGCTAATCAAAATTTAATATTGACATTATGTATAAATGTCTGACCTAACTCATGCGGATTGGTGGATTCGCACTTGTACCAAGCTTTTGCAACAGGTGGACACATCGCTGCGTTTCACTGTGGTTAAGGTTAAAAAAACCCAACATTTAGTTATTGAAAACATTTCCGAATCTACTTTATCAAAATTATTCTTTCTAGTCAACACTGACCAAAACAACAACTATGGGTATTTAGAGGCTCTGCAAGTGTTTGTAAAAGGGGATTATTCTAGAACCCCTATACCCATCCCTGGATTCTCTACCTTAGCCAATGCAATTTGGAATGAAGCGGATGCTACAGGATTTGTCGAAGGTCAAGAAACGCAAACCGCTTTTTTAGCACCTTTGAACAACCCTTACACCAACGAGCCTTTAACTGTCCCTCAGTATGTAGATTGGATTACTGCGGTCATTCCCTGGGCTCCTAAAACGTTTGGGAAGGAAAAAGTGTTTGCTCTTATCTTGAATCCGGACAAGCCAACCCGCACTCAACCAGGAAAAGGACCATGTCATGGACATCGCGACCAATGCTAATAATTCATAAATAAAAATTTTATAAAAATAATATGATTTTTGTAAAATTTTAAATATTTCGTATATTTATAAATAAATGTCTCTCTCTCCAGATTTGACTCATGCGGATTGGTGGATTCGCACTTGCACCAAGCTTTTGCAAAAGGTGGATACATCGTTGC
>Ga0209086_10000461_pt1 | contig 35142 bp, 43 predicted proteins | sample M_130207_XF_Meta_FD_187312 | JGI IMG/M metagenome (GOLD analysis project Ga0209086, IMG submission 187312) | Freshwater microbial communities from Lake Montjoie, Canada to study carbon cycling - M_130207_XF_MetaG (SPAdes) (version 2) | ecosystem: Environmental > Aquatic > Freshwater > Lake... | reverse complement strand
TTGATATATATAGAGCTGTCACCAGAGCTTGCCGAGGAGGAATTAGGCAATGGATGTCTGGAAAAACCTTTCCAGAGCAGATTTCAATTAGAGAAATAATCAATCTCACACAATCTGCTTATGGTGGGAAAGAATTCAAACAATTTTTTCTTCCATAATTCGCCCGATTTTTTCCAGTTTTCACAATCTGAACGTATAATAGATATGAACAAATTGATTCTTACAAAAGGCTTACCTGCAAGCGGAAAAACTACATGGGCAAATAAAACTGTGTCTGAAAGCAACGGCACAATTATCAACATTAATAAAGATGATTTGAGAGCTATGCTTCATGCAGATAAAAACACAAAACATAGAGAACAATTTGTTCTCATGGCTCAAGAAAATCTCACTAAATTGGCTTTTTCGCGGGGATACAATGTTATTTGGTCTGATACAAATTTAAATCCAATACATGAAAAACGAGCAAATGCTTTGTCAGATTGTGTTGAGATTGTGGATTTTACTCATGTGCCACTCAAAGAATGTATTGCTAGAGATAAAAATCGAGCCAAATCTGTGGGTGAAAAGGCAATAAGAGACCAATACAACAAATGGCTTAGAAAAGCTCCAGAGATGCTAATTCAAGATGAATCGAAGCCTAAAGCTATTTTAGTGGATTTAGACGGCACTTTGGCTCACATGACAGGGAGAAGCCCATTTGAATGGCATAGAGTGGGTGAAGATTCTGTGGATGAGATTGTGTCTGGGATTGTAAGAGATTACAAAAGCCTTGGCTATGACATTATCATTGTTTCTGGACGAGATTGTGTTTGTAAAGAGCTTTCACAAGATTGGTTAAAAGCAAACAGCATACCTTTCGATTACGTTTTCATGAGACCAGAAGGTGATTTTAGAAAAGATTCAATCATCAAGAGAGAAATCTTTGACAATAACATTCGTGGTAATTGGAATGTAAGATTTGTGCTTGATGACAGAAATCAAGTGGTGGAAGTGTGGAGAGAAATTGGGCTTAAATGTCTTCAGGTGGCAGATGGGGATTTTTAAGTCTTTAGGAGAAAAAAATGAAAAATAAATTAACAGTAATAGGATATCTTGGCGATAAAAGTGCTTATTTAAACCTTAGCAAAGAAGAAGCCATTCGCAGGTTTCTGGATAGCAACTTAAATTTTCAAGATTGTGTTGAGGAAGATGTGGAAAAATTTTATAACGTTAAAGAATTTTACTTCGATGATGAATTTTGTGTTTATGAAGCGTCGGGTAAGTGAAAGAAGGGGCAAAAGCCCCTTCCATCTTACTTTTTCTTTCGCAATTCTTTAATTGCTTTATCGTATTTTTCCGCTTGTTCTTTTGTGAGAATTTTCTTTAAATCGGTTTGATATTTTTCAATCAAAGCTTTCATTTGTTCTCGCATTTTTTCTCTATCTGCTGGTTTCTCTCTCATTTCTTTAGCCTTATCTGCTGTCTCTTTTTTAAGGTTGCCCACTTTTTTCTTTTGCTCAGGATTCAGCTTTAAATCTTCAAGGATTTTAGCATCCATATCCAAAGGATTTCTTCTTTGCCCTCTTTCGCCCTGAGCAGGTGGCTCTTGTCTTTTTCCTCGCTGCCCTCTGGGTCCAGCGTCTTGTGCCATAAGGCTACCAGCAATTGCGAAAATCGAGATTAATGTAATTAGGTTTTTCATTTTTTTTCCTAAGCATTTAATGCTTATTTGTATTTACGAAATCCCACACACAATCTCCTTCAATTCTAAATCAGATTGGGTCTTTTGGAACATCAATCAAACACAATTCAAATAATTCGCCCGAAAATTTCTCCACTAGAGTAAAAACTTAAAAATTTAGAGTATAAATAAATATGAAACAATTTTTATCTTTATTGTTTTTGATACCTGCCATAACAAATGCACAAAACATACAAGATTTGAAACTAGATAAAACTAAGTTCATGTCTGTTCAATTTAAAAACATTTACATTGATAATGTATTAAATTCTTTTATGAAAGAAACTAAAATCACAATTATCAAAGACCCAAAAATCAACACAAATTTATCAATCTTTTCCAGTAATAAACTAAAACACGAAGATGCATTCACTCTGCTATTCACATCATTAAAACTCGCAAAGATAGAGCCCACAATTGTAGAAGGTTTTGTTATTTTAAAGCCAATGGACACGAAACCTAAAATGGATTTTTCGAGTTTCAAAATTCCTGAAAATCCTAATCTTAAATCATATTCTTTAAAATATGCAAATGCCACATCTATTGCGAATGTTTTAAATAATCTCTTTACACAATCTCAAACAAATCCATTTGTTGTGCCAGATTATTTTAAAGCTTCTGCTGATGATTATTCTAATAGTGTAATCATCAATACTACTAATACAAAACATCAGCAAGTGGAAAGTATTTTGAAATCTCTTGACATAGATAGAAATCCACCTCTGAAAACAAATGTATTTTCTCTTAAATATGCCTCAAGTGGCGAGGTGATTCCAACAATACAAAATGTGCTTGCTAATTTGAATAAAACGGGGCAATTTAATGTGCAAAATGATATTCGCACTAATTCATTAGTTATATCATGTAAAGAAGAACAAGTGGAAGACATAAGGAAGATTGTGTTGTTTTTAGACCAAAAAGTGGAAATGATAGATAAAACTTTTCTTGTTTTGCTTCAAAACTCAAAGCCAGAAAATATCACACAAATCTTGCAACAAATTTTCAGAAGATAGCGTATAGTTATTTATGACTCTTGAAATAAGAAACATCACTTCTGGGCACAGGTATTGCTCTATGCAATCTAGCATTGTCCCTCAGATTGGGTCTACTGTAAATATAGATAATTATTTTTCAACAAGTTTACAGGTAAAAACAATCTTGAAGGTGGAAGATGTGGTTTACAATTTGTTTCCCTCATCCGATGAGATTCTGTGTGAGGTGTTGGTAAAGCAGCACATTGGTAAAGTAATTGAGCTTGAGCGAGATGATTCTTTACGACCATTACTAAAGTAGTTTTTTCCAGTTATAACAACAGAAAAGTATAATAATTATGAATAATTTTCAAGAACTAACAGATTTTTTAGACAAGTATGATGTGAAATACATTATCCATTCAGATTGTGTGGAAGTGGAGGGTAGTTTGTGGCTTGATGGCAACAAACTAGAATATCTTCCAAAGTCTTTCGGAAATCTGAAGATTGGTAATAGTTTGTGTCTTGATAACAACAAGCTAGAATCTCTTCCAGAGTCATTTGGTAATCTGAAGATTGGTGGTGGTTTGTGGCTTAGCAAAAACAAACTAGAATCTCTTCCAGAATCATTTGGTAATCTGAAGATTGGTGGGAATTTGTGGCTTAGCCACAACAATCTCACATCTCTTCCAGAATCATTTGGTAATCTGAAGATTGGTGGTAGTTTGTGTCTTGAAGAAAACAAACTAGAATCTCTTCCAGAATCATTGAGCAATCTAAAGATTGGTGGTGGTTTGTATCTTTACCGCAACAATCTCACATCTCTTCCAGAATCATTCGGTAATCTGAAGATTGGTGGCTGTTTGAGTCTTTTCCGCAACAATCTCACATCTCTTCCAGAATCATTTGGGAATCTGAAGATTGGTGGTGGTTTGTATCTTTACCATAACAATCTCACATCTCTTCCAGAGTCATTTGGAAATCTGAAGATTGGTGGTGATTTGGTTTTTAGCCACAACAATCTCACATCTCTTCCAGAGTCATTTGGAAATCTGAAGATTGGTGGTCGTTTGTTCCTTGATAACAACAAGCTAGAATCTCTTCCAGAATCATTTGGCAATCTGAAGATTGGTGGTAGTTTGCGTCTTGATAACAACAAACTAAAATCTCATCCATCCATCCCAATAATGAATCAAACAATTGAAGAAGATTGGTGCTACATTGATGGGCTTGTAAGGGAGATTGTGTCTAAGAAAACTCTTGGAGAATTAACCATAATCAAAACTCCATTAGATTACATTGTAGGTAAAGATACTACTTGGGCTCATGGAAGAACAATCGAAGAAGCCACACAAGATTATCATTTCAAGCAAATGAAAGCTAATCCTGATGCTCTCAAAGAGATTGATTTAGACAAACCCATGACACATGAAGAAGCAATTAATGTATATAGAACAATCACCAGAGCTTGCCGAGAGGGAATTAGGCAATGGATGTCTGGAAAAATCTTTCCAGAACAAATCACAATTAGAGAAATTATCAATCTCACACAATCTGCTTATGGCGGGGAAAAATTCAAACAATTTTTTCTTCCATAATTTGCTTGATTTTTTCCAGTTTTCACAATTTTGAGCGTATAATGAATATCATGTTACAAGAACTAAAAAATTTAGAAGAATTAGGTTATGTTCGCTCTGTTAGGCACAAAGATTTGCCTTTGACAGTGTGGAACTACACACCTAAAACACAGTATGAAAGAGCATTTGGAGATTATCCTGTTCTCAGATTGTGTAGAGGATTGGTTCTTGATGATGATGGCAAAGTGTGGGCAAGACCTTTTGCTAAGTTCTTTAATTATGAAGAGCATCAAATGGATGAGCTTCCTCATGGTCAAAAAATAGAAGTGACTCAAAAAATGGACGGTTCATTACTTATTGTTTTCAGATATGAAGACAATGTGGTATATTCTACTCGCGGAAGCTTTTACTCTGACCAAGCAATCGAAGGTGGTAAATTATTTCGCGAACTTTACGAAGAAGAAATGATCGAGCATGGTTATACTTATCTGTTTGAATATATTTCGCCAAAGAATAGAATTGTTGTGATATATAATTTTGATGATTTAGTGCATTTAGCTTTACTAGATACACAACATGGCTATGATATACCAAAAGATGAAAGGTTTAATTGTGTTAAATCTTATAATTTAAATGGTGGTATTTTTGGAAAAGAGCTGTATACTCAACTTAAGCTTTTGAACTCAGCCAATGAAGAGGGGTTTGTTATCCGAGCAATTGGAAATGGTACTCAACCAGATTGGCGATGTAAAATAAAGTTTGACGATTATTGCAAATTGCATAAAATACTTACAGGCGTGAGCAATAAGTCAATCTGGGAAAATCTTAAAGAAAATAAATCTTTCGATGAAATTCTTGAGGTTTGCCCAGATGAGTTCAACTCATGGCTCAAGAAAACAAAAGAAAATTTTGAAAAAGAATATCAAATCATATTAGCAAAAGCTACTATGGCTTATGAACAAGTAAAGGATTTAGAAACAAGAAAAGAGCAAGCAATCTTATTGCTAAAAGAGCATAAAGATATTTCTCATATTGTTTTCAAAATGTTAAATGGACAAAACTATTCTCAAGAAATTTGGGATTTAGTAAAGCCAGCTAAATTTGTTCAACCTTTTTCGAATAAAGGAGAAGAATAATCGGGCAAAACTGCCCGATTATTTCCAGTTATAACAAAATCTAATTATAATTATTATGAACAATAAAACATTTAATCCGCTTTATTTACTTTTTTTAATTGTCCCTGTAGCATTTGGTTGCTTCTGGTTAATTAAAAATCAAGAAAAACCAAGTACCATTCCTATTATTTCCACAAATAAAGAATATCCTATACAAGAAGAAAAAGATTACTCAGAAAGCATCAAAAGTTTTGATTTAATTCTTGCACAATCTTATAATCCAATTGTAAATTGGAAATATAGAGAACAGGAATTTATTCGGCAAGAAATTCTTCAGATTTCCAAAACAATTATTGATTTTGATCCTTCAAAAATTTCAAAAACTAGTGATAGAATGGAAGCTAATTTTCAATATGAATCATTATGCAAGCGGTTTTATGCTTTACTAATTGAAATGATTAGATTTCAGTATATTGATGGCTCTTTAGCTTCTTATAATGTTAAGAGTAAGGCAGATTATTTTGCTGATGCTTTTTTTGACTACAAAGGTGAAATTAAAACTTACACTATTTATATTTTAGCAAAATCTGTCTATAAAGAGTATTTAGAAAATAGATAATTTAGTGGAAATGAATTAAAGAAAACAATGTTTTTAGACCTGAGTAATTGGCACTATTTGAAAAATGCATGATAGTTTTTTCCAGTAAATAAGAAGAATAATCTAACAGTTTTTCCTAATTAGCCCCAACTAACATCACAATTTTTTTTAATACAAAAATCACACAAACGTTGAAGTCTAAGTAATTGATTTACTAGTTGATCTTGACTAACACCAAAATCAATCACTCTGATTCCATCCTCTTCTTCTTCAGCAGGTTCAGAAAATTTGTCTTGATTCTTTATCAAAGCACTAAAATCAGTGGGTTTTATTTTTCTGTCTGTTGCAGGTCTTGTGAATTCTGAAAGTCTATCGTTTAATTTACTTTCAATTTTTTTAGAAAGTGTTAATGGATCAATTGAACCTGCATAATCAAACTCAATATTCAAGAGAAGTAATAAATTTTCTGCATTTTGGTTTGATAAATTTAATTCAATGCCATATTGTTCTGGAAATATTCCATTCAGAGTAAAAATACATGATCCATCTTTGTATATTTTTTCAAATGGATAGTTGTGCTTTAGTTTCAATGATGATCCATCAAGTCTTGACATCCAATAGTTGTATGGCTGATAATCAATATCTAAAAAGCCATACTCAAGTTCATTTTCATCTAAACCAAATTTTTCACTCAAAAATTTTGTTAAAAAAGATTTTTCGCCTTGACAATCAAAATATCCTTCCCAAACTAAATCTTTTGGATTTGGCATAATGTCAGTTTTGTAAAAACTAGGCTTGAAAGTTATACTCATGAGTTTTTTTTCTGTAAATTAAATTGGAAACCTTTTACACAAACTTACGTATATTTAATTGCAAGATGAAAATCTTGCTGGTGGACTGAAGTTAGAGAAATCTGACTCCCCTACACAATCTCATTTTTGTGTCTAAACAAGTAAATGAGTGGAGCCCCTGAACATTGGCAATGTTTACCCTCGACATTTGAAACAAAGAGGGTAAAAAAAATATGAATTTACAAAAAAAATCATTGGAATTTATTGAGAATTATCAAAAAAATATTTCTCCGAAAAAACCTGCTTGTTGCAAGTACACACCATCATGCTCTGAGTACACTAGACAGTCAATTTCTAAATATGGCTTTTTTAAAGGTTGGCTTCTTGGTGCTTACAGAATTTTAAGATGTAACTCCTTTTCGAAAGGTGGGCAAGATTTGTTGAAATAAAATGCTATCGTTAATCATAATTTTTATTATAATTTGTTCATTTTTTAACTCAGATAACTCTGATGATTACTGCTGTTGTTTATCTGCATTTATTATTGGATTTTTACTTTCATCTTCTGATGATTAAAGTATTTTTTGTTTTTTTGTCGTATAAATAATTATGAATGTTAATTTGCAAAAATTAGAAAAATTGCAAACAGAGTATGAAAGACTCTTGTCCCTGGAAAGATTTGATGAAGCACAAATGGTGAAATCACAATTAAATCTTATTGATAAAAATTCTATTAACCAAGAAACTGAAAAAGAATGAAAAAAACTTTTGTTTTCCTGAATGAAAAAGTATTAAGATTTTCTAATGCGCTTGTTATCGGTAGTGACAATAAATCTCTTGGTATTATTGCAACAAGAAAAGCGCTCGAAATAGCTAAGAGTGAAGGATTGGATCTTTTTGTTGTTAATTCAAATTCAAATCCAGTTGTATGCAAAATTGTAGATTATGGAAAAATGAAATATGAAGAAGATGTTAGAGAAAGAGCTAATCATAAAATAAAACAAGAAACCAAAGAAATTAAAATTTCTCCTAGAATTCAACAAAATGACTTGAATACATTTATTAAGAGAGCTGTAAAGTTTCTTGAGCATGGAGACAAAGTGAAAATAACTTGTGTTTTTAAACATAGAGAACTTGAACACCCTGAACTTGGGCTAAATAAAATCGAAATCATGCTCAGGAGTTTAGAAGATTTTTGTCTTTATGATACTAAACCAACTTTGGTTGGCAAGCTGATGTCCATTACAATTAATCCTAAGAAAAAATGATTTTAAAAGATTTGCAAGATTTGGAATTGGGATTTGTTAAACAAAAATCAAATGTTTTCCATGTATATATTGGAGATCAAAAAAGGTCTGAAGTTTTAAATTTAATTGCTGAAAAACTCAATGGATTTTATGACAAAACACCTACATCAACAAGTAGTGCTGGAAAAGTGGTGCTTGGTAAAAACAAAATTTACGTTAAACCAAGCAATAAACAAGGAAACAACTCATATGGTAAAAGTAATGAGAAATTTTTTTTAGAAATGCTACTTTCATTTTCAAAAAAAATTAAATGGATTTATTTCATGTCTAATAATATTACAAAAGTGATTTCCTACACAAGTCATGAAGATGTTTCATCAAATAAGAAACGCAATAAAGCAGATGTTAAAATTAATGGATTGAATACCGCAGTTTATATTTCTATTAAAAAAGAAAATGCTCAAATTTGGGAATCAGCAGATACTTACGCCAAAAATATTATAAAAAATTATGTAGATAAATTGCAACAGGATAAAAAAATTAAATTGAGTTTTGAAAATAATGTATACAAAATTTACCCAAATGTTGCAATTGAATGTACTGATAAAGAAAGCGAAGATGTAGTTTTTGGTGAAGATATTCTAACTCATGGATTTATTTGCATCAGAAATTTTAAAAAAGAAGATTTTCATTTGCAAGATAACGTTTTGTTTGTAAAATGTGATCAGATTGTGTGCAGTTTGAGTGATCTTTATCCTTACCAAAAACCCTTTTTTTTAATTAGAAATGATAGTACAAGAAACTGCTATTATAAAGGTTTACGAGTATTGGCTTGTTACGCGAGCAGAATAAACTCCAATGTGATGACTATAAAATTAAATCAAAGATTTGATTTTCCAGTTATAACATAATCAAAATATAATAAACATGCAAGTATTTCTCCCTTATGCGGATTTTGAAAAAAGTGTTAAAGCACTTGATGATTCTAGATTACGAAAGCAAGCTCTTGAATCTACGCAGTTGTTAGACATTATGTTTGATTTACCAACAAAAACTGGTAAGCCTAGAAAAGGTTGGCTTAACCATCCAGCGTTTAAAGCTTGGCGATATAATCCTGGTGCTTTGATTGAACATTTAATATACAATGTGATAGAAATCGAAATACGAGGATTCAAAACTGATTATGCAAAATCTAAACTTGATCAGTATGCAGTTTTTACTACAAGCTTAAAAAAACCAATTTGGCTTGGAGACGAAGAAATACACTCTTCACACAGAGCTAGATTATTACAAAAAGGTTTCGAAGCAAAACTAAAGTATGGTGAAAAAGCTGATGCAATTATTAATTGGTATAGTGAATGGAAATGGCTAGAAATGGATGATGAAGATTTGTTCAACAAAGAATATTTATGGGCTACAAATATTTCAGAAAATAATTATGAAAAAATTCAAAAAGTAAGTAAAAATGCTCTCAAAACAAAAAAAAAATTAATCGAAGTTTATGGGAGAAACCCTTTTCACAATCTGTCTATGGCGGGGGGAAATTTAAACAATTCTTCCTTCCATAATTCGCCCGATTTTTTCCAGTTATAACAAAATCAGATTATAATAAGCATGAAACATTTACAGACACTTTACCATAAAGGCAAAAATGGTGAACTCAGGCAATGGCGAGTTTTTATTGAGAACGACACAGTATTTACTGAACATGGCTTAGTTGATGGAGCCTTACAGATTTCGAGCAAAAAATGCACACCTAAGAATGTGGGCAAGAAAAATGCTACCACCGCTCAGACTCAAGCTATTTCTGAAGCAGAATCCATGTTCACTTTCAAGTTAGAAAGAAAGTATGCTTTATCTCCTGAAGAGGCACAATTGCCTTTATTATTACCAATGCTTGCTGGAAAGTATGATGCGAAAAAACACAATGGTTATTTCTTTTGTCAACCAAAATTAGATGGTGTTAGATGTATTGCTCGCTGGGAAGGAGATTGTGTGGTATTGTATTCAAGGCAAGGCAAAGTTTATGATGTTAAGCACATTTCAGACCAACTGAAAGATGTACTTGGCAAAGATGATGTTTTTGATGGAGAAATATACATTCATGGTATGTCTCTACAATCTATGATTTCATTGGTTAAAAAACCACAATCTGATTCAGTTTTACTTGAGTATCACATTTATGATTATCCTGTGATAAATGGTAATGAAGATTACTCAACAGAAGAAAGAATTACATCTTTATCTAAAATTAATGTGGCAAATAAAAACAATCTGAAGATTGTGTCTGGGCAGGAACTTGGTTGTGATAAACATTCCATCGGGCTTTGGCAAAGCAAGTATCTTGCAAGTGGCTATGAAGGACTTATGCTAAGAGAAAAAGATAGTAAATACTTATGGGGCTATCGCTCAAATGATTTGCTTAAAGTAAAAACTTTCCAAGATGCAGAGTTTGAAATTGTAGATGTTATTGAAGGAGAAGGTAAAATGTTAGGTCATGGAATTATGATTTGTAAGAATAATTTATCAGATGCTACATTCAAAGTAGTACCAAAAACTACTATGGAAGTAAGAAAAGAAATCTTTGATAATAAATCAAATTACATTGGTAAAAAATATACAGTAAAATATTTCGACAGAACTGAAGATTTAATCCCAAGATTTCCTGTTGGAATTGCTGTCAGAGATTATGAATAAAATCTGAAACACAATCTGATTTTCATTCGTATATAATGTTGTAGGGTGAATCACATCCTGCAAAGCAGTAGATTGAATTAAAATTCAATCTATGTTGCAAAAGTTTCCAAGGCTTGAATAGAAATATTTAGGTACAGAACTAATCTCTGCGTGAGATTGTGTGGGAAATGTACAAGTTCAGGGCAAATCCTAGTATATGACCCACACACGTGGGGAATGATGTCGAAATAAATTTACTAAAGGAAATGGGATACTATATGACCCACACACGTGGGGAATGATGGATGAGAAAGCCTGGAACAAAAGGAGCCCCGACATATGACCCACACACGTGGGGAATGATGGGAAGACTGTGTATCTGCATCGGTACATTTTCGATATGACCCACACACGTGGGGAATGATGGAGAATTGCAGGTGATATATGACCCACACACGCGGGGAATGATGGAGAAATGTTGTGATTGGCTGATTTTTTTGAGAAATATGACCCACACACGTGGGGAATGATGGCTATTGACAATATATCCCGCATCATCTGGACTGAATATGACCCACACACGTGGGGAATGATGGGAAAAAATATGGCACTTAAAAGAAATATTGAAAAAGACATAACATTTACTAGAAATTATAAATTGAAACTTACGAAAAGACAAGAACTTTTGTGTTTTTCAATTTTGTGTGGTCTTACAGATTTATATAATTTTGCATTAGATGAATTAAAGTGCGAAATAGAATTGAATGGCAAGTTACCAAAACCTGGCGAATTCCAAAAAAATTATGCTAAACACAGAAATGCAAATCCTTTGCTTCAGCTTTCTACAACTCAAACTTCTCAAGCGGTTTATCAAAAACTTCATAATGCGTTCAAAAACGTTTTGGAAAAAAATCGTTCAAAAATCGCTGGTAGGTTCTATAAAGAAAATATTCCAGATGATCTCTCAGATAAACAAAAAGAAGAACTTAAGAAAAAATTGAGTTTAGATTTGAATAAATACATTTTGCTAGAAACATTGAAAATGTTCAAGAAAAAAAATTATGATAATCCTTATTCTACGTTTGTATTCTTCGAAGGTCAATATACAATAAGCCCATTGATAGATGGTCAGTTTGTTGGTTTTTCTCCCACTTTTGGTGCAAAAAATTTCAAAAATGAACAGGATAAAAGATTGGGTTTGATGTGTGTTTTTAGAGAAGGCAAACAATTTAATTCCATCGTGAAAAGGATTGAAGTGGTAAAAAAAACTGATGGATTTTATGCTTCTTTAAGTTGTCAAATAAATCGTGCAGATTTGCCAAAAAGAAATAAGCCAGATTTAATTTCAAACGTAGGAATTGATTTTGGAAATAAAAAAATAATGACTTTGAGCGATGGCACTTTTTTAGAAAAGTTTTCACCTAAAGTTAAAACACGTTTGCAAAAATTGTGGAAAAGAAAAGAAGCTTTGCAAAAAATTCTTTCACAAAAAGAAGATACTTATCGTAAAATGAACAGTTTGTTCGATGGAGTACCTAAATCTAATAATTATTTGAAAATTCTTAATAAATTAAGGAACACAGAATTAGATATTATGAGAATAAGAGAATTTTGTGGTCACGCTCTTTCAAACACAATCTTAGATAATTTTAATACAGTTTTTGTTGAAGACATTAACACGGCTGACATAATGAAAAAAAATTCCAATTTACCGAAAAAGGCACAGAAAACAATGAAGAGAAACATTTCTCACAATTCTTGGGGTAAATTGAAAGAACAACTTGTTTATAAAGGCGATTGGCGAGGAAATAAAGTGGTATTAGTCCCTGCTAAAAACACTACACAAACTTGCTCAGATTGTGGTTTTGTTTTCACTGAAAAAGAAAAACTTGATTTGAAAGTCAGAGTTTATGAGTGCCCACAGTGTGGCATGAAAAAAGACAGAGATGTAAACGCTGCAATAAATGTTAAAAATCGTGGAAATTCTATGATTTAATTTCGTAAATAGATAAGTATTTTAAAAATAAAATAAGATTTCAGGGGGAATCACGATAGTAGTGGCAAGGAAGCCAATGACTTTAGTCGTTGGAGGAATTGCCTTCAGAATATTATACGATCAAAATCCGACAAATGTAAAAAATATTTTTAAAAAAGAAGGTGAAATTAAATATAATCTATAAACACATATAGTGAAGAAAACTTTGAAAATTAAACTATTAACGGATGATTTTCAACATCGTGCTCTTTTAAGCACGATGAATGTGTTCAATCAAGTTTGTAATGATTTTTCAAAACAAGGTTTTGAAAATAATGAATTAAGAAAAAATCAATTACAAAGAATAGTTTATCATCAATCTAGATTAGATTATCCTAATTTTTCTTCACAACTAACTATTAGGGCAATTGATGTTGTTAGCTGTTCTTATAAAATTAAAAAAGATAGACATAAACCGAATGGCTTTAAAAAGACATCAGCGGTTGTGTATGATGAAAGAATACTTAGTTTTAAAGATAATACAATAAATATCTGGACCACCGAAGGTAGATTAAAAATACCTATCATTATATATAACAAAGAACTATTTAAACTAAGAAAAGGTCAGTGTGATCTAGTTTTAAGTAATAGTAATTTTTATCTAATGTGTACTATAGATTTACCAGAACCTGAATTAGTTGAAAGCAAAGATGTGATTGGAGTAGATTTAGGCGTGAATAAGATCGCTACAGTTTCAGATGGAACTGTGTATTCAGGTGATCAAATTAAAAAGAAAAGACAACAATTTCATGACCATAGATCAAGATTGCAGAAATGCGGTACACGATCTGCAATTAGAAGAATTAAGAATGTAGGAAAAAAGGAATCAAGATTCAGGAAAGATGTAAATCATTGTATTTCAAAACAATTAGTGGAGAAAGCCAAAGGCAGTCTGTCAGCTTTAACTCTGGAAGAGCTAAAGGGTATTAATGACAGAGTAACGGTCAGGAAATCTCAACGAAATGAAAGACTAAGTTGGTCATTTTTCCAACTTAGATCATTTATAGAATATAAAGCTAAAGAAGCTGGTGTTCAGGTATTGATAGTACCTTCTCCATATACTTCTCAGACTTGTGCAGATTGTGGACATTGTGAGAAGAAAAATAGAAAAAGTCAGTCTTACTTTAGTTGTATGAAGTGTGGGTTTAGTATGAATGCTGATCTGAATGCTTCTAAGAATATTCGTAATTTAGGGTTGCAGTCAATCAACCTATTGTTCGCCGCTCACGCGGCTTGTAACAAGCCAACGACTTTAGTCGTTGGTAGTTGACAGATTGAAGATTCAAATTTTAATGCTCAAAATTTTTCAGCCGTAAGATTGTCCCATTTTTTCCAGTTATAACAAATCCCAATTATAAAAAATATGAATAAACAAGAAATTCAAAATACAAATCGTTCAGCGCCTTCGGCTAAAATTATCAGACTTGGTGATGGAGCGTTCATCACTGTTGTGATGGCTGGTGAATCACTCACTTTAAGAGCTTCTGATTCTACTTCACTTTTTGAAAAAGCATTACAAGCTTTTAAAGATCAAGATTGGGATCAACTTTATGAAGCAATGAGACCTGTAAAAAGTTATGTTGAAAAAGTTGATGGTGTAACCATTACTTCTGAAGGCGTTTTCTTTGATGGGGAACAAATCCACTCAGTGTTAAGCCAAAGAATCATGGATTTTGCAATGGCTGGAATTGATCATAAACCTCTTTGTATGTTTTTGCAGAAATTGATGAACAATCCTTCTAGAAGAGCAGTTAAAGAACTTTATACATTTCTTGAGCATCAAAATCTTCCAATCACAGAAAACGGAAACTTCTTAGCTTACAAAGGATTACAAGAAGATTATTACTCTATTACTACAGGTACTGCTAAACTTTTACAAGGAAAAGTTGTCAATGGTAAAATTTATAATGGCATAAATGCAGTAATTGAAATGAAACGCAATGATGTTGATGATAACAAAAGTGTAGGGTGTTCATATGGTCTTCATGCGGGGACTATGGAATATGCAACAAGTTTTGCAAGAGGTAGATGCGTTATTGTGGAAATTAATCCTGCTGATGTTGTCAGTATTCCTGAAGATTGTAACTTTCAAAAACTTAGAACATGTAAATATAAAGTGGTTGGAGAATTTGAAGCACCTCTGCGTGATTTGTGTTATGAATCTAATTTTATTGAAGATGACGAAATTGAAGATTATGATGATTTTGAAGACCTATATCCATCATTCTCAACTCCAAATTCAACTTGGATAGATTATGTTGAATATGATATGGTAAATAATTATTTGAATTTGTATCTCAAAAAAGACGATACAATTTGCTTGGATGATGTTCCACTTCATGTTTTTGAAGAGTTCAATGACCATGTGTTATGTGGTGGTTCTGCTGGTGAGTTTTATCATTCTATTAAAGACAAATATCAAGAAATCTAATTTCTTTACAAAACACCCATCTTTGATTTCAGGATGGGTGTTTTGTATTTTTCCAGTTATAACAAATCAAAATTATATTAGATATGGGTATCACAAATAGAATTTTAGCACAATCTACCTTGAACCAACCTGAGCCTGAAGTTGGCATGGGGGCAACAGTTCTACATTGGACTGACAGAACCGCTTCAACAATTACTCAAGTAAGGATTATTGGTAATAAAACTTATGTTACAGTACAAGCCGATTCTGCAAAAAGAATAGATAATAACGGCATGAGTGAATGTCAAAAATATGAGTATACCAGAAATCCAAATGGTTTAATTTATAATTTTCGTTGGGATTCTGCAAAATGCAAGTGGATCAGTGTTTATTACAATTATGAAACTAAAAGATGGCGCAAGTCAACTTCTTCAAATAATTTATTAATTGGACACAGGCAAGAATATTACGATTTTTCTTTTTGATTTATCGTATAATAAGTATAAGTTGGGATGTGGCGAAATGGCAGACGCAGAGGACTTGAAGATAATTTGAGTGCATTCACCGATCCTTTTAAGTGAATGTAGAACCAGTCAAATTCGGTGAAGGCTGTGAAATGCTAATACCGAGCCAAGCTTAGAAATAGGAAGGTGTAGAGACTAAATGGCTGGGCAAGAAAGGTATAAAAAAAAACTTGCAAGATATAGTCCAGACTACAAACAGATTTATTTCTGGTGGTGAAAACCATAGTGGTAAGAAAATCCTTTGGTAGTAATACCGTGTGGGTTCGAGTCCCATCGTCCCAACCAAAGATGGGTGGTTAACTCAACGGCAGAGTGTCTCATTTACATTGAGAGGGTTGGGGGTTCAAATCCCTCACCACCTACCAATGGGCTTATAGCTTAAAGGTAAAGCGTTCGGCTCATAACCGAAGGAGTGTAGGTTCAATTCCTACTGAGCCCACCAGTTTTTCCAGTTATAACACAATCTAATTATAGTAAATTATGAATAATTTTCAAGAACTAACAAATTTTTTAGACAAATATAAAAAGCAATACATTGTTCATTCAGATTGTGTGGAAGTGGAGGGTAATTTGCACCTTTCCCACAACAATCTCACATCTCTTCCAGAATCATTTGGTAATCTGAAGATTGGTGGTGATTTGAGTCTTTACAATAACAATCTCACATCTCTTCCAGAATCATTTGGTAACTTGAAGATTGGTGGTGGTTTGTGGCTTAGCAATAACAATCTCACATCTCTTCCAGAGTCATTTGGGAATCTGAAGATTGGTGGTTATTTGTGGCTTGCTAATAACAAACTAAAATCTCTTCCAGAATCATTTGGTAATTTGAAGATTGGTGGTAGTTTGTGGCTTAGTGATAACAATCTCACATCTCTTCCAGAATCATTTGGTAATTTGAAGATTGGTGATGATTTAAGTCTTAGCAATAACAATCTCACATCTCTTCCAGAGTCATTTGGCAATCTTAAGATTGGTGGTGGCTTGAGTCTTCACAACAACAATCTCACAATTATTCCATCCATTCCATCAATAAATCAAACAATCAAAAAAGATTGGTGTTACATTGATGGAATTGTAAGGGAGATTGTGTCTAAGAAAACTCTTGGAGAATTAACCATAATCAAGTCTCCATTCGATTACATTGTAGGTAAAGATACTATTTGGGCTCATGGAAAAACAATTGAAGAAGCCACACAAGATTATCATTTCAAGTTAATGGAAGCTAATCCTAATGCTCTCAAAGACATTGATTTAGATAAACTTATGACACATGAGGAGGCAATTAATGTATATAGAACAATCACCAGAGCTTGCCGAGAGGGAATTAGGCAATGGATGTCTGGAAAAACTTTTCCAGATCAAATCACAATTAGAGAAATTATCAATCTCACACAATCTGAATATGGAGGGAAAGAATTTAAACAATTCTTCCTTCCATAATTCGCCCGATTTTTTCCAGTTATAACACAATCTAATTATAATTTACGTATATTAAAATAACCATGAACAATTTCATTAAAACACCATTCGAAATTACAGATGCTTATAAACTTTCTCATTGGCGTCAATATCCTGAAGGCACTACAGGTGTGTATTCGAACTTTACACCAAGAAAATCACGCAGACCAGGAATTGATAAATTTGTATTTTTTGGGTTACAGGCATTTCTTCAAGAATTGAACGAGCAATTTGATATTAATTTCTTTTCTCTTACTACGGAAGAAGCTGTGTCAAGATTTGATCAATTTTACACTGGGTTCTTTGGGGTTTCTAACCCCCACTCTAATGAACAAGTGGGTAAATTGCATCAGCTGGGATATCTACCTATTAGAATAAAGGCATTACCTGAAGGTTCAGTGGTATATCACAATGTTCCTGTGGCAACTATGCAAAGCACACATGAAGACTTTTTCTGGTTCACTCAATGGATTGAGACATGGATGTCTGATTCAATTTGGAAGCCATCTACTTCAGCTACCACTGCATATTACTACCGTAAAATCTTTGATAATTTCAATGCTTTAACCTGTGACAACAATGGGTTTGTAGATTGGCAAGGGCATGATTTTTCAATGAGAGGTATGTCAAATGTACTTGATGCATGTGCTTCAGGTGCTGGGCATCTTCTTAGTTTCAAAGGCACAGACACATGCCCCTCTTTATCTTGGATAAACACCTATTATCCTGGTGACAATGGTTTGATTGGTAGCAGTGTACCTGCCACAGAACACTCTGTTCAAACTGCATTTTTACCAGAAGTTACCAACGACACTGATTTGTGTGACGAACAATACACAAAGCACACATTAGAGCTATATCCTGAAGGAATTGTTTCGCAAGTGTGCGATGGCTATGACTTCTGGAGATTTATCACTGTAATTCTTCCAAAGTTCAAAGATCAAATTATGGCTCGAAATGGCAAGTTTGTTGTTCGCCCAGATTCTTCTCCAAAAACTCCTGTTGAAGTTATTATTGGTGACGAAGAAGCCCCTGCGGGTTCGCCTGAAAACAAAGGTTTAATTCAATGTCTTTATGAAATTTTTGGTGGCACAGAAAATTCTAAGGGCTTCATCACTCTTGATTCTCACATTGGAGCAATTTATGGAGACTCTATTACTCTTGAATATGCTGATCGAATTCTTGCGGGTCTTGAAAAGAAAAAGTTTTCCTCTGATAATATTGTTCTTGGCATTGGAAGCTACACTTACCAATATGTAACGAGAGATACTCATGGTATCGCAATTAAAGCCACTGCTGTAGCCTCTGGGCGAGGTAAAGACCAAAAGTGGAGAGCTACATACAAAGACCCTAAAACTGATAATTCTGGTAAAAAGTCTGCTAAAGGTTTCTTAAGAGTGGATATGGTAGATGGTGAATATACATTGTCTCAAAATATCACACAAGATGAAGCAGAGGGTGGGGCATTTGAACTTGTTTATGAAAATAGCAAAATTCTCAGAATGCAATCTTTTGCTGATGTAAGGGAAACTCTAGCAAAATTCTAAACAAATTGGGCGAGAAATCGCCCAAATTTTTATTATGAAATACAACAGCATCAGTAAATCATCATTAAAAAAGATTTTTTTCTACAAAGACAGAACAATTGATTTCAATTGTCCAGTAATAGTTTACAGAAATCTCAATGCCAGATTATCAACACATAAGTTTTCTATCAAGCAAAACAATTTAGTGGTTGCTCATACTAATGAGCTTTATCTTACAGATTGCACTTTTTTTGTTGGATTAAAAGGAAGAGAAAGAGCTTTAAAAACTAAACAAAGAAATGTTCATGCTTATATCAAAGGGTTAATCATAGATAGAAAAAGTTATTTTTTGAGATCAGAAAAATTTTCCAATTACAAAGACATTGTTGTCGAGTATAATCCATTCAAACATAATTGTTTCTACGCCAACGGGAAACCTATATTCAAAAACGATTCCGCAAGAATCAAAGACAAACTATACATTTAACAAATTATGAAAGCAAACGATCCAAACATATTATCATTGATGAAAATTACTGACACTACAGGTAAAGTTATCCCTTGGGAATATAATCTTTTTCCTGATGGACAAGTGCAATTCAAGGTGTTGAAGGAAAATTTGGAATTCTTGAAAAACTTCACGAGTTTTACAGAAAAAAAACTTTCTGTAAAAGTTTCATTATGTAATCCTACTATTTTAGATTTATTTAACCAATTTAAGAGCATGTTTTTTTACCCAAATGTCACCATAAACTATTTTTATGGAGCTAGATGTGATAAATTTGAAAGTGGTGATTATTATGTGTGTAATGTGGCACAAAGAGAGATTCCCACCAATGGCAGAGTTAAATATCTTGCCCCGCATTGTGATGAAGTGTTAAATCCTGATGATGTGATTTTTTACATTCCTGATTGTATCAATTTGGAAGATTATCACTCAGTTATTTGTCCTGACGAATCTGCTTATAGGCGTTATAAAAAATTCTTAAACAAGAATCATGTAAACGTATGTGAAAAAGTAAGAGATCAGGAGACAGGCAGAATAATTTCACATAAAGTACCTAATCATTCTCCAAACTTTAGGAAAGTATTGGTGCTTGATGATCTTTGCGATGGTGGTGCTACATTTATTTCAGTAGCGAACAGTATGCCTGAAAATGTTGAAAAACATCTTTTCATATTTCATGGTGTTTTTAGCAATAATGCCTTAGAGAAACTTACAGATGTGTTTGATAAAATCTTTGTTTCTAATTCCTTGCCAAATTACAAGGAAAGCAAAGAGCGAATTGCAGATTTTGACAACAAGGTGGTGGTTTTTGATGTTTGGGAATGATTTTAGCCTCACTGCAAGACAAATTGCTGAAATGATTCATTCTGTTACTAGCAAAATCCCAAGAATGGATGGCTCGATAGTAGACTCTTGGCATGAGCTTACCGAAGAAGAGCAAAATTTGGCTGAAAATGCCGTAAAAAAACTTTATTCTGAGCCTTTGCAAACAGCGGAAGAGCATCATGAACTTTGGATGTATTTAAAGCTCAGTGATGGATGGAAATTAGGCGATTTTGATGCTGAAAATAAAACTCACCCATGCTTAATTCAATTTAACGATTTACCTCCATCTGAAATTTGCAAAGACGAAATTTGGCAAAGTTTAATTTGTGTTTTTTTGCCATATTATAAAAATTAAGAAAGTTTCCAGTTATAACACAATCTAATTATAATAAATATGAATAATTTTCAAGAACTAACAGATTTTTTAGACAAATATAAAAAGCAATACATTGTTCATTCAGATTGTGTGGAAGTGGAGGGTGATTTGGATCTTCACAAGAACAATCTCACATCTCTTCCAGAGTCATTTGGAAATTTGAAGATTGGTGGTAGTTTGTGTCTCAACAACAACTATCTCACATCTCTTCCAGAGTCATTTGGAAATCTGAAGATTGGTGGTATTTTGGAGCTTGATAGCAACAAGCTCACATCTCTTCCAGAGTCATTTGGAAATCTGAAGATTGGTGATGGTTTGTATCTTAGCAACAACAATCTCACATCTCTTCCAGAGTCATTCGGTAATTTGAAGATTGGTAGTAATTTGTGGCTTTATAAAAACAAGCTCACATCTCTTCCAGAGTCATTTGGAAATCTGAAGATTGGTGATGGTTTGTATCTTAGCAACAACAATCTCACATCTCTTCCAGAGTCATTCGGTAATTTGAAGATTGGTGGTAGTTTGTGGCTTAACCACAACAACCTCACATCTCTTCCAGAGTCATTTGGCAATTTGAAGATTGCTTGGGATTTGTGGCTTAGCCACAACAAACTAGAATCTCTTCCAGAATCATTTGGTAATCTGAAGATTGGTGGTAGTTTGTGTCTTGATAACAATTTTCTGGAATCTCTTCCATACATTTTAGCAATGAATCAAACAATCAAAAAAGATTGGTGCTACATTGATGGAATTGTAAGGGAGATTGTGTCTAAGAAAATTCTTGGAGAATTAACTATAATTAAAACTCCATTTGATTACATTGTGGGTAAAGACAATACTTGGGCTCATGGAAGAACAATCGAAGAAGCCACACAAGATTATCATTTCAAGCAAATGAAAGCTAATCCTGATGCTCTCAAAGACATTGATTTAGATAAACTTATGACACATGAGGAGGCAATTAATGTGTATAGAACTGTCACCAGAGCTTGTCGAGAGGGAATTAAGCAATGGATGTCTGGAAAGGTTTTTCCAGAACAAATCACAATCAGAGAAATAATCAATCTCACACAATCTGCTTATGGCGGGGAAAAATTCAAACAATTCTTCCTTCCCTAATTTGCCCGATTTTTTCCAGTTATAACAAAATTAGATTATAATAAGTATGATTAAAAGAAAACAAGAATTCGTAATCGACACTAACAGCACTTTGTCACAATCTAAGTTCACTCTCAAAGAAGAGAATCTTGCTCACATTTTTGGCATCCTTAGAAATAATCTTTATTCAAATAAGATTTTAGCTGTTATCCGTGAATATAGCACAAATGCTATTGACGCAAATGAAAAAGCTAATAGCCAGAAACCTATTGAAATTACAATCCCTACAGCATTTTCTCCTATTTTCTCTGTGAGAGATTTTGGTGAAGGTCTATCAGAAGATGATATTTATAATGTGTTTTCAAGCTATGGAGAATCTACTAAAAGAAATTCCAATAAGTTTGTAGGCACTTTAGGTATTGGTAGTAAATCTGGTTTCTCTTATGCTAATTCCTTTACGGTGACATCCTATCATGGTGGCATGAAAAAAGTTTATGAAGCATTTATTGATGAGTCAGAAATTGGCACTATTGCCAAACTTATAGAAGAACCAAGCGATGAACCCACAGGTGTCCTTATCACAATTGCGGTAAATAAAAATGATATTTACACATTCAAGCATGAGTGTGAAAAATTTTTCCTGTGGTGGGACGTTAAACCCATTTTTCATGGTGACACTTTATCTTTCTATTCACCTAACACTTTAGAATTCAAATCTGAGCTTGGAATAATTTCTTTCAAATCTGGTTATTACAATAACTCACCTGAGCTTTATGTCAAAATGGGCAATATTGTGTATCCTGTTACATCTCTTGACAAAACAAATTTTGTTGATTTAATGCCAAAAAATTATCATGTTTTGTTAACTGTTAATATTGGTGAAGTTAGTTTTTCAACTTCTCGTGAATCTTTAGAAATGAACGATCATACCGTGACAACTATTAACAATTATCTCGAAAAATTGTGCCAACAAGTGGTTGGAAAATTCCAAGACAAAATTGATGATTGTGCTAGTCCTTGGGAAGCTTTGAGATGTTATCTACAACTACCATCTTTGATTAAAAAAATCAATTCTAAAAAACTGATTTGGAGAAATAAAGAAATTCCTACAAATTTACCTAACAATTTTGAATATTGTGTCAAAGATTCCTATAATCATAAATGGTATGCAAGATCATTTCCAAAACTTGACCAAATTGATATTGTTTTGATTGTAAATGATGGAGGATTTCCAACTTCACAACTTAGAACTAGATTAAATAAAGCACACGCTGAAATTACAGCTAGAAAAACAAATAAAATGATTGTTTTTGCTCGTGGCTCAATCGCAGATGCACAGCATCTTATCAATAATGATAACTATCAAGGACTTGAAATGGTTAAATTGTCCTCTGTTATGCCAATTAAACCAAAGTCCAAAAATGGCTTACATAATGATTCTGATAATGTTTTTCTGTGGAATGGTCAAAAAATATTCCCTTATTCCAATTGCTGGGATTCTGCACAACCTAAACAAGATATGATTTGTGTTCAGATTAATAAATTCGTGCCAAAGAATTATACATTTGATAAACTCAAAGACATTAAATCAATTGCAAGTATACTTTTTGAAGAAGATTTGGAAATTTATGGTGTGAAGACATCATTTATCAATTCGCCAAGTCAACTTAAAAATAAAACCTATCTTTCTCTTGATGAATATTTGATTGAAAAATCTCTGGAAATTTTGAGTGATAAAAGTTTTGTTGAAGCCTATATTACAAAAAAAATCTACACTAGGGTTCTTTCTTCTCAAATTATTTTCATAATGTTTTTGCAAAATCATACAAAATACAATTCGAAGTGTTCAAGGTTTTCAAATCTTATTTCTTACCATGATAACTCGCAGTGTAAAAATTATGATCACAAATATAAATTCTTGATGTTCTGTGCTGAAAATTTTAAAGATGTGAGATTGGAATTGAACAAATTGGAAGTTCAACTAGAAAGTGAAATTAATAAGTATCAATCGGATATTGATTATTGTAAAGAAAATTATCCAATACTTAATCATTTTTGCTCACACAGATATACAGGTGCATTAAAAGATTTGGTTTGTTATGTTGATTCAATTCTTCTAAAATCTAATATCGAAAAAAGAAGATCAAAAGCTACCACTTTTAAAAAAACTTGTTAGGCAAAATTTAGATGTGAATGAAAGAACTATGCAGAAAAAATAAGATTGTGTTGAAAGATTTTTTTACATTAATTAAAGTTATCTGTGTGGTTCTTTTACTTCCATTTTATTTGATTTACATTACTATTTTAGATTTCTATTTTAATATGAAATCAAAATAATTTGACAAAAATTTACAGATATAAAATAATCTGATTATAATAACTATGAGTAATAACAAAAAAAAACTAAAACGTATTGAAGCTAAACTTGATTATATATTGTGCAAATTTCAGGCAATGGGCTTGGAATTTGTTGAAGAAAAAAATAAAAAAGATACAAAAGAAGCGAATAATGATACTGAAACTATAAATAGAATTGGCTTCAGACAATCAGAGCATTTATAACTTAAACAAGCTATAATTTCGCCCGAATTTTTCCATTTATAACAAAATATAATTATAACAAACATGAACGAACAAGAGTTAATTGATAAATACACAATCCCAGTCTATATAGATTGGACAGAACTTTGTGAAAACGAAACACTATCTGAAGATTTCATTAGAAAGCATCAAGACAATCTGGATTGGTGGCATATTTCACGATACCAAAAACTATCTGAGGATTTCATCAGAGAATTTGCAGATCGCCTGAATTGGGATCTTATTTCACTTTACCAAACATTCTCTGAGGATTTTATTCGTGAATTTGCAGACCGTGTGAATTGGAGGAATATTTCACTTAAGCAAACACTATCTGAGGATTTCATCAGAGAATATAAAGATAAGGTGAATTGGGAGAATATTACATGGGAGCAAACACTGTCTGAGGATTTCATCAGAGAATTTGCAGATCGTGTGCTTTGGAATGTGATTTTATACCACCAAACACTTTCTGATGATTTCCGAAAAGAATTCAAACACAAGCTATAATTTCTCCCGATTTTTTCCATTTATAACAAAACATAATCATAATAAACATGAACGAACAAGAATTAATCGAAAAATACACAATTACAACCTATACAGATTGGACACAACTTTCAAAAATTCAAACACTCTCTGAGGATTTCATCAGAAAATATCAAGATAAGGTGGATTGGTATTGGATTTCACGACGCCAAGCACTCTCTGAGGGTTTCATTCGTGAATTCAAAGATAGGGTGAATTGGCATTGGATTTCGGCTAACCAAACACTATCTGAGGATTTCATTAGAGAATTTGCAGACCGTGTGGATTGGAGAAATATTGCAGGATGCCAAAAACTATCTGAGGATTTCATTAGAGAATTTGCAGACCGTGTGGATTGGTATTGTATTTCATGCTGTCAAAAACTATCTGAGGATTTCATTAGAGAATTTTCAGACCGTGTGTATTGGGGAGTAATTTCAATTCACCAAACACTATCTGAGGAATTTCGAGAAGAATTCAAACGCAAGCTATAATTTCGCCCGATTTTTTCCAGTTATAACAAAACATAATTATAATGAACATGAATGAACAAGAAATAATTGAAAAATACACTGTGCCACCTACTCCTGCATACATAGAGTGGCATAATATTTCAGCTCACGAAACATTATCTGAAGATTTTATCAGAAAGTATGCAGACCGTGTGAATTGGTATTGGATTTCACGGTGTCAAAAACTCTCTGCGGATTTTATTCGTGAATTTGCAAACCGTGTGGATTGGGTTTCTATTTCATCAGAGCAAAAACTATCTAAAAACCTTATCAGAGAATTTGCAGACCGTGTGAGTTGGCATTATATTTCATGGAAGCAAACACTATCTGAGAATTTCATCAGAGAATTTGCACACCGTGTGGATTGGGGCGGGATTTCACATAGCCAAAAACTATCTGAGAATTTCATCAGAGAATTTGCAGACCGTGTGAATTGGTATTGGATTTCAAATTGCCAAACATTGTCTGAAGAATTCATTCGTGAATTCAAGGACAAACTGAGAGTATAACAAACATGAATGAACAAGAACTAATCGAAAAATACACTGTACCACCTACTCCCTCTTTCATAGATTGGAAGAAAATGTGTAGAAAAGAAAAATTATCTCAAGCTTTTATTCGAAAACATAAAGATAATGTTGATTGGTGTATTATTTCAGAACACCAAAAACTCTCTGAAAACTTTATTAGAGAATTTCAAGATCGTGTAAGCTGGGGAACAATTTCAGCAAGCCAAAAACTATCTGAAGAATTCATCAGAGAATTTCAAGATAAAGTAAAATGGGATTGGATAAAAGACCACCAAAATATATCTAAAGATTTTTTTCTTGAATTTAAAGATCGAATGTTTAAACATATTTCGCCCGATTTTTTCCAGTTATAACAAAACACAATTATAATAAATATGAACAAAATAGGCAACGAAAAAATTTTCCAAAACCAAGAAGAAACTGGTGAAAAAATTTTACATATTTTCAAAGAACATAAAGGTCCGCCTTGCCTTATATCTGGACCACAAGAAGGAAAAACAGGTGTAGCAATCTACGTAGCTCATCATTTTATTAAACAGTGCAAGAAAGAAAAACAACCTTTTCAAGTTATCTGGGCATGTAATATTTCAGATAATAATTTGATAGAACAAAGTTTAAAAAGATTTAAAAATGCAAATTTAATTGGTACTGATGATTTTATTGAAGAAAAAAATTTTGTTCATAGAGCAAATTATGACAAAGTTGACTTTAAGAAAGATGCTAAGATTTTAATTTTTGTTGATGAATGCCATGAAGCTATCAATGATTTTAATAAGAATGGAGCAGGTGCAAAGTTTTATAATTTTTTAAAAAATATTGGAGTGGAATATGGTAAACCAATTTCAGAATGGACTAATAAAAATGTTTTTGTCTTATCTGTTTCAGCAACACAATTTGCACAAATAGCGAATGAAGCATCAAATATTTTCAACAATACCAATTTTGAATTTTTGACGCTGGAAAATAGTGATGGATATTATAGTTTAGAAAAACTTTTCAATGATAATCGTGCATTTCAAACAAAAGATTTCATGGACGAAATAAGTAAAAATAATTGGGCTCCTTCTGAGTTTATACTCAACATTTTACATTCTTTCATTGCAAAAACTGAAAATAAATCTGGCAATATGGTAATTCGATATAGAAATACTAAAAACAGAAAAAATAAATTAATTCAATACTTAGAAGACAATATTCATGATTTTGAACCTTTTAGGCGTTTACAAATATTTTCTTTTTCATGTAAGGAAAAAAATATTTTCAAACTTGATGATGAAGTAAGTAATAATAACGGCGAAGAAAATAAAATTATTTTTATTGCTGATTCTCTCAAAGCTGGAAAAACATTGACCAATACTGAATATTTGCATTATTGGATTGACAACAATGCTGAATATCCATCTACTACTATTCAATCTGCTGGCAGATTGTGTGGCAGAAATAAGGAAAAAGATACTTGTATTTATTATGGCAATCTCAACCACATTAAAGAAGCTATAGAATTTTATAAAGACCCAAGCAAAAAAAGCTTAGAATCACCTTACAATAAACCCTTTGACGAAAATAAAATCATTAAAGTTCCAGTTATCAAAAAATGGTCTCAAACATCTTTATATGATCCAAATCTCACTTTTAAAGAATTTCTAGAAAACCCTAAGAATGTGAAAAATTTTATTTCTAATATCTCTGAATTCGAATTAAAAACAATATTGAGAGCGAATAACACTTATTTTGATGCTATTAAAAGTTATGAGGCATCTTGGAGCAAAGGTGGTATTCTTCGTGGAAAACAATTTGTTCATATTGATTCAATTCCTAAAGTTTTACTCAATAGTGGTTCTCATATAGAAATAACAAAAAGAAGACAAATCTGGGAAGAACAGTTTAATGAAATTGTGAATAATCCACAATATAAGTGTAATGATAATGATGGTCTGATTGTCATTTTCGAAAAACAATTAGAAGGCAAAAGTCGTTCACATCAAGGTTTAATGAAAATCAAAGTTATGCCATCTATGAAATCTAATTCTATTGATTTTAATTTCGAACAAAAAAGTATACAAAAAGAAGACAAATCTTGGAAAAATCTTAAATTACTGAAACGATTTTTTAAGAAGAAATGAGTTATCTCATTTTTTCGAAACATTGCTTACAACTAACATTTGATAAAAAATGATCCCTCTTTAAGGAAGAATAAAACACTTTTATATCTCCCTTTTTATAACTCACACCAGAAGAAAAACAATCCCTTACACATATCAATTTGAAAGCCTTTCTATTCATTTCAATCTATTACAAATAATATGTTATCAATTCCTTTTATGATATTCATTAAAATTCACTCTAGACACAATCTACTTGTTTTTTTCAATCTGTTACAGCGAGTGAGTATATGTTTTTTCTAATTCTAATGAACCTAAAAAATTATGCCCAAATATGCAAAAAATAACATAAAAAAGTTTAGTGTATCATTTTCATAACACACAATCTGATTTCTTTATAACTTCTTTTCCTATTTTTCTTAGTGCTTAATTTTACATTTCTTGGAACATTTTGTTCATTGATTGACATTTATTTTATTCTCTTTCTATCATCTTTTTTCCTATTAAAAAATGTGAATTTTGAACTTTTTTTAACATTTTTTCTTCCAAACAAAACACAATTCTAAACGCTCAAAAAGGGTTAATGAATGTTACAAATTGTGTTAAGTTTTTATTAGATTCTCACAGATTGTGTTAAGTTTTTTGTTAGATTGTGTTATATTGTGTTAAGTTTTTGTTAGATTCTCACAGATTGTGTTAGATTGTGTTAAGTTTTTATTAGATTCTCACAGATTGTGTTAGATTGTGTTTTATCGTGCCTCCGGCACACACCCCTCATACACAATCTGAGATACCATCTGAACCGTGTACACAATCTGAGTAGGGTTGTGACACGTAATGGGTGCATAAAGCCACATAAAACGCTATTTTAAGGCAGTGAGGGCTAATTAGATCGTGTAGAATTTTGTTAGATTGTGTAAAGTTTTTGTTAGATCGTGTAGAATTTTGTTAGATTGTGTAAAGTTTTTGTTAGATTGTGTAAAGTTTTTGTTAGATTGTGCGTATAATAAAATGTGCAGTAAAATATGCACGGGGCAAAGAGACTGTTTAAGTTAGCTTAGCACTCTTTGCAAACATTATCTGAAAATTTCATCTGAAATAAAATATAAACAAGGTAGAGCATCAAGTGAATGTAATTTAGTGAGTACAATTCTCACACTGATCCATCCGGGTCAGATTGTTAATAATTGCAGGAATAGTGTTCTCCTTGTTTTTTTAGTTTTTCGAGCCCGGTTTACCGGGCGGGCAAGTTTTTTTTTCAAAACCCGGTTTCCCGGGCAGGGCAAAAAAAGAAAAGACCCGGAGTTCCGGGCAACCACTTCACACACGATCTGAATTTATTTTTTCAATAATAGAAACAGGGTGAGTAGTGAGAGTAGCAGTGATGCTAAGCCTACGAATGCACCAAAGATAGTGCCGAAGGTATTCCAGAAAGCCATTTTAGTAGTCCAACCTGTATTAACAGTAACTTTTTTAGCGTTAATTTCTATATCATGTTCTTCGCTTTGCATTTCCTACTCCTTTCACATCCATTGTTGCAAATTTCGAGCAACTTCTGGAGTTGTGTACATATTAATATTCACGCCTTCAGGCAAATCACCTAGTAGTCCTAATTTCGAGATTAAGATTGTGTGGGTATCTGTTTTCACTTCAGAGAATTGATCCAAGGAAGGTGTATCAGATTGTGTAATCATATCCAGTGCCATTTTAGTGATAAAGGATTGTTCAAATGGTGATTTGCCTAATGGTGTTATTTTCATTCTTCCTCGTATTTAATGTGACCAAATAAAGTATTAAACATATCGGTGTAAAATTCGATTATAGCTTTCTCTAGTTTCTTCATGTAGTATCCTCCTTTTATAAACACCTTCATTGTGTTTTTTGAGACACTTCATTGAGTCACACTTATATATACAGGATTTCGAGTGATATTTCCTTTTAATCTGAAAGATATCGGGCGAAATTTTTCAATTTGATTAATTTAAAATTGAAAAATTCTGAATTCAGATTGTGTATACCTTGTATAAAATAATAATGACTGTAGAAAATTTTAAAAATGTAGTTTCGAGTGGTGATAGGTTATTTGTAAAGTTTGGCGCGAGTTGGTGTGCTCCTTGTAGGGTGTTGGATAAAGAAATCGAGCAATTGTTAATTGAGCATCCTGAGGTAGCAGATAGGATTATGAAGGTAGATATTGATGAGGCTCCAGAATTGGCAGAGGAATTAAATATTCAATCAATTCCGATTTGTGCGTTTATTGCCAATGGTGAGTATGTTTTAAGGTCTGGTTTACATTCGAGGTCCGGAATTTTCGAATGGGTTAAAAAATCGAGCGAAATTTGAAACCTTTCACACAATCTGAGCGTATATTAAGTATGAGTGATAAAGTGAGCACATCAAGAGGTGGTGTCAGTTTTTTTAGTTTATTGACAATTATGTTCATTGGTCTTAAATTGTCAAATAATATTGATTGGGATTGGGTTTGGGTATTAAGTCCATTGTGGCTTCCTTTTGTAATAATTTTAGTTCCGTTGTTAATTCTAAAAATGGTATTTAAAATATACAAAAAATTCTCTAACACAATCTGAGAAAAAAATTTGGTTTAAAAGTGAAACTTTTTCAGATTGTGTATCGTATATAACTATGGAGGTTCGCTCTGAGGTTTGAAAAAAACGCTCAGAAGCTTACCTTCTCCAGACATAGGTAGGATGCTGTTGTGAAACAGGATCAGAACCAGCATGTCAAGCACAAATAGACCATTTGTGATAATTAATAAGGGAAGAGAGGTCGCTTCCCTTCTAGAAAAATCGAGCGAAAAATGAGCGAAGAGGATTTTGAGGATTTCGAGGCTAAGCATCTTGATCAAATAATAGATGTTTATGAAGATTGTGTAACCGTGAGGTTGCCGGATTTGAATGCATTTGTGATGAAGGATAATGAATTAGATTATTTATTCAATCATCCAGAAAAATTGTCAGAGATCATTGATAATCAGGAGACAATTAATTTTTTATCAGCGTTGATACCTAATATTTTACGAGTAAGAAATTTAAAAAGAGAAATTTATCGAGATTTAGGTTTTTCGAGTTAATTTGAGGCTAAATTGTTAATTGTAAAAGTAGGTTTTTTCCACTTATAACAATTCTTGATTATAGTAAGTATGTATAGATTCACAAAGAAATTCGAGCGAAATGGTGTGAGCATTTCTAAGGGTGTGGTTCTAGACAGAAATGTTGTTACCTCTGACTCAGATTGTGTATCAGTGGTGGGGTCTAGTGTTTTGAAAGATATTCCATTAGAGTATCTTGAGAAATTCGAGCCAATCAAGTATAAAAAATCTAAAACACAATCTAAGAAACAATCAAATACACAATCTGATAAGAAAGATGTAAATTCAAGAGTATCAACTCGACCGGATCTTTTAAAAAGTTCCTAAAATTTGAAACAAAATTCTTTTCAGCTGCGTATATAAAAATGACAAAGACAAATTATGTTTTTTCCAGTTATAACAAATGTTGATTATAACAGGAGTGAATAAAGAAACTATGAGTAGTAGAAACAATAAAACCAATCGTGGCAATGCCACCAATCGTAATGTAGCAGTTGCTACCGTTAATTATGTTCGGGACTCTCGTGGTCGTTTTGCAAGCCCAAGTGCTTCAACACAATCTAAGAGCACCACTGTCGTTAAGCAAGCTAAGAACTCGGTGAGTAAGAATCCTACGGGGGCACAAAAATCGAGCAGTACTTCAACACAATCTAAGAGTACCACTGTCGTTAAGCAAGCTAAGAAGTTGATGAGTAAGAATCCTGTGAAGGCACAAAAATCGAGCTTCATTGAGCGAATCTCTATCAATGAGAACAATACTATTGATGTTGTTATGACTCGATATCCTAAGATTGTGTACACTTATAAGCCAACTAAGAAGGGTTTGAGCAGTGTTCGTGCAACTCTCAATCGAGGCTCCAGTCTTGGTACAGCTTACAATACTCACCTTCGTGGTCGAGAAATTTCTCGCACCATCTTCAAGTAAGATTTTCGAGCTTGTCTCGAAAAAATCTGAGAATAGAGACATGGGAGAACCATGTACAAATGCTTTTGAAAGTTAGGGCATCATTCTTGAACACTCAGAAAACATCATACACTGTGTGTCAGTGCCAGGTGTTAAACTTTAGCCTGGTTTAAACCAAATAAAGTGTCGTGTTGTGCGTTTGTTTTCTCTTAAGCCCTGAAGAAATTCGGGGCTTTGTTGTTTATTAAGGATGGAAAATAAATGATTTTTCCAGTTATAACAAATCCCAATTATATATTAGAATGAAAGAAATAAAAGAACTATCAAACAAAAAACTTGAAGAAGCATTACATAGCCAAAAGCAATGGATGGAATTTTCGAAAAACTCTTTATCGTCAACAGAAGGGGACATTGAATACTTCACAAATAGAATAAAAGATGCACAAATAGAAATTGATGATTGTTCTTTAGAGATTGATTTTCTAAAAGTATCCAAAACTGGTTGGGAAGAAGATGTAGAAAAGTATCAGCATAAAATTGATGAATTAGAGGCTGAGATTGCTTTAAGAATTGAAAATGGAATTGTCACTTACACATATGAAGAGCTTGAAGCAGCTGGTCAGATTGTGTTGGAGATGTAATAACTATTTTATTATAAGTTCGTATAAAGAAAGATGAAAGTTGTTTTTCAAGAAAATGAAAGTGGTTTAATGTGCTTATATGACACACGATCTGAAAAGTTTTTTCCACAGAGGATTGTTGGATGTTGTGTTAGAGATATTGAGTCGCCTAATGCTAAAGATTTATTAGATCTGGCTAATCAGATTGCTAGAAAGCCATATAAAACAATTTTAGAGCTTGCACAGAGCATGGTATATCAAGACAATGGTTATCTAGAGTGTTTGTTTGCAAAAGCCTATTTAGAGATAAATCCAGATATCAAAGACAAGGTATTGGAGAAGCTAAATAAACCGAAGGTTAATAAGAAGATGCAAATGCAAGGTAAAAGAGGTAGAAAGAAAACCTCTGTTGCACCTAAAATTGAGTTCTCTGGAAGCAAGAAACGGGGTAGACCAAAGAAGATTGTGTAAAATTTCCAGTTATAACAAATGCCGATTATAATCAGTATGCCAAACTGGTGCACAAACGAACTAACAATCTCTGGCGACAGAGAAACAATCGACAACCTTCTTGAATTCGTTAATGGCGAGGAACAAGACGAAGAACAAAAAATTGATTTTAACAAAATCATTCCTTATCCTGAAAATCTCAAGGAAATGGATGAAGATTTTCCAGCTTACGATGACCCTGACAGAGAAAGTAAACTTGAAGCTTACAAGGCTAAATGGGGTACAGACAAAGACGCATATAACTTTGGAGGATATGATTGGTGCTGTGAAAACTGGGGAACCAAATGGAATGCCTGTTATGTGAGCATTTTAGATGATGGTCGTGACAATAGCGTATGCTTTGGATTTGACACAGCATGGTCTCCTCCTATTCCTGTTGTGGAAAAGCTTGCCTCTATGTATCCCACCGTGGAATTCGAGCTTAAATACGAAGAAGGTGGATGTGGCTTTGCTGGAGATGTTTTTTATTCTGAAGGCACACTTTGTCACCACAATGAATACGACTTCTACCAAGGTGAGGAAGATGAAGATGGAGAATACGAGGAGCTTGAAGTTTTCGAGGCTTATCGAAGATTCCATAGCTGAGAGAATCGGGCGAATTTCGCCCGATTTTTCCACATTTCACATTTTCGAGGAATAATAATATTATGAGTATGGAACTTAATTGCGAATATAGAGAAGTGTTTCTTAGCAAATTAAATAAGGAATTGACATTTGTTGATTCCTTGTCTTTGATTCAAACCCAAAGCACAGATGCTTACAATTTTATGTATTGGTCTGATGATGGTAAGGAATATATTCCCATTAAAACAAATCAGCAGATTTTTGATTCTTATTGCAAATATATTTGCGAGAATTATCCTTATGTATCTGAGCCCAAACCTTATTATGCTACCCACTATTCTGAAGTAATCAAATTGGTTTTGTGTAAGCCAGAGGAATGTAAAACCTTGTACTACAAAACTTTTTATGATTCCTTCTTAGAAGAAGCTAACAAGTTCTTTGATAAATATGGTGGCATTGACAATGTGGAGTTCTATGTTTCGTGAGGTTTATCGGGCGAATTTCGCCCGATTTTTCCAGTTATAACACAATCTGATTATAATAAACAATGACTACAAAGATTTACAATAAACAACTAATAGAAGAATTCCACTCTTATAACTACTTTGGTTGTGAGCCTGATACCTCAGGAGAGGAGCAAGAGGAACTCAAACGTGTTTGGATTGATAACATGGAAAAACTTGGTTGGATTTTAGATGAAAGCATCATCTATCATGACCCTGGTTTTGGTTTTAGCGAAATCACTGACAACTGCTTGAATTTCGAGCGAGATGGTAAGCTCGCTCTGGAAGAAGCTATTCAGCATTTAGAGGGAGCATTTTAGAATTTCCAGTTATAACACAATCTGATTATAATAAACAATGACTACAAAGATTTACAATAAACAACTAATAGAAGAATTCCACTCTTATAACTACTTTGGTTGCCTCTCTACAGGGCAATCAGGAGAGGAGCAAGAGGAACTCAAACGTGTTTGGATTGATAACATGGAAAATCGAGGCTGGATTTTAGATGAAAGCATCATCTATCATGACCCTGGTTTTGGTTTTAGCGAAATCACTGACAACTGCTTGAATTTCGAGCGAGATGGTAAGCTCGCTCTGGAAGAAGCTATTCAGCATTTAGAGGGAGCATTTTAGAATTTCCACTTATAACACAATCTGATTATAATAAACATGGAAGCAATAACAGAAACAAACATTGAACCAACATCATTTAACGTTCCATTCAGACCTGTAATTGATTTGAATTCAGGCGAAATTATCACAAACGCTTGGGATTTCATCACTTATGTCTATGGCTATGACAATGACATGACCAATTTCAGACTTGACGAAATAGTGTACGAGGGCTATGATTATCCAATTTATAGGGTAGTGTGCGACTATACTCTGAAAGGAAAAGACGGTTGGGTGCTTGAAGAGACGTGGAGGGGTTATTCAGATGCCATAGAATATACTTTAGACGAGGCTTGGCGTTTGGTCAATAATCAAGGTTCATGCAATTACGGTATTTGGGAAACTGCAAATGAACTTAAAAACACTCTAGTAGAATATAAAAACGAAGGTGACGAATTTCTTACCCCAATTAGACTAAGATTGAAACAACTTGAGGATGCAATTAAAATTCTGGATGAGAAAAAATGACCACAGAGCAGATGATTCAAAAAATCGAGGGCTTGGATGATTTATCAGATTGTGTAATCTTGATTGGTTCTTTTGC
>Ga0209086_10000460_pt1 | contig 35148 bp, 46 predicted proteins | sample M_130207_XF_Meta_FD_187312 | JGI IMG/M metagenome (GOLD analysis project Ga0209086, IMG submission 187312) | Freshwater microbial communities from Lake Montjoie, Canada to study carbon cycling - M_130207_XF_MetaG (SPAdes) (version 2) | ecosystem: Environmental > Aquatic > Freshwater > Lake... | reverse complement strand
CTGCGACGGGTGCGGTCAAGTTTGTAGTGAACTCAAGGAGGGGTATTGTGAATACTGCATCAAGAAATATTGATCGTACAAGTGCCAACTGGACGGGGCGTATTGCGCGGTCAATCCACACGGGGCGGTACGTTCGACCGTATATTCCCCTGTGGCGTCGCGTATTACGGTACGTTACCACCTACAGGGTATGACGCACCCACGGGCGCTTGCGTAAACGCAGTCTCTCCACTTACAACATGATTGCCCGTCCAAGGGCTTTCCATGACAGGCCCGTAGCAAGACGCCAAGGTTACGCCGTTGACTTGCTTGGTTTGCTTGGTGCATAGAAACGACCACATATTGCTCATGCCGGTCGTGGGCGTGTCGCCCACCTTGAATGACCTAAACACCGCGGGTTGTACCGACCAATCGGGTGCCTGGGGGTAACTAGTCAAGGGCGGCACACCGAAGAGTGACCATACCTTACCCTTGGGCGCGTCACAACTGCCTTGCATAAGCGTCATGTTGGCGACCGCCATGCCTGTTAGCACAGGGCAAACTGCCACGCCTTCTTTAAAAGTCTTGCCTTGTACGCTGATGGTCTTGCCAGTAAGTGTGGTGGGGGAGGCCGCGCAGAGGGCGTATTCGCCCTTGCAGACGGCAATGGTTTGGGCGTGGGCGGTGTTGATAAGCGCCGACACCCACAAGAAAACGACTGCGCTAAACAAGGTAACGATTTTCATTAGGGCTCCTATTTAACTAACTCAAAATGCGGACTATCGGACTCGCCACGTTCATGAATCGTGGCGTCCATATCCCAATTGCCGCCCCATCTTAGCGTCACGCCTAGTTCTTTGGCGGCGGCAAACATGATGTTAGCCAAGCTATCAAAGCGGGCGTAGTCATTCCAATCAATTGGGTAAGGTGCGAGGTCTACGGCGTGACCGTAACCATCTTTTTGGATGCCGTGAGTGCCGCTAGTCTGCACCCATGTCACGACTTGACCAGGTGCGGTGCGTCCTTGAGCCCACAATTCATCTTGCCGCGCTTGCGAGCGCACACCTTCCAAGACCGTGAAGTCAATCGGGGTTAACTCAAGCGCACGATGGACAACGGCCACCAGTTTAGGGTGTACGCCTTTGAGGTTATTGAGCGAGCGTTCTGAGAAGGTAAACATTATTTCTTCTGCGCGTAGAAAAGTGTGCGGTCACCGAACAAGTAGAACCCTACGGCGCTTGCGAAGTTGTTCACGGCTGGCGAGTCTTGCCCTGTGATCATCATAAACGACCAAGTGCCAAGCACGACAGTAGCAACGCCTGGTCGCATCAATCGGACAATCGCCTCGACCCATGGGTAGGTTGTACCTGCGCCACCTGCGGCGTTCATCGCCTGAAACATCGCTAAGTCGGTTTGACGCATCTGCGTGTACTCAGCGATGTTGGTCGGTTTGTAGACGTCAGTCTGAATAAAGCGCCCGATCAGGCTTTTGCCAAGATCAACGGCGAGTGGGCCAAGCGCGGCTAGGAGCGTAATCGGATCCATTACTTGTCTACCTTCGATTCAAGTTTATCAAACAAGCGGTCAAGCAGCATCTCAACGCGGTCGAACCGCTTATCCATCTCTGTCTTGAGATTTTCTAGTTCCGACTTTTTGACGTACGCGTCGCTGACGTGCAATTTGAGGTCAGAGATGTCGGTCTTGAGTTCCTTGACTGAATCCCATAGCTGGCGGCAAAACCATCCCCCGACTGCAAGTAGTGATCCTATGCCTACGTTGATGACGTTTTGCCAATCCATTAGTCTTCTCTCAGTTTGTTGCGATTTTGGTTAGCGGTCAAGTTATTACGGATTGCGCCTTGAGTCTTAGGGCCTTGACGTTTGCCTGAAGCGTCAGCGCGCAATTTTACTAACCGATCCTCTAGCAAGTCTAGAGTAGATTTCATTTGAAGACTAGCCTCTTCTGCTCGGCGCGCTAACTCAGCGTTTTGAGCAGCACTAGCCCGAGCGTCCATCATCTCAGGGCTGCGCGAACGGATAGCCGCTTGATCAAGTGCAAGTGATTTTTCACGCGCTTGAACCACCGCGTCTTCAACCCACTTACGATCCATCATGCGGCTAACAATTGCCTTGTCGCTTAACTTTTCAAAGCCTGGGCTTACTTCAGCAATGTAAAACTTGGTTTTATCAAATGCTACTTTTTCAGCGGCGGTCAAATTAAAGTTTTGTTTTAACGTTACTTTGTCTACTGCCGACCCTAGCGTTGACATATAGTTTTGGAAAGTTTCAGGCGTAGCACCTTTGATTCCTTGGCTTGCGGGAATCAGTTTGCCGCTGATTGGGTCTAAGTCAAACAGCGTACCGCCACCTGCTGGTGTGCGGTTACTAGCTTCAGCAGCAAGACCTTCAGTTTCAGCCATTTGTGCCATACGCGCGCGCCTAGCGTCTTCTGCGCGCAGTCTAGCCGTAACCTCGGGTGCCTCATCTAAACCAAGACGCAAAGCGTTGGTTGATGAAGGTTGACCTTGCATCATTGGCAGTCGCGCGTCAGGTCGGTTTGGATCAAAAGGCACCCGCGTGGTTTCACCAGTTGGGAATATAAAGTTTGGGTTGTTGCGCGGATCAAACGGCACAACATTGGATTGACCAGGCTCAACAGGACGCAAATTGTTAATGGGTGGTCGATAGTCTTTTGGTACAGCGCGTGACGCCTGAAACTCAGGCGACGTCATTCTATTAGCTGCGACTCGGCGAATAATATCGCTAGTGCCAGCACCAATAACGGCGCCTACCGGCGCACCAATACCGCCAAAAGCGCTGCCGATAATGCCACCAAGAGCGCCGCCTGGCCCCGCACGGGTAAAGCTAGGCAGTAACTTTTTACCCTCTGAAGTTAAAGCGGCAATTTCAGGAAAGTTAGATACGATCTTACCGATGTCGGCAATCACACCACTTACTGGTTTGCCTTCGGACACAAGTTTGGCAAATGCTTTTGGGTCAACTTGACCTGTGCCAAAGTCAGTTGCGGCTTCAATGTCGTAAGTTTGCGCCATTTTTTGGCGCGCTTTTACAAAATTATTGCGCGCTCTAAGGTTTGTAATGTTTTCGTCAATCAACTCTTCTAAAACACGCGCGGCATTCATCTTGGCGTTGGCTTCTGCGCGCGCCGCGGGCGTTACAGGATTTCCCGCCTTTTCAGTACGGATGACGTTTTGCGCTTCTTGGCGCATTTGTTGAATACTCTTCAACAATTTGCCACCACTTCCACCTTCAGCCAATTGCGTTTTTAAATTGCTCAAATACGCGTTGGTTGCCGCGGCTTGACCGGTATCACCAAACAATGGTGTTACTTGAAGTTCATCTAACTTCTGAAGTGCACCTTCAGGCACACGGATGCTAGGGATGTCTTGCACAACTTTGTAAGGGCCGGAAATATCATCCCTTGCACGAATATCATCAAAAACTTTTGCATTGTTAAGCGAAACCTCATCACCAAGACCTAAGTCTTTTTTTACAATTTCTGTCCATTTTGGTTTGTTGGCTTTTGATAAACGATCATCAAGATCAGCGCTGCCAATTAAACCTGTGCGTACACGGTTGCGCGCGCTAGGGTTGGATGCCGCAGGGTCAAGCGCAATGCCATATTTTTGAGCAAGGTTTGCAGCTTCAATTTGAGGCGCGCGCGCATAACTTTCGGCAACGCGAGATTCTTGAATCTGCTTAACCAAAGGTATTTCACCCGCAGCACTTTTTAAATATCCCGCTTCGTTTTTAATTGCACTTGGTAATTGCCGAGCAGCAGCAGGCGCCATTGCAACAGCAGTCGCGCCTTGAGCAAAGGGAATGGCGTTAAAGTCTACGCCTTGCAGTTTCTCGCCAGCGTATCCAATAATGTCTTTGGCGGTCTGTGTTTGCGGCGTGTAGGTAAGCGCGCTCTCAACATTTTTGCCAAACCGTGCGCCCTGGGCGCGGCCTTGTGGTGTATTAACGCCGCCTAGCAATTCACCGGCTACAGCAGCAAAAGGAGCAACTGCCCCTTTAAGTATTCCTGTGCCTGCTGTAATTGCAGTTTCAGGAATGCCAGCAATGTAATCCAATACCCCGCGGCTAGGCGCGCGCTCAGAGGGCATGGCATCCGGTTGACGAATGACTTGACCTTTTGCGTTGAGTTGTGGCACGGCGCTGCCGTATTGGGATGGGGCAACATTTAACCCTTTCGCTAAATAAGCGTCAGGATCGAATGCAACAGGTTTGGCTAGATATGCATCAGGATCAAAAGCACCCATTACTAGCCTCCAAGGCGTTGTCTAATTTGCGCTGCGCGAGGGTCTTTAGGATTGGCATTTGCCCAATCCATAGCTGCCTTGTCTTCGCCGGTTAACGCAGGCGCGCCACCACTTGTTGACACAGGCTTATGATACTGCGTGTTTCGCCATTGATCGTTGTACTTTTCAGACGCTAAATTTTCAAGCGCTTCAAATTTTGCCCGTACAGCTTCTAGCACAGCCCTTGCATCCTTAACATCCATTTTTGGGGTAATGGTTGCAAGCATACTTTCAACAATAGGCCACTCTTTCTCGGTCATTGCGCCAATTGAGCCACCGGCGCGAAACATTTGCAAACCTTTGTTTTTCAAATCGCTTTTTAATGAATCAAGTTCAGCTTTAACTAAAGCGGTATTGCCGCTAAGTTCTTTTGTTGCGTATGCGGTAAAGCCGCCAAAATTGTTTTCAAACCCTGTTTTGTTTTTAGGGTCTAATATTTTATCAATTCGTTCTGTGCCCCATTTGGTTGTGGCTTGCGTAGTTTTAAGAGCGCCTAAGTCCTTGCCGTGTTTTGTCTGTTGCTCAATAAACGCGGCAGAGCCAGGCACTTGCTCAACCATTTGTGTTTTTTCGTTCCAACGCTCATCAGGTTTAAGTCTAACGCCTTCAGGCACTCCTGTTTGAGGAATTTTAACTTCTTCCCCTTTGTTATTGTACTGATACCCAACGCGCGGCGCAGGGCGCGCCACAGGAAGATTAATGCTAGTGCCGCTAGTAATATCAACCGCTCTTGGCATTGCACCTGTTTTAAGAGGTTGTGCAACCCCGTATTGATCAAGTTTACCTTTTACAGTTATATATGTTCCTGGCTTTTCAGGATTTTCAATCGACATATCAACTAAGTTGCCGCCGTATTCTCGCTCGGCAGATGCCATTAATTGAGTACGTTCTGCATTAAGTTGCTGAACATTTGCCGCAACTCTAGGGTTAGACATATAGGGTCTAAGGCGCGTAATCTCAGCGTTAATATCTTTTATTTGTTGAAACTGGTCGCCCGTTGGAGCGAAAGCGGGTGCAGATGCCGGAGCAGTAGCGGGTGTTGCAGCCGGTGCTTGCGCGCCAGGCACCAACATATTTGCAACGGGTGCAGCAGGTGTTGCGCCTACCGTTGCGGGCAGCGCGTTAGGCACTCCACCGCCCGTTGGTGCGGACATAGGTGCAGCAGAAGGAACACCGCTACCGCCGCCCATAGGAATGGCGGGCGTTCCTGTGGTTGTAGGTTTACCAAATAACCGATCGGCTTCAGCCCGTTCTTTTTGTTCCATAGCTAATCGAGCATACGCAGGGCCGGTAGCTGTTGCCGCATTAGCACGCGACGTTTCATCCTTAAAAAAACTGTCAAGACCCATTGCCGATTTTTTAAGTACGGTGTTAAATCCTGACTTTGCAATTTCTGTATCTAAGTTTGCAAGCGCAATTTCAGGCGTTAATCCTCGCGCTTTGAGCGCAGGCCCCATTACAGGGTCACTAAACTGGCTAATTGTATATTCGCGTAAACTTTCAGGCGAGTTAACCATCGTAAGGGCTTCGCGTGAATTTTTATACGCTGCACCCAACAATTCGCTTTGTGTCTTTTGTCCGGCTAGGTATTTAGCCTCAATGTCTAACGCCATTTTAGGGTTAGCTGCGCGCAAACGCTGAACAAACGCAGGGTCACTTAAACTGCCGCCTGATGCAAAAGCATCGCGCAATGCGTTTTGTCCTTCATACTCTTGTTGAGCGCTTCGCAACTGCATCATCTGCCCCATTTGGGCAAGCATATTGGGCTGCTCTATAGGGCGTATGCCCATTGCAATATTTGGGTCGATTGCCATGATTTATTCCTTAAACAACAGGGATTGAATAGATGTTAGAGCCACCTGCGGCAGTCTGTTTATCTCTAAACATATTTAACAATTGATTTTGATAATACGCATTGCTAATCCCACTAATACCCTGATTAAAGGCGTTAGCTTGACCGATATAACCTGACGCAGTAGCGTTACCCGCGCCTGTTGTTAAGTTAGATGCGTTGTTGCCATAGCCTGTCAATGCGCCTGTCAAACCGTTAATGTAATTGCTATACGCTTGTTGCTCTTGCGTACCTTTTGCACCGTAGATGTTAGATACATTGCTGCCGTAAGTGCCCGCCACATTGGCTGTATTTGTGCCGTAAGACCCTGCTGCGCCGCCCGCCGCCGAGCCATAGCCACCAATTGCACCAATGGTTTGACCGCCCGATGTACCGATTGCGCCTGCGCCAATGTTGCCGTAATTGGCTAACGCATTAAACCCTGTTTGGCCATATTGTCCGTATGAGTTTGCAAGACCAGTTGCCGCGTTAAAACCAGTACCTTGCAAACTTTGATAAGGGCTAAGAGTGCCCGCCCGCGCGGTCTGAAACCGATTAAATGCGTTTTGATATTCTTGTGACGCCAAATTACTAGAATAACTTGCGGCTCCTTTTAACGCGTTACCGGAAAGTAAACCACCACTAGCGGCAGCTTTGCGGTCAATTGCTTTTAAACCTTCACTAATGCGAAAACCGTAGCCTGGGTCTTGGTTGTTAAGAAACGCTTGGGGTGTAAATTCAGCCGTGGCGTATTTGCCGTAATCAGTTGCTCTTGCGTCGCCCCCAACGCCGAGGTACTCAAGCAAACGATTTTGACCGGCTAAACCTGCTTGGTTGTACGGTTGGTATGTACCTACTTGATTATTTAAAACGCCTTGAGCAAGAGCAAGTTGCGCGTCTTTATTAGCTGTTGCAAAATCAAATTGCTCGCCTCTAGTAGCTTGCGCGGCGGCAATTTGTTGGTCGCGCGTTTGCGCGGCAATGTTGGTTTGCTCTTTATAGGCATTAGTTAACGCTAGTTTTTGCTGCTCAAGCGCATCAAATTGCGTTTTAAGCTGCGAATCCATAATGCCTTGCTGCGCCCTAAGTTGCTTATTCAGGATATCTTGTTGCGCTTCAATAGCTGTTTGCGCCATTGCTAATTGATTAGCTTGCGCTTCGGCTGAAGCATTGCGCTGGGCGCCAGCAGCTTTGCCCGCTGCGTTAGCGCTAATAGCTGCACCGCCTACAGTCGCGGCTGCGCCGATCAATGTAGCCGTAGTCGCTGAGATTCCAAAAGTCATGTTATTTCCTTATTGCCAAATGAAGCAATTAAGCCTAAGTCATTGTAACTAGGTGCTATTACTTCGGTTTCCATTTTGTCAAGATTCTCTTCTCCAACGTGTTCGGTCAAGTGAACCGTTGTCCAAAGCGTATCTTCCTCGGCGTACACAGCACGTTTAAGCCCAACTTCAGAAATAAACGTACATGGTGCTACAAGTTTTTTTTCACCAAACTCGGTAAAGACAGTAACTTTGCCCTTAGAGATAAAATTCAGATGCTGGTGGCGGTGAATTTTACCAATGATCAGCGTTCCTTTTGGGATTAGCATCTCGCGGGCGTAGGTACAACATCCGTACTTTTCATCTTTAGGCGTAAAGTAATGTTTAAGCGTACAGTCTTCTAGCGTTGAAGGAATCGCACCTTCGGCAATTAACTTTTCCATGCCTTCTTGCACAGTCATAATGTCTTGCCTAAATTTAATTTTGGCGGGCGTATTCTGAAACAGCGCGGGATCGTAGGTTACTTTCATACCAGCACCCATAATTGTTGGTACATTTAGGCAACGTAAGTGCCGGAAGAAGTCCACTTCACAATTGTAAACGCGCCCGAAGTTGTGACAGTAGGTGATCCAGTTACGGTGCCGGTGTACAACGATGTTTGGATTTGCATAATTGCAACGCCCGAACCGCCTGAACTTCCCGCAACAGCTTGTCCGCCGCTTGTGCTGTTTGAGCCACCACCGCCTCCTCCACCGCCTAAGTTAGCCGTGCCGGCCGACCCGCTAGTAGGCGTGTTGCTACCGCCTGCGCCGCCCCCGCCCGAGCCACCCGCACCACCCGCACCTGTATAACCGCCACCACCGCCACCACCGCCATACGTCACGCTTGAGCCGGTGATGCTACTTGCCGAACCCGCCCCGCCGTCGCCCGCAGTTGTATTCTGTACTGAGTTGCCGCCCACAGCACTAGCACCGCCGCCGCCACTTGCAGGGCGCGCGTTATTGCCGTTAACTGTGTTGATGCCGCCGTCAAAACCTTGAACTGGCGTAGTTGCTGGTGTGTTGCCTGTGCCTTTTGCTGAGGTTGCAACAGCGGTACTACCGCCCGCGCCACCACCTGAACCGCCGTTTAGCCCCGAGCCTCTAGACGGATTAGCATCCGCATAGCCCGAGCCACCGCCACCACCACCTGCTGCGCTTAAAGATGAGAATGAAGTGTTTGATCCTGATGAACCTTGAGCCGTTACAATACCCGCAGCACCACCCGCACCAACCGTCACGGTGTAAAGTTGACCCGAGATAAGCGGAATTGCAGTCAATGACCGAAAGCCCCCTGCGCCGCCCCCTGCGCCCGACGATCCCGACAATGTCGCATCCGCGCCACCACCGCCACCACCGCCACCAATAAGTAATAACGCAACGGCAATAGAATTATATTGTTGCAAGTCGCGCATCGTCCAAATACCGCTTGTACCTGTGATGCGGTATGGCCCCATAATTCTGCCGTTGCTCATTACGAAATGTCCTCATAAGAGCAAACCACTTTAAGTTTGCTTGCGGTTCCGGCGGTTGCGCCGATTGACATATTTTCTTCAAGATAGATCATGTTGGTTTTATCAATCACGATCAAACTTGAGGCAGCAGGGATCGAAATGGTGGACGCAATAGGCGTTGCCGTGCCGCCAAGTGCCGCCGCCGAGTATTGCGCCACCGTGACGGTCACGGCGTTAGCTGAGTCGGTGTTGGCAACCACAAGCGAATCCAATTTAAACACTTTGCCGCTTGACGCAGCATTGCTTAGAACGGACGTTGCCGCAGTTGTTGTTAAATCGGCAGTCACGACTTTGCCGTAGATTGCGCTGACGTTGACAATGTTAGGTGCGGCCATGATTTATAGTCCAAAAATGATTGAAAAAGCGATTGCTTTGCCAGCGGAAATGCCAGCCGCAACCATTTGAAATCGCGTACCGTCGTACTCAATTAAAATTATTGCCCCTGCTTTAATATCACCCGCCACCAAAGGGGTTGTACCAAATTTGGTAATTGATTTAGCGCCCAACGTGTCAATATCAAGGGTCACTGCACCGGTGTTGGTATTCTGAGCAATAAAGCTGTATTGCGCGCCCGCAGTATATCCACCCAAAGTAGGTGTGGCCAAACCGGTCAATGTATTTGTACCGGCAACTGTAATCAAGTTGTTAACGCCAGTTGTGTCGTTAATTGCGGGAATACTGTCGTATGACCCAATCTGAACGTATGTTGAAGACTTGAGCAAAAACTTGTATAGCACCCCGCCGTCTAGCCAAATTTCAGCCGGTGTGCGCCCCGCTGCGTCCAACACAATTGGGTTGGTGTTATTAGTTGTACCGTCGCGTGTGGTATAAGTCGTAACTGGCGTGGTGGTGCCCGACAGATAGCTGTACAGCAAGCCGCCTGTGAGCGGGTCACCATTGCTGTCAAAGAACTGCGAGCCCGCACCGGCAAAGGCTGAGAGATTGATGGACATTAGACTATCCCTGTAATAATGCCGTTGACGACCGTCACGGTTTTAAAGTCGGTTGTTGTAAAAGTGCCTGAAGCCCCGCCCGCACCGCCGCCCAATTGCTCATACAACGCGTTAAAAAACCTAAACCATTCGCGCGACATAAGCCCCGTAGCAGGGTCAATAACAGGCACCCGAGGCGCGGGGATTTGAGTAATGTTGCTCATGCTGCGGTTGCCACAACATTAAGTTCAGCCGCCATGATGGCAATCTTGACCGGATCGGTGCCTGAAATCTCATACACCCGATCACGCAACTTTTCAGTCATACCAAGACGACGCCAAATAACACGGGTGCCATACTCGCCTATACCGCCCATTGATCTCCAATGCTCGTTTGACCAAGTGTGACCGCCATCGTCTGACCAACGCAACATTACCAAAGGCTGTACATAATCGTCTACAGACATGATAATTTCAATCTGATCCACAATGCCAATTGAACCTGATACGATCATGGGGCTCAAATACACGCGCCCTGGTATTTCGGTGCGGCCTTGCAGACCCACGCCGGATTCGCAATTTAATTGCAAAGAATGTTGGACGGTACGTTTAAAGTTATTGGTGCCGGTGGGCAACGCCCGCCATGAACGCAACCATTTTTGAGTGCGGGGGCCATCTGCGTAGACTTCTAAATCAAAAGCGTACAAGTTGCCGTTTTGAAAATCGCCTACAATAACTTCGTTGTTAAAAAACATTTGGCAATTGCTGCGGTGACGACTAAAGTCGCCGTTACTAAAACTTGCCCGCTCATGCCATGCTTGCGAGGCCACGTCATACACCCAAGTTGCTTGCGCGGTGGGGAAGGTCAGAACATAAAACGAATGACCGTCTTGCTGATAAGTGTAGGCAATTGCGTCTGAAATGTCGCCGTACTGCTGAATCTGCCACTCAATGGCGTGGGTGCTGATACGCACACCGGTGTAGCCTTGCGAGCGGTAAACAATACCTTGCCCACGATTATCTGCGCCTAACCAAAACAAACCGTTGTCTAGTTTGGCAACCGAAAAAGTTGCCGCGCAACCAATTTCGTTAAACGCACCTTGAATGCGCGCTAAAGGAAAGCCTGCGCCTGGTGCTGCGTCGTACCAAACCTCAACCGAGGTTGTGCCAAATAGCCAAACCTCAGAATGGTCGGTAATAGATGACACTAAACCGTCGGGGCTACCCTCGGCGCTTGCGAAATCAAGAGGGTCAACTAGCAATGGGTCGAGCAATTCTGTCACCCATACGCGCTGGCTATCGGGTTCGATAAATACAAAATAACCGTCAAGGTACGACACCGTTAATGCGCCAGGGAAGTCTACATCCGTAATCTGTGCAAACACGGTAGTCGTGGCGTTGTAAATAAAACTTGGGCCATTACACGCTACAAACAAATGATTGCCATTATCTGCCATTGACACGGGGCCATCGTTGGCGACCACGCCAAGCGTGGTGATGGCGTATTGGTTATCGATGCGATAAAGCGTATTGCCTGACACGACATAGCCGTAACCACCGTATTGCCAAAGCCCACGCACGGGGCCTGTGCCCACGGCAACTAATAGTTGAAGCCCTGGAGCCCTGTTTAAAAACGCAGGTTCCAAGCCGCCCTCGGGGATCACCTCGGGAAACAAATTGACCATGCGATTGTTGGCCGCGTTAATGCTGCGCGTCACATAGGCTGAACCAAGGATGGGCGACTTCATTAATAGTTGCCCGCAAAGATGTTGAAGCGTTGACGCGTTGCAACAATTGAATACGGCAGCGACATAATATCGTCGGGGTTGTTGATGCGTTTTAAGTTGCGCTTAGAGTACATGGCAATGCGCGACACTTGGGGTGAGGGTTCAACACCAAACTCAGGTGCAATCTCACAGGCCAAGTTGTAACGGAATGCCCGAAGATAGCCTGGGGGGAACGTCAAGGGCGTAGACAACAACGCAGCAGTAGTCAATTCTTCGACCGATATAATATGCCATTCCAACACCTTGGTAGGCACCGGATAGACGGTCATCGTAATGTCGGGGTAATTCATGTTAACAAACATAACTTGCGGGTAGGTGGACGTCACGGTCTTAACCGCAATGCCGTCATACTGCTGCTGATTGATTAGCTTAATGCCAAACGAAATGCCCGAAGACGCATCGCGGAAGTAAGTCGAGTCATCTATCAGAATAGGGCGGTTGCCTACAAAGTCGCCCGTGGGGCCAAGCGTACGGGTAGCAAAGTTTGGTAACCAAGAGAAGACTTGGTCTTGCGTTGAAAACACCGACAAGCGCTCGGTGTTCCATGAGTCAATCATCTGATTGAGTGCCATTAACGCGTCATTAGCGGTCGCAGCCGACGGTTCTTCACCTTCAGCCAGTTGACCGATTAGGCGTAACGCCCCATTGATTTGATCACCGGCTGTGGTTGTGGTCATACTTACTCCGTTTTACGACGTCGTTTTAGCTCATTCACAGGCGCAACCTCTTCGGCCGGCGCGTCTAAATTATATACTTCCCACCCGTTTTTAACGTCATTTTCGGCTTCCAAATTGGAAATTGCCACTTTGTTGCCGTGTACGGGGTGCTTGAGGTAAATGTGCATTTAGAATCCTAGTGCGAGGGGCGAGGATCGCCCGCCCCTCTACGCATTAACCTGCAACGCGGTAAGCGACGTAAGTTGCGTCAGCGGTCTTGCGAACACGCCAATTAGCTGATGTTGCAGCCGAAACAGCAGCAGTACCAACCAAGGTAACGCCGGTGTTTGCGGTTACGGTTGCAGCGTTAGTTGCGCCCGTGTTGATAATGAAAAAGTCAAACGAACTGTTGACTTTCATGCTACCGAAAGCTGCGTCAAGATCAGTACCCAAGGGCATGGTCAAGGCCACGGCTGCGCCGGTGTAAGTGATGATACCGGTTGCTAATTCAGCAGCGGTCAGAGTGGCCGCTGCTGTTTTAGCTGTAGGTGTTGATTGAGTTCCGAGGATAACCTCGGTAAGATTACCGTCGCCAAGCTGATAGCCGCCTGCGCCATTTGGAAGTGCCATGATGAAATTCCTTTAAAAAGTTTAGAAGAAGGGGCTTACGCCCCCACTCTGTTTAGCCCCACAAACGCACGGCGGTAACCGGACGAATGGCTGCAAAACCGTACAAGACGTCCACACGGCAAGGCATACGGTCGTTGTTAATATCGTACTGACGCACGATACGCAACGAAATACCGTTATGCACTTGGCGTGAAGCCATGTCAACACCCTGTGGCAACAGCAAGTCAGCAGTCGCTAACGTGATCGCATCTTTGTGATAGATCAAGTTTTGCGGGTAAGCTGTTGCCGATCCACCCAAGAACGTCAACACAGCGCTGGCGGCAGGGAACGAATCCACAGTAGCCAAAGCGTTAGTAGACGTATAAATAGGTGGTTGAATTGACAGCGTTGCTGTAGTTGTTGACGAAACAGTTACGTCAGCAGTTACGACAAATTGCTGCAAAGAGCCAGTTGTTTGACGGGTTTGTGGGTTGACTGCATACACGCTAGCAATGGTGAACACGTCACCAATCTTGAACGTGGGTGAGCCGCTAGTAAAACTGATGGCAAGCGAGGTTGCGCCTTGAGTAGACACCGCAGTTGCTACGATTGGCGCAGTTGGTGTAACACCAGTTGTGTGCTGAACAATCGACTGCGACATATTGATCTCATCTAAGCCCAATACGCCTTCGCCCATCATACCGTTTTTGAACTGACGGCTGATAGTACCAGTTGGGTTAAACAGACCTTTCAAGCCCTCGACCAAACCGGCGTTGGCGGCTGGGTTAACAGTCGCATAACGTGGGCTCATGGGGGTAGCAAACTCGTTGAGTTTCTGTTGTGCTGCAAGCAGAACAGCAGAAGTCGAAGGAGTCGTGCCAGGAGTGCCAACTGCGTTGTAAATGCTTTTGTAGACAGAAGCTACGTCAGCGTCAACGCTTGATGCCAATTGCGATACGCGAGGCTTGAGAACACGTTCTGCAAAATCATCCAATTGCATGGTGAGTTCGGCAGAGGTGAAGTTCACGCCGATGTGCTTTTGACTTGCAACAGCCAAAGTTGTGTATTGCTCGTTGTCGTCTTGCACTTGCAAGGCGGCACCGTCGGTCACCAACGCGCGGTCAGGTAAACGAATACGCAGAGTTGAACCGATTTTTGCGCCTTCAATGGCGAAGGAATCGTCGTACTGACGATTGACGTTGCGACTGATCACCAAGTTGTTCTCAAGAATTTCGAGGCACTTCCGTGTGATCATATCGATGGTTAGAATGCTATTTGCCATGATAATTTCCTAAAATAAGTTAGCGGAGGTTACGCGCTTCGTGCTTCCTTACCTGTCTTGCTCTTTCTGCCTCAATCCACTCGGAAGTAGACATTGACTTAATAGAGCGTGGATCAGTCGTATCGTATGCCGGTGAACCGGTCGTACGGGCTGAAACAGGTGAAATAGGCGCTGGCGCGTTTGAAGTCTTTTTAATCGGTGGGTTTGCGGTTAACTGAGCCTCAATCTTTCCGATCTCTTTGGCTTGCATGATAGGCGAAAGACGTGAAATCCGTTCCGCTTCTCGGGGGTTTGCACCTAAGTGGTAAGCCACTTCGGGGCCATTGTCCGAGGCCTGAATAGATTGGGCCATCACGGTAGTAATTGGCAAATTCGGATTGTAGGCGACTTGTTCAAAGTCATCATACTTCGCACGAACTTCCTCTTCCTTGTCGTGATAGGTTTCAAGTATTTCAGCTTGTTGTCTGCGCTGTTCTCGCTCGGCAATCTTTTGCTCCGCACGTTGATCAGCCAAGGCTTCGACATAATCTTCGTTTGAAGCAAATTGCTCGGGCGTAACCGGTGCTTGCTGCACAACAGGTTGAACTCGTTCCCTTTCCCACTTTCGCTGCTCGCGTGCGAGCCGCTTGCCGATGGCTGCGTCTAATTCCTCTTGTGAGAAGGTCTTAGGTGCTGCTTCGGGTACTTCCGGCGCAGATACTTCAACAACCGGTTCTGCCGTAACTTCCGGTGTCGGCGCGGGCACTTCCGCTTGGCTTACTTCGTCTGACATTTGTAACTCCGAGGAGTCCTGGTGGTTCGCACCAGTACGATTAGTATATTACTTAGCTGGGGGCGGCACAAGTACCCATGATTGAGTTGCTTCATCCCAAGTGTATGGGCCACCGGTTGAAGGGTAGGGTACAGGTGCTTCCCAATAGTATGTTTGCGTGTTCAAAACCCATGATGGGTAAGGTTGTGGCGCGTAAAACACACCGACCACACCATCTTGCACAACAGTCGTATCAAGCGTGTAGCCAATACCGGCGTAATTTGCGCGTAACGCAATACCACCATCAGGCTGACCGTCTTGACCGTAATGCACGTTGCCTCGGGTGTTGTATGAGGTTTGCCACCACATACTTGGCCCACCTTCGGCACCGGAGTCAATAAAGTCTTGTGATGCAGCAATGACATTATCAACAATGCCTTTGCCATCTGTAAGTGTAGGTACTCTTGCAAAATAACTCATGCTGTATAACTCCCTGATGCCGTATAAGTCAATATTGTGTTTGAACCGCTAGTTGTAACTGTGGGCGAGCCTGTCGTTGTGCCGGTGTATTTGGCAGTTGGGATAGACAGGATGACTACGCCTGAACCACCGGCACCGGACGCAAATGTTGAAGTGTATCCACCAACACCTCCTCCGCCGCCGCCCGTGTTAACTGTTCCTGCTGTGGGGGCTAAATTTGTACTTGTTGTATCTGTTCCGCCTGTACCGCCACCACCTGTACCACCAACTAAACCTGCACTTGAGCCACTTCCGCCTCCTCCGCCGCCTGCATAATTAACAGAAGAACCCGTAATTGATGAAGCTAAACCTGCCCCGCCCGTTCCAGTAAAAGGTGCAGATACGCTTCCATTGTTTCCAACTGCACCTGCTCCACCACCACCACCGCCGTTTGCTGCACCAGCGGATACCCCACCATTTCCTCCGGTATTGCCTTGCCCTGAAGTTCCTGCGCCCCCCGTACCAGCAGGCGCAACATCAACACCACCACCAGCGCCGCCAGAACCACCAGTTCCGCCATTAGAAGCAGAGGGAACTCCATTGCCGCCAAAACCGCCGCCACTTGCCGTTACACCTATAGAAGAAATGCTTGAGTTTGAACCTACGCTTCCTGACGCACCGCTATTTGCAGGAGATGCTGCTCCACCTGCGCCCACCGTAATTGTATAAACGGTTAATGGTACAAGTACGGTTGTAGAAGTAAGTAAACCACCAGCACCGCCTCCACCGCCTCCGTTTCTACCGCCGCCTGATCCACCACCGGCAATAGCTAAATACGAAACGACATAGCCAGACGCAAGAGTACCTGACGAAGTAAACGTATGGATGGTATTTCCACCTGATGTCGTAACCGTGCCGCCTGCAAATACTTGCGATCCGGCATACGAAATAATGACTACGCCTGAGCCGCCCGAGCCTCCGCCATAACAAGTTCCTACGTTATCTTGGTGACCGCCGCCTCCGCCTCCGCCTCGGTTTGCGGTTCCTGCGGTAGCAACGCCATTTACTGACGACCCTCCACCACCTCCGCCTGCCCCGCCTGCGCCCGCCGTACCAGCATCAAATGTTCCCCCACCGCCACCACCGGCATAAGTTACGGAAGAACCTGATATGGATGAAGCAGTACCCGCACCGCCTGTGCCGCCGACTGTACTAGAGCCATTTCCACCTACCGCACTTGCACCACCACCAGCACCGCCACCGTAATAAAGCGTAGTAGATTGAACGCCGCCTGCAAAGCCTTGACCGGATGTTCCTGCGCCTGCTGTGCCACCGCCACCACCTGAACCTCCAGCACCTCCAGCGCCATTACTAAAGCAACCAAAACCGCCGCCCGTTGCAGTAGCAACGCCTGAAATAACAGAGTTGCTACCCGTTGTTCCTGACGCAGTTGATGGGGTTACGCCGCCCGCTGCTCCCCCCGCGCCCACAGTAATTGTGTAGGAAGATGTTGTAAGTAAAGTTGTTGTAGAAGTAAGCAACCCACCTGCACCGCCCGCATTAGGCCATGAACTGCCCCCACCTCCGCCCGCCACAACGAGATACGTTGCGGTAACCGACGCAGAGCCAAACATGGCTTGAAAGAGGGTGTGGTAAGCAAACATTAGTAGGTGTACCCTTGTGAAGCTGTGCCGTACCAGTTTGTGCCGTCGGCAACAAAGGCAAGGATATCCAACTTACCAAGCGTGGCAGTAATAGTTGGTGCGCCGCTTGAGTTCCACTTAACGCTTGTAAAGGTTGCCGTTGTAGCCGAGCCCGCTGCGGGTTGCTTGAGCAACAAGGTAAACGACTTACCGGCGGTAGCTGTTGGCATTGTGAACGTACAAGGTGTGGCAGAAGTCAACGTAGCCGTCAAGATCGTACCGGCTGTAATCGCCAAGGTGGCAGACGCACCAACCGTGCCGCTTGCAACAACAGTTTCGGTGTAAGCCGTGGGCGTAAAGCTAGTCGATGACGTGAGGGTTGTGAATGCGCCTGTGCCAGGCGTTGTCGCCCCCACCGTGCCGTTAATGTTGATACTTGCTGTGCCGGTCAAGTTGGTGACTGTACCGCTAGATGGTGTGCCTAATGCGCCGTTAAAGGTAATCAAAGCACCGGCTGAACCGACGTTAACGCCGAGCGCCGTCACAACGCCTGTGCCGGTAGTAATAGTAGAAGGTGCAACACCTGCGCCGCCGCCAATGACCAAAGCGTTAGCTGCCAAAGCCGCCGAAGTTGCCCACGTTGTAGCACTTGAGAAGTAAGGTACGCCGCCTGAAGTACCGGCAATGGTTAAGGCGGGTGTGGTGGTTGCGGTAGCAACCGAAACTACACCGCCGGTAAAGCTAACAGACGTGACCGTACCGGTCGTAGGTGTTGCCCAAGAAGGAATACCGGCAGTCACGGTCAACACTTGACCAGCGGTGCCAATAGTTAACTTAGACAAGGCAGTTGTGGATGAAGCGTATAAAACATCGCCCACCACATACGAACTTTGACCCGTACCACCATTGACCGCTATTAACGTGCCGCCAAGGGTCAACGTGCCGCTTACAGTAATCGGGCCACCCGTTAAGGTCAGACCCGTAGTGCCGCCCGAACCGTTAATTGATGTGACCGTACCCGTACCGGCTAGGTATGCCCAAGTGGGCGCAGCGGTGGCGTTAGACGTTAATACTTGGTTAGCAAGCCCGACAGTTGCGGGGATAAGCATAGTGCCTGTTACAGCGGGCACATCAATTGTAAAGTTGCCAACTGCATCTTCAGACGACAACGTAGTCGTGCCGCCTAATGTATTGGCATCAAAAATTAAGCGGCTCATGGCAATCCTCTATTCGTAGATGACAGTTGCAGCAACCGTACCGCTAATCACCACGTTTAAGCCGTTATTAAAAAAGGCTCCGTCGTATTGACCAAAAGGGTAGTAGGTAGCCGCAACTGGCGTAAACACACCGACCATTGTGGTGGTGGTGCCGGTCTGCACGTCATAAATAGTGATTGTAGGCGTGGCCGAGGCAGAACTGACAAAGATGCCTTTAAGTTTGCCTTGACCAACTTTGATCTGTTTAGACGCCGTGATGTAGGTGTAATTTGCCATGATATGCCTTACGAAAGGAATTTAAGTCGGTAGAGGGTGGAGAGATAAAGTTCAACAATTCCGTCAATTAAATTCTGCAAAGCTGAATCATCTTTGCCGCAAATTTCGTAACGATATTTTTCAATATCATCAAGTTGATCTTCCAAGAACTCGGTTACATTAGCCGTCTTCTTAGACGATTGCAAAGTAATTGCACCGATCAAACCGTGCCGACCTTGATAGGCTTCAGCAAACGAATCAGCCAAATCAATGATGTTCTCATAGAACTTTTGCAACGCTTTGTGCTTGGAATAGCTGCGTGTGTTTAGATGTACGCTATGAACAACATCGCGCGCTAAGAAAAACATACCTATAAATTCTGCGCATTTAACCATGATTTGCATACGTCCCGTGGTATTTCTCTCTTGCCATAATAGAAACTAATTCAGCCAATTCTAAATCATCAAAACCGCCAATATTTTTTTGTTTATTGTTAGATTTTATAAAAACAGTCCATTTGTTTCGTGCTTTTGACCAAGAAACATTTTTTATGCCAGATTTGCTATTGCTTTGCGCGGGTCTATTAGAACCATTTTGACTGCGCGAACAAACGCGTAAATTTTCTATTTTGTTGTTTGTTCTATCAGTATCAATATGGTCAATTTCAACAGGCAAAAAACCATGATGCATTAAAAAAATTAATCTGTGCAAATAATACCGTTTTCTTTCGTAATGTATAGTTGTGTATCCTCTTGCTAAATCAAAATAACCAGCCTTTGACCCAATAGGATCGCGGCGGCAAGATTTTATTTTCCAATAAAGTTCGCCGTTGCGATACTCAAACAATTCATGCGCTAATTCTTGCGTAATCATTGTGGTTGCTCCATCATTGGGGGCTGCATCTGATCGGGTGGCATCATCTCTTCAGGCGGCATCATGCCTTGGTCAGGCGGCATCTCAAACTGCTGACGCTGTGGGGCGCCACCAATCAGATCACCCGTATCCATTGCGGCTGCAACCGTACCCATCACAATGTCTTGGATTTGCTCAAAAGTCATACCGGCTTGAACGGCTGAGATACGCTTGGTTTCAGCGTCGAACGCTTTGATCTGCGCCTCATAGTCTTTGCGCTCAGACTCTTGGACTTCCATAGACTTAGACACGTTTTGCAGCATGGTGTGCATCTGCTCCATCTCTTTAGCCATTGCTTGCATCTGTTGCTCGGCGGCTTGCAAGGCTGGGTCTTTGTCACCGTCGTCCATCAACTTAGGATCAATGGTCTTGGCAAAGCGTTTAGCCATTTCTTGAGCACCAGGCCAATCCATGTTCTTAATGAACAGATCGCCCGCAACCGACCACAATTGTGGGTTGCCTTGCAGCAATTGACCCATAGATTCCAACGCCTCTTGGCGTTTGGTCATGTAGCTTGGGCCGGTCGTGACCATCACGTCGTAAGTGCCGACACTAGGGTTGTAAATCTTGTCTATTTCTATACCGTTTTGGTCAACTATTTTCTTAACCGGCTCTTGCTGATTAGGGTCGATCTTGGCTGAATCAGGTTCGCCATCCTCACCCATGATGCGCGCCACGCGCTGCGTGTCGTAAATCTTAGGCACTAAGCCAATAATTTGGCGCGTTATGTGGCGTACCGCGCGCGCCAAGTTATCAACGTAGTGATAAGTGCCGGTGTCAGCCTGACGCTCACGCGCCATGATAGCCTTGCCAGAACGCTCATTGGACGTTTGCCCAAGGCTAGAGTCATATTGCCCTGTTGTTGACTTAATATCGTCGCTAGCACCCGCTTTGGCTTGCAGCAAGCCACTTGACGCCATAGGGGGTTGCGCGCGTTGTGGCAAGGGGAGCGTACCGCCCGCACCGTCCGTTACATCAGGGTTAACTTCAAGGTAAGGCCAGTTAGTCGTGTTGGCTGTTTTCCATTGAGTTTCATAACCCTCAAACTGTCCGCCGTAGCCGATAAACGGTGCTTTGGGTGCCAAAGCGAGCATCTCAGCCTCTTGGCTTACCCAATAGTTGTACATCCGCTGTGCATCTTTGGCATTACGCACAATGCCCGACACATGAATGCGCCCGTCGATCTCAAATTCGTTGCCAACCACACGCACAACCGGAATCCAATCGCCCGCCCAATCGTTGCTTTCTAGCACCTCAAAGCCGTTAATCTTGCAATGTTTGACCTTTTTAATGTCAACCGCGCGGCTTTTGATTGGTTTCATGCCCATCTGAACCATCTGTTGGTCTTCAGGTGAGCCCTTCATGGCACTAACATTTCCGTAGTACAAGTTTAGTGTAGCTTTCTCATGCTCAACGTAGTAATAGTCAGCAATCCGAATGGTGTCTACGCTTAACCACGGTGCGTAGGATTCGTTGCCCACGCTTTGCGCTTGTAAGGACGACACAGGTTGTGCGTCCGGAAACATACGCTCAAAGTCTTCAAGCATGAGGTCTTCAGTTACAAAACACCATTGGGCGTCTGACCCACAAGGGTCTTGGATCGTTGGATCCATGTAGACTGAAAAAGAGTTGCGAATACGCCCGATCTTGATGTTCTGATCAAACGAATTGGCACTCTCATACTCGGTGAGTAACCGGATATAGCCTTCGCCATACGCCACTTGGTTCTCACAAGCGGTGTCGTATGCAACGTCTGCGTCAGACATATACTCAATGTGACGCACCATGCCGTTAAAAATCTCAGCCACCTCAACATCCGCCTTATCGTCAGCGGGGATTACTTTCCCACTTGGTCGATTTTGGCGTTGGTCGTTGGTGACTTGTCTGACGTGCTGGGGAAGTTTGTTGATGGTAAGGCAAGGTCGAGCGTTAATGGTTTGGCCTTGAACTGAGCCTCGCGTTGCAAGTACGTCAGCGGGCCATTGGAATTGGTTGTCTGGGCTTGCTGCATAGAATCGAAGGTCATCTAGTTCATCCTCACGGCTGTCAGAATAGGCGGCAATCGCCATTGTCATGCGATGCAGTGCGGTTTCTATGATGTCTTTATCGCTCATACAAGCCCGATTACGTCCTTGTCTTTCATTAAAATCAAATCTTCGTACTTGCGATCAATCGTGCCGCTGTACATGACATGATCGCCCACGCTCACCATTAAGGGTCGCTTGGAGTCTTTCTTGCCTGGCCCAACTGCCACAACCACGCCTGTGCGGGTGTCTTCCTCGGGCATAATAATCAGCCCGCTTTGAACAAACGGGTCAGGACGTACCGCAATATTGTCGTGTAGAGGTTGGATCATTTCTTCTTTGCAGTTTTGGCTGATTGTTTAAAATCTTTGGCAGTCGGGGCGTTTTTTGACCCGACTTTGTTCATCTTCTCGCCCGAGCCTTCTTTAATGCGCTCGCGTTTTGCGTGAATATTTGCGTACAAACCAGTTTTCAACATTTCCACCGTTTAAGAGATGCCTTTGCACGTTCGCCATCCTTGGCATGGGCTGCAACCGCGCCCATTCTTGCACAAAAAGACGCCTTGCGCCCCTTATCTGCTTCGGTCTTAGGATTGGGGGCGGGTGCTTTTAAGTTGCTACCCGTAGCGGCGTTGTATTTCTCACGCCCTTTGGCAGTTAACCCTGCGCCCTCTTTGACAGATAGCTTTTCGCCTCGCCCTACAGATAACGACACAGATTTCTTAGCCATCATGCACAATGAATAATTGCAAAGTTAAGAACAACGGCTTCAGCAAGTGCGCCTGCACTAATGTTACGCAAGGTAATGGTAGCAGAACCGGCGCCCATGCTAGACACCCAAGCGTTGTACGCGCCTGACGTGCCGTTGGTGACGTTTAGAATCAGTACGTCTTTAGCCGACAACAAGCTGTTTGTCAGCGTAAAAGTGACGTTGGTGGTTGCAGCCAATGAAGCTGCGTCCATTGTGATCTGACCGGCTGACTTGTTAAGTGTTACGCCAGTAGATTTTGAAGTTGCTTGAGTGACCGTGCCTTGGGCGCCCGAGGCGTAACCAATTTCGGTAGAGGCGTACACCGTGGTAGCGGCTACAGTACTAGGTGTAGTTGCACCAATAGGTGTGTTGTCTACGGTACCGCCAGAGATAATTTGATCGGCAAACGCTACACCGATTGCTTGTGAATTTGGCATTTTTAAGCTCCCATCCAAGAAGTTTGTGCGCCTTGCGGCGAATAGTTGCGACTTTTAGGTTCTACGTACTCACGGTGCGCGACGGGGAATGCAAACGTCACGCATATAGCATCTGCGGCGTCCGGAGAAGCCAACCCCCTCGCCCGCATATCCTTTTTAGACTCCAAAAAGATAGTTCCTTTTGAATCCGGTTTCATTACAGGTGATATTAAATCAGTTTTTAGTATTCTGTCACTAGGAATCGACGCAGTTTTAAGCCATTGACGCATATCGCCCCACATTTGCGCCCTTAAATTGCCATACATGAGTGGATTTCGTGATTTATTTCCGAAATTGACCCCTCTTATCTTGTACCGTTGCTCTTTTAACCTATCCACGACCCCACCGCCTACGCCACCTTCGTCAATAACGACCAACGCTGGCTTATATTCTTCGATGCACTCAATGACGTGCCCCACGACCGTCATCGTATCGTCGCCCTTGAAGCGTTTGATGCCAATGATGTCGCGCCCTTGGCGTATGGCAATTACAGTCGAGTCAGAACCAAACCGTGCAGGGTCAACGCCCACAATAATGGGGGCGCTCAAGTCTTTAAGTTTAGGGCGACGCATGGCTTCGTCTACGATCAGGCTAGAGATAAACTGATCATCACCCGCAGAGGGAAAGTCACCGTAAACCTCAACTGCCGCCTGTGATGAGTCGGCACCATATTCGTCAATGATCTGCTGGTACACCGCTTTGTCCGTACCCTCGACCGTGCGCGCATCCACAATCTTAGTTTGCCAAAAGTCACGCTTAGAGTTGTGGCATTCGTAGAAATAACCGGTGTTGCGACGCGGGTTCGAGAACGCCAACCAAAAGCGGTTAGGCGTGTTCTCGGTAAAGAAGCCCGCAGTCACCGCCCAAATGGCGTCATCAATACCAGAGGCTTCATCAAAGATCACCATCACACCGTCGTAATTGTGAACGCCAGCATAAGCGTCAGGGTTTTCGCTTGACCACAATCTACCCTCGACTGACCAATAACGTGTGCCTTTTTTTAGGTCACGTTCGACTAGTTCGGTAATCCACTTAGCGGGCATGAGTCGCGTTGCGCTGACTTCAAACCAATGTGAGTTCAAAGACATCGCCAACCACTTGGTAATCTCTGCCCAAGTGACCGATCGGAGTTGTGACTCGCTGTTGGCTGAGATGATGGTGGTTGAGCCAATCCGTGTGGAGAGCATCCATAAGGTTAGCCAACTGACTAACGCAGACTTGCCAATCCCGCGACCGGATGAGGTCGCCATCCTGAACGTGTCAAAGTCAACCTTGCCGTTGTTCTGCTTAATGTGCGCGGTCAGGTCTGACAACACTTCGCGCTGCCATTTGCGTGGGCCGGTGAAGCTTTCTAACGGTGTGCCTTTTTGACCCCAAGGGAACGCGTACAAGACAAAGGAGAGTGGATCGTCTTTTATCTTAGGCGCCCATAGACGACTCATGAGAGCCATCTCTTCTTCGGGGGAGTAGAGGGGGGTTTGCATGAGGCTGATTGTAAATGAAGAAATAATAATAAAAAATAAATTTTTGGGGTGAACCCTCCGCTAGCTAGGGCTCCTCGGCAGGGCTCCCCCCCCCTACCCCCTCGGCTGTTGCGTTGCAGCATTGCTGCGCTGCGGCACGGCTATGCTGCGCTGCACTAGCTGCGCTGCAACATGTCTTTATGCTGCAATGCGGCATTGTGCTGCGCTGCAACATATTGCAATGCAACATTGTGCAATGCAACATGGCATAATGCGCTGCAACATTCACAGCTCGAGCATTGTGCAATGCAACATCGATATATTGATTTATTGTGAGCATTTGAGAGGATTATATGTAAACGTGGGCAAAAGTGTGATATTGTGTTGTTTCCCTAACTTGATTTATCACACCAGGAGCACGACATGTTATCAATTAGCTCAGACGCAAAAACAGTAAAAGGCCTCAAGCTTGGTTTTCTTACCGGCATACTGTATCTAACACCTAGCGATCTCTCAGGCCAACAGGTTTGCCCTATGGCCAAGTTTGCAGAATGCGAGGCGCCATGCTTGTTTAGTGCTGGCCGTGGCGCGTTCACTAGCGTACAGATTGCACGCCTATCAAAAACAGACTGGTTTTTTAATAGTCGCGACACATTCATGCTCGAATTAATTGATAGCGTGTTTGCTTTAATCCGGCAAGCCATGCGGCAAGATTTGACACCAGTTGTGCGATTAAACGGCACCAGCGATATTAGATGGGAAAATATACCGGTTACATATAAAGGTGTGACTTATACCAGTATTTTTGCCCTATTTCCCCAAGTACAGTTTTACGATTACACCAAGCTTGCAAACCGTAAAAACGTACCGGCTAATTACGATTTGACGTTTTCCTATAGTGGCGCGCTAGCATACCAAAAGTATGTACAGCAAGCCATTGCTGCAAAAATGCGAATTGCTGTAGTGTTTAGAACCGTGGCCGATATCCCCAAAAGCTTTTTGGGTTTGCGCGTTATACCTGGCGACAATAGCGACATCCGCCATGTTGAGCCCAAAAACCGCATTGTGGCTTTGTATGCCAAAGGCCAAGCCAAAAAGGATACAGGCCCCTTTGTAGTCGATACCATCCGCAAAATTATCCCCATCAAGCTTGCAGCATAACCCCCACGGCCACGCAAGTGGCTATTATCCAAAGGATTAACCATGTTAGAAAAGATCCACGCAGCAATCGCAGCGTTACTCATGTGCTGCGCTTTTTTACTTTCACTCTATCTCTAGGCTCAACTATGACCAACATTCAATCATTCACTTCTTATGTCATAAATTTTTATGGGCCGAAAGGTCTGTACCCTATTACAGGCGTCACAAGAGCAAAAATAGGGAAATTGGCCATTGTTTTAAAGCTTCAACATTTTGATAGTGTTGATCGTGAAATGATCCGTGATGTTTTACTTGAAAATCCAAACACAAGGTTTATGTAATGACCATTTCACTCGTTGCCGCGGCATTAGTCATACTGCTAATACTAGTATTCGACCTATGACCTAAAACATACCCCTACAATCGATTTAAAGCGCCTTAGGGCGCTTTTTTTATTGTGCCCTGTACTCTGACTAACGTATTGATTTAAACTCGCTGTAATCTTACTTTAGAGATGCGATTATGACAATCGAGCACAATTCAACACAATTATCACCACAAACCCCTATTTCACCACAAGACGCAAAGCTTGCTGTTTTAGATAAGCGAGATGACTGGGGGTTATTTCAACCAGTCTATGACTGGGCATCAATCTGGCCTGTAGTGTTAAAAGAGATCGGAAACGGGTCAAGCTTGATCTCTGCGATTAAAAAGCCAGGTTACCCAACATACGACGCGGTACAGCGCCATATGCGTGCGAGACCTGATGTTAGGCGCCAGTATGACGAAGCAATCGAGATCCGTGCTGACTACCTTGCAGAGACCTTAATCGACATATCGGATGAACCGATACCGGAAGGGTTAGACGGGCCATATCTCAGCGCATGGATCAATCAATTAAAAATTAAGATTGAAACTCGCAAGTGGACGGCTGCAAAGCTTCGTCCCAAACAATGGGGCGACAAAATCGATGTGAGTGTTACACACACACAAATATCCATTGTGCAAGCTTTGGAGCAGGCCGAGGCAAGGTTAATCGATGTAACCGATATCACCCCAAACGAGCCTAAAACTCTAGATTAGCGGTACAGCGGTACACAGCGGTACATAGCGGTACAAGTGAAATCTGTATATGTACTGCTAACCCCCCAAGGTTAGCGGTACAGGGTATGTATCCTTAAGGAGTACCAGTACCGCAGTACTGCTAATTTTGCTCACTTTTTGATCATATTTTAAGGGTTAACCCCAATAACCCACAATTAGCGGTACATTAACGGTACAAATATTATTACTCCCCATCCGACTCTTTTTTGTACGATTTCGGCATGACATACCCTACCTCATGTCGCCCTAGGCGCTTCTCAATTGGGGCTTCAAATGGCGTATAAATGGCGTTAATCATGCCACGCGCAACCATCGCATCGATCACTTCAAGGGCTTGATTTTTGTTGCCACCGATACGCTCGGCGAGTTCAGTTTTAGTGCGGTATTCAGTTTTATTAAGTAAATTCAGCGCCGATATAACCGCCTCCTCCTTTTGTTTTAACAATAATTGTCGGGCTGCTAGATCGGCATCCTTTCGGTTCTTTTCCTTGACCTTTGCTATCTCACTCTTGCCACCAGCCTCAACAATCTCAGGGATACCGTGTATTAATTTCTCGCGTACAGGGTTGCCAAGCATATCGTGGGTGTTAATGGTGTTGTATGCCGCACCAAACAGAATCCCGTCAGCGCGCGCCATAAACCTATGCTTGGCTGATTCAATCTCAAGCCAGCGCTTACCATCATCTTCTTTAATAATGTATAAAACTTGGTTAGCGTCAGCTTCCCAGGCACCTGCGCCACGGGCGCTGAAATCGGCTACGTCAGCACGCTTGAGTGCTTTGGCAAGGTGCGCCACTAACCACAATGGCATACTATGAAATCGAACCTTGAGTGTGGCCATAGCACGCCCGACCTCACTGTTATCGCTTTCATTCTCAAGGTCAAAGCTTGCATTGGTGGTATCAAACACAACCAAGGGGTTAGTTTCATACACTACGCCGTCTTCGCTTATGTTGTTGACTGCCATTGCTTCATATACAGGCGCGACTTGGGCGACTATTTGAGGGGCTAGGCGCGCAGCGGATACGATCTTGAACCATTCTGACACTTCAGCGTCAGGCTTGCCACCTAAGTGCCCTGACTCGCGCATTGAGCGCAAAATACGCATCACTTGGCGGGGATCCTCTGATACCCATATAATCTTGCGGCGCAATAAAGGTTTGAGTGCATCGTCAGGTTCGCAAAGGTGTGCGACACGGGTGGCAATTGGCACCAACTGGGTGGTCTTGCCTGCCCCTGCCGATCCTGCAATCAACACCACGCCAGACTGAATCAAACCGTCAAGCACATACTCTTGTGCGGGAATATGCCCCATGTCATAGTCAACAAATACCGCCAATGGGTGTTTAGGTTGATCGCTTAATATTAATTCGGCGGCTGCATCCCCAAGTGCTGCGGAGGCGCCTATATCATGCTCGGGGGCGTAACGGGCAATACTCTCGGCAATACGCTTAACATCGGACGCGGGAAGCGGGATATCGCACCGCTCAGAATTCGCGGCACTTATGGCTGCAAATATCTCGCTGCTCGAGAAGCCATTACGACGCATAGAACCGGCAAGTGAGGCTAAGCCGGCATTACGGTTGCCGGTGATCAGCGCACCATCGGTGGCGGTCACAATGACTTTTCGCACCGCCATAGCAGATAACCACGACTCAGGTATGACAAAGGGGCTAATACCGTCTATCGGATCGCCGGACGCCTCCCATGTGTACTCACGGTCGTTCACAATCGATGGGGTAATAACAAAGTACCGACCATTTGCCAAGAAATCCACGCCAGGGCGCAACTCACAACTTTTTAAACCCTCGCGCAACTGTGCAATGTAATGTTGCCCGCCTCCCGCGGTCAGTTGGCATATGCCGTCAGGCACCCCGCCATGCTCTGCCGTGAAATCATCCCAAGAATCAGTCCCGCCATTGCGTGGGTCGATGTCAAACACCACAATACCGCTCTTTTCACCCGCGGCAATACCGATATTAAAACTAGGGTTCTGCGCCCACCAAGCTTTGATTTGCTCCGGATCAATGCTTGCATCATGCACCCCATGCGCTGAGGCTGGGCGCTTATCGTTTGGGATCAACGGTAAGACGTGCCAGCCCCATGATGCATAAGTGAGTGCGGCCTCTAACTTTGTTGTTGTTGTCATGGGGAGGCTCATGGTTTGGGATCAAAATACTCAGACAACTTTTTAATCACTTCATAGGAAGGATTCTTGTTTGCACCGTTTTTGATGTTCAGCAAGGTGTTGTAATGCACCCCCGCCAACTCCGCAACAATAGGCACCGACCTGTCGTGCATCAACTCCCGAATCTGTTCAATCGTCAACATTTTTGCACCTTTTTAAATTAAATTGAATTATCTTGTTGACACAATAACATTGATCGTGCAATAATTCAATCAATCGCTAAACGGAGCCCCGACAAGCGATCAACTTAGGAGAGCCACATGGCTATCAATCTACGCAGTACCAAAGGTTTACACGCTAATGGTGTGAAGCTTTTAGTTTACGCACAAGCAGGTGCAGGTAAGACCTCGCTTATACCTACTTTACCTAATCCTGTTGTGTTATCGGCTGAAGGTGGATTGTTGTCGATTGTTGATGCAGATTTGCCTTTTGTAGAGGTGTCATCTTACGACACGTTGATGGAAGCGTATCGTTGGTTGATTGAATCAGACGAAGCAAAACAGTTTGAGTCGATCGCACTTGATTCAATCTCAGAGATTGCCGAGGTGGTGTTAAACCATGAGAAGAAGATTGCAAAGGATCCTCGCCAAGCTTATGGTGCCATGCAAGAGCAAATGTATGACATTATTCGCGCGTTTCGCGATATACCTGGCAAGCATATATATTTCACGGCGAAGTGTGAGAAGACTGCTGATGAGTCGGGGCGCATTCTCTACGCGCCGTCCATGCCAGGCAACAAAACTGGTCAGGCGCTGCCGTACTTTTTTGACGAAGTGTTGGCACTACGCGTTGAGAAAGATGCTGAGGGCGTGGCACAACGTGCGTTGATGTGTGATTCGGATGGGATTTGGCAAGCCAAAGATCGTAGCGGCAAGCTTGACACTTGGGAAGCGCCGGACTTGGGTGCCATCATTTCTAAGATTGGGGGTTGATTGTGAGACTCTACCAACAATGGCTTGACGCCAAAGCAGCAGAAAAAGCAGCGATGGATGATCGCCGCACGATTGAAGACCAATTAGTCAAAGCCTTGAACATCTCCAAAAACCTTGACGGCACTCAAAATGTTCAGGACGAGGGCTACAAGATCAAGATTGTTGGTCGCCTTGACCGCAAGGTGAACGCTGACAAACTGCAAGACTTAGCCGCTGAGTATGGCTTGACTGAACACTTATCTTCTTTATTCAGGTGGAAACCTGAGATCAATGCCTCGGCATGGAAATCAGCAGACACCCGCATTACCGCACCACTTCTTGAAGCAATAACGACCAGTAACAATCGCCCCTCTTTCACAATCACTAAGGAATAAACATCATGGCACAACTAGACGAAACTTTCAGCGTTGATTCGCTCCCCGTATCCGATCGTAATTTTGAACCTTTGCCCGCCGGTTGGTACACCGCGGTGGTCAACGGTGCAGAAGTCAAAGTTACTAAGGCTGGCACAGGCAAGTACATCGCCGTCAGGTACGACATCACCGGCCCCACGCATCAAGGCAGGGTTATCTTTGGCAATCTCAACATTAAGAACCCTAACCCTACGGCTGAAAAGATTGGACGCGAGCAGTTAGGCGAGATTATGCGCGCCATTGGGTTAGCCACGGTTCAAGATACGGATCAGCTAATTGGCGGTCAATTGCAGATCAAGCTTGACGTGCGCGAGAGCGAGCAGTACGGCGCATCGAACGACGTGAAAGGATTTAAATCAAATGGTTCGGCGCCACCCAAAGCCGCACCAGTAGCAGCAGCAAGCACCAAAGCAGCACCACCTTGGGTTAAAAAATAAGGAGTAGTAAACGTGATTGATTTAAATCTAACCGTAGCAGAAGTTAACGCAATTATGGCAATGTTGGGCCGTCAACCTTACGAACAGGTCGAAGGCCTGATTGCTAAGATTCGCGCGCAAGCGTTGCCGCAGTTGCCAAAAGAGTAAAAAAAATGCCCCTGACCTTGCGGTTGGGGGCACAAAACTAAGGAGAGGTACCATGAAGATACCAGAGTCAGAGTATACCATTTCAGCCCTAATTGACAAGCACCATGAGTCAATTCAGAGTGAGCCACGACCCCACATGGGGGCTAGCGTCCTTGGCCATGTCTGCGACAGATGGCTATGGCTATCGTTTCGCATGGCTGTGGTCGAAAGATTCCCTGGGCGCATCCTGCGTCTGTTTAGGCGTGGTCAAGACGAAGAGGCACAGGTTGTGTCCGACCTGCGCGCAATCGGCATGGACGTACAACGCACGGGTGAAAACCAAAGCAGGGTGGACTTTGGTTGCCACGTTGGTGGCAGCGTAGACGGAGTCATTGAGTCAGGGGTGCCTGAAGCGCCCAAAACGCGCCATGTCTTGGAGATCAAGACCCACGGTAAGAAGTCGTTTGATGATCTTGAGAAGAGCGGGGTTGAGAAGTCAAAACCTCAACACTTTGTGCAAATGCAAGCGTACATGATGGGGCTCAAGCTTGACCGCGCTCTGTACTACGCTATTTGCAAAGATGATGATCGTATCTACACCGAGCGAGTCAAGCTAGACAAGGCCGTGGCACAGAAGGCTGTTGACCGTGGCCATCGCTTGGTCAAAACCGACCGTATGCCGCCACCCATTAGCACCGACTCGACTTGGTTTGAGTGCCGGTTCTGCGCGGCGCACGAGTTTTGCCACAAGACACAACTGACTAAAGAAGTGAACTGCCGCACTTGTACCGCTAGTACCGCTCGAGAAGATGGCACTTGGCATTGTGAGCAATACGACGTGCCGTTGAGTTTTGACGAACAGTTAAACGGTTGCTCGGCGCACGTTTTGCACCCCGACTTAGTGCCTTGGCAACATAAGGTTCAGGACAAAGCAATCATTTGGATTACACCCGAAGGTGACATTGAAAACAGCCAAGTTGGGTTTCTTTCAAGCGAGATTGTGGCCAATCACAAGGCGTGTGCTACTGGTGATAAGTTTGTAAACGACACTTTTGAGATATTTGGTGCGAAGGTAATTGGATAATGGAGAATTTAAATGAGTTGGCTCTTTTCGCAGGCGCTGGTGGAGGAATACTCGGAGGACATTTGCTTGGATGGCGAACCGTCTGCGCCGTTGAGTGGGAACAATACCCAGCAAGCGTATTGTGCGCCCGACAAAATGACAAAATTCTTCCGCCTTTCCCGATTTGGGATGACGTACAAACCTTTGACGGAAGACCTTGGCAAGGAATTGTTGACGTTGTATCTGGCGGATTTCCATGCCAAGACATCTCAGTTGCGGGGGGGGGGGCAGGGCTTGACGGCGAACGCTCAAGCATGTGGCGAGAGATGGCACGGATTATTGGCGAGGTTCGACCACGATATGCTTTTGTGGAGAACAGTCCAATGCTCGTTACTCGAGGACTTGAACGAGTCCTTGCAGACCTTACCTCAATGGGGTATGACAGTCGGTGGGGAGTTGTATCTGCGGCCGACGTTGGTGCACCACATAAAAGAGAAAGAATCTGGATATTGGCTCACACCGAATTGCATGGACTCGTTGCCGACCAGGTCACCCGAAGCGCTCAAGAAACAGTACGACAACAACAGGCAAAACCGATCAACTCACTCGACGTTACGGGAGCAGGTGGTTTACCCGCCGCCGAGCCAGATGTGGCCGACCCCTGCGACCCGCGACTACAAGGGAGCCAATGGGTTCAAAACGACACAGGAAAAAATCTCTCAGGGCAAGCGCTCTCACATGGGTCAATTGCCCAACGCCGTGATGATGGAAAAAAACGAAGCAATTGGTGGGACGTTGAACCCGACGTGGGTCGAGTGGCTGATGGGGTGGCCGCTCGGGTGGACAGACTTAAAGCCCTTGGCAATGGACAAGTTCCTTTATGTGCAGCAACAGCATGGGAGTTGCTCAGATAATGCTGCGTGACTACCAACAACGCGCCATTGACCAACTTTACGCTTGGTTCAACGCGCACCCGACTGGCAACCCTTGCCTAGTCCTGCCTACCGGCTCAGGCAAAAGCCACATTGTGGCTGCACTTTGTAAAAACGCTTTGCAGGAATGGCCCGAAACAACTATCTTGATGCTGACGCACGTCAAAGAATTGATTGTGCAAAATGCTGAGAAGATGCGGCTGCATTGGGCAAACGCACCTTTGGGCATTTACTCGGCAGGTATTGGCAAGCGCCAGTTGGGCGAGCCGATTACGTTTGCAGGAATCCAGTCTGTAAGAACTAAGGCGCCGCTACTCGGGCACATCGATTTAGTTATTGTTGATGAGTGTCACCTAGTGAGCCACAAGGACGAGGGTGGTTACCGCAGCCTTTTAAACGACCTACAGGCGATTAATCCACATCTTAGGGTCGTAGGCTTAACTGCCACGCCTTATCGCCTTGGGCACGGTTTAATCACGGATAAACCCGCCTTATTCGATGCCCTGATTGAGCCGGTAAGCATTGAGGAGTTGGTACATAAAAAATATTTGGCAACCCTGCGTAGCAAATTAACAACAGAGCGGTTAGATGTGAGCGGTGTGCATAAAAGGGGCGGCGAGTACATCGACGCGGAGTTGCAAGCCGCGGTCGATAACGCCGACAAGAACATTGCGGTGGTGCGCGAAGTCATCAAGCTTGCGGGCAATAGGCGCGCCTGGCTATTCTTTTGCGCGGGCGTCAAACACGCGCAGCACGTCTGCCAAGAGTTAATCAACCAAGGCGTAACCGCGGCCTGCGTGACCGGTGACACACCCAAAGCCGAGCGTGAAAGGATCTTGACCGAGTTTAAAGCGGGGCGTATCCGTGCGCTGACTAACGCCAACGTACTAACCACCGGCTTTGACTATCCCGATATTGACCTGATTGCCATGCTGCGCCCCACCATGTCAGCTTCCCTCTATGTGCAGATGGCAGGACGTGGGATGCGCCCCAAGAGCCACACCGATCATTGCTTGGTGTTGGACTTTGCGGGGGTGGTCGAGATGCACGGGCCGATCACTAACGTGCAGCCACCAAAAAAAGGTGGGTCAGGCGAGGGTGAGGCGCCTGTGAAAGTGTGCGACGTATGCCATGAGATCGTCCATATCTCTGCCCATGAATGCCCCAACTGCGGCACACCATTTCCACCGGCGCCTGAAAAGAAATTGGTGTTGCGCCACGACGACATCATGGGGCTTGAGGGTGTTGATATGCCGGTCAGCGAATGGCATTGGCGCAAGCACGTCAGTCGTGCAAGTGGTAACGAAATGATTGCGCTTACCTATTACGGCGGCCTAACTGACCCACCCATCACAGAGTACCTGCCGGTGCTGAATCAGGGCTATGCGGGCACTAAAGCCATTCAATTGCTGCATGACATTGCAAGGCGCTCTGATGCAACATTGTCCGGCATTGATCAAGCGCAAGTACCGTTAACGTATTTGGTTACACAGATGAATGAGTCCAACCCGCCAAGCACAATTTCGTATAAGCGTGATGGCAAATTTTATAAGGTGGTGAAACGACTATGGCAACAACCTCAGAACACCTAGAGCAAGCCCGCGTAGTGATGTGGTTTAGGCGCACATATCCGGATACATTAATCTTTGCCATCCCGAATGGCGGACTTCGCTCTAAGTCACAGGCTTTGAAGTTAAAAGTCGAGGGCGTTGTGCCTGGCGTACCCGATCTTTTTATCCCTGCGTGGCGCGTGTGGGTGGAGATGAAGAAAGCCAAAGGCGGGAAATTGTCAGAAGAACAACAATTAATGATTAAATATTTACAAAGTGTGAATTATTGTGTTATTGTGGGTCATGGTGCAGAAGACGCCATCAATCAACTAACGGAGAAATACCATGAAATTATGCAAAGATTGCAAACACTTTGATAACAGCAAGTTGCTTGTTGAGTGCGCCCGTCCTATGGGCATTAGTTTAGTTACAGGCGAGCCAAAGTTTCGCAAGATATCAGCCGAGACAGAGCGTGGGCTTGACGCTACTGGTTGCGGCACCCAAGCCAAATACTTCGAAAGCAAATAAAACAATTGCCCCTTCGGGGGTTTAAGGAGATCGACATGGCACTACAAGAATGGAGCATGGAGTTACTCACAGTTGTGTTGGCGTTGCTTGATGACGCTGACCCTAAGTCTGAGGCAGCAATTAAGGCGCGCCAGTTGTTGGCCACCAAGATCACCAACTAAGGATCCGACATGAAAGTTCAAAACTTAAATCACGCCAACGTAATTGAGTGCCGCTTGAGCGGTATACCCGCACAGATTGCCGTGTGGCGCGGTGGCGATTACACCGTGATGGATAGCAGGGGTTATGCCGCCCCTTGGCTTGAGCGCAAAGCAGGGCAGTCTGCCGTGTTTGAGGCAATCCAGATTGACGCTGAAGAGCGTTTTGATATTTATCAAACTAAGGAGTAATTATGAAACAAGAACCTAAAGACCACTTTGTAACCATCCGTATGCCGATTGAGTTGTTCAAGGTTGTGAAAGCACTTGCCGATGGCCAGACGCGCTCGGTGAGCCGTCAGATCATTCACCTAGTCAAGACTGGGTTGGAGGCAAAATGACCCCTTATGAAAAAGGTTTTGAAGATTGCAAAAA